>Ga0334883_1000898_pt1 | contig 48398 bp, 40 predicted proteins | sample GraSluR1_MG_6_FD_207230 | JGI IMG/M metagenome (GOLD analysis project Ga0334883, IMG submission 207230) | Sludge microbial communities from methane-producing bioreactor in Wageningen University, Netherlands - Granular Sludge_09_05-R1 | ecosystem: Engineered > Bioreactor > Anaerobic >...
CGGTATTTCATTCTGAACACCTCCACGTAATGTTCGGTTCCTAATGCTGCCTGGGGCATTGTAGCAGAACCATAAAATTATGCAACCGGTTACGCAAAGTTTTTGAATAGCATTTCCCTGCGGAGCCATGCACGGAAAAGAGCCGAGTTGGACGGGCGCCGGCGCCGATGCTACAATTTCTGAAGGTGAAGCTGTCAGGACCGAAGTGCGGCTGCTTCAGAATACCGAAGGGAGCATGGAAAAAATGGACTTGATCGTTCGAAACGCACGGCTGGCTGGAGGCGGGGAAGTTCGGGACATCGCTGTAAACGGAAGCGTTATCGCCGCCGTGGAGGAGCACATAGAGGAAAGAGGGGACTCGGAGATCGATGCCGGCGGATGCCTTGTCTGCCCGCCCTTTTCAGATCCCCACGTGCACCTCGACGCGGTTCTGACAGTAGGAGACCCGAGGTACAACGATTCGGGCACCCTTCTCGAGGGTATCGCCGTATGGGGTGAGCGGCGTCCCTTCGTCACGAAGAAAGGGCTGATGGAAAACGCCCGGGAAGCCGTGCTCTGGGAGGCGGCCAACGGCGTGCAGTTCATCCGGACCCATGCCGATACCACAGACGGTTCACTGGTGACAGTGGAAGCCCTCCTTGAGCTTAAGGAAGAGATGAAGGACGTGGCGGATATCCAGGTGGTGGCTTTTCCCCAGGACGGAATATACACCTTTCCTGACGGTGAGCGGAATCTCAGGCGCGCCGTGGAGATTGGCTGCGACTGCGTGGGTGCCATTCCGCACAATGAGCTGACGCGTGAGGACGGCGTCCGCTCGGTGGAGCTGGCCTTCGATCTTGCAGAGAAGTTCGGGCGGATGGTGGACATCCACTGTGACGAGACAGGGGACGAGCAGTCCCGGTTCGTGGAGGTCATGGCCAGGTGCGCCATCTCCATGGGCATGGGTGAGCGAACGGCCGCGAGCCACACCACTGCCATGCACAACTACGGCAACGATTACGCCCTGAAGCTCATGGGCATCTTTCAAAGGGCGAAGATGAGCTTCATCACCCTCCCCTTCGACAACTCGGTGCTCCAGAACAGGACGGACGGTTATCCCCGGCGGAGAGGACACACCCGGGTGGACGAACTGGACAGGGCGGGAGTGAACGTGTGCATCGGTCACGACTCCATAATGGATCCGTGGTATCCCATGGGGAAGGGATCCATGCTCGCCGCGGCGAACCTGCTTCTGCACACTGCCCACATGAGCGGGTACAGCCAGGTCTTCCGACTTTTCCGCATGATCACCGGCAATTCGGCGGAAACCCTTGGGGTCTCCGACAGCTACGGGATCGCCCCCGGAAAAGATGCGAGCTTCCTCGTGCTCGACGCGGAAGATGAATTTGACGCCATTCGTCTGCAGAGTGAATGTCTCTGGTCGGTGCGGCGGGGCAGGATCGTTTCGCAGTCAGTGCCGGCAGCTCGTACGGTGACGAGGGAGAGCGGGCGGAGGGACGTGGACTTTAAATGGAAGAGGATGACCGGAAAGGCGTGATGATGCCGGCCGGCGGATCTGAATCCGGAACACGGTGAAAGGAAGGGTATGGGAATGGCGAAGATAACAGCTCTCTGCGTGAGCACGAAGCGACAGGAGCCGAAAAGGGAGGTCCCGGAAGCTGTTTTTATCCCCGGGGGAATGGAAGGGGACTCTCACAGGGGAGTGACGGAGCGCGAGGTGAGCCTCCTCAGGGCGGAGGATATCCGGAAGGCCGAACGGGAAGCCGGGTTTCCGTTCCCGCCGGGATCCCTTGCGGAAAATATTGTTGCCGAGGGGCTGCCGGAGGAACTTGAAATCGGGACGGTCCTCGTTCTCGGAGAGAACGTGAGGCTTGAGGTGATCGAGAAGGGCAAAAAGCCCGGGGAACCGCATTCCTACGACTACCGGGGCTGGTGTCTTCTTCCGACGGAGGGGTATTTCCTGAAGGTCCTGCAGGGCGGTACGGTCCTCACGGGAGATCTTGTATCAGCTGAAAATCCGTCCGAGAGCTGAAAAAATTAACGGAGGGGCCTGTCGTGCCCCTCCGTTTTTACCATCGAATAATGGTTGCTCCCCATGAATAGCCAACTCCGAAACCTGCCACCATGACATAACTTCCCGGGTGGATAAGCCCTGCGTCGGACGCGTCCTTCAGGGCCATGGGAATCGTAGCGCTCACAGTGTTCCCCTTGTTCTCCATGTTCATGAAGAATTTTTCCTCGGGGATGCCGATGACCTCCCTGAGGTGATTGAGCATGAGTTTCGTCGCCTGGTGGAAGACGAAAAGGTCCACGTCCCCCAGGCTTATGGAATGGGTCTCGAGGGCCTGGTACACGGCGTCCGGAACGGTGGTGAGGGTGAAGTTGAGCACTTCGGGCCCGTTCATGTAGAGATTTTCCGGTGTCCTGGTATTTCCCCATCTGTTTGTCCTTTCGACGGCGGTTTCGGCTGATCTCGGGGCTGCCCAGGCGCCGGCGGGAATGATGAGCTTGTCCCTGCCGCTTCCGTCAGTCCCCAGGACGAAATCTCCGATCCTGCCCGTCTCCGAACGCTCAACGAGAGTTGCGGCTGCCGCGTCACCGAAAATGGTTCTCGTGCTCTTGTCCATGGGATGGATCGTCCTGGTAAGAGTATCTGCGGTTATAAGCAGGATCTTCGAAGCGATCCCCGCGGAGATGAGCCCTTTTGCGAGGGCGAGCCCGTAGACGAACCCCGAGCATCCGAGGTTGTAATCAAGGGCCCCGATACTCTTTTTCAGCCCCACCATGTCCTGCACGATGCACGCCGTGGCGGGAAGATAGTGATCGGGACTCTCGGTGCACAGGAGAAGAAAATCGATGGTCTCCCTGTCCACGCCGTGTTCTTCAAAGAGCTTTTCCGCCGCCCTTGCCGCAAGGTCCGAGACCAGTTCACCGTCTACCACGTGCCGCTCCCTGATGCCCGTCTTCTGGTAGATTTTGTCCTCGGTCCAGGTTCCGAATTCCTGCACGAGCGATTTGTTGTCCACCACCTTTTCAGGAAGGTAATATGAAATCGCCGTTATGGCTGCTCCAAATCCTTTCATCTCTCTGCATTCCTCCACAATAGATTTTCAAGTTACGGGAGCATTATCCCATTGTCACTGGATGGTGACAAGCCCTTCTCGTGCGCACTCATCCTGTATCACTTGCAAAGAGCCGTTTCGTGGAATAAAGTAGTTCCGTATATTGCGAAGGGAGTGGTACCCGTGAACCGCACGATATTTTCTTTCCCCTTCCGCCTGAGGGAGATATGATGAACGGCCGGAAGCTGCGAATCCTGCACTGCGCCGACCTGCATCTTGACAGTCCCTTTTACGGGATCTCCGACATCTCCCCTTCTCTGGGATCATTTCTGCGCAAGGCCTCTTTCACCGCGTTTGAAAACGCCGTGTCCCATGCCATTGCCTCAAAAACCGATTTCTTTCTTGTATCGGGAGATATCTACGACGGCGAGGACAGAAGCGTACGCGCCCAGGTTTTTTTCCTCGAACAACTGAAGAGGCTTTCCGATGCGGGAATTCCTTCGTTTATAGCTGCAGGAAACCATGATCCCCTTTCGGGGTGGGAGGCGGACAGGGATTTGCCTCCCCTTGCGGTAAGGTTCGGTCCCGACGTGGGATCGTCCCCCCTGGTCACATCTGACGGGAAAAGGGTCGGGACCATACACGGCTACAGCTTTCCCGTACGGAACGTGGAGGAAAATATCGCCCTCCGTTTCGCGCAGAGGCGCGGCGAAGGGGTGAATATCGCCATGCTCCACTGCAATGCGGGAGGCCGGAAAGGGCACGAAAATTACGCGCCCTGCTCCCTTGACGACCTGAAGTCGGCAGGCATGGACTATTGGGCTCTCGGGCACGTCCATACGGCGGAAATTCTCTGCCGGACGCCTCTCATCGCCTATCCCGGGATCATCCAGGGCAGGCATGTAAGAGAATCGGGAGAGAAGGGCGTGTACGAAGTCGTTCTCACGATGCCCTCCGGGAGCCTTCCTGCATCTGCAGCGGCCGAGTTTGTTCCCTGCGATGCCGTTCGCTGGAGGAGAGAACAGCTTTCCATCTCGGGAATGGACCGGGACGAGGATTTTTTTCAGGCTCTTGACTGTTTGAAGGAGGAAGCGCGGAACGATGCAGGAGGAAGACCGGTAATTCTCAGGGTAGCCGTCTCGGGCCGGGGAAGGGTCCATGAACTTCTTCGCCGCCCGGGGTTTCTCAGGGGACCAGGCGGACTTATGGATACCCTGAACACACAGGAGGCGGAGCGTCCGGATTTTGTCCACACGGTCGGTATTTCCGATACTACCGCACCCGCGCTAGACCTGGAGTTCCTGTCGGCGGGGGAGCATTTCGTCGGGGATTTCCTGAAGGAGGTCCGGTCCTTCACGAAGAGAGGGGACCTCAGGGGAGGAATGATGGATATCCTCAGGGAGAGGGGGCTGCTTGAGAAAATACGCCAATCGGGAGATGTTCTCGAAAGGATAGAATCTCTTTCTGAAGACGAAGTCGGAGAGCTGCTCGACAGGTGCGTGTTCTCGACCCTCTCGGGCCTGCTTGAAGGGGAGACCGGACTATGAGGATAACCGGATTCTTTGTGAACAATTTCGGGATTTTTTCCGGCGGGGGAGCGGATCTTTCGAAAGGGCTCACCGTCATTCACGGGGAGAATGAAAGCGGAAAAACGACGCTTATGAATTTTTTCCGCAGGATCCTGTTTCCCCGTGAGAAGGGTGCCCGTTTCAGGGGAAACACCTACGATCCTGTACTGGGAGGAAACCATGGCGGTACCGCGAGGATCCGCATGGAGGACGGCCGGCAGTATCTATTAACGCTGGACGGCACGAGAAATACCATTGCCCCCGTTGAGGGAGGAGTTCCAGACGATCTTTCCCCCGACTTTTTCTCCATCAGCCGCGAGGTGTACGAGAATGTTTTCGCCATGGGGCTGGCGGAGATGCAGTCACTCCAGCCGATCAATTCCTCCGGCGTGACGTCGCGTTTCTTCGCCGCAGGAGCCGGCCTGGGGTCCGCGTCTCTCCCGAAGCTGCTTTCATCGATGGAGGCTGGTGCGAACGAACTCTACCGGCCCGGAGCAAACGCCAGGAGCGCGTCGGCCGTGAACCGGCTGCTCGCTGCCCTGGAGGAGACCGATTCCGGTATCCGGAACCTCAGAGAACTGGACGGCGAATGGAGGCAGAAAAAAAAGGACCTTCTCGCCCTGGAGCGTTCCATGGAGGAGAAGAAAAAGAAGCTCGCATCGCTCAATGCAAGGCTTTCGGAGCTTGAACTGCTGGAAAAGGGGCGTGCAGCCTGGAAGGCGGTCCGGGAGGCCGAAGAGCGCCTGGGTGAACTGGAAGGGCTGCACCCGTTTCCCGGGAACGGCCTTGCCCGCCTGGAGCGGCTCAAAGATGAAAAAGAGCGCCTGCAGCGGGCCATTGAGGGAACACAGGAGGATATCCGGCGAAAAAAAGAGGAGAGATCAGAACTTGGATCAGATCCCCTGCTGAGATGCCTGGAATGTAAAGAAGAAATAAAGAGCCTGGACCACGAAAGCGAGCGGTTCCGTTCGGCCCTTTCGCGGCGGGCTCTCCTGGAGAAGGAGACCGGTGCCGCCGAAAGGATATTCCTCCAAAACCTTGAAAACCTCTGTCCGTGGTGGACCGGGAAAGACCTTGACTCCGCGGATGTTTCCGCTGAAGCCATCGCATTTGCCAGGGAAAAGGCGGCGAGAAAGGCGCAGCTTGAAAAGCGGAAAGGGGAAGAGGAAAAGTCTCTTGCCCAGTGGAACCGTCTCCTTGAGGACAGGAGGAGTGAGGCTTCCTCTCTTGACAGGGAATTGTCGAAGGTAGAGGTAAGAGCCTGGAGGGCTCTCGATCGCTGGAAGCTGATAACTCATGTCAGGGATGTATTCGGTGAGCTCCGGGACGAGGAGTCGGAACTTGCGAAGCTTGAAGACGCGAGAAAGAACCTTGCACGGGAGAGGACCGCGGCGGCGGAACAGGAGCCGGACGCGCCGGGAAAACTGGTGGCCGGGATATCGGCTGTCCTGTTGGCAGTATCGGGAGGAGCGGCATACCAGTGGCATCTGACTTCCGACAGGGTCTGGAGCATTGGCGGTGCAGCGCTCCTGTGCGCATCGGCGCTCGCCTTTATTGCCCACAGGGACCAGGAGAGGCGCCACAAACAAAACTGGTCGTGGTGGAAGCGCCGCGTGGAGGAAATGGACGTGCGCATGGAGGAAACCATGGTGCTGCTCGATGACCAGATCGAAAGGATCCTGAAGCTTCAGGCGCGGATGGAGGATCTCACCGCGAAGCTCGGAATAAAGGTTCCCGGCTCCGACAGTGATGTGGATGCTCTTCTTGAAGAGGGAGAAAAGGATAACGCGGCAAACGAAAGGTTCGCCATGCTCACTGAGAGGAGCAGGCAGATTGGTGCCGTCGTGAGCCGTATGGATACAGAGGCGGCTTCCATGGAATGGGAGATCGAACGGATCGACGGGGAGCTGCAGGACCTCGTGTCCGAGTGGGAAAAGTGGGTTTCCCTGCATGGGTTTGACCGGAGCCTTGCTCCCGGTGATATGGAGGCCATGGTTCCGAGGATCCTTCAGCTGAGATCGGAGAAAAATGGCCTTGACGCACGAAAAGGCGAGATGAATGAAATCGGGGAATATATTGGATCGGTACGGAAGCGGATAGGAGCGCTCTCGACTGTTTTTGCGGATGGTGGGATGGCGCCTCCTGAATCTCCCGATGAATCGGCCATACGATCCCTCGCGGACATCCTTGGGAGGGCTTCGGCAAAAAAAGGAGAAATCTCCGCCCTCGAACGGGAAATACAGTCTCTCTGCACGATCCTGGAAAGGCAAAGAAGCGACTCCGAAGCGGTAGACAGGCGTACGGAGGAACTGTTTTCCTCCGCCGGAGCGGACGGAGAGGAATCTTTCAGGGAGCTCGCCATGCTGTGGGAGGAAAGGGAACGCCTGCAATCGGCGAAGCATCAGGAGCAGAAGGTGCTGGGCAGCCTCTTCGGGCAGGGTGACGGGATGTTCCGTGCACAGGAAATCCTGGCCGGGCTTCCTGTCGAGGAGTGCAGGAAGGAGATGGACTCCCTGAATGCGTCCTCCCTTCTTCTTGAAAAAGAGATAGAGGCACTCGCGGTCTCACGGGGAAGGGCTGCGCTCCAGGCGGAGCAGATCGCTTCTGACGAACGGCTGGGAGATCTTTTGTTCACCAGGAAGAGCATGGAGACAAAACTGGACGGGTATCTCGGGGAATGGCTGTCGGCAGTGCTTGCAAGGCATTTCCTCGAAGCGGCCAGGGAAAGGCATGAAAGGGAACGGCAGCCCGAGGTGATATGCCTGGCAGGAAAATATCTCGCACTTATGACTGAAGGCAGGTATACTCTTTTATCAAGAGGAGGAGAAAAGGGCTTTTCGGTGCTTCTCGAGAGCAGCGGCCCCTCCAGGGAGCGTAAGGAAGAGGAAAAATGGAGCTCCGGCCTGGCTGACCAGGTGTACCTCTCCATGAGACTTGCCCTTGCATCGCTCTGGGGCAGGAAATCAGAGCCCCTCCCGCTCATTCTTGACGACCTCCTGGTCCGTTTCGACGAGGGGAGACAGCGGGGAGCCGCGGAAGCGGTCCTCGAGGCGGCCGGTGAGAACCAGGTCCTTCTCTTCACATGCCAGAAAAATACGCTCCATATTTTCAGGAGTCTCGCTGAAGAAAAGGGCCTGTCCCCGGATCGCCTCTCATTCCAGGGGATCAGGCGGGGAACATTTCTCCCCGCCTGAGGCGGTTCCCAAAAAAATGAACTATCAGCGGGAGGGAAGGAATGCTTTTTTCCCTCCCTTTTGAAAGGCGGCAGGAAACCGTATGAATACAGCGGAAAGGCTGAAAAATATCGATGTAGGGCATGTTTCGTTCTCCGAACCGCTGAGCTCCCACTGCTCGTGGAGGATCGGCGGGCCTGCGGATGCCCTCGTGCAGCCGGATAGCGAGGAACAGATCCTCAGGCTGCTGGAGTTTGTACGGGGGGAGGGAATCCCGCTCCTGGTCATCGGAAGGGGAACGAACATCCTTTTTCCCGACGGGGGGATCCGGGGAGTAGTGCTGAAGCTGGGAAGACGCTTCTCCGGATTTTCATTCTCCGGGGCAAGAGTCCGGGCGAAGGGAGGTGTCTGGGTGCCCAGGCTCGTAAGAAACATTGCCGATGCTGGGCTTTCCGGCATGGAGCACGCCTCGGGTATCCCCGGGTCACTCGGCGGCCTTGTCACCATGAACGGGGGAAGCCTCAGGCGGAGCGTGGGGGAGAATATACTCTCGGTAGACGCGGTTTCCCATGCAGGAGAGATGCGCACTTTTTCCAGGGAAGAATGCGATTTTTCCTACCGTCATTCGTTCTTTCAGTGCTCCGGGACAAGGGATGAGGAACGGTGGATCATCCTTGGGGCACTTCTTGAACTGACCCCCGGCGACAGGGGAGCGATCCGCAGGGAGCAGCTCCGGATCCTGGAAGAACGCAGGGTAAAGTTTCCCCATCACCAGCCGAACTGCGGATCGGTGTTCAGCAACGTACCCGCTGTCTACGATCTTGCGGGCCCTCCGGGTCGGATCGTCGAGGAGACGGGGCTCAAGGGAAAACAGGTGGGAGGGGCCCAGGTCTCCTTTTGCCACGCGAATTTTATCGTGAACATGGGCGGTGCGACAGCCCGCGACGTGCTCTCCCTCATCGGGGAAGTGAGGCGGAGGGTCTATGATCGAATCGGGGTCTGGCTGGATTGCGAGGTACGGTACGCCGACGAGCGGGGAGTCCTGGTGCCTGCTTCGGAAGCCTGCCTGTAGCAGTTGACTGGAGAAAAAGAGTTATTTGACCAGATAAAAACAGTCTCATGATACAATAAAACATATTATCAGTTTGGAGAATTCTGCCTGTTGCGGGCTAGAGGGGAGCGGTTTCATGGGGCGTTTTATTCTCCGCCGTTTTTTGATGCTTGTTCCTGTTCTCATAGGAGTCTCTGTTGTGGCTTTTCTCATAATCCAGCTTGCCCCCGGGGATCCTGCACAGCTTATGGCCGGGCTTGACGCGACCCAGGCGGACGTTGAGATGCTCCGGGAAAAATTTGGTCTGAACCGTCCCCTGGTGGTTCAGTACGGAATGTTCGTACAGGGGCTCTTTTCAGGAGAGCTAATGTCTCTCCGGTATGAATCACCTGTTATGGAGGTGATTCTTCCGCGCCTGGGGCATACCCTGGTTCTTGCCCTCTCCAGCATCGTGCTGGCAGTCCTGATCGGGGTGTCCGCAGGAGTTCTCTCCGCTGTGATGCGGAAGACCTGGGTCGATTACGCCGCAACGGTCCTCGCGCTTTTCGGGATTTCCATGCCCGTCTTCTGGTGGGGGCTTCTTCTCATGCTGCTTTTCTCCGTAAAACTCATGTGGCTTCCTTCAGGAGGAACAGGGACGCTGGCACACCTGGTCCTCCCCTCCATCGTCCTTGGGACTGCATCAGCAGGTATTATCGCAAGGATGACCCGCTCCAGCATGCTGGATGTCCTCCGACAGGACTATATCACTACGGCAACCGCAAAGGGGCTTTCCGCCAGGCTCGTGGTAGGCAGGCACGCGCTGAGAAACGCCCTCATCCCAACCGTGACGGTCATCGGGCTCCAGTTCGGGCAGCTTCTTGCAGGAGCGGTGCTGACGGAGACCGTATTTTCGCTTCCGGGGGTGGGAAGGCTGTTGGTCACGTCCATTCTCGCACGGGATTTTCCGGTGGTTCAGGCGACCCTTGTCATAGTGGCGGTGTTCTTTGTGCTCGTGAATCTGGCGGTGGATGTGCTCTACGCCGTACTTGACCCGAGGATCCGCTATCATGGCTAGGGGCGATTCGAGGACCGTGCTGGTCCTGAAGCGGATATGCAGAAATCCCATAGCTCTCCTGGGCCTGGTCATCATAGCCCTGTATGTGGGAGTGGCCGTATTTGCCCCCTGGCTCGCTCCCTATGATCCTCTCGGGCAGGATCTTTCAAAGAGCTTCGCTCCCCTTTCTGCGGAGCATCCCATGGGGTGCGACGAGTTCGGACGGGACATCCTGTCGAGAGTGATCTTTGGGGCCAGGACATCGTTGATCATCCAGGTTTTCTCCGTCCTGATGGCTCTTGTCGTCGGGGTTGTGCTCGGTGCCGCGGGGGGGTATTTCGGAGGGTGGCTGGACGAGTTCCTTATGCGATGCATGGACGTACTCCTTGCCTTTCCGGGAATTCTCCTTGCGCTTGCTATTGTGGCCGTCATCGGGCCGGATCTCCACAATCTCATAATCGCTATAGGCATCTATTCTATTCCCCAGTTCGCCAGGATAACGAGGGGATCTGTCATTACCGTGAAGCAGAACGAGTATGTCACAGCGGCCATGGCGATCGGAGAATCCCATTTTTCTACCATAGTTCGCTACGTGCTTCCCAACGCGGTATCGCCCATTATCATCCAGACGACTCTCAGGATGGCCACAGTGCTTCTCACGGCCGCCGGGCTCGGATTCCTCGGACTGGGGGTACAGCCCCCGCAGCCTGAGTGGGGGACTATGCTCAGCACGGCGAGGATGTATCTCAGGAGCGCTCCCCTTGTGGCGGTTTTCCCCGGGGTGTCGATCATGATCGTGGTCCTCGGGTTCAATTTCTTCGGGGATGGCCTTCAGGATGCGCTGAATCCGCGGTTGAAGGACTGATGGCATGAGTAAAATTCTTTCGGTAAACAACCTGACCGTTCACTTTCATACGGAGGCCGGCATCGTACGAGCCCTTGAGGATGTCTCTTTCTCCATTGAGGAGGGGGAGGTCCTCGGACTCGTCGGAGAAACAGGATGCGGCAAATCGGTCACAGCCCTTTCGGTGATGGGGCTCGTACCGGTGCCTCCCGGAAAGATCCTCGGCGGAACCGTCGAATTCGGGGGCAGGAACCTTCTGTCACTTGACAGCGAAGAAATGAGGGCCATGAGGGGAAAAGACCTGGCCATGATCTTTCAGGATCCCATGAGCAGCCTGAATCCCGTGTTTACCGCCGGCTTCCAGGTCGAGGAGGCCATAGTGGCCCATGAACCGGGGGCTTCCGGAAAATCCCTTCTCTCAAGGGTCATTGGGCTTTTCAAAAAGGTAAACATCAGTGATCCCGAACAGAGCGTGCAGAAATACCCGCACATGCTGTCAGGGGGAATGAAACAGCGGGTCATGATAGCCATGGGGCTTTCATGCGGACCGAAACTCATCATCGCCGACGAACCGACCACTGCTCTCGATGTGTCTATCCAGGCACAGATCCTCACTCTTATCCGAAGACTTCAGAGGGAGGGAGGGAGCAGTGTACTTCTCATCTCCCATGACTTGGGGGTCATTGCCGCCATGGCTCAAAGGGTGGCGGTCATGTACGCGGGAAGCATTGTGGAGTGCACTTCAGTCGGAGAGCTGTTCGAGAATCCCCGGCATCCCTACACGAAAGGGCTGTTGGGAGCCATTCCAAGGCTCGACAAGGATCAGACTCGTCTCGCGGTTATACCCGGAACCCTGCCCGACCTTCTGAATCTTCCCGAGGGGTGTAAGTTTAGGGAGCGTTGTCCTGAAGCGATTCCCATATGCTCATCTGTTTCTCCCCGTCCGCAATTGATCGGACCGGGACACGAGGTGGCGTGCCATGCCTGTTTTGGAAATTGAGAATCTCGTAAAGCACTTTTCCGCCGGAGGAGGACTTTTCGCAGGGAAGAAAAAGCCTGTCCGTGCGGTGGATGGAGTGTCCCTCACCCTTGACCGGGGAGAGACGCTGGGAATCGTGGGTGAGTCAGGAAGCGGCAAGTCCACGTTGGGACTTCTCTCGCTGGGGCTAATTCGGAAAACGTCAGGGAAGATCCTGTTCCTCGGCAGTTCTGTGGATGAACTCCAGGGAGCGGGACTCACTCTTTTCAGAAGAAAGGCCCAGATAGTTTTTCAGAATCCCTTCGCCTCCCTGAATCCAAGGATGATCATCAGGGATATCATCGGGAGAGTCCTTGAGATCCATGGAATCGTTCCGCCGGGGGAGATGGACGGCAGGTTGAAATCTCTCCTCGGTGAGGTGGGGCTCAGGGAAGATCACTGGAGCCGGTATCCCCATGAGTTCTCAGGCGGGCAGCGCCAGAGGATCGCCATCGCCCGTGCGCTTGCGTCGGACCCCGAGTTTATCATCCTGGACGAACCGACGTCAGCCCTCGACGTATCCGTACAGGCACAGATCCTCAATCTTCTCCGGGATCTGCAGGAAAAAAGAGGGCACGCATACATGTTTATTTCCCACAACCTGGCTGTGATACGGCATATAAGCAGCCGCGTCGCAGTCATGTATCTTGGAAGAATTATGGAGGAGGGACCCAGGAACAGCATATTCTCCCATCCTGTCCATCCGTATACGAGGGCTCTTCTGGCCAGTGTTCCGAAACCTTTTGTAACAAATGAAGACATTGAGGACAAGGTAATAGCGGGCGATATCCCCAGCCCGTCAAATCCTCCTCCCGGGTGCCGCTTCAGTACGCGGTGTCCTTTCTGTATTCCTGTCTGCAGGGAAAGAGAGCCTGAAAGAAAGGAGGTGGGGCCAAAACATTCTGTGGTGTGCCACAGGGCGGAGGAATGGGTATGAGTGGAGAACAACGCCCCTTCCAGCGGGCGAAAAAGGAGGCATTCGGTTCATGAAAAGAAAATTGACCGCAATACTGTGCTGTGTTTTTCTGGGGATTTTCGCAGTCTCCGCTGCCGCTGCCGTAACCATTACGGTGGGCCAGGGAGCCGAACCCGTGGAGCTTGACCCCCAGAATATTACAGACAACCCTTCGGAAGAACTGTGTTTCCAGATTTATGAAGGGCTCGTGGGTTTTGACGTAAAGGACGGAAGACTGGAGATCGCACCAAGGCTTGCCGATAAATGGGAAGTTTCGGAAGACGGGAAGGCCTGGACATTCAGCCTGAAAAAAGGTGTTCAGTTCCACAGCGGAGCTCCCTTTAACGCTGAAGCGGTAAAGAAGAATTTCGACAGGCTCCTTTCAGGAAAGTACAAGAGAAGCTCTCTTTTCAGCCCTTTCCTTTCGGAAGTGAAAGTGGTTGACGAGTTTACGGTGCAGTTTATTCTTTCCATGTCCTTCGGCCCGTTTCTTCATACAATGTGCCACACTGCGGGCGTGATCATTGATCCGGCAAGGATAGACGCCAATGCGGATATCAAGAACAATCCTTCCGGAACCGGTCCCTTTGCGTTCAAGAGCTGGCAGAAAGGCGACAGGATCACCCTCGTCGCTTTCGACAAATACAGGGAAGGACGTCCGAAGATAGATACGGCGGTCTTCATGACTATTCCCGATGACAACGCACGGACCATGATGCTGGAGACGGGAGAGATCGATATCGCCGAGCGTATCTCCTCCTTCGAGGTGGAGCGCCTTCGGGAGAACAAGGATATCGACCTGACCATCCAGCCGGGCATGAGGGTCATGTATTTCGCCATGAACGCCCTCGACCCGGTCCTTAAGGAAGTGAAAGTCAGGCAGGCGATAAATTACGCAGTGGACAGGGATGCGATCTGTAAGAACATCCTGAAGGGATTCGCGCGCCCGATAGATTCTCCCATGGCATTTGCCGTTAACGGCTATGCACCTGTAAAAGGCTACGAGTACAAACCTGAAAAGGCGAAATCACTCCTTGAGGAAGCCGGCTGGAAGGATTCCGACGGCGACAAGGTTCTCGAGAAGGATGGAAAGAAGCTTGAACTCAGGCTCTGGTCTCCCAACGGACGATATCCCATGGATCTGAAAACAGCAGAAGCTGTCCAGGCATACCTGAAGGCTGTGGGGATCGATGCAAAACTCTCTACCATGGACTGGGCTGCCTATCTTGCCGCAACGTCCAGAAAGCCTGAAGAAAACCAGTCACAGATTTTCCTCATGGGATGGTCACCGTCCACGGGAGATTCCGACTGGGTTCTCCGCCCCCTTTTCCACACGAACCAGTGGGTTCCCGGCGGCGGCAACAGGTCCTTCTACTCGAACCCCGAGGTCGACAAGTACGTTGATTTCGGAATGACGGAGAATGACCCGGCGAAACGGAAAGAGGCCTACAGGAAGGCCCAGGAGCTTATTGTGGAAGATGCCGGCTGGCTCACCATGTTTGTTCTTGACAACGTAAACGGCAGGCGCAAGAATGTGAAGGGACTCGTTGAGTCTCCCCTCGAGCTTATTTTCCTCAAGGGTGTGACCAAGGAATAAACTGTTCAAAAGACGCACAATGGAATTTACAGGAAACGGGGCGGATCTCCCGCCCCGTTTTTTATAACGGAAGGAGAGCATGTCCTTTATGAAACAGCGTATTGCGGAAAAAGCGGATGAAATACGGCAGGAGCTTCTAAGGCTGAGTCACGATATTCACGGGTGTCCCGAAACATCCTTCGAGGAAGTTCACGCCGCCGCGTGGCAGAAAGACATGCTCGAACGGCACGGGTTCACCGTGGAAATGCCCTTCTGCGGCATGGAAACTTCATTTCGGGCGGTGAGGAAAGGCAGAGCTTCCGGCCCGGTAATTGCCTTCCTTTCGGAGTATGACGCCCTGAAGGGGCTGGGTCATGCCTGCGGGCACAATATCATCGCCGCGTCCGCCGTGGGGGCGGGAATAGCCCTGGCTTCAGTCCTTGACGATGCGGCTGGTGAAGTGCAGGTCATCGGTACTCCTGCGGAGGAAGGGGGCGGCGGCAAGATTTACCTCGTGGAACGGGGAGCTTTCAGGGGGGTGGATTTCGCCCTCATGATGCACCCCAACACAAAGAACATCATCGGCAGGGGAGGGCTTGCGGCCCAGGGAGTAAAGGTCCTCTTCACGGGCAGGGCCGCCCACTCCGCGACTCCGGACAAGGGGATCAACGCGCTCAGTTCCCTCATCGCATTTTTCAACAGTATCGACATGCTCCGGCAGACCTGGCCCAATTCCGCAAAGATCAACGGCATTATCACGAAGGGCGGCAGTGCCTCGAATATCATTCCCGACGAGGCCGAGGCAGAGTTCACGGTGAGAGCCTCCACGAAAATGGAGCTTATCGCAATGTTCGAGGACCTGAAACGGGTTGCCGGGGCCGCGGCAATGATCACCGGGGCATCCTTCGCAGTGGACGGCGAGCCGGTCTATGCGGAACGCTACCCCAACTCGGTCATGGGAGAGGCCTTCAAAAGGAATATGGAACTGCTCGGTGAGAAGATGGAGTATCCGGATCCCAGGGAGCGGTTCGGATCTTCAGACGTAGGAAATGTATCCCTGGAATTACCCACGATCCATGAATACCTCGCCATCGCGGACACGTCTGTTGCAGGACACACTCCGGCGTTTCGGGAAGCGGCGGCTTCGCCCAGGGGAGACGATGTGGTCATTCTTGCAGCCAAGGGGCTTGCGTTCACCGGGTGGGACCTGCTCTCCGATGAAAAACTGAGGGAAGCGTCCATGGATGAATACAGAAAAAAAGCCCTTCCGTTCAAGAAGTAAAACAGAGGAAACTCCCCTTTAAAAAAACATGTTCGTTTGATATACTGTGCCCTAAAAATTACGGCTCACCGGATTTCCCGATGATGTCCGCAAATGAACGGGAGGTTCGGCAAAAATGGCTGAAGATATCAGGATCGCAATTCTCGGAGCAGGCAATATCGGGACGAGTATCGCCAAGGGGCTTGCCCAGGGAGAGAACTTTACACCAGGGAGGATCACGCTGACGAGACGGAGGCTTCATCTTCTTGAGGATTTCCGGGCCCAGGGGTTCGAGGTGACGAGCGATAACCTCGCCGCAGTAAGGGGAGCCGACGTGGTGATCATCTCCGTGGAACCCCAGCTCGTGGATCACCTGCTGGAAGAGATCGCTCCAGTACTTGATTTTGACCGTCATATCCTTATTTCCGTGGTCACCGGCCTTACACTGAGGCGGATAGAAGAGGTGATCGGCAAGCCGCTGAGAATCGCCCGGGCAATGCCGAATACCGCAATTGCCGTGCGGGAGTCCATGACCTGCATCGCTTCCAACGGCCCGGACGACAGGGCGCTTGATATGGCAAGGCTTATATTCAACGACGTGGGAAAGACGCTGAGGATCCGGGAGGAAGACATGATCGCCGCCACGGCCCTTGGGGCGTGCGGGATCGCTTTTTTCCTTCGGGCTATCCGCGCCGCATCCCAGGGGGGAATCGAGATCGGCCTGTCCGCAAAAAATTCACTGGCCATGGCGGTTCAGACGGCGAAGGGTGCAGCCTGTCTTCTTTCTGTCAGCGGAAGCCATCCCGAGAATGAGATCGACAAGGTGACGACCCCGAAGGGCTGTACCATATCCGGGCTGAACCGCATGGAGCACGAGGGGTTCAGCTCTGCCATGATCCGGGGCATAACCGTATCGGCTGAACAGGCGTCGAAACTCTACTGCGACAAGTGCTGAAGTAAAGGCGGAGGGTGCGAAGGCGCTCTCTGCCTTTATGTCTTTGCTTTTTTTCCTGAGGTCGTGTCCGTCATTTACCGATCACTTTTTTTATCTGTGCCGCCGACGCTTTTTTTCCCAATTTTTCCTGAAACAGGCAGTTGAGCTGACTTTACAAATAGAAAACCGGCTTTTATACTCCTTCATGGATTGTCTTGCATCTTAGATACAAGATGAAGTCGGGAAATAGCATGTCCTTTAACAGGGATCTGCATCGTTAGTTCAGAAAACGGAGGGGACTTTGATGGTTAAAATGTTCAGCGGCGGTACATTTCTCGTCAATGGCCGGGATATAGTCGAAGACGGAGGAGAAGCGGCAGAAAAGCTGCGCGGGCTGACAGGCAGGGCTGTATCCCGTGAAGAGGGCAGGCAGGGGACCATTGCCTATTCTATCCTGAGGGACCATAACACCTCAGGCTCAATGGAGAAGCTGAAGCTCAAGTTCGATGCCCTGACATCCCACGACATAACATATGTCGGTATTATCCAGACAGCAAAGGCAAGCGGACTTGAACGGTTTCCCGTTCCCTACGTCCTGACCAACTGTCACAACTCCCTTTGCGCCGTAGGAGGGACAATAAACGAGGACGATCATCTTTTCGGCCTTTCAGCGGCGAAAAAGTATGGAGGGATTTACGTTCCTGCCCATATGGCAGTCATACACATGTACATGAGAGAAGCCATGGCGGGCTGCGGAAAGATGATCCTCGGCAGTGACAGCCATACACGCTACGGAGCTCTCGGGACAATGGCCGTCGGAGAGGGGGGCGGAGAGCTCGTGAAGCAGCTTCTCGGCCAGACCTACGATTTGGATTACCCGAGAGTCGTGGGCGTGTACCTTTCAGGAAAGCCCCGCCCGGGTGTAGGGCCTCAGGATGTCGCGCTGGCAATTATCAGTGCGGTGTTCCAATGCGGATACACAAAAAACAGCGTCATGGAGTTCGTAGGTGAAGGGATTTCAAATATTTCCGCCGATTACAGGTGCGGCATTGACGTAATGACCACGGAGACGGCATGCCTCTCTTCCATATGGAGAACTGATGAAAGCACAAGGGAGTTCCTCGAAGTTCACGGACGGGGCAGTGAATACAGGGAGCTGAATCCTTCCCGGGCTGCATATTACGACGGCATGATATCCGTCGACATGTCCTCGGTCAGGCCCATGATCGCCCTGCCCTTCCATCCGTCAAATGCCGTGGCAATTGAAACCTTCAACGAAAACCCGATCGATATCCTCCGCGAAGTGGAATCCTCGGCTTCAGAGCTTTTTGGGGACGGGAAGCTTCAATTCAGCCTGGCAGACAAGGTGGAAAACGGCCGGCTGCGGGTTGAACAGGGGGTAATCGCGGGATGTGCGGGAGGAACGTTTTCAAACGTTGCGGCTGCCGCCTCCATCCTGAGAGGAAAGAGTACCGGAAACGGACCGTTCTCTCTGTCGGTCTACCCGTCCAGTGAGCCGGTTCTGCTCGAACTTGTCAAGAACGGCTGTATAACGGATCTCATGCTTGCCGGAGCCACTATAAGGACGGCATTTTGCGGTCCCTGCTTCGGGGCCGGCGACGTACCCGCCAACAACGGCCTTTCCATACGGCACACGACCCGAAATTTTCCGAACCGCGAAGGATCGAAGCCCGGTGAGGGGCAAATCGCATCCGTTGCGCTCATGGATGCCAGGAGCATCGCGGCAACTTCTGCCAACGGAGGGCTGCTCACGCCGGCGACGGATATCGTAGAGGAAGAGGTGACGATTGATTATCATTTCGACGACACCCCCTACAGGAAGAGGGTCTTCAGCGGATTCGGCAGCCCGTATCCCGAAACATCGCTCATCTACGGACCGAATATAGTAGACTGGCCGGAGCTCCCGCCGCTTCCGGAACACATCTTGCTGAAGATATGCTCTTTCATCACCGATCCCGTGACGACAACCGACGAGCTGATACCGTCCGGGGAAACGGCGAGCTTCCGTTCGAATCCTCTCGGGCTGGCTGAATATACCCTTTCAAGGAAAGATCCCGGTTACGTGGCGCGGGCGAAGGAAGTCCGAGCTTTCGCAGAGGCTCTGCGGAGAGGAGAGGAGCCGGAAGCCGTTTCGCCCGAACTCGGGGATGCTTTTGCCGCCCTCAGAAATATCAAAGGATTCGAGGACATTCTTCCTTCAGAGGTCGGTGCCGCATCGGCAGTGTATGCGGTCAAACCGGGCGACGGATCTGCACGGGAACAGGCGGCGAGCTGCCAGCGCGTTCTTGGGGGAGGGGCCAACATAGCGCGGGAATATGCCACGAAACGGTATCGCAGCAATCTTATCAACTGGGGCATGGTACCTTTTGTTTTCGAAGGCCAAACTCCATTTGCGGAAGGAAGCTATATATTTGTTCCCTGCATACGGGATGCCGTAGAGAAGGGCAGAGCAGGGGTTCCCGCTTTTGTGCTCGGTAAGGGTTCTGGGGAAGAAATAACGCTTCGCATAGACGGAATGACAAGTGATGAGCGGGCGATCATTCTCGCAGGAAGCCTTATAAGTTTCAACCGGAACAGGTAAGAAGTTTCCGTACCGGAAATGCATACAGCCCCGGCTCCTGTTTTCGCGGCATTCAACGGGCAGGAACCGGGGCTTTGCCGCACCGCCGGAAGGGGGAGTGAAGGAAATGGCAGGAAAGATCGGAATGGCTGTTCCCCTCGTCGAAATGGACGGCGACGAGATGACCAGGATCCTCTGGCACATGATCAGGGAGATACTGATCGAGCCTTACGTGGATCTCAGAACTGAATATTATGATCTCGGTCTGAAAAACAGGGATGAAACCGGCGACGGAGTAACGCTGGATGCAGCCTCTGCAGTCCGCCGACTTGGAGTGGGAGTGAAATGCGCTACCATTACCCCGAATGCCCAGCGTATGGAGGAGTACGGACTGAGGGAGATGTGGAGAAGTCCGAACGCTACGATTCGGGCACATCTTGACGGCACTATTTTCCGCGTTCCAATACTTGCAGCTTCCATAAAACCTTTTGTGAGAACATGGAAAAAGCCCATTACCATTGCTCGTCACGCCTACGGTGATATTTACAGGGGCGTGGAGATGCGGGTTCCCGGAAAGGGACAGGCGCACCTTGTGTTTACCGATGGATCGGGCAGCCGGCAGCGTATTTCCGTCCATGATTTCGAGGGGCCGGGAGTCCTCATGGGTATGCACAATCTCGACGGATCCATCACCAGTTTTGCAAGATCCTGTTTTCGCTTTGCGCTGGAAACGAAACAGGACCTGTGGTTTTCTGCGAAGGACACCGTTTCCAGGATATACGACCATCGCTTCAAAGATATTTTCACCCGGATTTTCGAAGAGGAGTTCAAAGAAAGATTTGGGCAGACAGGGATCAGGTATTTCTATACCCTGATAGATGATGCTGCGGCAAGGGTTCTCGGCTCGGAGGGCGGGTTCATATGGGCATGCAAAAATTATGACGGCGATGTCATGTCCGACCTGGTCGGAGGTGGTTTCGGCAGTATAGCCATGATGAATTCCGTCCTTGTTTCCCCTGAAGAAAAATTTGTGTACGAGGCTGCCCATGGAACAGTGACGAAGCACTACTATGAACATCTGAAGGGGAAGTTCACTTCCACCAACCCCATGGCCACGCTTTTTGCATGGACCGGGGCACTCCGGAAAAGAGGGGAGCTTGACGGCTGCACGGAGCTGCCCCGCTTCTCCGACCGGCTTGAAAGAAGCGCGGAGCAGGCCATTAATGATGGTGTAATGACAGGTGATCTTGCGAAACTGAGCGATCACCCCGGAAAAAGGGTGGTCACTTCTGCGGAGTTCCTGGGCGAGGTACGGTCACGACTGGAGGATCCGCGGACAGACGTCTGAAAAATGGGCGTTCCTGGGATTGTGACAGGGAAAGAGCCGTGGGATAATCCGTTTAAACCAATGAACCGAAAAAAGGAGGGTTTCCTGTGAAAAAGTGTTGCCTGATCGCCGCCGTCCTTGTCCTTTCCACACTCTTTCCGATTTGTGCCTCAGCCCAGTCTCCCCTTGCAGGCCATTACTTTATTCCGGAGTACTATCCCACCGTCGAGGAGGCAATGGGGAGGCTTAAGAACATCCAGCCCATGCTCCTGGGCGCTGAAGACGGTATGCTCCGGTCTGTCGAGGCGGACAGGTTCGGAATACGCTTTTTCTGGACCGCCGGCAAGACAACGGTTATTCCTTTCGATAAGCTGTCACGAATGCGGATTTTTCACAACACTGCCTTCCAGGGACCGTGCCCGTGGTTTGTGGCGGCAAAAGTGTCGGACGAGGGAGACCCTCCCTATGTGCGGACTGAGACAAAGGAGACCGCAGAAAGCCTCTATTCGATCATCGCGACACTTGCCGCGGCTTCAGGAAACCCTCTCGACCTGAGAGGCAACCTGGGAGGTTCCTCGGATACCCCGACGAAAAAGGACCTGAAAGACGCGGGGTTGAAAAAACAGGCAGGCGTAGTGGTAAACCTGGTGGAAATAGGGGGGCCTGCTGAAAAGGCAGGGTTGAAGCCCGGGGACATCATTCTGTCAATAAACGGTCACACCATTGAATCCTACGAGCAGTTTGAAAAGAAAATCTGGCCCTCTTTACTGACGGAAGATAAATTCAACATTGAAATTCTCAGGAAAGGGAAAAAAGACGCTATCAGGATCAGAACGCTGTCGGCTGAACAGCTCCCCGTCCCGGCGAAGACCCTTTCCTTCGGCCAGGCATCACCCGCAGGTAATGGCGGAAAGCAGCCTCCGAAGCTCGGTTTTGTGCTGCGGAATCTGACTATGAGCGAAAAGGCGTCCCTCAAGGGACGGACCGGCGCAGTCATTCTCGAGGTCAAGCCGGGCGGGCTCGCCGAGGCCATGAAGATGCAGCCGGGGGACATTATACTGTTTTGCAACGGAAAGGCGGTACCTTCAGCTGAGGGGCTTGCCGGGTTCCTTGTTGAGGGGGAGAACAACTTCCTTCTCTTGAGGAACGGTAAGGAACTCACTGTAGGAGGCAATACTGTCACTGCAGCCTATTGAGAGTTACGATGTTTTCGGCCGCCCTGCGAGGGCGGCCGATTGTTGTTCCGGGTTCTTAAATGAAATCTGAGAGCAGGGCTTTCTGTTTTTCCGCACCGCATTTTTCGAGCCAGTACCTGAAAGATGTTTCAAGATGCTTTTCCCAGGCCCTGAGCGCCTCTTTTTCATCTTTCCGGACCAGGGCCCGGTAGAGGCGGCGGCGCAGTTCAAAACGCTGCCCCAGGTCTTTGTCGATCAGCCCCTGGAGTATTCTGAGCGGACCGAGTATCTCCCTCTGCTGCCATATAAGGTCAGCGAGTTTTGGAACCCTGCAGGCCGCGAAAAGAAGCGTGTTGAACTCGAGCACACATTTTCCCAGGTTTCCAGGCAGGTCCTCCGGTCTGTCCTCGGCAATATGTGCTTCTGCCCTGTCGAGAATGGATTTCATCCGTTCAAGCTCCCCTTCGGTAATATTTCGGACCGCATAGCGCACGGCAAGACCTTCGAGGGCTTTTCTAATGGAATAAACATGGGCCACATCAGCAAGAGCAAGGCCCAGAACCCTGTTTCCCTTCTGCGGGAGCCTGTCCACCAGCCCTTCAGCCTCGAGCTTCTGTACTGCTTCCCGCACGGGAGTCCGGCTGACGCCGAACAGCTGTGCGACCTCGCCGTCCGAAAACATTCCGCCTGCCTCAAGTTCACCGTTCAGTATGGTTTTTCTCAGGTAGTAATATATCTGTTCACGGACCGGTATCCTTTCCTTTATGAAGGGCTGCGGGTCCGAAAAGGCATTCATTGTAAGTTTTCTCCTTCCATCAGATCGTTCTTCTGAATCCATCCACAGAAAAGGTGTGTGAATGTTGTTCCCAACACTTTATTATACACATTCCACCCACTTGATATCTCCGGCCCTTTCTTTCCATGGTTTTGGGAATGTCTGCGTCGTGGCCGGGGGGGCGATGTTTTTCTCTATGCTGTCTCTGAATCAAGGATCTGCATGCGCCTGAGCTCCCTGAGGAACAGGTAGAGAGTGAGACAAAAGGCGAGGCTGTCTGCGATGGGAAACGACATCCAGACTCCCGCGGTGCCAAAAAAGTTGGGAAGGGTGAGCACCAGAGGGATCAGGAGAAGGACCTGGCGGGAAAGGGAGAGTATGAAAGCCGGCCGTGCTTTTCCCAGTGCCTGAAACATGGCTGAGCCGTTGATCTGGAATCCGACAAGCACAAAGGCGCTGGAAATCAGCCTGAGCGCCCGGACTCCTTCGGAAATCAGGTTTTCATCGGATGAAAAGAGCCCGAAGATCGCACGGGGGAAAAATCGGGCAGCTGAAAACCCGAGGATCGCGATGACCGTGGCCGATCCCATGGCGAGGAAGATTGATTTCCTGGCCCTTTTGAGGTTACCGGCGCCGTAGTTGTAGCCGAGGATCGGCTGAAAGCCCTGTGCGATGCCGAGAAGGGGCATGAAAAAGAATGAAAGCGCCCTGTTGATGACGCCGTAAATCGCCACGTGCATGTCACCCCCCCACCGAAGAAGCGCTGCGTTGATGAGCACGATGGAAAGACTGCCCGCAGCCATTCGGGTGAACTCAGACACGCCGATCGCGATGATCTCCCGAAGTATTTTCATGTCAGGAACAAGATTTTTCCCGGCAAAATGCAGCAGGCTTTTTTTCCTGTAAAAGTGGCTGAAGATCCAGACGAACATGGTTATCTGGGAGATCACGGTTGCGACGGCAGCACCCCTCATTCCCCATCCGAACCAGAAAATGAAGATCGGGTCGAGGATCATGTTCAATATTGCCGAGATAAGCAGCGAGATCATGGATATCTTCGCCTTCCCCTCTGCCCTGACCGAATGGTTCCCCGCCATACCGAACATCTGGAAGGGAGTACCGAAAAAGATCACTGAAAGGTAGGCTTCGGCATGGGGCAGGATAGCCCGGGATGCACCGAAGAGCCTGAGGACCTGGGGCAGGAAAAGCAGCCCGAGGATGGATATGACGATTCCCACACCTGTAGCGAAGGAGATGGTTGTGCCGAAAGCCTTTTGGGCGCGGGCTAAATCACCGGCACCGAGGCTCCGTGATATGATGGAAGCACCCCCGGCCCCTGCCATCACGGCCATGGCTCCGGCAAGCATCTGCAGCGGGAAACAGATAGCGACGGCGGCAAGCCCCAGGGAACCTACGCCGCGCCCGATAAAAATGGCATCCACAACATTGTATGACGACATGACGATCATGCCGATGGCAGAGGGAAGAGACAGGCGGAAAAGAAGCCTTCCTACCGGTTGTGTTCCAAGAAGATGACGATCGCTGTTCACTCTGTACATTCCTCCATGGAAGAAAAGCTGCACGCCCGAAGACGTGCGCTGTTCGTATGATCTTCATGCATGTGCATGGTTTTGCAGTGAGGGAGACCGATGGGGGGAGAGGTGCGAAGTCTGCAGCTGTTCTTCGGAGCCGGATCTAGCGGAGGGGGCCTCCGAAACTGTTCAGCGTTTCGGCGATATGCTTGTCCTTTACCGCGATGTGGTCGAGCATCCAGTTCAGAAGCATGTCCCTGAGCTCTTCGGCATCGGGACGTGAAATGCCTTCCCGTCCCGTCAGTTTCGCGTGAACGTCAAACACTTTCTTTATAAACCAGCTGTGTTCGTCCCGGTGCTCCTTGAAGCGGTCATACCGGTTTCGTATCATGATGAGCTCTTCAGCGCCGAAATGCTGCACCGCATAGGCGATAAGGTAATTCACCGTCTCCTCCAGCTGTTTTTTGTTCCCGCTCTCCACAGCCTGCGAAAAAGAGGCGGCACGGCCGATAAGGGTCTTGTGCTGTTCGTCGATCACCGGGATCCCTATGGCGAGATCATCCGTCCACTGAATATTCATCATGGTCACCTGCCTGTTCAGGTAGAAATATTAACCGTCAGGAAATAAAACAATAGTATACCAGACGAAAATATTATTTCAGGCAAAAAGAAAAAATCAATGACCATAATAGTTCAGCATTTCCAGATTAACAGTTGTAGGAGGTTTTTCACCTTCAATAAGAAGTTTGCAGGAAGCGGCAATGATCCTGGAAATGTTTTTTTCAGATTCCAGTGTCGATCCTCCTATGTGCGGGGTCAATACTGTGTTTGGTGTGGAGAAGAGAAGAGAATCCACGGGAAGGGGCTCCTCCCTGAAAACATCGATTCCGACTCCTGAAAGATGTCCTGAAAAAAGCATCTCGGCCAGGGCATTTTCATCGACTATTCCACCTCTTGACGTGATTATAAGGAGTGAACCGCTTTTCATCAGGGTAAGGCGTTCTCTTGAAAGAAGCCCTTTCGTTTCAGGGACGAGAGGGAGATTCACGGAAACGATGTCTGAATCAGAAAGCAACTCTTCAATAGGTACCCATTTGAAGTGGGGATGGGTATTTTTTCTTCCGGCGCTCACCACAACCTGCATTCCGAATGCTTCTCCCAGTTCCCCTACACGGGTTCCGATTGCGCCTGCACCGAGAATACCAAGTTTTTTCCCTTTCAGTTCCCTTCCGTTCATCCATGAAGGAAGGGACGCGCTGTCCGCATTCTTCCATTTTCCCGAACGAACAAATGCATTGGACTGGCCCGTCTTGCGAAGGCATTCCAGCATTAGTGAAATGGCAAGTTCTGCTACCGCTTCGGAGTTACCTCCCTTGCAGTTGACTACAGGGACTCCATTTCTCGAAGCGGCTGTGAGGTCAATATGGTTTACTCCTACGCCGTACACGATTATTCCTTTGAGATGTTCTGCATTTTTTATTATTTCTTCGTTGATCGTTGCATATTCAGCAATGATGATATCGGTATTCCTGCTTTCGGAAAAAAGTTTTTCTTTTTGATGGAGAGAGAGAGAGACCACTTCCCCCAGCTTTTTTATGTCTTCTTTTGCTTCGTTCGTCAAATTGAAAGAGTCGGCAAAGAGGATTTTGCTCATGGTTCCCACCTCATTTTTTGTTTTAAACTTCTTTTCCTCGTATGAGCATTATCTTCAGGTCATTCACGTTCGTTCCAGTGTTTCCCGTTATCAGAATATCTCCCATCGAAGCGAGTGCATTCGAAACATCATGTTTCTGAAGTGATGAGAATAAGTCTATTCCGATTTCCAGCCCCCTGCTCACAGATGTTTCGTCTGAGATTCCTCCCGCATAGGTGGTGGGCCCGTCGGTGCCATCCGTATCAAGTCCTGCAACTACAACGTTTTTTAGTTCTTTTATCTCCAGGGCAGCTCCGATGGCAAACTCCTGGTTAGGACCGCCGGAACCCACCTGTTTTCCGTTCTGGATTGTGACTACAGTTTCTCCACCGCCTATAAACGCACACGGAGTGTTTAATGGTCTGGAGTTTAAAAGAATTTCCTTTGCAATAAAGCCGAAGGATCTTCCCAATTCCCTGCTTTCTCCTTCGAACACAGTGGACAATATCATTGTCTGATACCCGAGTTCTTTTGCCTTTTGTTCTGCTCCAAGGCATGCCGCATCCCCTGGGACGATAATATAGTTCTCAATTCTATGGAAGTCCAAAGATTTCGGTGTCTCTCTTTCAAGAGGGGGATTCCTGAGATAATTGCTGACCGATAAGGGCATTTGGTCCCACAATTCATATTTGTCCATGGTTTTTTTCGCGTCCTCAAAACTTGAGGTATCGGGAACTGTTGGATCGGTGATATAGTCAAGCGGATCTCCTATGACATCTGAAACTGTTATATTTATGAGAAGCGCCTCCGGATGAACGGCCTGAGCCAACCTGCCTCCCTTTATGCGGCTCAGGTGTTTTCTTACGGAGTTGATTTCTATTATATTTGCGCCACAGGTAAGAAGAAGCTTGTTAGCCTTCTTTTTATCTTCGAGTGTAATCTCGGGAACCGGCAAAGGCATGAGCGCTGAGCTTCCTCCCGTGATGCATGAGAACACCAGATCACCAGGTCCTGTTTTTTCGGCAAGGGAAAGGATTTCCTCTGAGGCAGCCATTCCCTTTTCGTCAGGGATGGGATGGCTGGCGAGCCTTAGGCTGATTTGTTCCAGTGTGCCTTCCTGCCCTTCCTTGCACGTTACAATTCCTTCTGTGATATGCTTCCCAAGTATTATGTCGAGAGCCTTCGCTATGGGAAAAGTCGCCTTTCCTGCGCCTATAACGTAAATTTTGGAAACGGAACTTAGAGGGTACTGTTTCTCCCCGATGAAGAGAGTTTTTCCTTTCAACTTCACGAGGTCATGTGTTGCCTTGCCGGGGTCTGCCATAAGCAGGCCTGCATTTAGAATTTCCATGGCTTCTGTACGCATACGCCGATTACCCCGAGAAACAATCTGGTCGAAATTTTTGAAGTAATTCACAGTGATCATCTCCGGATTTTTTAATTGGGGGGCTGGATGTGAACTCCAGCTCCCCATGCCGTTTTTCGATTTAGAAAGGGTTTTTGAACAGCCTGCCGGCGTATACGGCTGCGTCTCCGAGTTCGGTTTCGATTTCAAGGAGTCTATTGTACTTCACGGTCCTCTCGGAGCGGGTTGCTCCGGTCTTTATCTGCCCTGCATTGATGCCGACGGTGACATCGGAAAGAATGGGATCCTCGGTCTCACCCGAACGTTCGGAGACCATGATCCCAAACTGATGGCGGTAAGCGCTTTCCGCAGCGTCAAGAGTTTCCGAGAGGGTCCCGACCTGGTTGAATTTCAGAAGAAGAGCGTTGCAGTAGTCGGCCCGCTCTCTGATAAGTCCCGGGTTTGTGCACAGGAAATCGTCTCCGACGATCTGGATTCCCAGCTCGTTTTTCGCCATGGTGAATCCCTCGATATCATCCTCATCGAAAGGATCTTCCATGGAGGCTATGGGGTAGCTCTTCACAAGGTCCTTGTAAAAATCGAGAAGCTGCGTGCGGGTTCTGTACTCGCCCTCGAACTCGTACATATCTTTCTCTTTGTCGTAGAAATGGGTAGCGGCACAGTCGAAGCCGTACATGACCTTGTCGGTGTGTCCGGAAACTTCCACAGCTCTGACGAGATGGTCCATTGCTTCTTTCGTGCTGACGATGGGGGGGGCGAATCCTCCTTCGTCTCCTACGTTGACAGCAAGCTTCCCGTACGTCGAGGAGAGAATTTCACGAAGGGCGTTGTACACGTCCCAGCCGATGATCATTGATTCCCTGAAGGTCTCAGCACCGACGGGGAAGATGCAAATCTCCTGGAAATCGAGGTCATTGGAGGTAAGGCGTCCGCCATTGATGTAGTTGAGCAGGGGAACGGGAAGAATGTGTGCGTTCGCGTTCAAGTAGCGGTAGAGTGGAAGGCTGCATCCGCAGGCCGCCGCCCTGGCTACTGCCATGGAGACGCCGATAATCGCGTTGCCGCCGAGGTTTCCCTTGTTTGGTGTCCCGTCGAGCTTGATCATGGCGAGGTCGATGTTTCTCTGATCCCGCACATCCATGCCCATGAGCGCCGGGGCAATGATCTCATGAATGTTTTTTACCGCCTGCTGAACGCCGAGGCCTCCAAATACCTTCTTATCCCCGTCGCGGATTTCCCAGGCTTCCTTCTCTCCCCTAGAGCGGCCCGCTGGAACGTCGGCGCGCCCGAATGCAGCGTTTCCCGCCCAGACATCGACCTGAACCGTCGGGTTGAACCGGCAGTCCAGAATTTCCCGTGCCACGATTTTTGTGATTTTGAATCTTTCATTTCCGAAATACATAAAACTCATCGCCTCCCGATATTTTTTCTTGAAAAATTTATGAGCAGGTTTATTTTTTCCTTTTTTGATCCTTCACCGTTCTTTCTTTCCATATATTCAGTCCAGTACCCGGAGGATATAGCTGATATCCACGTAATGGCTTTCAATGGCTTTTTTCAGTTCCTCCTGGCGTCCAGCCTTCAGGATTCCGTAAATGGAAAGGTGTTTCTCCATTTGATCTTCAAGGTTGTATTGCTGTTTTTCGAAAAAGAGCCCAAAATATGCCCAATAACTGTGGGAAAGAGCATTCCAGGCTAAAAGAAGGGAATTGCTCCCTGAACTTTCCACAAGAGTTTTATGGAATTCCATGTCTTTCTTTCTGAACGCGACATGGTTTTCTTCGGAGACGAACCGCCCCATTTCATGAAGCAGCCGCTCCATTCTTGAATTGTTCATATTCCAGTATTTATTTTCCGCCGCCCATCCTGCAGCAAGGATTTCGAGCTCGGTCCTTGTCTTGAAGTAATCCTTCAATCCTTCAATTGTAAACTTGCGCACAAAAGTACCTTTATACGGTTTGGATTCCAAAAAGCCCCTGATTTCGAGTTCTCGAAGAGCTTCCCGTATTGTTGACTGGCTGACTGAAAACAGTTTTGCAGCCTGAAGTTCAACAATTTTACTCCCGGGAGGAAAATCCCCTTTCATAATGGCGTCGATCAGTAATTCGACTATATCGTCGCTTAAAACTTTTTTCTGCAACCGTGGGGGAGTATTGTCAAAAGCAGTGCTGATCATAATTTTTCTTCCTCAATGAAAGGAAGGAACCTTTGAGGACAGGGAAGAAAAGAAACTCTTTCGTTATTTCCTGTAAGCTCAAAAGCTTTCTTAAGAGCTGAATCAACTGAATCTGCATGGATAAGCCCCATGTTGAGCAGGATATCGGGAGAGATATTGGGAGACACGACAATGATTCTCAGTCCGGCCTTTAGAATTTTGCACAGGAGGAGCGAATGGTCCATTTGTATTCTGTAATTTTCGTGTAGAAATCTCATGGCGCAGTCAAGATTTTTTCCTTCTTCGAAGGGACGGAGCATGTCTGTGGAACCTGTTCCCTCCGTGCACCTGGAATAGAGGACAAGAACGCCATTTTCACCCATTATTGGGGCTGACGCTATGATCGCCTTGATTGTTTGGTACAAGTTGATGTTCAATGGAAAGCCAGGAGTTGTTACTGCTATCTGCGGACGTTTTTTCAGAGGAAGCGCTATATGCCGCTTCAGCAGTTGTACGCTATGAAGATGACTGCTTTCCAGACTGCCGCAGGCCAAGGCAAAAGGCTTCCCACTAAAATCTGACAGAATATTGACGCAAAAATGAATTCCCAGCATGAGTGCCGCTTCCAGCATATCTTCGCTTATGGGGTTGCCATTGAGAGTACCTATTGATGACAAGGGATTGAGAACCATCTCGGGTCGATGATTGATCTTGATTGAGCGTTCCGAGGAAATTCCCGGCAGAACTGATTTTCTGCCTCCTGAAAAACCTGCAAATTCATGAGGTTCTACTTTCCCAACCGCAATTCGGAGATCGGCTTCTCTGACAAATCTGTTTACCTCGACAGGGGTGCCCCTGGATGTAGTTCCCAGGGAAATAAGGTTTTCAGGAGAGTAGGGATCATGGTTTTCGATCCGTATTTTCCCCCAGAAATCTTCCCCGACAATCTCTCTCATTTCAGCTTCAGTCGCAGGTCGATGAACACCAGTCGCTACTACAAGGGTGGTGTTTTCCCTGTCGATCCCCCCGAGGGCAAGTTCTGCCAGCAGTCGGGGAAGGACCGAAGACGTGGGAACATTGCGCGTAGAATCAGAGACAAGAATGGATGCGTTTTTTTTCCCTCGGGCAAGTTCTCTCAGAGGGAGAGAATCAATCGGGGAAGCAAAGGCATTGTCTATAAAGTCTGGGTCAGGAACGGGAAATTCTGGCAGAAGCAGCAGATCGCCAAAATTGCTTGTGGGAAGGCAGACGGAAATGTTTTCCAGCCTGTCCGTAAATACTATGTTTTCTTTGCTTTCATGAAGGCTGTACATGGCATTCCACCCCTTTTCCTGCTGATATGTTTCAGGAAACTCTCTCTCTCTCAGGAAGCGTTTCACCCAGTGAAATTTCCAGAATATGTCCGATTCCAAAAAGTGTCATAAAGAAAAAGCCCGTCGGAATGGCAGCGTAGGGAATAGCGACAGAAATTCCGAGTGCCGGAGTCAATTGCCTGTAGGTCCTGAAAAGGAGCAGAATTCCGTTAAAGGTGACAGACGCTGTTGCGATTACTGCCAGAAAGGGAATAACCCTCAGGCAGAAGTTTCTCAGCCTGTCTGGGAACATATCCCGGAATATAACGATTCCGACATGTCCTTTTTTTTGATGAAGCACTGCTGCACTTACAAGCGTGAACCACACCATTGAAAATCTCAGGAACTCCTCTGACCAGGTGAGAGCGTCGTTAAAAACGTATCTCATTACCACGTGGGCAATGGCGACAATGAGCATTGCAGAGCAAAGAACCATTGAGACAGGAAAAAGACCTTTAACGCAAAGCTCGCAAAAGTGGTAATATTTTTCTTTCGTCATTTGCATCATTCCTCTTCCTAATAAGAGACTTCTTAATCCGGAGGGGGATCGAAAGATCACCCTCCGGCAGAATCAAACTGAACCTAAAGTCCGGCCTTAATATCCTTTCGGGCCTGTTCGATGCTTGAAAGCCACTGATCGACAAATTTCGGATCTGTTTTTTCCTTAATCATCTGAACGATCTTCGACTGTGTTGCTTCACGCATCTTATCCTTTTCCGCTTCGCTGACAGCGTTTACCTCCATTCCTTTTCCTTCGAGGAGTCCTACGATGTACTCCTCGCGGGCGGAATTGACAGCGCGGCTGTAGCTTTGGCCCAGAAGTCCGGCAGTCTCTATGATTTTCTGCTCTTCTTTCGTGAGTCCATTGAACCAATCGAGGTTCGCGACGAGGGGCATAGGGTCGTAAATATGTCCGTCAAGAGACACGAATTTCTGTACTTCATACATCTTTACTTCCCATATGTTTGCCAAGGGGTTCTCCTGGCCGTCAACAACCCGCTGCTGCATGACAAGATAAAGTTCCGTCCAGGGCACAGGCGTGGGATTCGCTCCGAGCAGCTTGAATGCCTCCATGTGCATGGGGGCTTCCATTGTCCGGATTTTCAGCCCTTTGAAATCATCGATGGTTTTGACGGGTTTACTGGAATTGGTTGTATGACGGAATCCGTTCTCATACCACCCAAGCCCCTTCAGTCCGATTTCCTCACATGATTTGAAGAGTGCCTGCCCTGCAGGACCGTCTGTGACCATCCACGCCTCGTTGTAGTCGTTAAACGCATAGGGTATATCAAGAACCATAAAACGGGGGTTGAATGTGGTCATCGGTCCAGCTGAAGCAGTGGCCATTTCCAGAAGCCCATTTTTCACCTGCTCCACAGATTCTCTTTCTCCGCCCAACTGGGAGTTGTAGTAAAGATTGACTTTCAGCTCGCCTTTTGTCTGCTCTTCTACAATCTGCTTAAAAAGCTGCAGCCCAATTGACTGCGGATGGGTCTCCGAATTGCAGAGCGATACCCGTATCGTTTTTGCCGCAAGAGCCGTTCCGCTCAACGAGAATATCAGTACCAGGGCAATAACAATTTTAAGCATGTTCCCTTTCTTCAAAGCTGTTTCCCCCTTTCAGAATATAAGATCTCAATTTTATCCAGTTCTGTTGCCGGTATCTTTTTCTTTTCCACCCCCCCTTCTTTTTTCAGAGTGGTGAATCAAAAAAGCAATCCATGTCAATAACCGAAGAAGCGCGGGAGCCAAAGAGTCAGTGGAGGATAAAATGTCACAAAGAAAAGCACGACAATAGAAGCCAAAAGCATGGGATAGGCTTCCTTAAATGTTTGTTCTACTGTCACTCCAGCCATTGGGCTGGTGACAAACAAGGTAATTCCAAAGGGTGGAGTAGCAAGGCCTATTACCAGATTAATGCAGATGATAGCCCCAATCTGAAGAGGATCTACTCCAAGTTTCCACGCAACCGGAGCAATGATAGGACCAAGCACAACAACGGAGGCATAGTCATCCATGAACATGCCATTAATCAGGAGAACAATATTGACCATGAGAAGGAAAGACCATTGAGGGAGGTTTGAAAGAGGTCCTATAACCTTATATACGACCTGCTCATTTGCGATGGCCCATGCTGTAACAGTAGCACTTCCCGCCAGCAGGATGACAAGCCCGGAGGTAAGTGCTGTCTCCTTCAGAATATCGGGGATATCAGAAAGCTTGCCCTCCCGGTAAACGACAAAAGTAATAAAAAAAGCATAAACAGCAGCAATTGCAGATGACTCTGTCACTGTAAAAATGCTGCCGAAAATTCCACCGAGAATTATTACCGGTAAAAGAAGCGCGGGAAGAGCCCTGCGGAACTGTCTCCACTTCTCAGGCCAGGGAGCTCTTTCGTGGTTTGGATACCCTCGTTTCACTGCTATACGGTGAACGGTAAACATCTGTGCCAGAGCGATAAGGAAGGCGGGAATTATCGCCGCAAGGAAAAGTCCTGCAATCGAGGTTCTGCCAACTGAGACACAATAAATGATCATAAGAACGCTTGGGGGCATTATCGGTCCCAGAAGAGAGGCGCTTGCCATTACTGCAGAACTGAAAGCCGGAGTATATTTTTCTTTTTTCATCATGGGAATGAGAAACGACCCGAGAGAAGCAACTTCCGCCAAGGCCAGGCCCACTATAGATCCCATAAAAAGACATGTTCCTATTGTAACCAGCGCGAGTGCTCCCCTGACATGCCCTATAAAGGCGTTGACAAAATCAATGAGGGCTTCGAGAAGGTGCCCTTTAAGCATGAATTGGCCGGTCATAACAAAAAAGGGAACCGCAAGCAGGGAAAAACCGTTCATTCCTTCAAACATTCGCTGAGCAACGAGAAGTTGCGGATAACCTCCTGCCAGCAGGTACATTGTAGAGCTTAGAATCATGTTGAAAGCTATGGGAAAACCCATTATCAAAAGAAAAACAAAACAACCTACTAAAACGAATAGTTCCATTGAACAACCCTCCTCATTCTATTTCAAACGGTGCTCTATGTAATGTCCGTGAAAGAACCGTATTAATCAGACTAGGAGAAGGTGATTTTATATTCCAGGAAACAACAATCGATAATCGATTAAAGATATCATTCCATGGTAACGAAACTTTGTCAAGAACTCAACTTTCGCAGAACCTTGACAGCCGAAAAACCGTTGAAATGACTGGATAAAAATGATAGGAATGTCCTTGTTTTGTAAAATTGTCATTGCGAGAAACAAAAAACGAAACAGGAGGCCTTCCCGTGAATCCAATTCTACAACAAGCACTGTCCAACGACGAGACCCTTTCTTCAGCTGCAGAGTTTTCGGCATGGCAGAACTCTTCAACAGGTCAGCCGGGAAGGGAAAGGGGATTCCAGCGGTCAGGATCCTGCAGTTTCTCTTTGCCTTCGTCTTCCACCATCTTTGAGTCGTGCACGTTGGCCGGGGTAGTGACGAGACTGTGGACCGTCCTGCTTTCCCTGTCCACTCCCACATGGATCTTCATGCCGAAGTAGTACTGGTTCCCCTTCTTCGTGGAGGAGGGGGCGTTGATGATGGTGGCGTCCATGATGGTCCCTTCCGAGAGCTTCAGCCCCTTCTCCTTGAGGTGGGCATTGACTTCCTGAAAGATACGCTCGTCGAGGTCGTGGGTCTCGAGAAGATGGCGGAATTTATAGATGGTGGTCTCGTCGGGGACAGGTTCGTTCCCGAGGTCTATTCCCACGAAGCGTCTCAGAGATTCCATGTCGTAGAGGGCTTCTTCCGCCCCCGGGTCTCTGCGGTTGAACCAGCTCTACAGGAAATGGATTCTAAGCATCCGTTCCAGACCTACCGTGGGACGGCCTTTGCCTGCCTTTGAATAGAAGGGTTCGATGAGGGCATAGAGTTCCTTCCAGGGAACGACCCGCTCCATTTCGGCGAGGAACTTTTCCCGCTTTGTGGGTTTCTTGTATTTTGTCGAAGGTGGAGGCGTTCGCAAGCGTTTTCTGGCGGTTCATCGATCCTCATCTCCCCGTATGGTCCGGAGTAAGAAACAATTTCTATAGCACTATTTTACAGGGTTGAAGGGCAATTTGCCCGAGACTTTTTCAGAGTTTCCGTAAGATTAGCTTAAGTTCCTATGTCAGGTCCTGATGATTTCTTTTCTGTAAAAATTCGAAAAATATTGATATAGATTGTCTTTTTGTATTTGCTTGCAAAACATAGTTGTGATTTGTGGGTTCGGAAAGGGATTGGATCAGATGAAAATAATCGTTCTCTGCGGAGGCGAAGGTCCTGAAAGAGAGGTGTCCCTGAGGAGCGGCGCGGCGGTTTCAGCGGCCCTCGAGGAACAGGGGCACGATACGGTCATGGAGGATCTTCACGGAAAGAAGGATATTTTCCCTCTGTTCAGCGGCGGAAGTGACCGCTTTGCGTTCATTGCCCTTCACGGCGGGTGGGGTGAAGACGGGACGCTGCAGGCTGCCCTGGAGATGATGGATGTTCCCTTCTCGGGATCGGGACATTCCGCGTGTGCGCTCGCCATGGACAAGACAGCGAGCAAGGCCCTCTTCCGCTGGAAGGGGATCGGTGTTCCGAGGGGTATTGAAGTCAGCCGCGGTACGGCTGCACAAGATATCATGCAGAACCCCGGGCTCCCCTTAATTCTCGGGAAGAGTGGAAAGCTCGTGGTGAAGCCCTGCTGTTCGGGAAGCACCGTGGGCGTTTCCATCCTGGAAGGGACGGACATGCTCGGAAAGGCTCTACAGGATGCGTTCCGATTCGACCCAAGGGTCCTGGTGGAGGAGTTCATTCCCGGCAGGGAACTCACGGTAACAGTACAGGAAGAGAACGGGATCCCCTCCTGTCTTCCCGTGATCGAAATACAGCCAGCGAAGGGGTTTTACGACTATACGTCGAAATACACTCCCGGGGCCTGCGAATATATCGTGCCGGCACCTCTTTCGGAGTTCGTGCGCCGCAGGGTTGAAAACGCATCCCTGGAGGCTCACGCCGCCCTGGGATGCAGGGCATACAGCAGAGTTGATCTCCGTCTAGGGGATGACGGATCTCCAGTGGTTCTTGAGGTGAACACTGTGCCGGGAATGACGGCTACGAGCCTTGTTCCGAAAGCTGCCGCATCGGCGTGCGTCTCCTTCGGCAGCTTTCTGGACCGTGTGGTGGAAAATTCTCTCAGGAATAGCCGTCTCTAATAATCAGTAACGTACTCGAAGCGCTTCCGGAATTCCTCCGGCGTCATTTTTGCCGCAACAGCAAGCTTATCAAGCTCGATGCCCGGTTCGAAGTCCCGTTTTTCAAGCCGGATCGTGTATTCTCGCGCGATCCGGTATTGGATGGAATCTGTATTGACCATGCGGACCTGGGTTTTCTTCGTGACGGGGTCCATGATGTCCTCGAAGGGGATGGGGACGATCCTGTCGTTCTGGATCGTGATCATTGCGTTCGAGCCGCCGTTTCTGAGGAATTCCATGGCCGCGTATCCGAGATTTCGAGTGTACTCGATATCGTAGGCGCAGGGAGGAGCGCACCTGACCTCGTACCCCACTTCCTTGTTGTTGACCGTCATCCTGATTCCCAGGGAGTAGAGATTGGCCAGCAGCTCCTTCTTGAGAACGTCCGAGAAATTGATCTCGGCGTAGCGAATATGCCCGTGATCGTCGTACTCAACGCAGTCCGCGGCCTCGAGGTCCTCTATCCGTATCTTTTCGATGAGCCCTTCCGCCGTTACGGCCACCCCGTAGTTTCTGCCTGCCGCAAGCCTCTTGATGATGGATCCGGTAATAATGTCCACGACGAGGGACAGAGGGATCTTCCTGTCGGAAGGAAACTCTTCGGGGATCATGATCATCGTGGCCCCGGCACTCTTTCCGATCCCAAGGGCAAGATGACCTGCGACCCGACCCATGGCAACGGCGATAAACCACCGGCCCGTGGTCTTCGCGTCCTCCATAAGATTGGCCACGATCTGGGTTCCGAGGGCCCGTGCCGTCTCGAAGCCGAATGTGGGAATTCCCTCCGGCAGTGGAAGGTCATTATCGATGGTCTTCGGTACGTGGGCGAAACTGATGGTCAGCCCGAGGCTGTTCTTCGCATAATCGGCTATCCGGAATGCGGCGTACGCGGTATCGTCTCCGCCGATGGAGACAAGGTGCGTCACCCCGAGTTCGATAAGGGTGTCAACAACATTGCGGAGCGATTCCTCACTTTTCGTGGGATTGAACCTTGAGGTGCGGAGTATACTGCCCCCGTCGGCATGGATCCTGCTCACCATCTCGATGGTGAGGGGAATTACCTTCTTCTCCCCCGTTCCGAGATGGGAGAAGCCGTCGAATATGCCGTACACTTCCCAGCCCGATTTCTTCGCCTCTATCGTCACCGAGCTGATGACGCTGTTCATGCCGGGGGCCGGTCCTCCTCCGCAGACTATTGCAAGGGTGTTCTGTATAAGTGTAGGCATTATAACCTCCTGATTTTTTAAATTTCTATATGCGGAAGATTTTATCATAATCCTCTCGGGTATAATGGTGTTGTTTTTTCTAATCCGGGATATAAGTGAACAGGAAAAAGGAGCGGTGCCGAGACGATGGTTTTTCTGACGGGTGACACCCATGGAATCCTCGAAATGAAAAAGTTTGCACCCGGGAATTTCCCCCAGGGGCAGAAGCTCACAAGGGATGACTTCGTTATCATCCTCGGTGACTTCGGCCTGTTCTGGAACGATCCCCCCCTGGACCAGGAGCTTGAAGAGCTGGCCAAACTCGAGGCTATGCCGTGGACGACGCTGTTCCTTGACGGAAACCATGAGAACTTCGACCTGCTCGATTCCCTTCCCGAGGAGAAAAAGTTCGGCGCCCCGGTCGGTATCGCGGCATCCCATGTTTTTCACCTGAAAAGGGGGTACGTGTACTCCATAGGGGGCAGGAAATGCTTTGTCTTCGGCGGAGCGAAAAGCCTGGACAGGAACGGGCGTACTGCAGGGAAATCATGGTGGCGAAGGGAGATCCCCTCGGAGGAAGAGTACCGGCGGGGGCTTGATTCTCTTGAAAACGAAGACTGGGCGGTGGACTGGGTACTTACCCATACCGCACCGAATGCCATACTAAGGAAGACGAACCTGTACAGGTACCTGGCAGGAGATCCCGTATCTGCATACCTTGATGAAATACAAAAGGAGACCATCTACGAAAAATGGTTTTGCGGGCATATTCACAGAAACCGTTTTTTCCCGGAGGACAGGTTTTTCGTCCTGAAGGAGAACATAATAAACGGCGAGACGGGGGAGACCGTTTCCCTGCGGCATGACCGGCCCTCCTTCAGGGAATATATACGCAGCTACCAGGCCGGAAAGCCACTTGAGGGAGATTGAAAGCAGGCGAAAGCAAGTGATATTTTTAATTAAATGCATTGCAATTTTCATTCTAAAGCCATTGGTTTTGTTATATAATCCAGAGGTAATAGATTAATTTTCCCCCTAATGTTCTTGCTTCAAAAACATCACTCACAGGAAGCGAGGCCCGGCGTATGTCAGTTGGGATACGATTCCCCAAATGAAACAGTTTCCCCGAACAGCCGACAGAAAAAGAAACTTCCAGGGACTGCTGATGATCACTCTGATCGCAGTGCTCGCGGCCGGTGTATTTGCCGGATGGATGAGCATGCGCGAAGAGGACGGCTACATGCGCTCTGAGATCCTCCGTCAGGCAAGGCTGTTTGCCGAGACGGTGAATATAGGTGGTATACGGACCCTGAAAGGGGATGCCACGGACCTTTCCCGGCCTGAATACCGCCGGCTGAAGGACCAGTTTACTGCTGCGGCCGGCATCTTCCGGGGAAGCCGGTTTCTCTATCTTATCGGTCGGCGGCCCGGCGGGGATGTGTTTTTTTACCTTGATTCCGAGAGGCCCGGATCGGAAGATGAATCGCCCCCCGGCCAGGTTTATCCCGAATCCGATCCACGGTTTCTCCCGGTATTCGAAGAGAACCGCCCTGTCGCAACAGGGCCTGTTTCCGACCGTTGGGGGACGTGGGTTTCGGCATGGTATCCTGTCGTTGACCCTGCTTCCGGAGCACCAGCTGCCGCCATCGGCATCGACTTTGACGCCGAATACTGGCGTCAGGCCGTCAGGGAAGCAGCCATACTCCCGAACATTGTTGCGGCCCTCCTGGCGGCTATGATCTATGCGGGTTTCATAACCATAAAAGGCCGGGAAACCATGGAAGAGGATACGAAGCTGGGATTCAGGCATGCCGAGGCTGTCCTTGTACTCTATCTCGGTATTCTCGTCTCGCTGGTAACTGCCCAATTCATGCATGGACAGGATCTCAAGCGGCAGCGGGAGTCCTTCGAAAGCCTCAGTGATGCATATTCCACGGAGTTAAATATACGGATCCACAGGGTTTTCGGGCAGTCGCTCAGGGCTCTCGGCGGATTTATCGAGGCATCCGATCTGATCACACGGGATGAATTCCATGTTTTTGCGGGATATTTTTCGAATGCTCCAGGTGTGGAAAGCGCCCTGTGGATTCCTGCAGTGAGCCGAAAAGACAGGATATCCTTTGAGAAATCCGCAGGAAGTGAATACGGTCGGAAATTTTTCATCAGGGACAGGAATGGAGAGGGCGGTTTTTCCCCTGCCGGAGATCGGCAGAACTATTTCCCTATTCTGTATTCCTGGCCGGATGTTCCGGCCGAAAATATCATCCGGGGGATCGATCCATCCAGTGACCCCGCCTGGAAAGAGCCCATGGCAAAGTCAGCGGAAACCGGCCTTGAGACCGCGTCGGTAGTCCCATTTCCCCCATCTGTTTCTTCTTCGCCGCGTATCGCGGCGTTCCGGCCCGTTTTCGGAGGCGGGGGCACCCTTGAGGGGTATGCGGTATTGACCCTCAGGCCTGATTTTCTGGTCAATACAGTTCTTGATGGCGGGCAAGGGCTTATCTCCATGAGACTGTGGCGTTTTATGCCCGACGGTGAACCTCAGATGCTGGCGGACTCATCGCTCTCCGACCTGGAAGAAGCACATTTTGTAAGAAAAGAAATCTCTTCCGGAGGCGACCTTTGCTGTATTTGGCCTGTACTGTTCCTTGGCGAGACGTATATCGCCGAGGTTCACCCCGGAGACGGATTCTACACCCGCCATCCCTCCCGCACCGGGTGGATCACCCTGATCAGCGGAATATTGATCACCCTTACCGTGGCGTTTCTCGTCCACTCCATTGTCCGCCGCGAGGAGATCCTTGAGAAGAAAGTGGACCAGAGGACCGCACAGCTCAGGGAGAGCGAATCCCGATTCCGCTCTCTTATCGAGGATGCGCCCTTTCCTGTGGCCGTGATCACTCCTGATGGAACAGTGCTTTTTTCCAACGCCCAGGCATCGGTTTTTTTCGGAGTGCCTGCTGCATCTGCCATCGGCAAAAATTTTACAGAGGAATACTCCATACTGGAACATCCGGAGAACTTCCCGGGATTTGTGGAGATGCTCAGGTCCCAGGGATCGATCCGGGGGAGGGAAGCCCATTTCAGAAAGCCTGACGGAAGCAGTATCTGGGGCCTTCTATCGGCCCGGGCTTTCCTTTTCGGAGAGCGTGAGGCTATTCTCGTGGCGCTGCAGGATATTACGGAGAGAAAAACGCTCATGGACAGGCTTCAGCTGTCATCCAAGATATTCAGCACAACATCGGAAGGGATCCTGGTCACCAATGCGAGCGGGGTGATCGAGGACTGCAACCCGGCCTTTGAAAAGCTGACAGGCTACTCCCTGGAGGAGATCCAGGGGAAAAAAACAGAAATGTTTTCCGCCCAGAAGGAAAGCCGGGAAGACCTGGAACTTTATAGGCGTGCGATCATGGAGAACGGCGTGTGGCAGGGGGAGATGTGGAACCGCCACAAGAACGGAGAGCCATACCCTGTATGGGCTACGGTGAGTTCTGTAAAAGACGCCCAGGGGGTAACGACCCATTATGCAACAATACTGACACACATCGGGGCTATCAAGGAGGAGCAGCTCCGGCTGGGCCATCTCGCCAGCCATGACCTGCTCACGGGGCTTCCCAACCGCATGCTTCTTCTCGACAGGCTTGAGATGGGGCTGGCAAGGGCAGATCGGGATGGATCCCTTGTAGCGGTCATCTTTATCGATCTGGACGGTTTCAAGGAAGTGAATGATGTCTATGGCCACGAGACGGGAGATATTCTTCTTGCCTCCGTGGCGGAGAGGTTATCAGGCAGTATCCGGGAACAGGACACGGCAGCCCGGTACGGCGGCGACGAATTCGTCATCGTTCTGGACGGGCTTCCGGGCATAGAAGACGCGAACGCGGCTTTTCACAGGATTTTCCTGGCCTTCTGTGTTCCCTTTGATGTAAGGGGCATGGCCCTTTCCATCGGAGGGAGCATGGGCATGTCTCTTTTCCCCATGGACGGGAATGACGCCGGAGAGCTTCTGTCGAAAGCTGATATGAGGATGTACAGGGAAAAAAAGAAGAATAAAACGGCTGCCGCAGGGACTGTCGGCGAAACCGGGGCCGGGGTATCCCCTACCCGAGAGACCGGAGGAGTTTTCCCTGGGATATGAGGAAGTAGCGCTGCAGTGCACTCCAGTTCGTCTCGCGGAGCATGACCGGCCAGGGATCTTTCTCGGCGTCGTCGAAGAAGCTCAGGCTTTTCACCATGTGGTAGAGGTTGAGCTTCGTCCCGGGGAATTTTCGGGGAAGCAGGAGGAAAAGCTCTTCCAGTGATACGCCCTGGAGGAACAGCTCGAAGAGGTCCAGAAAATCCTTTTTCGCTCCCCGGTCGGAGAGTGCCGCCCATTTCATCAGCCCCGTGTCCCTGGGGGACGACATGAAAAGGCCGGGCAGTTCGGGGGGCTGTTCCAAAGGATCGAGAAGGGGATTGGGATAGTGGAGCCAGGTCACCCGTATGCCGTCGATCCATCCATGGAACGTTCCTGCGCGGGTTTCAGCTACTGTTACCCTGCCGAAGGGCGCAAGAAGGGAGGGGAGTTTTCCGGGATCGAACGTTCCCGGGAGAAACCAGTCGAAGTCCTCGGACTGGCGGTGTCCGTACATGAGGGCAAGTGCAGTCCCGCCGGCGAGATATGCCCCCTGGAGCGGGGGCTGGGTGCAGAATCGCTTCAGAAGAGATTGTCTGGGTTTGTCGAGAACATCCCAAAACATTTCATTTCCTCCTCTTTCAGCCCGAAATAGTTCTGCCAGCACCGGGCAGTCTTCCTGCTCAGCCGTCGGCTGGAGGAGACCACCGAACGGATTTCTTCCTCTGCAACATTTTTCAGAAGCCACGCGAGCTGTTCCTCGTTCCCGAGGTTCAGCACCCGTTCGATGATCGCGGTCCTGTTTCGCTGAAAGTCGACGCAATTCCAGTCAGCGTCCCAGAAAAGGGGGCGCAGCATTTCGGGCAGACGGCTGCATTTTTCGGCTGTTTCGAACGCTGTTCCGCTCATAATGGCCATATTATACCGCCTTCTTTCGCTCCGTGCCCTTCGTGTCACCTGCAGAGGTTCAGCGACTGGAGAAGGGATGTGCAGTAGTGCTCCACGTCCTCCGCCGTGGGAAGAGAAAGAACCTTTTCGGCTGCCTGTTCCAGGTCGCTTTTCCGCAGGTTCCGGATGATCCACCGGGCCTGGAGGATCGATGATGCGGTCATGCTGAACTCCTTGAGCCCCATGCCGAGAAGGACGGGTATCAGTTTCGGGTCTCCTGCGGATTCTCCGCACATGCCCACCCAGATGCCCGCCTCGCGGCCGTTGTCGATGACCGTCTTAATGAGGCGCAGTACGGCGGGGTGGTACTGGGAGTACAAATGGGAGAGCTTTTCATTGCCCCGGTCCACAGCCACCGTGTACTGAATGAGGTCATTGGTGCCGATGCTGAAGAAATCCACTTCTTTTGCGAAATAGTCCGAGAGGATCGCCGCCGAGGGCACTTCCACCATGATCCCGGACTGTACGGACTCGTCGAAGGGGATCCCTTCCGTTCGTAATTCTTCCTTGGTTTCTTCGAGAATTTTTTTTGCCTCCCGCAGTTCCTCAAGGCTCGATATCATGGGAAAGAGGATGCGGACGCAACCGAAGGCGCTGGCCCTGAGGATGGCCCGAAGCTGGACCTTGAAGATCTCCTGCCTGTCGAGGCAGAGGCGGATCGCCCGGTAGCCGAGGAATGGGTTCTCTTCCTCGGGAATGGCGAGATAGTCCAGTTTTTTATCTCCCCCGATATCCAGGGTCCTGATGATCACGGGGCGTCCCTCCATGGCCTCGACCACGTTTTTGTAGTCTTCGAACTGAAGGTCCTCCGGGGGCAGCAGGGAACTGTCCAGGTAGAGAAATTCAGTGCGGTACAGGCCAATGGCCTCACCGTCGTTCTTGAAGACATCATCGAGGTCCTTCGGAGAAGCTACATTTGCGGCGAGTTCGATCTCAACACCATCCAGGGTCACGGTGCTCATTCCGCGGATATCCGACAGGCTTTTCTTAAAGCACTCGTACTTTGCCAGAAGGTCCTCGTAACGGGCGACAGTCTCTTCGTCGGGATTTATGAAGACAAGCCCCGTTTCTCCGTCGACGATGATGAGATCGCCGTTTTCAACGTAGTCGAGAATGTCCCTCACCCCCATGACGGCCGGGATCTCCAGGGTCCTGGCGAGGATGGCGGAGTGAGACGATTTTCCCCCCGTTTCCGAGATGATCCCGAGGGTGTTGTCCCTGTCAAGCTGGGAGATGTCCGAGGGGGTTATTTCCCTTGCCACGACCACGGATTTTTCTCCGAGATTTGAAAGGTCTACCCCTCCCACCTGGAGCAGGAGCTTGAGTACTCGATCGGAGATATCTTTCACGTCGTCCGACCTGGCCTTCATGTAATCATTCCCCATGCTTTCAAAGATCTGTATGAGGTTGTCGGCAACAGTTTTGACCGCCCATTCGGCGTTGATGCTCTCGTCGAGGATCATTCGCTCGATCTGGCCTACGAAATCAGGGTCTCTCAGCATAAGACCGTGGGACTTGAAGATCGCCGCCTCTCCGGGACCTACCGTTTCCAGCACCCGGGAATAGGTCTCCCGGATCTGCTCTCCCGCAAATTCCATGGCAGTTCGGAAGCGCCCGATTTCTCTTTCGGGCTCCTCGACGAATTCCCTGAGGATGTCGATCTGTTCCTTCCAGTGTATAACGACCCTGCCCACAGCAATGCCCGGGGACGCCCCGATTCCCTTCATAATGGTCACCACCTGCCTGTTTTTGCTGATATCTTATTAGTATACCTGTAAATTGCTATTTTTGGTGGAAAATAGGAATTGCTTTCAGAGTATTGCCCTAAAAGGTTCTCCATGGAGGCAATGAATGATAAGGATTATCATTGTCGATATAAGGAAAATATGGTAATATTCAACTGCCTGTATGTCAGGCTTCCTCCGAGTCGCACCCCCTCCCGGTTTCTCCCTGGGGGTCGGCCGATGGGTTCTTCCGGAAACGGAAGGGCCTCCCGCGTTCGGAAAGGAGGAGCGGCCGTCGCCTTTACGCCGGGGACCGTCTCCTTGTTTTAAGGAGACGGTCCCCTTTGTTTTCCGGGAGGGCAATAATGCACCGTTCGTCGAGAGAGTGCTTCTTTCTTGCGCTCATGGGTTCGTTTCTTGTGGTGTATATCCTCTGGCCGCTGGGGGGTCTTTTTCTCCGGGCCGACTGGGGCCTCGTAGCTTCTGCATCACTGGAAAAAGAGGTTGTCGGTGCGCTCTGGAGAAGCATCTGGACTGCAGCTGCCGCTACCGGGGTCATCGCGCTGTTCGGCACGCCCCTTGCCTATGTCCTGGCCCGGAAATCATTCAGGGGGAAGGCTTTTCTTGAAGCAATAATCGATGTACCCATCATGATCCCTCACACAGTGGCGGGCATAGCGGTCCTCATGGCTTTTTCGCCCAAAGCGCCTGCAGGGGCCCTGCTGGTGAAGGCTGGGCTTTCCCCTGTCAACAGTCATCTCGGCATTATTCTCGCCTGTATGTTTGTCTCCATTCCCTTTTTCGTGGACGCGGCGAAAGACGCGTTTTCGGGTGTTTCCCCCAGGATAGAGAAGGCGGCAAGGACTCTTGGAGCTTCGTTTCCCCACGTTTTTTTCCGCATATCGCTGCCCATGGCGAAAAAGGGGCTCATATCGGGCCTGATCATGAGTTGGGCCAGGGGAGTCAGTGAATTCGGAGCCATCGTCATCATCGCCTACCATCCGATGGTGGCCCCGACGCTCATATATGACCGCTTCGCCACCTTCGGCTTGAAGTATTCAACTCCTGTGGCGGTACAGCTCATCCTTGTCTGTCTCGGCATGTTTGTCCTGCTGCGGCTGCTGGCCGCAGGAAAAAGAAGAGAGGACGCAGAGGCATGATAGAGCTTGAACACCTCTCTCTCGACCTGGGCAGTTTTTCTGTTGATTCCCTGAACCTGAGGGTGGAACGGGGTGAATTCTTCATGGTCGTGGGACCGAGCGGTGCGGGAAAGACCCTGATGCTTGAGGCAATTGCGGGACTCAGACCCCTCTCCGGCGGAAAGGTGCGGATAGACGGTCAGGACGTGACGGGGCTTCCCCCGGAGAAGAGAAACATTGCCCTTGTCTACCAGGATTACGCCCTTTTCCCCCACATGTCTGTGGAGCGCAACGTTCGTTGGGGGCTTCGTTTTTGCGGAAAACCTGACGAGGAGAGAGTCAATGGGCTTATCGACCTCTTCAGGCTCCGCCCGCTTCTCGGCCGTTCCCCGGAGACCCTGTCCGGAGGTGAGCAGCAGAGGGCGGCTCTTGCCCGGGCGCTTGCCGTGAAACCGTCAGTGCTCCTGCTTGATGAACCTCTTTCAGCTCTCGATCCTTCTTTCCGGGAGGAACTGCGGGATTACCTGGCTGAAATAAACCGTGAGGGGATGACCATCGTCATGGTGACCCACGATTTCGGCGAAGTGCTCTCGCTGGGAAACAGGGTCGCCGTCATTTCCGGAGGGAAACTTCAGCAGTGGGGAAATGCACGGACCGTGTTCAGAGAGCCGGCAAACAGAAACGTGGCGGAATTTGTGGGGATGAAAAATCTTTTTGAATGTGAGGTTCAGGGAGAAACTGCTCATCTCAGCAACGGGGTCTCCTTTCTGTTGAGAGGGAACTATTCCCCGGAAAGGCGCCTGATAGGGATCCGGCCGGAGGATGTGGTCCTTTCATCGACGCGTCCCCAGTCCCTGGCGAATCTGTTTTACGGAAGAGTGGTTTCCCTGGTGTCGCGGGGCATGGCTTTTGAAGTAGTCCTTCATTCTAAAGGAGGGGTCAGGATCACTGCGAGTGTTCTTTCATCAGCGCTTGTTTCGGGGAACATACGGGTGGGAGAGGAATGCTGGATGAGCTTCAGCCCCGAATCCATTCATGTTTTCAGGCAGTACATACAAAAAACGGAGGTGCAGGCAATATGAACAGAAACAGAAAGTTTTCAGCGGTCTTTGGTGTACTTCTTCTCGTCCTTTTATGTGTTTCGGTCTCATCTGCAGCAGAAAAGGTTACGGTGTATCATGCAGGCAGCCTTTCGGCCCCCATGGCAAAGATCGAGTCCCTGTACGAGGCAGCCAACCCGGGCGTGGACGTCCTCAGGGAATCCGGAGGCAGTGCGGCTCTTGCGAGAAAGATCACCGACCTCGGCGGAGGCTGCGACGTGTTCCTCTCAGCGGACTACATGGTGATAGAGAAGCTGCTTCGCCCGGCTGCGGCGGACTGGAACGTGCTCTTCGCGAGCAACGCCATTGTTCTCATGTATGGTCCGAAATCGAAGTGCGGCGAAGAGGTGAGCACGGAAAACTGGACGGAAGTCATGCTTCGTCCCGATGTCCGTTGGGGACATTCCGAGCCCGATGCTGACCCCTGCGGCTACAGGAGCCTCATGGTGCTCCAGCTCGCGGAGAAATTCTACGGTAAAAAAGGACTGTACGCCGAAGCCATGAGCCACAAGGGCCGGGCTGTCCGGCAGAAGGCAATTGAGCTTGTGGCCATGGTGGAGAGCGGCACCATGGATTATGCCTTCGAATACAAGTCGGTAGCTGTTCAGCATGGCCTGAAGTATGTTGAACTCCCGGTGGAGATCAACCTGAAGGATCCGGCGCTTGGAGATGCCTATGCTGCTGTTTCGGTAGAACTTGCAGGTAAGGAGCCGGGCAAGAAAATGACGGTAAAGGGAGAGCCTATCGTCTACGGACTTACGATTCCCAAGGGTGCGCCTGATAAGAAGGGTGCGGCCGACCTGGTGAAGTTTATCCTCGATCCAAAGGGAGGACTTGCGGTCTTCCAGGAAATGGGACAGGACGTTGTGGGACCCCGTGCATGGGGTGAAGCCGGTTCGATTCCTGAGGAGATTGGGGCGCTGCTGAAGAAATAGCGCCGGTTTTTCATACGGGAGAATTTGGCTGCACAGGTGGCCGGGGCAGGTTGCAGCTCCGGCCACCTGTGTTTCTGTTATAATATGCGGACAATTCTGAGATAAAACTGGGGAGGGGATTTCATGTTTCTTCGGTTGCGTTTTAGCTTCCCTGTAGTCTTTGCATTACTGCTTTCAGTGCTTTGTACGGGAGCGGCATTCGGGGCAGATATTAAGGGGAGCGGAGATTCCCCGCTGTTCAAGCGGTACGAGGGATCGTTCATCGTACAGTACGCTGCAGGGGAGTATGACAGCACGGTCATTCCCCTGGGCCCGACTGTCTACGAGGGCGGACGGTACAGGTTCACAGCCTCGGAGAAGGCGGAGGGAAAGACTGTCCGGATACTGTACATTGCTCCTGCGGGAAGGAGTGCCCTTGAGGTATTCCGGAATTACGAGGGGGAGCTGAAGGAAAAGGGGTACGAGATCCTGTTCTTCGGTTCTCAGGATGAACTGGGACCCTATGACAGCTTCGCGGAGACCCTCTACGGCCGTGACAGGCATTATCCCATCCCGGGGGACGAGGACACGAAAAACCAGCACTTTCTCTCGGCCCGTCTGGTCCGCCCTGCAGGGGACGTCTACGTGACGGTATGCGCATTTGAAAACCATTTCTGGGGTTCAGAAACAAAAATGGAGAAGAACCGTACCTACTGCAGGGTGGACATCGTGGAGACGAAGCCCATGGAAGCCAAAATGGTGGTCGTCACGGCGGACGAGATGGCCAGGGGGCTTGAGGTCTCAGGAAAGATAGCGCTCTACGGCATCTTTTTCGATACAGACAAGACGGACATAAAGTCTGAATCGAAACCTGCCCTGGAGGAGATCGCAAAACTTCTGAAGGCTTTCCCCGATCTTCGGGTGCTTGTTGTCGGGCATACGGACAGTACAGGCGAAAGGGAATACAACATGGGGCTTTCACGGAGAAGAGCCGACTCGGTGGTCAGGTACCTCGGGAAGCAGTACGGAATAGCGTCGGCCAGGATGGTCCCCGCAGGGGTGGGCATGCTTTCCCCGGTGGCTTCCAACAGGACGGAGGAAGGCCGCGCGAAGAACCGGCGGGTCGAACTGGTGGAGTTTTGATCTTCAGGGCTATAAAAGGGGCAGGAGGGTGTACAGGACCGGAAGAGTCACCACAAGCCCGAGAGTCGTGACAAGCCAGCAGCTGTTGGCAAGGTCCAGGTCGAGGCCGTAAAGGGAAGGCGGAACCAGGGCGGTGAAGGCCGTCGGCATGGATGAGAGGATAAGGGTCGTTTTCAGCGGAAGTCCATCCGCGACATCGCCCAGCCCCGCCAGTGCGGCCAGTGATGTGCAGGCCGCCGGGACGAGGAGGAATTTGACTCCCGAGATCGCAAGGCTCTCTTTAAGGTAGCGTCCCGTTTTGCCGAAGCTCATGGCCATGCCGATGGTGGTCAGCAGGATGACCGTACTGAGAGGGATGAGGATGGTGTTCAGCAGTGAAAAAAACGGAGGCCTCTGGATACCGGACAGGTTCAGGCAGGTTCCCGTGAAAAGGCTTCCAAGGGAGACGATCAGGAAGGGGTCGCGGATGAGCCGCTGCACAAG
>Ga0334883_1000902_pt1 | contig 48267 bp, 25 predicted proteins | sample GraSluR1_MG_6_FD_207230 | JGI IMG/M metagenome (GOLD analysis project Ga0334883, IMG submission 207230) | Sludge microbial communities from methane-producing bioreactor in Wageningen University, Netherlands - Granular Sludge_09_05-R1 | ecosystem: Engineered > Bioreactor > Anaerobic >...
CTGGCGATGGCGATGGTGGTCAACTCCCATCTGAACCTGGTTGCGCCCTAGGAAGGGTGGCGCCAGACCCCGTCTTGGCCGCGAGTATCATTCTGAGAGCGTCCGCTCCCGAAGGGAGCAGCTCGAAGAACCCCGCCCCGGCAGGTAGTGTCATTCTGAGAGCGTCCGCTCCCGAAGGGAGCAGCTCGAAGAATCTCCAGGGGCCAGGAGGAGATCCTTCGCTATCTCGCTGCGCGAGATGGACGCTCAGGATGACAGCAGCACTGGTGCGTGAGATGGACGCTCAGGATGACAGCAGCACTGGTGCGCGAAATGGACGCTCGGAATGACAGGCACCGCTGCGCGAGATGGACGCTCAGGATGACAGGCACCACGGCCCGAAGAACCCCGCCCCGGTGGACGGTGGCGACGGGTGTGTGACTGCTCCGCCTCCGCACGGACGGAGGCGAGGCTTTGCCGACAGTGCCCGCGCAGCGCCACTACTGAGCCGGACAGCGCATACTATGGACCCTCTCGCGGCGGCACAACTGGTCCAGGAGCAGTGGAGCCGGTCCGCGGCGAGGCGGCGCGTGTCCAACCTTGCCCGGGAGCTTGGCCCTCCGACCTATGCCGTCGGGGGTGCGGTGCGAGACGCCGTCATGGGACGAGCCCCCCACGACTGGGACCTGCTCAGCCTCGCCCCCGAGCCTCTGGCCCTGGCGGTGCGCTCCGCCCTGCGAGCCACCCTCGTCCCTCTGCACGATGACCCCTACACCTGCCGGCTGGTGATCGGCGTCGGCACCGAGCTGCGGGAGGAGATCGATCTGGCCGCCCCGCGCGGCGACGGTCTCGAGCCGGACCTGGCCGCCCGCGACTTCTCCGTCAACAGCATGGCCTGGTCCATCACCGCCGGGGCGGCGGGCGTCGTGGACCCCTGCGGAGGCCTCGGCGATCTGGAGGCCCGCCTCCTGCGCGGCAATTCGGCACAGGTATTTGGCGACGATCCGCTGCGGTGCCTGAGGGCGTTCAGACTGTCGGGGGAGTTGGGCCTGGCCCTGGAGCCCGCAACGGCGGCCTGGATCTCAGCCGCCGCTCCGGGTCTGGCGAGGGTCGCCGGAGAGCGGGTGGGAGCGGAGTTCTCGCGCCTCGTCGTGCCCCCCGGTCTGGCGGAGCGCATCCGCGCCATGGACGAAAGCGGCGTGCTTTGCCGGGTGATCCCCGAGCTGGAGACGCTCAAGGGTGTGCGCCAGGGAGGGTTCCATCACCTGGACGTCTGGGGGCATACGCTGGCTTTGCTCGATGAGCTGGAAGGGCTCCTGGAGCGGCCGGAGAGCCTGTTTCCCCGGACCTGCCGGGCACCGGCGCCGTATGTGGCCGACGACGATGCGCGGCTGCGGCTGAAGCTGGCGGGGCTCTTGCACGACATCGCCAAGCCCCGGTGTGCCTGCGTGCAGGACGGCTGGGTGCGCTTCATCGGCCACGAGAAGGTGGGGGCCGAGATGGCCGCGGCGATCTGTCGGCGACTGCGGCTCCCCGGAGAAGTCTGCCGCTCGGTGAGCCGCCTGGTGCTGGACCACATGCGTCCGATCATGCTGGTGAATGGGTCCGACAGCGTGGTCCCGACGGTCAGCGCCATCCGGCGCCTGGTGGCCGACTGCGACCCGGACGGATTTGGGGTGCTGCTGCTGGCGGCGGCGGACATCCAGGCCTGCCTGGGCCCGAAGACCGATCCGGCCGATCGCGCCACGCGCCTGGACATCCTGGACCGCGCCTTCGCCGCCTATGTCCACTGGACCGAGACCCAGAGCTTTGAGCCGCTCCTGCGGGGCCGACACCTCATCGAGCACCTTGGGCTCGAGCCGGGGCCGAAGTTCTCGGAGATCCTCAGGGCGGTGGAGAGGGCTCAGATCGACGGTGAGGTCACCTCCACCCCGGAGGCCCTCGCGTTGGCCCGCAGGCTGATCGAAGGGGCCGCGGAGGATGGGGGCGAATAGAGGATGGTCCGCCGCCCCCCCGGGCGACGGTCGCAGGCGTCGGAGGCCCGGCGCCGCACACGGCTTCCGCGGCCACGGTGTGTGGTCAGTCATCTTGCTCCCGCCGGCTATCCGGAGGTGACCCGGCGTCGATGCGCTCGGCCCCGGCCAGACATCCACGACTTCATCGCGCCGGCCCCGGCCTCGTGGCACTCGGCCTTGCGCTGCTCTCCGGCGCGTGCACGGCCCAGGAGCCTGTACTCCCCGCCATCGAGCTGAAGGTGGAGAGTCTCACGGATCGGGCCCGCGGCGCCACATGGATCGCTCTGCAATGGCAGTCGCCGGCCCAGCGCTTCGATGTGCTGTACGGCCCCTCGGGCCCGCGGGGCGGCGAGCCGCGGCAGTACGAGACCACCGAGGGTCTCTACACTCTGGCCCACTCGGTCATCGGCCTGTCGCCCGACACCCAGTACACTTTCCGCGTCCGCGCGTACCCCATGGCGGGCAGCGACGGCGACCCGGTGCTCTCGGCGCCGCTGGCGGTCCGCACTTTGCCCTACGCCCCCACCGAATGGCACGGTGTGTTCTTCTGGCCCCAGCACCCGGTCTCCCTCTCCCCGGCGGAACAGACCGAGGCGGCCATCGAGGCCGCTGGTGGGAGGCTATACCTGCTTCAGGCCGCGGGCTGCAGCCTCACGTTGTCCTGCCTGGAACCCGCCGGGCTGGTGGTCCAGTGGACCTGCGCCTTCTCCCCACAGATCGACGATGTCGCCCCATGCTATCGGCGCCCGGACATGTGCGTCTCGCAGGGGAAGCTGTGGTTCACCTGGGAGTCGATGAAGCCGTCCGGTGGCGAGCCGCAGCCGGGTGACTATCGTCAGCGTCTGGCCTACTACGAGCTGCCCGGCGAGGCGGACGAGCGCCCCCCCGACAGCCCCGAGCGCTTCAGCGCGGTCATGGAGATCTCGCCCTCCGCCCCCGACCGGGGCACGCGCTGGGGTTCTGTGGCCAGTCACCTCGACGCGGTGTGGGTCTGCTGGACGGAGGTGTATCTCTCCGAGGAGCGGCCGATCTCAGGACGGCTGACGGTGGCGCCGTACGAGACGCGCACCGGATCGCTGGGTAGGCCTGTTGTCTGGGACGACTGTCCCACGACGTATCCGGCCGATGCGGGTATCAGCAGCTTCGGCGGCGATCTGCGGGTGATGTTCTCCGACCGCGCCCGGCTGCAGGAGAGCCCTGAGACCGAGCCTCTGATGTGGGCGCGCTTCGACGGACGGCGCTTCTACGACGTCGCCTACCTGCGCCGCCTGGGCCGGAACTTCGCACCCCGTGGTGTGCAGGTCGCCGACAGGTTCTACTATGTCTACCAGTCCGACGCCTCCTATCCCGCCTCGGGCGGCCTGTACTATGACATCGATCTGGGACGCTCTGCGGTGGGCGGCCTGCGAGTGGACCCCACCGGCGCGCTGTTCGTTGCCGGGGTCACCTGCGTCGGCGACATGAAGCACAACTCCGCCCCCGACGTGGCCGTCCTGGGCAACGACCTGTTCGTGGCGTATGCCAAACGCGAGGATCAGCCGGACCCCGACAGCGGCTGGGCGGCCAGGACCGTTCGGGCCTACGGCACCTACATCACCCGGGTGACCGGGACGGCCCAGGCCGAGGAGCTCTAGAGGCGCGGCCGAAAAGCCAGTTCTTCCGTGAGTGTGTCATCCTGAGCGTCCAGCTCGCGCAGCGAGATCGCGAAGGATCTCGGTGGCGGATGCTCTCACAATGACTGGTCCCATGCACCTGTGGGCTCTTCGCCCGGACCTCCAGGTACCGCCCCGCCGCCCCGGACCACGCCAACCGCCGTACCGCGGATACCCTCTCACAACCGTTCCCGGGCGTACTTCCTCAGCAGCAGCGACACGAAGGCGCAGACCACGAACACGACGGCGAAGATGTTGAAGATGCTCGCGAAATCCCCGGTGGAGCGCATGAGGATGCTGCTCCAGATCGCGGTGGCGGCGACTCCGAAATCGCGCCAGACGAACAGCGCCCCATAGGCCAGGGGTCTCCGGCTGCGGTCCGCCGAATCGCCGACCATTGCCGCCGAGACCACGGGAACCGTTCCGCTGAGGACCGCCAGACCCGCCGCGGCCAGGGCGGCGGCGACGATGGAGGCGAAAGAGACCGCCACGAGCATGGACGCGGCGGCGATGAGAAAGCTGCCGGCCAGCACCGTGCCGTGGCCGAGGCGATCGGCCAGCGACCCTCCCAGGTAGCTCAGGCAGAACTGCACCAGAGGGTAGAACGTCCCGGTGAGCCAGATGTACTGGGCACCGTAGGTGCTCTCGATGTAGTCCCCGAAGACGCCCAGCATGATCCCGAATGACAGCGCCGAGGTGAGCTGCAGAAAGCCGGCCACGATCACCTTCGAGCGCCGGGCCACCACAAGCAGGTCCTGCAGCGTGGGCATCTGCGGAACGAAATCCTCGTCCCGGGGGTGGGTCAGGACCATCAGATTCCCAATGCCGGTGAACACTATGGCGGCGATGTACAGCGAGAACGGCTGCCACGAGGGGTTGCCGTAGATGAGGCCGAGGATCGCGGCCCCGGCCAGCCAGCCGCCGTGAGTGGCGGCGTAAAGCGTCCCGGCTCCCACACCATGGGCCCTGCGCCCGGCGTCGGTGGCGTCGAGAATCGACATCGTCGTCCCGGCCCACATGGCCGCGCCGCCCCAGCCCCAGACCGCGGCGGCCAACAGCGCCAGCGGGTAGCTCTCCAGGTAGAACGTGGCCAGCATGACCACACTGAACAGCGAGTACGTGGTGGCCCCCACCATCGTCAGCCGCCAGTTGCTCCACTTCCGCAGCAGGTAGACATTGCCCACCCGGAACACCATCATGCTCAGGTACACCATGCCGGGCACGAGGTTGCACATCAGGGGCGTCCAGTCCGTGATACCCCGCAGGTAGGGCACCAGATAGAGCTGCTGGGCACCGGTGCCCATGAAGACCATGAAGAAGGTGCCGGAGAGCAAGAGCACCGTGCGTCGCGCTCGGGCGATGACTTCCGGGGAATCGGCGCGAGTCGTCTCGGGCTGGTTGGTAGGCAAGAGCCGGTGCTCCTGAGTGGTGTTGGGTGCAAGAGGGCCGATGGCATGCGGGTGGCAGGGTGGCGCCCCCGGCAGACGGCGACGGCCGCGGGCGGCAAAGCCCGCACCACCAACGGCGGTGGCAGGCTATCACGCGATCCGCGTGGAAATGCTCCCCATTCTGACTCCGGAGGCGTATCATGGCAAGGCATGTTGCCGCTCTGCTCGCTTTGGCTTGTGTCGCCACGCCGCCCGTCTGGGCCCAACGGCAGGCCGCCGTCACCGTGAGGCCCGAGGTCGTCGTCGGGCCCGTCAACCCGCTGGTGTTTGGCAACAACATGCTGGCCTACCAGGGCGGGCGCGATGAGTACTCCAACCGCGGTGCCGGCATCTGGGACCCGGACAGCCGCCGGCCCGTTCCGGAGTACGTGGAGCTGTCGAGGCTCGCCGGTGTCACCGTGCACCGCTGGCCCGGTGGCTGCGGAGCCCACAACTACAACTGGAAGCTCACCGTCGGTCCGCTCGCGCAGCGGCCGGACATGCAGTTCGGCCTCCCGGAGTTTCTGGCCTTCTGCGAGGCGACCGACGCCGTGCCGCTCCTCACCATCGCCGTATACTGGGGCGACGAGCAGGACGGGGCCGATCTGGTTGAGTACCTCAATAGTCCCAACGATGGCTCCAATCCCAACGGCGGCGAAGACTGGGCCGCCGTCCGCGCCGCCGACGGCCATCCTGAGCCCTACGATGTGGTGTGGTTCGAGTACGGCAATGAGAGCTACCACGGGGAGCACAAGTCCGCCGAGCGGCCCAACCCCCGCATCTACACCGGGGAGCAGTACGCCGAGCTATACCTGCGCTACCGCGAGGCCATGCGCGCTGTGGACCCGGGCGTCAAGCTGGGGGCCCTGATCCAAAACGGCCTGCGCGAGTGGAACGAGCAGGTCCTCGCCGGCTGCGGCAGTGTGATGGACTTCGCCATCGAGCACACGTACAAGCCGGGCTGCGGCAACGAGCCCATCGCGCAGGACGGGCACCTGCTGATGCAGGCCTGCACCGCGAGTGACGCCGATATCCAACGGGTCTATGACGACTTGCTGGGTCTCATCCGCGAGAAGACGGGGCGGGAGGATGTGCTACTGGCCATCACCGAGTATAATGGGCACTTCGTGCAGGAGGAGCCGGTGCCCTATCGGCAGTCTCTGGGCAATGCGCTGCGCAATGCCGAGCATCTACGCGTGATGCTGCGGCCCGAGAACCGCATCCTGATGGCCAACTTCTGGCAGTTCTCCAATGAGTACTGGGGCATGGTCAAAGGGTATGTGCACAAGGGTGAGCGCCCGGCTCTGCAGGCCAACTTCCTGGTCTTCCAGCTCTACGCCCGGCACTTCGGCGACACGCTGGTTGGGGTCGATGTGGACTGCGAGACCTGGGACTTCGCCGGCGGCGCATGGCTCACGGCGCGCCGGGGCAAGCCGTCGCGGTTCTTGCTCTACGAGGCCAACCTGCTGCCCGAGGACTACACCTGGGAGGACCGCAGGCCGGAGGGAGATGTGAAGCAGACCGTGGAGGGCCCTGTGGTGACGGCCCAGTTCTCCGGTACCGATGTGAACTACTACGCCCCGCGGATCGCGCTGCCGGCGAGGGCGGATACGGGCTACCGGCTGACCGGGTGGGTGAAGACCGAGGGCCTCAGCGGGGAGCGCGGCGCGGGCTTCCAGGTGGGGGACGCCCGGGGATGGACGGTGACGCGCTCTTGCACTCTCGGCGGCGACGTGCGCGGCGATGCGGACTGGACGCGGGTGCAGGTGGACTACGTCACGCTGGGAGACACCACGGGCATTGAGGTTCTCGCGCGGAAGCTGGACGGGAGCCCCACCGCCGGGAAGGCCGCGTTCCGTCTGGAGTCGGTGCAGGAGTTCCGGCCCGAGCGGAGCGGCGCGGTGCCGGACCTGGGAGTCAACGCCGCGACGCGGGCCGACGGCACGATCACGCTGATGATCGTCAACAAGAACATCGACGAGGCGGTGGCGACGAGCATCCGGGTCCCGGCCGGGCCGGAGGAGGGCAAGGCGAGGGCCTGGCTCCTGTCCGGCCCCTCGCCCACGACCAACAACCTCAGTGAGCCCCGGGAGATCGCCATCCGGGAGACCGGCATCGAGGTGCGCGAGGGAGCGTACCGGATCGTACTTCCGGCTTGCTCCATGGCTGCAGTGGAGGTTCGGGCGCCCGAGCGGCAGTAGCCGCGCCGTCCGCCGCTCGACTTCGAGCACCCCGGCTCGATGCCGTTGACACCGCCGTCAACACCGCCGTTGGCACCGCCGTTCACACCGCTGTCAACACCGCCGCTGCCACCGCCGTCAACACCGTCGTTGCCGCACGACATCACATAGGAGCTGCACATGCCTGACACCTGGCCCATCGGCGCACCCATCGAGGATCTCGACACCCCGGCGGTGATCCTGGACATTGACCTTTGCCAACGCAATATCCACCGCATGGCGGACTTCTTCTCCGGCCGGCCCTGCAAGCTGAGGCCCCACTTCAAGAACCACAAGTGCACCACCCTCATGCGCCGGCAGCTTCAGCGTGAGGCCGTCGGGGTCACCTGCGCCAAGGTGGGCGAGGCCGAGGTGCTCGTGGCCGCGGGTTTCGACGACATTCTCATCGCCAATCAGGTGGTGGGAGGCCTCAAGGTGGAGCGGCTCCTGAGGCTGCTGGACGCGGCGACTGTGCGCGTTGCCGTGGACTCCGAGGCCAACTGCCGCCAACTGTCCGAGCTGGCAAGCGCCGCGGGCAAGACCCTCGGCTGCCTGGTGGAGGTGGAGATCGGGATGAAGCGCTGCGGGGTCCTCCCTGACGAGCCGTGCCTGGAGATGGCGCGCCTCATCGACTCGCTGCCCGGCCTGCGCTTCGACGGCCTCCAGGGGTTCGAAGGCCACACGGTGCTGCTGGAAGACGATGAGGAGCGCATCGCGGCCACGCGGCAGTCCATGGAGCTACTCACCGGGACAGGACGTCACATCGAGCAGCACGGCCTGCCGGTGGCCATCATCAGCGGCGGCGGCACGGGCACCTATGATGTCAGCGGGGTATTGGAGGGCATGGACGAGATCCAGGCCGGGACCTACCCCACCATGGACTGGCGCTATCAGAGCGTGCGTCCGGAGTTTGAGATCGCCCTGTCTGTCCTGGCCACCTGCATCAGCTCCGCCGAGCCCTCGCGAGCGGTGCTCGATGTGGGGGTCAAGGGTGTGGGGGCCGAGTTCGGCCCACCCATCGTCCGTGAGAGGCCGGACATCGAGATCGGGTTCTTCAAGTCCGAGGAGCACGGCTTTTTGGACGTACACGGCCCGGCACTGAGCGTGGGGGAGAAGGTCCAGCTCATCCCCTCGCACGTCTGCACCACCTGCAATTTGTACCGCGAGATCTACGTGTACCAGGACGGGCGAGTCATCGACGTATGGCCGATCGAGGGCTCGGGCAGGCTCAGGTAGCGGCGCGGCGCACCGCCAGTCACGAGTCGCGAGTCAACGGCTACGGCGACGGCGTCAACGACTACGGCGTCACCGGCATCGACGGCTATGGGCGCCTCCGTCTCGTCACTATGCCGTCATCCTGTCCATCCGCCGTTATCCTGTCCATCCTGTCTGCCGTTGCCTCTATTCCGTCCATCCTGTCCATCCGCCGTTATCCTGTCCATCCTGTCTGCCGTTGCCTCTATTCCGTCCATCCTGTCCGCCGCTGCCGTTATCCTGTCCATCCTGTCTGCCGTTGCATCTATTCCGTCCATCCTGTCCGCCGCTGCCGTCATCCTGTGCCGTTGCCGCTTTCGGAGGTTGCTATGTCTTCGTTCTCTCTTGCCGGGAAGACCGCGTTGGTCACCGGCGGATCGCGGGGGATTGGCCGGGGCCTGGCCCTGGGTCTTGCCAAGTCGGGGGCGGATGTGGTGGTTCTATTCCGGCAGGCGGCCGAGGCCGCCGATGAGGTGGTGGCCCAGATCCGAGACCTGGGCCGCCGGGGTTTCGCCGTCCAGCACGACATCGGGAACGTCGATGGCATCCCGGCGGTGGTCGGGGCGGTGCACGACGAGGCCGGTGCTATCGACATCCTCGTCAATAACGCCGGAGTGGCCTTCCTCGAGCCCTTCCACAGGGTGAGTCAGCAGACCTGGGATACGACGATGAACGTGAACGTCAAGGGCCCGTTCTTCCTGGCGCAGGAGTTGGCGAGGGGCATGATCGAGCGTGGGCGCGGGGGTCGCATCATCAACATCTCCTCCACCAACGGCCTGCAGGCGGAGGCGCATCTTGCGCCGTACAATGCCTCCAAGGGCGCTCTGGAAATGCTGACTAAGTCCCTGGCGATTGACCTTTCGCCCTACAGAATCACGGTGAACTCCGTGGCTCCCGGGCTGATCGAGACGGAGATCGCGGAGGATTTCGAGGTTTCCGGGGGCTTTTGGGAGTACCTGCTGGAGCACATCCCGCTGGGCAGGATGGGGAAGCCGGAGGACTGCATCGGCGCGGTGGTGATGCTGGCGAGCGAGGCGGGAGCGTATATCACCGGGCAGACCATCGTGGTGGATGGCGGCATCCTGTGCGAGCAGATTCCGCGGCTGAAGTTCGGCGAGCCGCAGTAGTGTGGCTGCCGAGGGCGACACCCTCGCCGGCGGCATGATAGATGGGGTCTGGGGCCGGTGCCCCCAAACGATCCGCAGGATCGTCGGGGTGCAGGGGCGGAGCCCCGCGACGTTCGTCGTGTGCCGTCTACCGGCACCATTCCATACAGACTGAGATCGCGACATGCCCAAGATCATCGCAACCTGTGCCTTCGGCATCGAATCGCTTGTGGCCGATGAGCTGCGGAAGCTCGGCTATGAGGATCTCAGTGTGGACCGCGGCAGGGTGGCTCTCGAGGCGGGCATGGAGGCCATTTGCCGGGCCAATATCTGGCTGCGCTGCGCGGATCGGGTCCAGGTCTGCCTGGGGGAGTTTCCGGCGAGTACCTTCGACGAGCTGTTCGACCAGACGGTGGAGTTGCCCTGGGCCGACTGGATGCCGGAGGACGCCGAGTTTCCGGTGATGGGCAAGTCCGTCAAGTCGCAGCTCTCCAGCGTGCCGGCCTGCCAGGCGGTGACGAAGAAGGCGATCGTCACGGCGATGAGCCGCCGGTACGGAAGAGAGCGGTTCGAGGAGACCGGGCCGCGGTACCGGGTTCAGGTGGCGCTGCTGAAGGACACCGTCACGCTCACGATGGACGCCAGCGGCGAGGGGCTGCACAAGCGCGGGTACCGCGACCTGAACGCTCCGGCGCCGCTGCGGGAGACCCTGGCCGCGGCGATGATTGCTCTGAGCCACTGGCAGCCGGAGTACATCCTCGCCGACCCCTGCTGCGGTTCGGGGACGATCCCCATCGAGGCGGCGATGATCGGCCGCAATATCGCCCCCGGAACTCAGCGCTCCTTCGATGCCTTCAAGTGGCCCTGCATCCCGCGAAAGCTGTGGTCGGCGGCGGTTGAGGAGGCCGATGATCTGGCCCGGCCCGACAGGCCTCTGCGCATCTGGGGCTCGGACATCGCCCAGGGCGCCATCGCGCTTTCGCAGCGCCACGCCGAGCGCGCCGGGGTGGCCGATGGTATCGAGTTCACCCACAGGCCATTGCAGGAGTTCAAGACGGGGCACAAGTACGGGTACCTGCTGTGCAACCCGCCCTATGGAGAGCGTCTGGGGGACGTGAAGCAGGCGGAGGCGCTGTACCGTGACATCGGGGAGCTGCACCGCCGGCTCAAGCAGTGGAGCTGCTTCGTGCTCACCCCCCACGAGCGCTTCCAGGGGCTGTTCGGCTCCCACGCCACGCATCGGCGGAAGCTGTACAATGGCCGTATCCAGTGCTGGTTGTACCAGTACTTCGGCCCCAAGCCGCCGGGAAGGTAGGGACGAGGAGGTCCCCGGCGTCGTCTACAGGCGGGGTCCAGGGGACGGGTCCCCTGGCGGGGTGTGGGGCGGAGCCCCACGGTGTTGGTTTCGCAGGCCGTCCCAATAACCCACGGAGGCCTCCAGTCATGACCGCCCACTTTGCTTCTATCGCCATCGCCCTGCTTCTCCTCTTGCCGCTGTGCGCCCTGTGCCTCGAGGCCCGGGTGCAGGAAGTCGATGGCATCCCGACGTTGATGGTCAATGGCGAGCCGATGGCGCCCTTCTTGTTCCTCCACACCGCCGGTGGTGGGGCCAGCCCCATGCGCTGCAAGGTCGGGCCCGAGTGGAAGCAGTTCGGCTTCAGCTTCACCATGCCGGAAGACGACGACAACTGCGCGGTGCACATCCGCAATGTGACACCCGTCGGCGATTGGTTCGTCGATGACGTGCGCCTGCAGGAGGGGACGGCGCAGGGCCCTGTGCCCGGGAACCTGATCGCCGGCGGCGACTTCGAGGGCGATAGGCTCCCCGAGGCCTGGACCTACTTCCTCAACGACAGCGCCGGTGCGAGGGCCAACTATTCGCTGGAAACGGCCAACCCGCAGGAGGGCCGAAGCTGCCTGCGGGTCAGCATCGACAGTCCCGGTCAGCAGATCTACGAGATCCACCTCTACCAGCGCCTCGCGTTGCAGAGGAACAGGACGTACACCTTCTCTTGCTGGCTCCGCTCCGAACAGGAGCGGGAGATCGAGGTGCAGGTCATCCACCAGGGCCCGCCGTGGACCATCTACGGCGGCGACAACTCCCCCTCGGACGAGCTGCTCAGGCTCGGTGCCGAGCGCGGGCTGAACTTCGGCACGCCGCCGATGGATGTGCCCTGGCCCAGGGACGGCGCGGCGCCGGACTACACCGCCGTCGATGCCCAGATGCGCCACATCCTTTCTGTCAACCCCAACGCCCTCGTCCTGCCAAGACTGCACCTCGATGCCCCCGCCTGGTGGAAAGAGGCCCATCCCGACCAGCAGCAGCTCTACGACACCGGCCCGATGCCCATGAGCTCCCCCGCCTCGGAGCTGTGGCGGCGGGACGCCTCCGAGGCCCTGCGGCTGATCGTCCGCCACCTCGAGGCCGACTTCGGCGAGCACGTCCCGGGCTATCACGTCACGGCCCAGAGCGCCGGGGAGTGGTTCTACGACCACACGTGGGAGAGGATCATGCCCTGTTTCGAGGAGCCTTTCCGGGAGGCGTTCGCCCGCTGGGCGCAGGGCAGGTACGGTACCGTCGACGCCCTGTGCGAGGCTTGGCGGCAGCCGGAGGTGACCTTCGACACCATCCGCGTGCCTACAGTCCAGGAGCGCACCACGGGCGCCCTGGGTGAGTTCCGCGATCCGGTAGCCCAACGGTTCGAGATCGACTTTGCCCGGTTCATGCAGGAGTGCATGTGCGACTATCTGGAGCAGACCGCGCGGATCGTGAAGGAGGAGACGGGCGGCAGGAAGCTGGGGGTGTTCTTCTACGGCTATCTGTACGAGGTCTCCGGCTTCGCCTACGGCCCGGCGGTGAGCGGGCACCTGCGGCTGCGGAGGCTGCTGGACTGCCCGGATGTGGACATCATCTGCTCGCCGATCTCCTACAACGACCGGGGCGCCGGAGGCGTGGGGCCCTTCATGTCGCCCTGCGACTCGATCCAGGCCCATGGGAAGCTCTGGCTCAATGAGGACGACGCCCGCACGCATCTTGCCGACCCCAGTGCGGGCTACGGCCGCACGGAGGACATGCGCGAGACCCTGGGCGTTTACCGCCGCAACTTCGGGCATCAGTTCGAACGCCATTGCGCCACCTGGTGGATGGACTTCGGTACCGGCTGGATGGCCGACCCCACGATCTACGACAACTTCGCCCGCACCAGAGACATCTGGCAGGAGCGCAAGGCGCCGGCGAAGTTCTCCCCCGAAGTGGCCATCATCACCGATGAGGACAGCTTCTTTTGCCTGCGCAACGGCAACGCGATCACCGCTCCCTCGATCTCGGGTATCCGCCTGCAGTTCAACCGCATGGGCTGCCCCGTGGGGCTGTACCTGATGGAGGATGTATGCGACGGCCTCTTGCCCGACGGCGTCCGGTTCCTCGTGTTCCTCAACGCCTACCGCGTCACGGACGAACAGCTCGTCGCGCTGAGGCGGGCTACGGCGGGCAAGTCGGCGCTGTGGATGTACGCGCCGGGGTACGTGAACGAGGACGCCTCGGTGGACAACATCCGCCGCCTGCTGGGCTTCCAGGTGGTTTGGGCGCCGGAGGGCACGGCCGCGCGGGTCGCCGTCAGTCAAGATGCTCCGGCACCGCTGCAGGGCCTGGCCGGGAGCGCCTTCGGGTCGGCGGGCCAGGTGACGCCGCTGTTCTCGGTGGCTCCGGGCCAGGAGGGCGTGGTGAGCCTGGGCACCTTCGAGGGCACGGAGCACGTCGCACTGGCGATGCGGAAGGAGGCGGCCGGCACGACCGTCTTCTGCGGGGGCCTGGACGTGTCGGCGGACGCGTTCAGGGAGCTGGCTCGCGATGCGGGGGTGCACATCTACTGCGAGAGCAATGATGTGATCAGCGCCCGCCCGGGGTTCGTCACGATCCACGCCTCGGAGGCGGGGCAAAAGACGCTGCACTTCCCTGAGCCGGTGGCGCTGCAGGACCTGTATTCGGGGGAGAAGCTCGCGGCCGCAAGGGAGCACAGCTTCGCCATGGAGCGCGGGGATACACGGGTGTTTGGGTACTAGGCGGGGTGGGGCGCCCGGCGGGCCGCAGTTCACCTCTCCCGGCGGCCCGCAGAGCCGCTTGCCGGGAGAGTCTGGCGACCCCTGGGGTCGCTAGTGGGTGAGGGGGGAACCCACCCGGCGCCGGCCGGAGGGACTCCCGGCAGTAGTCGCCACGGCCGATCGAGGCTCCCGAGGGACGTTGGGTGGGCTTCCCACCCACGGCGAACGGCGCCGCTCCCTCCGGGCCGCTGGCCCGCTTTCCCTCTCCTTCGCGATACGACCGCTCTGGAGAGGGCAACGACGAACGGCCGCTCTCCCCCGCGCCCCACCACCATGCAAGGGGGAAACCCACCCGGCGCCGGCCGGAGGGACTCCCGGCAGTAGTCGCCACGGCCGATTGGGGTCCGCGAGGGACGCTCGCGGGGCCTTCGCCTCGCCCGCAAGCGACCCGAAGGGTCACCCGGCTCACTCATCGGGTGGTGGCAGCAGCAGCTCCGCCGGCACCGGAGGTGGCGGCGAGGGCCAGACGATGTCCCCGCTCCTGCTGCCCAGGGCCCCGCCATCATCCTCCCCGTCGGGCCCGATGCTGTACAGCGTGTACCTGCTGCCCTGGCGTCGGTAGACGAAGGGCTTGCCGCTGAACACGTCGTCCGGGATTGGGAGGCCCTCGATGTGGACTTCGGCGAGGCTCTCGGGGAGGATGCCGTGCTGCGCCCTGTACTCGTGGAGTGCGAGCGCGGCCTGGAGCAGGCCTCTCCTGGCGATGACGCACTCGCGGGATCGTGCCGTCTCCTGGGCCTCCTTGGCAAGACGCGCCACCGGGAGCAGAGGGGCTCGAACACGCCATCGCCCTCGCAGCACCCCCCACTGCCGACGGGTCTCGCGGTAGGGTAGGCCCCGCCAGGTGGCGGCCCGGGCGTAGTCGCGGAGGGCATCCAACTCGTCCCGTGCCCGCCGGGGGCTGAGGAGGTAGGCGGCCACTCCCAGGCGCCTGGCCTGAGGCCCCAGTGGGAACCAGTCCGGCAGACTCTCCCAGACGGTGTCGTCACGCTCGTCGGGCCATCGCAGCGGGTGCGCCCGGGCCTCGGCGCACGCCGCCACGAGCGTGGAGGCCGCCTGCTCCAGCGCTCGGGGCAGCGGGTCGGGCGGTTGCGGGCCGAGGAGCTCGGCGCCGAGGGCACGCGCCGAGGCCGGCGGCAGCGGCCCCAGAGCCAACACCCGCGCGCTGCCCCGGAACACCATCCCCTCGATGAGGTCCGCTTCAGGGAGCATGCTATCGACCCCGCAGCGGTACAGATGGCGCGACAGCACATAGCCCAGGCGAAGACGCTCTGCAGCCGTGGCGCCATCGCCCGCGTCCGCGGCGACAACCGCCGCATCCACCACGAAGCCCGCAAGCTTCCAGGCCCACACGGGGCTCTCCGCAGACGCCTCCTTTCCATCGCCGCCGGACACCTCGAAGCGGCACCCCTCCCTCTCGGCCGCCAGGTGCAGCAGGTCCAGGGCGTGCCGATCACGAGCCACTCCAGCTCGCAGTTCGTCCATTCTCGCCGGTGAACCCCAGTCCACACGACCGTAGTCCGGAACGGGCTCCACCGTGGCAATGCGTCCCGCCTCCACGTACAGGGGGGCCGCGTTCTTGACGTCCGGCAGTGGAGGGAGCGCCGTGTCCGACATGCCTGTCGGCTTGCCCCTGACCTCCATCTCCGCGAGGTACCGCGCAAGCTCCCGATCCGGCGCGCGCCAGGCGTAGTAGAGCAGACAGATGGCTGCAAGAACTGCCACGCGAGAGAAGAGGGGGAGTGCTGCGCCGCCGCCACCGGTGCGGGCCTTCACTCACTGCCACCTCCTGTGGGCGGAGCGGCCGTGGACGGGTTGCTCGCCGCCCGAGGCACCCGCGGCGCCCAGACGATGTCACCGTTGTCCCGGTCGTCGACCCCTCCGTCGTCCTTGAGGTTCGCACCGATGCTGTACAGGACGAACCCGTCGCCCTCTCGCCGGTACACGAGGGGCCTGCCGCTGAAGATGTCATCGGGGATCGGCAACTCGTCGATGTGGACATCGGAGAGGGCATCGGGCAAGGCGCCATGCTGGGCCCTGTGCTCGTGGAGGGCGAGTGCGGCCTGCAGCAGGGCGCGGCGGGCGAGCGTCTCGTCGCGGCGGATCATGTACTGCTCCGGACCTGCGGTGAGCAGTCCCTCCATCGGCTGGTGCAGGGAACTCACGCGCAGCCCGTGTAGCGCTCGGCTCCATCGAGCCTTGGCCTCGCGCCACGGAAGGTCTGCAATCGGCTGGGCTTCGGCCCAGAACCGCAGGAGCCTGAGTTCGTCGCGGCTAAAGGCCGGAGAGTACCCGTACCAACACGCGACACCCCGCTCGGCGAGCTCACGACACGGACACCAGTTGGGCAATGAGACTTCGGGACCCAGGTCGATCGGCAGGTTTGCGAAGAACCACGGCCTGTGGCGCATGTCCTCGGCGAACTGCAGTACGCCGGCGGCCAAGGTGGCGAGAGCGTCTCGAACGGCCCCTGCGAGATCGTCCTCGCGCAGGTCCCGGCACAGGAGCCTGACCTCCTGCGGCGGCAGTGGGCCGTCGCGAACAATGGCTCCGGCGGCCACTTGCGCGTACAGCTCGCCCGCGGACGAAGTCAGCAAGCTAAGGGGGAGGCTGTCCTGGCGCAGGTGCCGGGCAACGGCATAGGTCAGCCGGAGGCAGCACACCGCCTCAGCGGGGTCGCCGTCGGTGGCTGCCACCACGGCCGCACTGCTGGTGAGGGATAGCACGCGCCTAAGGGGGCCTCGATGCGTGATGTTGGCCTCCAGGCCCTGCTCGTAGGCCACGTCGAAGCGGCACTGCCGCTTCGCAGCCGCGCGCCGCACCAACTCCAGCGCCGGTTGGCTCGCCTCGATCTCCGCCGCCAGTTGCCGCATGAAGCCGGGGTCGGCCCATTGCTGCTTCTGGAGCCCGTCGCACGTCCCGACTGCGATGCTCGCCTCCGCCTGCAGGTACAGCGGGGCCGCATTCTCACTATCTGGCACGGGTGCCGGCGCGGCCTCGGCCATGGTCGTCGGCTTCCCCGCGGCCTTCATCTCCGCGAGGTACCGCGCAAGCTCCCGGTCCGGCGCACGCCAGACGTAGTGTAATGCGCCGACGACGACGAGCGCAGCCGCCGTTGCGGCGACGAGGCGGACGGGGCTGTGGCTGAGCACAGAGATGCGCGGGTCCCTCACGCCTCCTCACCGCCTCCCGCCGGAGCAGGCCCCACCGGCTCCCGCAGCCGCAGCTCCACAGCCATCGTCGGCCACAGGCACAACGCAACGAGCCCCGTCAGCAGGGCGAGCCAGACCCAGAGCGTCCGGCGGGGCCGACGACGTGCGTGCGGGGCAAACAGGGCCATGGGGTCCCCTCCAGGATGTGCGCTCAGCGTCACTTGAGCCAGAGGCGATCCACGTGGCGGCGCGGTGGCTGCGCGCGGGTTCGCTGCCAATGAGGACACTCGGCGGCGACGAGGAGTTCCGCGGACTGTGTCGGGTCGAGTCACGAGCCCTGTGAAGCAGGCTCCCGCGGCACGCGGTGCCGACATGGTCTGCGGAGCAAAGCAGCGTCGCGAAGCGGGCGGAGGTTGGCGGTGGGACGGTCCCTCACCCGTCAGACCGGCCCACAGTGCGGGCCGGTCTGAAGACCTCTCCCGGCATGCGGCTCTGCGAGCCGCCGGGAGAGGTAACACGGCGATGGCCCACGCCCCTTGCGACCATGCGCGTCGTCACCGCAGCGTCCGGCGCGTGGCGTCCGGGGGGAGGACGTCGAGCCACAGGCCGCCGAGGTACCCGGGGTCGAGGTAATTGTCGGGGAAGCCCGTCCACATCATCTGGACCTTGCGGCTTCCCCCACCATCGGCGTCATTGACCCCGATGTCGAACCCCAGGCCGGGCCAATCGGCCCCTCGCAGGGCGCTGACGGCAGACAGCGGCAGATCGACCTGTGCACGGTACCCGCCCTCCGTGCGCCTGCAGGTCACCGCGAGGCCCTCAAGCTCTCGGACAAGAGGCTCCATGCTGCGCCATCTCGCGCCGCTGTCTTCGTTGGGCGGAGCGATCTGCAGCGCGATGACGTGCGGGCTGTAGACGCGCTTGCCCTGATCGGCGTCGGCGCGCAGGTCCAGGTACAGCTCGATACAGTCGCCCTGCGCGGGGTCCTCTCGCGGGCCGGTGGTGATGTCGTCGTCGGTAACCTCGATGGTGAAGCGGAGGCTGTCGGCCAGGGCCACGATGGAGAAGCGGGCCGACAGGTCGCTCTCGCCCAGCCAGTGGTGGCGCCCCATAACCAGCGTCTCTTCGCCCAGGTGATGCCACGTCGCGTCGCCGGTGCCGCCCGCCGCGGCCTCGGCCTCGGGCTGCTCCGCCGCCACCGCCGGAGCCACCGTCAGCCAGGCCAGATCGCCGTCGCCCATCTCGCCTCCACGCACCAGGAGCCGTACCGGGTAGGCGCGACTGTGGCCCGCGAACGGAGCAAGTGGCAGCTTCCATTGAAGCCGGGAGGTCTCGTGCGGCTCCAGACGCACCGTCTCCCGAAACGCCCTGCCCTCCCACTCGAAACGCACATCGCACTCAATGGGCGCGTCCGAGACGCTCGTCACCTCGGCCCGGAGATCGTAGACGCCCTGCCCCGAGAGATGCGAGCCCCTGAGCAGCTCGCAGGTGAAGGCCGGGCTGAGACCCAGTGCCTCATACAGTGCCCGCGTCACCTCACGGGCCATGATGGCATGGGTGAACCCGTCGGGGTGGCTGCCACAGGGGAAGGGGCCGCGGAAGTCGCCATCGCCCCGGCGGATCGCGCGGTCCAGGTCCGCGGCCGGGAGGCCCTCCAGGCCGGCCACGCCGCGGGCGGCCTCGCTCCAGGAATTGGTGGGGTTCGGGTCGACAATCGGCGGCAGGCAGGCGATGACCAGCGCCTCGGTCTCGTCCCTGCTTCGGCGCAGCAGCCTCCCCAAGTCGGTCCGGAAGTCACCAAGGGCGCGCCCCCACCCCTTGTCATTGCCGCCGAACTGCACCAGCAGGAGGTCGGGCCTGCCCGCCTTCACCTCACCATCGAAGCGTCCCAGTGCGTCGGCGGTGGTCTCGCCCGGATGCCCGTGGATGATGAGCTCGATGCGGGCCTCGGGGAAGGCGAACTGCAGGATGTCCGCGGCGATGCGGCAGTAGACATGGTGGCCATCGGTGCCGAAGCCGGCGGTGAGGGAGTCGCCGAAGGCGATGATCCGCACCGGGTCTCCCCGCTGCAGCCGCGCGAGCAGCTCGCGGCCGCGTTGCTCCATCACCGCGCCACGGTCGCCTTGAGCGGGCGTGTACGTCCAGCCGGCATGGGATGTGCCGGGGCAGACGAGCAGGAGAGCTGCAAGGAGGATGACCTTCGTAACGACCGGGGCGGCATATGGGCGGCACTGGTTCATCGCGGTCCGTCCGGGTTGCGGCCGTGGCGAGAGGGGATGGCCGTCTCGCTTCCGACTGTGTCAGGTGCGCCGCGGCGGGCGCGTTGTCCTTCATCCGAGGCGGCACGGAAGCCTCAGGGACATAGCGCTACGCGCTCTCAAGCCGCGGGCGACCGTTCGAGTGCCTCCCCCCGCCTGCGGCTACTGCCTATGCACGGGTCAGGTGCGAAGGGTGGACGGGCAACGCCGCGGGGCTCTGCCCCGCCCCCGCTGGGGCCCGTGGCCCCAGACCCCATCTGTTGCGCCGCCGCGCATACCATCTACGACGAGGCGAGCCGCTTGCCTCCCGAGCCGACTGCATGCAGACGGGCGCCCGCAGGCGGGGATGGAGCGCCACGCCGCCCCGCTGCGCGCTTTGGCCCCGCGGTCCGACGGGCGGCGATGAGCGCGTTACGGTGCCAATTCCCACACCAGGTCCCCTGCTTGGTAGTCGTCTCTGCCGCCGTCATCCTGCAGGTTCGACCCGATGCTGTAGAGCACGAAGCTCCTGCCGACCCTGCGGTACACGAAGGGCTTGCCGCTGAAGACATCGTCCGGAATGGGCAGGCCCTCGATGCGGACCTCGCTGAGGGCCTGCGGGAAGGTGCCGTGCTGGGCCCTGTACCGGTGCAGGGCCAGGGCGGCCTGGAGCAGGCCTCGGCGGGCAATGGCCTCGTCACGCTTGCGCGTGACATCGGCGTAGATGCGCGTCGACCACGCGGCGGGTGAGGCGTGGCCGATGGCCCCGGGGAACACGTACAGCGCCGCCAACTGTCTGTGGGTCTCGCGCCACGGTAGCGGTGCGAGCTCCTCCGCCCGGGCTGCGGCCTCCAGGTACCTGAGCTCGTCCGCCCACAGCAGGGCGGACTCACGGAACGCCGCCTCGGCCGCCGTCTGGGCCGCCGCCCTCACCCTCTCGCCGAGTGTCGGGGTGCTCAGAGGGAACCTCGTCGGAAAGACGCTCAGGGGGACCTGCGTCGGGGCCATACGGAAGCAGCGGTACGCGTCGATACGCACCGCCCGCTCGGAGTTCAGAGACCTCGCGTGGGCCGCCATGTAGTCCAGGGCGCCCAGCTCACGGCGGAGCCTGTCTGAGTCCGCGGGAGAGACGGGTCCGGTGGCCAGCACCTTCTCGGCCGCGTTGATGGCGATGGCGTCGATGGCGCAGGTGACCAGCAGCCCGATGGTGTCCGGAGCTGCAGACACGTGTCGTGCCAGCACCAGACCCTCGTACACATGCTGGGCCGCCACGGCGCCGTCGCCCTGCAAGGCCGCCGTCACAGCGGCCGTCGAGGACAGCCGCGACAGCTTGCGCACCGCATAGAACTCCCGGTGCTCGGTCACGAGCGAGAGCGGGTACAAGGCATCGAAGCGGCATGCGGGCTTTCGAGTGCCCGTCGCCAGCAGTGCCAACGCTCTGGGGTTCTGGGCGAGAGCGTGCTTCGCGTCGCTCAGCCACTGGGGCTGCCGCCAGTTCCTGCGGCCGGCACTCTCGGGTTCGACCTTGATCGCCGCCGCTGCGGCCTCATAAAGCGGCGCCGCGTTGTCCGCCGCCGGCACGAGAGGCGGCGCGGCCTCCGCCGCCGTCACCGGCTTGCCCGCCGCCTCGAGCGCGCCGATCTCCCGCTCCACCTGCCCGGCCACGCTGCGGTCGACTGTCAGGGCGAAGACGAGCGCCAGCACGAGCAGCGCCGCTCCCACCCACACAGCCACGATGCAGCCGCGGGGGCTGCGCGAAGCCGGCAGAGCCGGCCTCGTCTCGGCCGCGGGCTTACCCATCGCCCTTCACTCCTCGCACGCAGACGCCTTCAGTGTCGTGGCCCTACACACACAGTGTAGACTGGAGGGAGGGGGATGCAAATGGCGGCCGGAGGAGGGGTCGTGCGGCAATTGGGGTGATACGGCTGTCACCGGGAGGAGCGGCCGGACGGCGTGCGGCCGGGACGTCCCGCAGGGCGGGACCCCAGGGTCGGCAACGGCCAACGCCGTCGGGCCGGAAAGCCCGCCCCACGAACGGGAGGCGACGGCAGAGGTCCGCGCCCTCTGCCGTGCCGTCGCCGTCTACCCCGAAGGGGTCACGCACAATAGCCACGGGTGGAACCCGTGAACCGCGCGCCACGAGCCATCTCGCAACCATGCGCCCCAGCAACGCCTGAACGACGTGCAGGCTGCAAGCCTCCGGCAACGGCGAACGGCGGGCGGCCACCGGCGGCCGCTATCCCTGCTGCTTCGGTGCCGGCGGCCAGGCGATGTCGTCACCCGGCTCCGGGTTGCCCCAGTACCCGCCGTCGTCCTGCAGGTTCGGGCCGATGCTGTACAACGTCACCTGCCCGCCCTCGGCCTTGTAGATGAACTCCTCGCCACTGAACACATCCGGCGGGATGGCGAACTCTTCCGTGCGGGCCGCCGCCAGCGTCTCGGGATACTGCTCGTCTTGGTACCAGTCCTCGATCAGCGCCAGCGCCGCCTGCAGAAGCCCTCGTCGCGCCACGGCCTCGTCGCGCTTTGGGCCCACCCTCCCCAGGGCCGGGAGGAACTCCCGGGCGAGCGGGGCGCCCTGCTGTTGCGCCACCGACTGCTCCAGCTCTTCCCAACGGTCCTTGCTCTCCCGCCAGGGCAGGGCCGCCAGTTCGATCGCCCCGGCGAGGGTGTCCAGATACGCCAACCGGTCACGTTCCAGCCCGCCGGCCTGCAGGTACTGTTCCAGCTCTTCGGGAGCCGGCTCCTTGCCGTCCTCACCTCCGGCGATGATCGCCGCCACACCGGCGGTGCCGCCCTGCACCTGGCCGAAAACCTGCAGGCCCATGCAGCGCTCTGTCCGCAGTGCCCGCACGAGGCAGTCGGCGTAATCGAGCTTGCCCAGCTCGGCGCTCAGCGCCTGGGCCTGCCGGGTGGGGATGCGTCCCAGAGCCATGACCTGCGCCGAGGCCTCCACCATCATGCTGTCGATGGCGATGCCCACCAGCAGGCCGATGAGTATCGGGTCCTGCGTCACATGGCGGGCGAGGACGAAGCCCAGACGCAGACGCTCGGCCGCCTCGGCCGGGTCGCCGTCCAGGGCGGAGGCCAGCGCGGCGCAGCGCAGGAAGCGGGCCATCTGCCGCACCTGAGACAGATGGGGCAGCATCATCGCGAGGCCTTTCTCGTACTCGAGCGGGAACCGGCACCGGTCCCGCGTTGCCGCCTCGAGGGCATAGGCGAGAGCCTCCGAATCCCGGGCCACCTGGGAGCGGACAAGCCCGAGAACGACCGGGTCGTCCACGTCCAGCCCGGCGTACAGATCATCGCCGCCCGGGACCAGTGCGGCGCATCCGTCCAGCCAGTAAAGGGCTGCGTTGTCGTCGTCCGGGACCGGCGCCGGGGCGGCCTCGGCCAAAGTCACCGGCTCACCGGCGGCCTTGAGGGCCGCGAGGCGGTCGTCCACCCCATCGGCCGCGGCGCAGGCGCCGAGCGTGAGCAGCAGCGCCCAGGCAAGCGAGGCTGAGGCGAGGGGGCGGTTGCATCCCGTTCGCGGTCGGTGGGTCATCATGGTCTCCCTCTTCGGGTGCTCAGCGAGCGCTGTGGGTGGCCGCATCTGGCACTACTGCCGCATGTGTCCGGCGCAGGCTCCTCGGCGGCGCGTCACGGGTCGTCAGGTCCGAAGGACCGCGCGGCGCCGCGGAGCGGCGCCCCTCAGGCCCGGACTTCAGTCCGGGCATGGGGAGCGCTCAGGGCGGCCGCGCCGATGGCTCCCGCAGCGCGGGACCAAACGGCATCGGGCCGCGACCCGGCCACGCCCAGAGCGCTGAACACGCACCTACTGCCCCTCTACGTCTGGGGGACTGCTATCGTTGTGCCACTGACCACAGATACGTCGGTGGGTCCTGCCCACGCCACACGGCGCCGCCCTCGGTCTCCGCCTGGCTGTAGAGACGGTAGCCCCCGTCGCCCGGCTCGTAGTGGAAGCCTTCGCCCGCAAAGGGGTCCGGAGGCGCTTGCTCGATGAACTGCGGAGCAAGCTCCGTCAGTTCGCTCGGCGGCTCGCCATGTGCCCTACGGTACTGCTCCAGCGCCACCTGCAAGCGGAGGCGTGCGAGCATCGCGTCGCGGTGGTCGAACCTGTCGCAGGCGGGCAGACATGCTTTGGCCAGGATGGTGATCCGGAACAGACGCTCGCAGGGTCTGCGTTCCCGGTGAGGCCGCTGCGACAGCGATGAGGCCTTCCTTCGCCATATGTGGCCGGGGGTCCTGGCAGGGGGCGAATAAGGGACCGAGGGGCGAGACGGGCAAGCCCCACCGGGCGGACGGCAACGGCGTGTCGCCCCCCGGCCCTTTCTCCCTTACTCGCCGATACGACTGGCGAGATGGGAGGAGGGGGAGTACGGCAGACGATACCATGCAGCGGCCCGTCCATCATACAAGGGGGAGGGCCGCCGGCGTTGGCCGCAGGGATGCCGTTCGGCCGGCGCCACGGCGGATAGAGGCTCCCGACGAACGTTGGGTGAGTCTCCTTACCCGCGAGCGCCTGGCGCGGCGGCCGGCCGGGGTTGAGGACGCTCCCGTCTTGCGGGACCGTCCCAACGTCCCTGAACCGGGCTGGGAGGCCGATCCCCCACGTGAAGACGACGGAGACGGCGTACGGCAACGGCACGGAGTCGGGCTGGAGACTCAGATTATGCAGGTTCCGGGCAGGCTTTGATTCACGTCGCCTCACCCCCCCAGCCCCCCTCTCCCTTACTCCGCCAAACGGCCGGCGGAGACGGGAGGAGGGGGGAGAACGGCAGTACTTCGACCGCTCCGGACGCGGGAATGCCGAAATGTGGCCCCAGTGCGTTCGTGCATAATGTGAGTGGGAAGCCCGACCTAGGCGACCGTGATGCGAGGGGCCAAAGGGCGATGCCGCAGAGCGGGACGACGGAGACGGCGTACGGCAACGGCACGGAGTCGGGCTGGGAAGCCCGACCTACGCGACCGTGATGCGAGGGGCCAAAGGGCGATGCCGCCGGGCAGGACGCCCTGCGCCAACGTCCGAGAATTGAGGTCCCGCTCTGCCGCCCCACCTACGCCAGGTCCGGCACCCTATTGCGTGCCATGTACTCCTTGGCCTGGTGCATGAAGGCCTCCAGGCGCGTGCGGGCCGTGGACTGCTCGAACCCGTCGTACACCATGTTCAGGAACGGGATCTCGTTTTCGTCCTCGCGTACCCGCTTCATCAGGGCCTGAGAGACCGTGCCGGGCATGCAGGTGAAGGGCATGACGGCCACGATGCCCGCCAGGCCCTTGCGGGCGAAGTCCACGGCCTTGCCCACCGTCATGACCGCCTCGCCCTCGAAGCTCCTCGCCACATAGGGCTCCGCCAGCGTTAGCACGGCGTCGGTGGGCAGCTCGTGGGCGTTGCGCAGAAGGCCCTCGAAGACCGCGACGACACGGTGCTCGTCGGCCTGCATGACTTTGTCCATGAGAGTGTTTTTGACCCTCAGCTTCATGTCGCCTGCGAGGCGGGCGCGCATGTCGCGGCGCACATTGCGGTACAGGAACCACTCGTACGCCGGAGCGGCCCAGCACTCGCCGCCCAGGGCCTCGATCTGCTTGACCACGTCCTGGTTGCTGAAACGGTTGCAGCGAATGTAGAACTCGCCGACGAGGCCGATGATCGGTCGCTCCACTGAGCGGTCGATCGACACCGCGTCAAAGCGCTCCCTGCCGCGACGGACGGCGGCGATGAGGTCTTCATTGGTCGTGAGGGCCTCGACCGCATCCGCCATGGACTGCGCGTAGGCTTCTTCGGCCGCTCCGGGCACGGTCTCGTAGGGCCTCAGCTCCATGAGGGCCTTCTCGAACACATCGGCCACCACAATGCCGCGCCAGGCGTCGTGGAGGAACTTGCGGCCGACGATGCCCATGTCGTCGTAGAAGCTGCTGGCCTGATTGGGGGCGTAGATGGGGACGTCCTCGTAGCCCAGGTCGTCCAGGACCATGCGCTGGAGGGCATTGTACTGGCCGAAGCGGCACGGGCCGCCGGAGCCACCCATGAAGAAGGCGGTCCTGTCGCGGTCGAAGTCCGAGCGCATGGTGTACTTGACCATGTCGCCGGTGGTGACGATGCAGGGGAAGCACTCCTTGCCGCTGGTATAGCGGCGCCCCCACATCAGCGTCTCCTCGTCCGGCTCGGGGAGCACCTCGGCCTGCATGCCGCAGGAGCGGAAGGCGGCGGCGAGGAACTCCGCATGCCCACTCATGTTGGGCACCTGGACGACGCGGTGGCTACCGGGCTCGATGGTGATCCGGCGGAAATGCCTGCCGCCCTCGAACTCGCGGCCCCGGGTGGCCTGCAGGCTGTCGAGGTAGGCTTCACAGCGGGTGATGATACCCGCATCGGCGCTGTGCTCGTCGACCTCGATGGTCAGCATCGGCTCGGTGCCCAGGCGCTCCTGGGTGAAGCGGCTGACGAAGGAGTCCGGGCCGCAGCCGAAGTTGGTAAGGTAGAGGGCATGCAGGCGCGGGTCTTTGGCGATCAGCTCGGCGGCGGAGAGGATCTTTTGGCCGTACCGCCAGTACATGTTGAACCAGTCCCTGGGCAGCTCCGCCTCCTCCAGGGGCAAAAAGTCCATGGGGATGGCCAGCACGCCCATGTTCCGCAGCTTGCGGGGGATGCCCAGGTTGGCGCCCTGGTCGCAGCCGTTGTACGACCTGCTGAGGATGACGATGACGGGCTTGTCCTCGGGCAGCTCGGCGAGGACCTCCTGGCCGCGCCGATAGAGGTCTGCCCGGAAGCGATCGAGGGCTTCGATCCCCCGGGTCACGGCCTGCTTGACCTCCGCCGCGGAGCGTCCGAGCATGGCGCCGATCGGGCGCATCGCCCGTTCCATCTGGCGCTCGCGGAACTGCAGGTAGATCGAGGGCTTCAGCACCGTCACTCCATGGGCCTCGAAGTCCACCGCTGCCGCAGCCGTGTATGGGAAGCTCTGCACATACGGACAGACGAAGCTGTCGGTCATCTCGTGGTCGGTCTTGTCCAGATTGATGGTGCTGGGCAGCCAGATGTACTCGATGTCCTTGTCCAGGAGGTTGAAGACGTGGCCGAGAGCGACCTTCATCGGGAAGCAGGTCTCGGCGATGGACCTCTCCGCGCCCTCGTGGATGATCTTCTTGTTGGTGGGGCTTGAGAGGATGATGCGGCAGCCCAGCTCCGTGAGCATGGCGGCCCACATCGGGAACAGCTCGTGGAACAGGAGGGCCCGGGGGATGCCGACGCGCGGCGCATCCTTCGGCAGCTCGGCGTTGCGGTCGAAGGTTGCCATGAGCATCTTCTCGCGCTCGGAGAACAGGTCCGGAATGTCGTCGTGGCTGACGGCCGCCCGGTTGACGTCGTACTTCTCGCAGCGGCTGCCGTAGTACAGGGGCTCTTCGCCCTCGATGGTCACCTTGTTGATCTCACAGTGGTTGGGGCAGTCCTGACACTCGAAGGACTCGATCTCATAGTGTTTGTCGCTGAGGTCAAAGCCCTTGAACGTGCTGCCGCTACCCCGGTCCTCCTCCATCGCGATGACGGCGCAGCCCAGGGCTCCGGTGACTTCGTTGTGCGCCGGAACGATGATCGGCTTTCCGGTGACCATCTCGAAGGCGGCGACCACGGCCTTGTTGAAGGCCGTCCCGCCCTGGAAGAAGATCCGCTCCCCCACACGCTTCTTGGCCACGACGCGATTGAGGTAGTTGAGCACCACGGAGTACGCCAGCCCGGCCACAAGCTGTCCGGTCTCGGCCCCGGCCTGCTGGTTGCGCTGCAGTTCCGTCTCCATGAACACCGTGCAGCGCTCGCCGAGGTTTACCGGCTCCTGCGCCGCCAGGGCCAGCTCCGCGAACTGCTCTTTGATGCTGATCCCCAGCTTCTCGGCCTGTTCCTCGAGGAACGAGCCGGTGCCTGCGGCGCAGACCTTGTTCATCTCGAAGTCCACGACATGGCCGCTCTCGAGGCTGATGTACTTGGAGTCCTGACCACCGATCTCGAAGATAGTGTCCACGTCCGGGTCGATCTGCAGCGCGCCCCGGGCCTGAGCGGTGATCTCGTTCTTGACCACATCGGCGCCGATGAAGTCGGCGATCAGGTAGCGGCCTGAGCCGGTGGTGCAGGCGCCGCGAATGTCGACGAGGTCGCCGACCTCCCCACCCACCTCCAGGAGGCCCTGCCGCACCGCCTCGATCGGCCGGCCGGCGGTCATCAGGTAGCGCTTCGAAAGTACGTTGCGCTCGCGGTCGATCACCACCACATTGGTGCTGATCGAGCCCACATCCACGCCAAGGTAGGCCGGGATGCGCCCGCCCGCAGGCACGGAGGGGCGGACCACCGCCGCCTCCTGGATGACGGACTTGTCCAGGCGCAAGGGCTCCAGGGTGCGCTCTTCCGTGGCCCGGGCAGAGTACGCCTCCAGCTCGGGAAGGCGCGACCAGTCGGCGTCTCCCAGCTCGTCGCCGGCCTTCAGCACGGCCCCGATGGCTCCCATGGAGGCGAAGTGCTCGGGGATGACGAGCTCCTCGCCCTGAAGCTCGAGGACGTCGCGAAGGGCCTTGACGATGCCGGGGTTTGCGGCCACTCCGCCCTGGAAGGAGACGGGGGCCTCGAAGGTCGCCGCGGAGCCCACGGTGCTCTTGAAGTTGCGCACCAGGGCGTAGCACAGCCCGGCGACGATGTCGTGAGTGGGAGTGGCCTTCTGCTGCAGGTGGATCATGTCGCTCTTGGCGAACACACTGCAGCGCCCGGCCACGCGCGGCGGGGAGACGGACTTGAGGGCTTCTTGGCCGAACTGCTCGATGGAGAGGCCCAGGCGGCTGGCCTGCTGGTCCAGAAAGGAGCCGGTACCGGCCGCGCACATGGTGTTCATGGCGAAGTCGGCGGTCTCCGGGCTCCCGGTGATCTCCGAGGCCTTCATGAAGATCAGCTTGGAGTCCTCGCCACCGATCTCGACGATGGTCCGGACTTCGGGGTGCAGGGCGGCGGTGGCCGCCGCCTGGGCGACGACCTCGTTGATGAAGGCGCACCCGAGCACCGCGGCCACCACGCGGCCGCCCGTGCCCGTGGCCGCGACCCCCGAGATTGTGCCCTGCTCGTACCTGGCAGACACATCCTGCAGGGCCTCGGCCGCCACCTTCATCGGCCGCCCCTTGTGACGCACGTAGCTCTCCTCGACCACTCCCCCACTACCGTCCAGTACCACCAGGTTCACGCTCACGGACCCGACATCTATGCCGATTCGGAACTTCTGGCTGCTCACCTTCAGGCAATTCCCTTCGCGCGATGGATGAGTGGATCGTCCCATCGAAACGCCCTCCTCCCACCTCTCCTCTGTCCATGGGGGGAGGGCGAACACGAGTGGCCGGCGCGCCGCCGGCGGCGGCGAAGACGATGCGAAGCATGCCGGCCGGTACGGTTACATTATAGCATGCGAGTGGCTCTGGCGGTAGTCATCCTGCCCACAGGCTTTGGGGTCAACGGGGGCACCTCCGGCGAAGGCCCGCCGCGGGCCCCCGCTCAAATCGCCGTCGGCAGTCGGACACCGGGAGGTGCGGAGGGCGGGCGGGTGCACTGCGCCGTCCCCGCGCCGAGCGGAGCAGGGCGCTGGCAGGAACCGGTGCCCAGTCCACCGTGCACAGGCAAAAGGGGACCCCTCTGGGGGTCCCCTCTGTGTTCAGCCGTCGCCGCGCGGCCTTGTTCTAGCTCGGCCAGTCGGCGGCCGTCTCGCAGTGGCCGGGACCGTGGGTCTCATACAACGAGTGCCCCGACCAGCCACTCGGCGGACAGGGGCCCGCGGTCTCATGGGCAAAGGGGCCGGAGTCCTTGGCGTGGAACTTCACGTGCCCATCCACATACAGGAAATTCTTCCCGTTGTTGTGGAACATGTCGGTCTTCAGGCCCTGTCCCGTGCACCCCTGGCTCTGGAAGAACGCCTCGCCGGCCGAGTCACCATTGGAGCCCGGCGGCAGATGACCCTTGTCAAAAAGAAGCACCGTCTCCGCCGGTTTGGGCATGTAGTCCATCCACAGGGGCAGGTCGGTGCCGTACGCATCGCCGGTATAGCGCGTCATGGCATACCCGCGGGCCGTCCGTCCCTCAGGGAAAGGGTTGTTGGGGCAGATGAGGATGTCCTGGTTGCGCATGTAGGGCATGATCACGCTGTCCCAGGAGTAGAAGCCCTCCGCGACCCCGTTGTTCGGGCTCCCGGTGTCGCCATAGCCCCAGGCCGGGAGCATCTCGTCGTTGTCCGTTGTGTACATCAAGAACGCCAGGCCGAGCTGCTTGAGATTCGATTGGCACTTGGCCTGCCGGGCCTTGGCTCGCGCCCTGGCGAACACGGGGAAGAGGATCGCGGCCAGGATTGCGATGATCGCGATCACGACCAGCAATTCGATCAGAGTGAAACCCTTTCGCCTCGCCTTGTACATACGGGCATTGCCCTCCTTCGCGGCGGTGTGCCAGAACGCCTTGACAGCCTTCTCAGGGTGGTGTCGGTGCAGCCGGGACAGCACTATGTACAGGACAACGTACAGCGCCGAAAGTTCCGTCGGTTCGGGCCGGCCCGAGACCAAACAGGCCGGCCCTCGGAGGGGCCGGCCTGTTGTTATCTGTGCCGGGACACGACCGGCCCTTCGCGGAAGGCGCCGTCTGTCCTCTGATGTCCCATCCCCGGAGACAGAAACGCGGCCGGAAAGCCGGTTCTGTCGTGAAGGTGTCATTCTGAGCGTCCATCTCGCGCAGCGAGATAGCGAGGAATCCCGCTGAATGCCAGGGGATTCTTCGAACTGCTCCCTCCGGGAGCGGACGCTCTCAGAATGACACTCCTACGCGAATGTGGGATTCCCCGGCCGGACCTCTAGTACGGCATCTGGGAGACCGACTTGCTGATCATGGCGATGGCGACGGTGCCCATCCCCGTCAGCCCCATGCCGCACGAGAACCCGGCCATCAGAACCGTGGCGTACTGCTTCCAGCGCCGCGCGCCGAACTTGGGCACGAAGTAATACTGGCTGATCAGCGCCCCGACAACCTCGGGGAAGATGAAGTGCGGCATCGTCCCCAGTCCGCGCACCACGCCGAACACCAGCATGATCGGGAGCCTGAAGGCCGCCAGGAGCGTATAGGACCCGACGCCGAACACCATCCCCCACACCGCCAGCATCGGCTTCCAGGCCCGGAGGAACAGGTTCCGCTCCGGATTGAGAGTGGCCGTCAGCCACAGGCCGCGCTGCAGCGCGCTGAGGTGCCACATCTTCTGAGCATAGGGATAGTACACCGACGGAATCGGCGCCAGGCGCCAGATGAACTGCCAAAACAGCAGGCTGCAGAAGATGGTGATCGGCCAGATCAACGCCTCCGCCTTGATCATGCTGGTGATCTTCGTCCCCGTCAGCTCGATGACGCGGAAGTGACTGGCCATGCCACCGAAGTCCGAGATGGGGATCGGAGCGAACCAGATGTCGATGCCCTTGTAGCCCGAGAGGATGATAGTGGCCTCGCGCACGTACGGCAGCCCCACCCACTGACCCGTCATCCCGATCATCGTGGCGTCGATGAACGAGGTGATCGGAGTGAAGATGAAGCCGAAGAAGATGACGAACAGCAGCGGGAACTTGGGCACCAGGATGTAGCACAGGATGACGTAGCCCGTGGTGCCGACCACGAACAGGGCCGTGGCCAGCCACATGGGGATGTCCCCGCGCCCCGGAGGCGGCGCCCAAGACGCCCGTCCACTCGTATCGCCCTCGCGCTTGAGCTTCCCGGTCTTCCTGTTGTCCATCAGCGCCTTGACGATGGTGTACATCCCGATGAGGAACACGGCCAGGGCGATGCCGACGCCGAAGGACATGTAGAAGTCGATGCTGTTGGCGAAGCTTGTCTCGATGGTGCCCATCCCGGCCTTCCAGGTGGTCAGCACCCCGGAGCGGTACAGCAGCGGGTTGGCGATCATGGTGCCGATGGCCGCGATGAAGCTACCGATGACCGACCAGTACGGGGCCACGAACCCGGAGCCGATGGAGCCGATGGTGGTGACGAAACCGGTCGGGACGGCGGGCAGGATCGCCTCGGTGCTGCGGGTGAGGTCCACCCACGGGATCGGCAGAAGCTGCAGCGGCTTGCTCATGATGGCGCCGGTGATGGTGGGGATGCCCACATAGAAGGCGCCGAAGACGAGACCGACCATGGCTCCGATGGAGAAGGTGCGCCAGCGCCAGGTCTCTTCCTTGCTGGAGGCTTCCGACAGCGCCGTGGCGCCCTGGGCGGAGATGGCCGCGAAGGGGAACGGCAGCCGCTGGTAGTCGGAGGTGACGCGGAAGACGATATAGCCCATGCCCCAGGCCACGAAGCGGCCGAGGATAGTGCCCAACACCAGCAGGAGGCTGGGGACCAGCCAATCGTGGTGGAAGAAGGTGCGCTGTGAGATGGCCTGTGAGTTGGGACCCGGGACGACCCACGACGGCACATCGTTGGCGATCCCAAGCCCTCGGAACGCCGGTGACCTGACCAGGTACTGGTCGAAGATCTTGCCTGCGAAGGCACCGCCGGCGAGGGCTAAGCCGCCCTGCATGCTGGCAAGGCTCGAGGCGATGTAAAAGAGGATGTAGATCTCCTGCCTCTTCAGCGTGACGAACGACCGGCGGGCGACATCGGTGAAGAGGATGACGGTCGTCCACTCCGCCGCCGGCCCCAGCGACTGGCCGGCGATGAGTCCCAGGTAGATGGCGCCGGGCATCATAACGAAGCCGACGAACAGGGCCCCGATGACGGCCTTGATATCGAAGCCGTCAACAAACTCCTCCGGCTGATCCATCAAGCCCCGATAGAGCTCGAGTTCTGGGTCGTGATAAACCACTTGACACCTCCGGCGCGATTACAGCGGGCGCAGCGGCATGCTACGAGGATGGATTCGTTCGTTCCGGGCCCGGCTACTCTTCCTCGGTGTACTCGCCGGCGAGGTACTTGTTCCCGCGCTGGGAGTACTCGCCCTTCAGTCCGGCCGGGAAGGTTCTCCACAGTAGGTACTGCTTGCGGAGCATGTTGATGAAGTTCCGCGTCACGCGGATCCACGAGGACTCGTCGCCGCTCTCGCGGATGATGACCGCGCGGATCTCGTAGACCTCCTCGTCCTCGGTGGGCACCGTCTGCAGCAGCAGCCGCTCCGAGACACCCAGGTCGTACGGGGCCAGCCACACCATCAGCGACAACTGATAGCCCTCACCCAGTTCCGCCTCGATCGTCGACAGCTCGATGTCGGCGGTGGAGAAGTGGCCCAGTGAGTAGTCGGCGTGTGCGGCCAGGTACTCGCGGAGGAACATGTTCACACCCAGCGCCTGGTCGCCTGTCATCGTGAACGGCAGGCCCATCTTGATCTGATCGTCCACCGGCTCGGGCAGACTCCACCGCCGCTCGATGCCCGGCATGGCGATCTGCGACGCACGCTTGGCCGGGTAGATCACCGACAGCAGCACGGTGAGCATGATGATCGCCGTCGAGCTCACGGCCGAGAGCGAGGAGTAGTTGAGGTTCAGCCCCTGCAGCAGATCGAAGGTCAGCAGGATCTTGGCGATCGTCTGGCCCACCAGATAGCCCGCAATGGCGCCGAGGATGGCGTACACACTGGCCTCGGCGATAAACAGGGCCGCGATGTGAGTGGGGGCCAGGCCCAGGGAGCTGTAGATGTAGATCTCCCGCACACGCTCGTACACCGATCCCAGCATGGTGTTGAGAACGATGGCCGCCGCGATGAGGATCGGGATGACCAGGTCGGAGGCGCCCTTGAAGCTGGTGGCGCTCACGGCGCTGCACAGGAAGGTATCGCCATCGATGCCGGCGTAGAGGTTGAGCTCCACGCGCTGCATGAGATTGTCCAGGCTGCTGCGGACTTCGCCGCCGTCGGGGATGGCGATGGCCACGGAGCGCAGGTTGCCGCCGGCGTTGATGACGAAGTTGTAGGGGCAAAACAGGACGCTGTCGGGCGCGAGATGGATGTACTCGCGCAGCTCGTCCTCGCTCATCTTCTGCCCGCGCTGCTGCTGCTGCTGCTGAGCCTGCTGCTCCTGCATCAGTAGATAGTCCACCGGGGTGATGGACTCCCCGTCCAGATCGCGGGCCTGGTTCTTGAACCGGTTGGAGCGGATGATCCCGATCACGCGCAGCCGCGTGCCGAACACCGAGACGGTCGCGGTGCCCACCTGCTCCGGGGCGATCTCCAGCTTCTTGGCCATGCCGTCGGGCACGACACAGACCAGACTGTCGTCCTCCCGGAACCAGCGGCCTCCGGGCTTCAAGAGCCTTTCGACGTCGACGGTGACCTCCGTCTCGCGCGCGGTGAGGCCGACCATGGCGGTGGCGGCGTAGGAGTTCAGGCCCCGCCGGACGTCGATGAAGGACTGCTCGCCAACCTTGGCCGAGGTGTACCAGGCCCGCGGGGCCACGGCATAGCGGTCACCGAACTCATTGGACATGACGCGGGCTGTGGGTTCACCAATGGGAGCCCAGGTCTTGTCGCGGATCAGGATACCGTTGTACGGAGACGTCTTGGGCAGCTTGATCCGGTTGGTTCGCACGCCCTCCACGACGGAGGTGCACGACAGCACGGTGAAGGTCAGCAAGATCAGCGTAAGGCAAGTCAGCAGCGTCCTGACCTTGCGCCGGCGCATATTGGCGATTCCCAGGTTGAAGGCGGCGCCGGAGGCGCTCAGACGCCCCACGTCCGCCGTACGGATCCCGGTCTGCTCGTATCTCACCTCCTTCATCTGCTCCTCGAACTTCTGCACGATGATCGAGACCACAATCATCGTGAGAGCCAGGATGATGAACGCCAGGAGGATGATGGCCGGCGTGAAGGTGATCGCGAAGGCCGGATGCACCTGGGAGATGAGGAAGAAGATGAGCATGAAGATCCCAAAGAATCCAACGATCTGCATGCGCACATCGGGGGCCGCGATCAGCAAACGCTCGCAGAAGAAGGCGAACGGAAGCAGCAGCGCCAGATAGAACAAGATCCCCTTGATTACGTCATCGGCGGTCTTGCGCACGTCCGGGTAGGCGCGGGATTCGAAGCTCCAGGCCGAGCGCGCGGCGGTGAGGAACTTGTCGTACTCCCTTTGCGCCAGGCGCTTTTCGGACTCGAGGAGGTCTTCCTTGGCCTGCTTGTGCGCGGCGGCCACGCGGCTGTTCTCGATGCCGTGCTTGCGCAGGGCCATCATGCGGTCCTCGTCCAGGAGCCACATGTCCCTGGCCACGCGGTAGGGCGTGGCGTACATCGCCGGGTACTGGTCAACCAGATAGCCCTCGCCCTCGTGGTCCTCCTTGCTCGGGTTCACCAGGACGAAGCGCAGGCCCAGAACGCTGGCACCCATGGTGATCTTTGTCTTGGTGCCGCTGGGCACGAAGACCACCGCCACCGGCTCGTAGGAGGACACAAACTGCTGGGGCGGCAGGGGCAGGCAATAGCCGAACTCGTACGGCGTGGCGTCGGTGGTGGCGTCGTAGATGTTGATCTCGCGCAGGAGCTCGAAGAACCGTTGGTCCACCATGTCGTAGATGGTCATGGGCTTGCAGCCGAACATGACACACGTGACCGGTTTGATCTCCTGGTCCATCTTCAGCGTGATCGGGTAGGCGGCATCGCCGTTGACGCCGAGGTCCGGTGCCATCGCGACATGGCCGTCATTGAGACCTCTCTTGGAGGGGTCCGGGTCGTTGGGGTCGGCGTTGTCCAGGACGTAGCCCTCCACTCGCGTGGGAGCTCCGGCGGCCCGGACGTTGGGCAGACCGATGAGGTGGATCACGCCGCCCTTCTCATTCCACGCCTGGAACTCGCGGGGCTCCTTGAAGCGGTCCGGAGGGTCCGGCGGCAGCTCGGTGGCGACGTCAAACAGCTCCGCGCGCACACCCATGGCCGTCTTCGTGCCGGTGCGGGCCACGGCGATGGCATGCTCCACGGGCTCGTCGGGGAAGGTGCTCGTCTCGGGGATGAACTCCACCATGCGCCCCTTGACCTCGACGAAGTTGTCCTCAAGCTGCAGATCGTAGAGCTTCTTGGGCTCCTCGATGTTGATCAGATCGCACAGCAGGCAGGCCAGGAACCGGGCCTGCTCGGTGATGTTCTCCACCTGGACGTACAGGGGCAGATCGAGGGGCGTATCCACCTGGGGGCGGGAGTCGTTGATCGTGGCGAAGCCCAGGCCCGGGATGGCGGCGAGGGTGGCGACCTCGTTTTCCAGGGCCAGCTTGCCGGCCATGTAGGTCGTCCAGGTCTTACCCTGAATGGCGTTGATGCCGTCGGCCAGGCGGGTGGTGGCGTCCACGCCCAGGGCCTGTCCGATGAGGTCCCCGAACTCCCTGGCCTTCTTGCCGATGTCGGAGAACTTCCACTGGATGTTCTCGGAGTAGTTGTAGAAGTAGCCCTTGTAAAACACGCCGAAGGCGTTGTTCTGGCTGGAGAGGTCCACCGAGAGCCACAGGGAGATTCCGAGGTCGGAGAAGTCAAGGGCGTCGGTGGTCTCGTTGATCGTGGACAGGACGTTGTCCAGAGCCGCCTGCTTCTGGTCCATCGATCCGTTCCGCGGGGTGTGCCGGGCCTCCTTGACCACCTCGAGGGCGGTCTCCACGGCCTGCTGCATGCCCGGTCGGGCCTGCTCGAACCTGGCGAGAAGCTCGGTGCGCTCCTGAAGGTCTTCGGGGCTCAGCCGGAACTCCTTGATCTTGCCCTTGTTGGGGTCTTCCTTCTCGGCGACGCGGATGGTCCTCTGCATCTTGGCCAGCTTCTTGCCGGCCACGTGGAGCGACTTCTGGATCCGGCCCAGGGCCCGCACCCGCTCGTCGGTGATCTCCTCTTCCGTCTTCTGGACCTTGGTGTCCTTTTCTTTCTCCCAGACGCGATCGGCGGCGTCCTCGATCTCGCGACGGGCGCCGTCGATGAGACCGAACACCTGGCGGACGCGCTTTTCGCTGCGTCCGCCGCGGATGCGGTTGTACACGAAGTGCTTGGCTCCCGCCATGGCCTGGAAGTGGCCGGAGGTGGCCAAGAAGGTCATGCTGCGCTTGGGCGGACTGTGTCGGACCGCCTTGATGAGCTGGTACAGGGCGGCGATGCTGCAGGCGTTCTCGGCGCCGGGGGCCGCGCTCGGTACCACGGAGATCGAGTCATAGTAGGCCTGCAAGACGACCTGCTGCTTGCTCAGTCGCGGGTCGGAGCCCTTGACGTGAGCCATGATGTTCTTGCCGATGACCTTCTGCCAGCGCATGTCGCACTTGATGTTGATATCGACCCGGTCGCGGGACTGCAGGAGGGCTCGGAGGTGGTCGGAGACTTCCTTGGGCACCCAGTAGCGGGGGATGTCCACGGGGATGGAGAGGAACTTCTGCTCGGCCTCGCCGCGGAGGGTCTCCTCCGGCTCGATGAACAGAACGGCGCGCGCCCCCAGAAGAGGGGCGTTGAACCAGTCGGCGCCACAGTTGAAGTCGAGAAGGACGATACTGTCGGCGACGTCCAGGCCGTTGAAGGCCCGCAGTTGGCCGGTGCCGGCGTAGATGAGGCGGCCGTCGATCCCCTGCGGGGGGGTCTTGGGCATGCGCACCAGGTTGGGCCACATGGGAAGGACTTCGAAGGTGCGCCCGCCGGCGACGGTGAGGGCCGCGGCGCGTCCCTCGGCGTCGGGGAAGACCTTGGGGACGATGACGGGGAACTCCTCGACCTCGACATCCGTCAGCCCGAGGCGCCTGAACTCGGCGATGACCTGCTCGGCGGCGGCGTCGCAGCCCTCGGAGCCGGTGATCCGCGAGCCCAGGGCGGCCATGGAATCGATGGTGGCCTGGATCTCGGCCCCGTCGATGAGCGAGGCAACCTCCTGGTAATCGGTGTCCGACTTGAGGACGATCTCATCCTCATCGCCTCGTCCCTGCGCCCACACCAGCCCGCAGGCCCACACGAGGAGAAGTAACGTTGCGACCAGTGGGGTTACCCCGGTGAATCGCCCTGAGAGCTTGTGCGTCAAAACAGGCTCACCGCCTTGGCCCTATTGGTCCGAACACGGCACCGAGAGCGCCCGGTGCCGTGTGGCGGACGGAGTGCGTATCATTAGACGGGGCGGGAAAGATGGGGCAAGCCCCGCAGGCTTGCATGGCCGTCGCGCCGGCTCGGAGGCGTGGCAGGAGGCCTGTGTCCGCCGCGGTGCCGCGGGACACGGGCAGCCACACCGGATGCCCCCGCCCCGTCGATGCCGCGCAGTGGTGTGTGCGCCCACGACCCGGTGTGCCCCCACGCGGGTCGCGGCCACGGTCGGTGCTACATCTCGCCGATCGTCAGATCGATGTCCTCGCGGCGCTCGATGCGCTCCACGCCGCCGTCGCGGATATGCACGATCCGGTCGGACACGTCGATCATCTTCAGGTCGTGGGTGGCCGAGATGATGGTCACGCCGCTCTCGACGTTGAGCTCCTTGAGAAGATCGATGATCTCCTTGCCGGTCTGCAGGTCGAGGTTTCCGGTGGGCTCGTCGGCCAGGATGATGGCGGGGCTATTGGCCAGAGCGCGGGCCACGGCCACACGCTGCTGCTGTCCCCCCGACAGCTCCAGGGGCTTGTGGTGCAGGCGGTCGCCCAGGCCCACCAGCTCCAGGAGAGTCCGCCCCCGCTCCATCATCTCGTCGGAGTTCATCCCCGCGAAGATCATGGGCAGGGTAACGTTCTCCAGGGCCGTCATGACGGGGATGATGTTGAAGGTCTGGAAGATGTAGCCGATCTTGCGGCAGCGCAGCCAGGCCAGCTCGAAGGCGTCGAGCTGTGCCATGTCGACCTCTTCGATGAAGCAGGTCCCGCTGCTGGGCTTGTCCAGCCCCCCGACCATGTTGAACAGGGTGGACTTGCCGGAGCCGGACGGGCCCATGATGGAGAGGTACTCGCCGCGGCGGATGTCCAGGTCCACGCCGCGCAGAGCCCTGACGATCTGGTCGCCCATCTTGTACTCTTTGATGAGGCCCTTGGTGCGGACGATGAACTCGTGAGTGGTGACCGAGTCGTCCTTGACCAGGTCGGCGGCCTTCGTTCTGCTCCCCGTCTTGCCGATCTTGGCCATGACCTCAGTCAGGTCGGCATGACACTTGGGGCAGACGGTGACCAGGCCGGTGGTCTCCTCCTCATAGTCGCACTTCGGGCACTTGATGAGTGCCATCTTCAAGCCTCCTGTTGCGAGCCTCCCGGGCCCGGTTGCCGCCGGCGACGGGGTCGAGAGCCCCGCTGGGTGTCATCCCAGGCACCTGCCGGCCGCGTGACGGATGGAGCAGTCAAAGGTCCCCTTGTCGGCCGGGGGGCACCGAGGGCCGCGCTCCCGTGAGCGGAGCGCTCCGACGATGCAGTTCCCGGCCTGTGAAGCGCGGCTGTCCGCGGCGACGAGTGCAAGACCCACCAAGTAGACGGCTGTACCGGCGCACGTCCTGACGTTTGAGGCAGGGTCCGGGGCCGCGGCCAGGCCGTTGGCCACCCTCTTGCCCTGCGGGATCGCCGCCTTGCCGCGGCGCCGACCGGAGGCGAACCTCCGCGCCGTCCTCGTCGGTCTGGAAGCCCGGCCGAGAAGTCCGGCGGAGAATCTCGCTGAATGCCGGGAGATTCTTCGAGCCGCTCCCTCTGGGAGCGAACGCTCTCAGCATGACATTCCCCACGCAGGCGGAGTTCTCGGCGGCGCTTCGAGGGCGAAGCTCGGCTAGACCTCCGTGGCCAGGGCGGCGGCCGGCGGCATCTTCGCGGCCCGTATCGCCGGCGCGATCGCGGCGATGATCGACAGCACCGTTCCCACAACCAGAGCCACCACCACGTATGTCAGCATGTGGCCCCAGTCCATCTTCGCCGCCACCGAACGGTCCTTGATGGTGTAGACGATCAGCATGACCGCGAGGCCCAGGACCGTCCCGACAACGGAGCCCAGCATGCCCAGGATCGCGGTCTCGATGAGGAAGAGTCGAACGATGAAGGTGTCCAGGGCTCCCAGGCACTTCATGGTCCCGATCTCACGGAACCGCTCGGTCACCGACATGAGCATGGAGTTGGTGATTCCGACGGTACACACCAGCAGTGACATGACCACCAGCCAGTTCTGGCGGGCGGTGCGCTGGGCCTTCTCGTCGGCGGCCGCGGCGGCGCCGGGGCCGGCCTCTCCCTCCTGGCCCATCGCGGTGACCGCCCGGGCGCTGGTCTGCTCGAAGCGCTCGATGCCCTCCTGGCAGACGCGGGAGGTCCAGATCGACATGAGAAAGGCGATGCCCAGGACCACGCCGGAGGCCGTGATGGCGGCCCGGCCCAGTCGCAGCATGACGCTGTTGAGACTGATCCGGAACGCGTTGGCCCAGGGCAGGTTCATCTGCTTTTGGATCTTGATCTGGCTCTCTGCGCTCGTGGCCATGGCGGCCAGTTTCTTGGCGTCCAACATTGGCTCTTGCGCTCCAATGCCCGGGTGTATCCGTCCGGTGGGGGTGGCTGGGCAAGATGTAATCGTAGCACGCAGGTTCAGCCGCCGTCAAGGAAGCTTGATACCCCGACAGCCCCACGGCCCCGGCCCATCTCACCGGGGTGGAGATCGGCTCTCGGACGAGACCTTCCTCCGGCGTGGAGGCGGTTATTCCACAGGGCCTGACCGGATACCTGCATGCACCGCAAAAAAAGGTTGCCGCCGCTACAGCACCCGGCCGACGGCCCGTCGCCAGGCCGCCAGCTTCTCATCGCGCTGGGCCGCGGTGCTCGCCGGGGCGAAGCTGCCCGGCCGGCCACGCCCCCTGATCCGGCACCGCTCCCACAGGCCCTCTCCCATCCCCGCCAGGGCCGCGGCACCCAGAGCCGTCATCTCCACCTCCCCGGATCGCACCACCGTCACCCCTGAGTAGTCCGCCTGCATCTGCAGCAGCAGATCGTTGACGCAGGCACCTCCATCAACCCTCAACTCCTTCACCGGTGCGCCCTCCTGCTGCATGATCTCGATCACCTCGGCGCTCTGCAGCGCGATGGCCTCCAGCGCCGCCCTGGCGATGTGCGCTCGACCCGTGCCGCGACTGAGGCCCAGGATGGCCCCTCGGGCCTCCGGCTCCCAGTACGGCGCCCCCAGGCCCACGAAGGCGGGCACGAAGGCTACCCCCCCGGTGTCGGGAACGCTCCGGGCCAGGGCCTCAACCTGCGCCGACTCCCGGATGATCCCCAGCTCATCGCGGAGCCACTGCACCGCACCTCCGCCCACGAACACGCTGCCCTCCAGGGCATAGCACGGATCGCCCGCCGCGTCGCAGGCCACGGTTGTCAGCAGCCCGCGGCTACAATCCACGCGGCGGTCGCCGGTGTTGACCAGCAGGAAGCAGCCGGTTCCATAGGTATTCTTGGCCTGCCCGGGTGCCACACAGCCCTGCCCGAACAGCGCCGACTGCTGGTCACCCATCACCGCCCGGATCGGGATGCCGGCGGGGATCACCCGGTCGCCGGCTGTGGTGCCGAATCTCGCGCCCGATGGCTTGACGTCGGCAAGCAGCCCCGCCGGAATGCCCATGAGCTCCAGCAGCTCCTCGGACCACCGTCGCCTGTCGATGTCATACAGCATGGTCCGCGAGGCATTGGTGGGGTCGGTGGCATACTGAGCTCCGGCGGTCAGACGCCACAGGAGCCAGGTGTCCACGGTGCCCGCGCACAACTCGTCCGGCCCAAGACCCCGGCGCTCCGCCTCGTCCAGCAGCAGGCGCAGCTTGGGGCCCGAGAAGTACGGGTCCACCGTCAGACCGCTGAGGCGCCGGATCATCGGGCCGTGCTCGGCGTCCAGGGCGCGGCAGACCTCGGCGGTGCGGCGACACTGCCACACGATGGCCCGCCCCACGGGCGCTCCGCTCGCGCGGGTCCACAGGCCCACCGTCTCCCGCTGGTTGGTGATCCCGATGGCCGCGATGCGCCCCCATTCACCGGGCACCTGGGCCACGGCCCGGGCCACGGCCTGGAGAACGCTGTGCCAGATCTCCAGCAGGTCGTGCTCCACCCATCCCGGCCGCGGGAAGTGCTGGGGGAACTCCACCTTGTGCTCACCCACCACGGAGCCGTCGGCGGCCAGGACGAGGCCGCGCGAGGAGGTGGTGCCCTGATCGATGGCGAGGACGCAGTCTGCGGTCATGGCGCGCTCGGTCTCCCGGGTGATGGCGCTGTAGCCGACGGATTCGACGGCGGGCGGGGCGACCACCCGCACCTGCCGCGGTGGCCGCAGGTGCGGCCGAAGACCCATTTCGGCGGGTCACAGACCCGCCCACTCGAGCCGGAAACCCCACTTTCGCCGGGAATGTCATTCTGAGAGCGTCCGCTCCCGGAGGGAGCAGTTCGAAGAATCCCCCGGCATTCCGCGAGATCCTTCGCTATCTCGCTGCGCGAGATGGACGCTCAGGATGACATCTTGACGGCGGAACCGGCTTCTCGGCCGCGGCTTCTAGATCGGCAGGCCCGGGGTCGGACCCCTGGCCGGCAACTGCCCCCTGAGCCTCTCGCAAAGCCTGGTATGGCGGTCCCGCTCCGTCACGTTGCGGATCGCGCGCCAGATGCCCCGTTGGTTCCCGACGATGCAGGCCATCTGCTTGGCCCGGGTCAGGGCCGTGTACAGCAAGTTGCGCTGCAGCATGATGTAATGTGTGGCATGGACAACGATCACCACCGCCGGATACTCGCTGCCTTGAGACTTGTGCACGGTGAGCGCATACGCCAGCTCCAGCTCATCGAGGTCGGTGAAGGGGTAGTCCACCGTGGCCAGGTCGAACTCCACCCTCATCACGCGCTCGGGGCCGTCGATCTCCACCACGAACCCCACATCGCCGTTGAACACGCCCTTGTCGTAGTCGTTCACCACCTGCAGGATGCGGTCGGCCTGACGGAACACGGTATCGCCGCGGCGGACCTCGGTCTTGCCCTGCGCGGCCGGGTTGATGGCCTCCTGCAGGCGACGATTGAGCTCCGTCACACCGATGGGCCCGCGATGGACGGGAGTGATCACCTGCACGTCGCGGGGGGAGAAGCCCAGCTTGGCCAGACTGTCCGTGGCGGTGCGCACTACTCTGTCGGCGGCGGCGTCCACGTCCTCCTCTTCCAGCAGCACACAGTCGCCGCGCTCGCGAACCCATTTCTCCCGGGGCACGAACCGGGGCGCCTCCCCGTGGTTCAGCAGATGGGCGCTGCGGATGATATCGCTCTCCGCGGCCTGGCGGAAGATCTCGGTCAGCCGATAGGTGGGCACGGCGCCGGAGTTCACCATGTCGCGCAGGATGCTGCCGGGCCCCACGCTGGGGAGCTGGTCGGCATCGCCGATGAGGACAAGCTGGCCCTGGGCGGGCATGGCTCTCAGGACATCCCGGGCCAGGAGCGCGTCGAGCATACTGGCCTCGTCGATGATCAGCATCCCCACCGGCAGCGGCTCGCCGACTCCGTGGCGGAAGCCGCCCTCGATGGGGTCGTAGGCCAGGAGGCGGTGGATGGTGCTGGCGTCGTGTCCGGCCAGTTGCTGGAGGCGCTTGGCGGCGCGCCCGGTGGGGCTGGCCAGGGCCACCGGCCGGCCCATGGCCCGGCAGCCGTCCACGATGGCCCGAGTGACGGTGGTCTTCCCCGTGCCCGGCCCGCCGGTGATGATGGACAGCCCGTGGCGCAGGGCCCCGGCCACGGCGGCCACCTGATCCGCGGAGAGTGAGAGCTCCCCCATGGCCTCCCGACGCTTGAGGAAGGCGGCGATGTCCTCGGCTCCGGGCACCCCGAGCGGGTTGTTCTGCGAGTAGTAGCAGAGCCGGGAGGCGACCTCCATTTCCGTCTCGTACAGGCGGGCGGTATACACCGCCATCTCGCCCCCGAAGTCCTCCCTAGACACCTCATTGGCCTGCGCCAGTCGGTCGATGCCCATCTCCACGAGCTGCACGCTCACTCCCAGGTACTGCTGGGCGCGCTGGAGGAGGGTGTCCAGGGGCAGGTAGAGGTGGCCCTCGCCGGTGGCCATATGGAGGGCGTGGAGGATTCCGGCTTCGATGCGGGAGGGGTCTTCGGGGCCGATGCCCACGGCGCGGGCGATGCGGTCGGCGGTGAGAAAGCCGATGCCGCGCACGTCGCGAGCCAGGGAGAAGGGGCGGCGCTCGATGATCTCTATCGCCTGGCCGCCGTAGCGGGCGTAGATGCGGCCGGCCAGAGCGCCGGCGATGCCGTGCTCGTGGAGGAACACCATGATGCGGTGGATGTTCCTGTGGCGCTCCCAGGCTTCGCGCAGGGCCCGGGCCCGCACCCGGCCGATGCCCGGTGCCTCCTGGACGCGCTCCGGGGAGTGCTCGAGCAAGTCCAAGGTCTGGTCCCCGAAGTGGGCCACCAGTTTCTCGGCCGTCTTGGGCCCCACGCCCTCCACCAGGCCGCCGCCGAGATAGGCCTCGATCGCCCGCGCCGTGGCCGGGCGCACGAGCTGGTAGCGCTCGAAGCGAAACTGCATCCCGTAGCGCTCATGCTTCTGGAAGGAGCCGAACAGCCGTACCGATTCGCCCACCTCAGGCGTCAGCATGGTGCCCACCACGGGTACCGGCTCGGGACTGCCGTCCACCGCGAGACGCGCCACCGTCCACCCGGTGTCGGGCGAATGGAAGGTGACGGCGTGGATGACACCGTCCAAAGCTGCCTGCGATTGTGAGGGCGAGGAGGTATCGCGCATGGACCGATTGGGTGTGTGCCGAAGCTACCTGCCGCCGCGAAGCAGATCCATCACCTCGGGGGGCAGGTGCCTTTGCGCCTCCTGCATGAGATGGCCGCCCATCTGCTCCAGCACCTTGCCACCGCGAAGCAGACCCTCGACGGATAGCGGGCTATCGGGGTCGTACTCATAGTCGATGGTCATGTAGCCGGCCATCGGCTTGTACTGGAAGTCCTCGGGCCCAAGGCCGGAATTGGTGCGCAGACGGGTGACGGTGAAGGTATTGGTCACAGCGCCCGTGCTGTCCTTCTGCCGGAACTGCACGGGCATGCGGGTACGCTGGCTCACATACAGACAGCCCCCCACCCGCTCGCCGGTGCGGGCGGGCCACTCCAGCACCCAGCAGCGCCGGCCCTCCACCACCTCAGGCGCCCACAGGACCACATCCGCCGCGCTCTCTCGAGCCTGCTCCATCCAGCCCTGGGGGTCGGCGGCATCCCAGCCCGAGACGATCTTGTGCAGTAGCTCTGCCGGCTGCAAGCTGTCGGAGGTGATCTTCACCGCCGTCGTCACCGCCGGCACCACAACCCACAGCGCGTCCGGGCCCGCCAGGACCCGCACGGAGCTGAAGTCCAGGTCGTACAACGACGGTGGCTTGAGCCGGCAGTGCCCGGTGCCGGAGACGGCGAACCCCGCCACACTCAGGTCGGCCCGGATATCGGCGTCGATGTCTCTGGTCCTGTCGGCCTGGAGCTTCATGGCCGCCAGCACGATCTTGGGGTGGACGCCATTGCGGTACACCAGGAAGCCCACGACGCCGGCGACGATCAGGATGACGATCAGTACCGACAGTATGCGACGCAGCATGGCAGGTGACTCCCGCTGGTGGTGTTTGGTGGTGGCTCATTCGCGGGCCAACGCAGAGGCCCCCGGGCACCGGCCCGTCCGGCAAGGGGGCGCTTCGGGCTCTCGGCGAGCCCGGAACGACGGTGCCTGACCGGCGGCTGCGGAGGACCTGCCGTCCCGGAACGGATGGCAACAGGCGGCCGCCCCCGCCGGCTACCTTGGGTATGGTCAGTATCGACCATCGCCCGGACGAAGGCAAGGCCGGCGGCGAACCCACGCCGCCCGGCGTCGGCGCAGACCTCCGCCGCCTGTGCCGACGTCCGGCTTTGTGTCCATACGTGCCGAGCGCCCCCTTTGCTGCATGGTTGCCGGTCCGTGCGCCGGCCGGGAAGGTGCGCCGCGCTCCGGCCACGAACAGGCGGGCTGTGGAATCCGCCGTGCCGACTCGAGCATTGGAGTGCGCAGTGATGACCGGCAGTCGAACCCTCTGCTTTCGCGGCCTGCCAACGGCCGCCGTGGCCGCATGCCTCCTGACCTGTTCCTTCTCGCCGGCGCAGCCGGCCCGCCAGATCCTCACCGGCCTCCCGGGTATGGCCACAAGCGAGGCCCTCGACTACCCGGACAAGACCTCTCAGAGTGTGGGCAATTCCCGCTTCGTCTACGAGCTGTTCATCGGCGGCACCCACCGGGAGCAAGACGACGGCCTCACCAGGACCCAGAGGGCACGCGTCATCGCCCGTAAGGTCTCCGTGCGCGACGCCGGGGGTTGGCACGGGCACGAGAGCCTCAGCGGGACACACCGCGCCGAGGAGACCGACGGCAGAAACAGGCGCAGCAGCTCGGTAACGACCACCTTCTCCTACCACAACTCGGGCAGCTCCCGGGATGCCGGAGAGGGCCAAAAGCCCATCGATGTCAGCAAGAAGCTGCGGGTGACCAACTTCGCCGCCCCGACCTGGAAGATCGTGCACATGAACGCCAAGACGGTGTTCGCCTCCAGAACCTCGACGGGCACCACGTCCGACTCGATGGACATGGACACCTCCTTCGATATCCGTATCCCTAACCACGGCGCGGCCGATACGGCCTTCGCGGCGGCAGTCGGCAAGATCGAAAGCTCCGGCAATGACGCGGGCATGCTGCTGCCCGGCGATAACTTCGGCTCCCCGGCCCGAATCGAGGCGCCGTGGAACGGCAAGAGCAGTCGGGGCAGCTTCACCGCCCAGGTCGAGGCCATCGTCGGCATGGGCATGATCGCCGTCAATACCGGGCCGGCCTGGGAGTACCTGAGTGCGCTCAGCGGCGGGCCTGCGGAGGGCGACACCCTCAGGAGATTCCCCGGCACCCTGCGGGTCTCGTGGTTCATCGGCACCGAGGCGCCGGAGGGCAGGCTGACGCTGGCTCCCGGCGAGGAGCAGGACTACGCGCTGTGGCTGCCGACGCCCAGCGCGGCGCACGACGGGGTGGACTACTCCACTGTGGGCTACTTCTGCGAGCCGCTGGATGTCACCGCGCGCTTCGAGCCGAGGCAGGAGGGAGGCGTGACGCCCATGGGGCGCATCGACTTTTCCCTCACGGAGGTCAGCTCACACCGCGGCCGCTGCTGCAACCATCCCCGGAGTGTTGGCAAGAAGGACGACCTGCGCTTCGCCGCCGAGCAACCCGACCCCAATGTGACCGTGGATCCGGCCAACCCGCTGCACGCCTACACCACGCGACCGGTGAAGGAGGCCTCGGTGCTGGTGGAGGCGCTGGACACCGGGGCGTACGGCCGGGTGGAGGCGCGTTGCGACGAACTGGGCATGGCGGGCGAGTACGATCCCACGGGCGACCTGTTCCTGGCTCTCCCCCGCGACGACGACGGGAACCAGGTTGCCGACGGATGGGAGACGGCCGCGGCGGGGATGCAGAGCCACGACCCCGCCTGGGACGACGACCCGCAGCCCGCCGGTCACGCCCTGAATGGCGACAGTATCGGGCTCTATCGGGAGTACCGGGGCTTCTGCGTGCTGGGAGACGATGGGGCGCTTGAGTTCCGTCGCCTGGACCCCCGGACTCAGGAGCTGTTCGTGATCGACGCCGGAGGCGTGTTCGATACCGCGGCCTGGCAAAGGGCCAGCGGGATCGTGGCATACAGGGTGGACGAGTCGCGGACGCAGGGGGGCGATGACCGGACGCAGTCGCGGATCGTGGACTACACCATGGATGAGGACGACGACACGCACGTGTACGCCGTGCGGGTGGAGTGCATGCCGGGCGATGACGACCCCGGGGGACCTCCGGGCGCCGAGGATCCGGACGTCCTGGGGTACGCGGGCCCCTGGCCCATCTCGCAGCCGAGGGACGCGCAGTTCTGTCGCGTGTTCCCCGCCCGGCATCGGGCCGCCGTGGACCACCTCACCACAGTGCTCGGTATCGGCACGGCCCAGCCCAACTCCAGGGAGGCCGAGTGGCTCCGGAGTACGGGGCTGCCCCCGCATCTGTGGAAGGAGGCCCTGCAGCGACTGTCGCCACCGGTGCGGGCCGCCCTGGCGGAGCAGTGCACCCGCCTCACCGCCATCCACGAGGTCGGTCACTGCTGCGGCCTGCCGGGGCACGTGATCCCGGAGGGGGAGGAGGGCGCGGGCAACGAGGGGGCCATCGGCGATCCGGCCTGCCCGATGCGGTATGGCGACCGCCGTTCAGACCTGCAGATGATCGTGTTGCAGAGCCTCTTCAAGCCCGACGCGCCACTGCCCGGGCAATACGCGGCGTTCTGCAAGGAGGACCACAACTGCTGGAGCTGGTTTCAGTTGCGGTAGAAGTGCTGTGGCGGACGCGCCCCCGGTGCAGGCGCGGAGGCTCCCCGCACCGTGGACCACAAACATCACGCCGGCAACCCCAACAGTGGCAGAACGCCCTCCGTGCCCGCGGTCTTCCAACTCAGATTATGCAGGCTCAGGGCAGGCGCCGATTCACGTCACCTCACCCCCCCAGCCCCCCTCTCCCTTACTCGCCGGTACGACCGGCGAGACGGGAGGAGGGGGGAGAACGGCAGTACTTCGACCGTTCCCGACGCGGGAATGGCGACATGCGTCCCCAGTGTGTTCATGCATTATTTTAGTTCCAAGACCGCACCGTACACCACAAACACCACGCCAGTGACCCCAACAGTGGCAGAACGCCCTCCGTGCCCGCGGTCTTCCAACTCAGATCATGCACGAACGTGGCGGAGGTGTCTGGAGGGGTCCCGCCTTGCAGGAGGCGGACCGCGCGGTGGGACCCTATCCGGCCCATTCGGCGACATACCTACGACCTTGCAGACCCACAGATACGACCGCATGAAGGCAGCGGGGCGCCCCGGTGACGCCATGGCCTTGCGTCCGTTCGGGCCGGCCGCCCGCCCGGAACCTGCATCATCTGAGCTCCAAGACCGCAAGATGAGGCACAACCGGTACGTCGATAGACACTCACTGTGCGAACGCACGTCCCTGTCGGGAGGAGACCCGCAGCCTGTGCGGGTTCGGTGGGCGCGTGTGCGCCCTACCGTGCGGTCTTGGAGGACCGCGGGCACCGAGGCGTCTCGGTCGGGGGTACTGACGAGGGGTGGGGGGCCGACGGTGCGGTCT
>Ga0334883_1000908_pt1 | contig 48071 bp, 32 predicted proteins | sample GraSluR1_MG_6_FD_207230 | JGI IMG/M metagenome (GOLD analysis project Ga0334883, IMG submission 207230) | Sludge microbial communities from methane-producing bioreactor in Wageningen University, Netherlands - Granular Sludge_09_05-R1 | ecosystem: Engineered > Bioreactor > Anaerobic >...
TTACAGAAAGAATTGAACAGTTATCGTCAACCACAGGAGTTCCCAAATCAACACCACTTGCTGTACATTCGTCAGCATCAGTATTTACGGCTACCGGAGCAGGACAAACTATTGTTGGAAGTTCGATATCGGTTACGGTTACAATTTGCTCACAAGTTGCAATATTTCCACTGAAATCAGTAACTGTCCAAGTAATTGTAGTTGTTCCGAGTGGATAAGGATCAGTTAAAGCAAGCATATCATCTCTAACACCGGTTACAGTATTTACACCACAATTATCATTAAATATTGGAGTTCCAATAACAACATTTGTTGCTTCACAATTTCCGGCATCGCTGTTTACAGCAACGTCACCGGGACAAGTAATTGTTGGATCAACAAAGTCCTGAATAACGACTGTAATGTCAGCATTGTCACAATTTGTTGGGTTTATCACTTCACAAATTTCATAAGACAGATAGTAAGTTCCAACTGCAAGACCTGCTGGGATATTTAAATCTCCGTTGGCAGAAATTGATGCACCAACAATTCCTCCATCATTCGTTAAAGTAATAACGACATCATTAAAATCAACCGGCGCTCCATCAAGCAAGTCGTTATCAAGAACATTTCCTGCAACGCCACCTAATTCGCAATCGACCGCCGAAGATGTAAAGTTATCATCAGTTGCAGCAATTGTTGCATGAAGTACAGTTACAAATACCTGCGCATCATCACAGTTTGATGGATTTAAAACTTCACAAATTTGATATGTCAAGTAATAAGTTCCGGCTGGAGTATTTGGCAATACATCAACAGTTCCATCAGGATTTAAAACAAGGTATCCGTTGTCTTCCGGTATTGTTTCTGTCAGAATTACTTCAGCAGGATTAACAGGATTTCCGTTAAGCAAGTCATTGTCAAAGACATTTACAACAGCTGTTTCGCCGGTATGACCATTTACATCATAAGAATAGTCGTCGTTTGCAATAATGCTTGTGGCACCAACCGTAATAATCACTAGAGCGTCATCGCAATTAGCAGGATTTAGTATTTCACAAATTTCATAAGTTAAAGTATAAGTTCCTGCAGGCGTTCCGGGAGCTATATCCACCGAGCCGTCAGGATTTAGAGTCAGACTTCCGGTTGGGTCAGCAACTGTCTCTGTTAATGTTACATCGGCAGGATTTACTGGGTTTCCACTTAACAAATCATTGTCAAAGACGTTAAGGATGTTATTTTGTCCTGTATATCCATTTATTCCACTTGCCAAATCATCATTTGCAATAATCTCACCCGGTACAACTGCGATTGTTACTATTGCATCATCACAATTGCTTGGGTTTAGAATTTCACATATTTCGTAAGTTAGTGTATATGTTCCTTCCGGTGTTCCGGGAGCCACATCAACCGTACCATCAGCATTTAAACTTAGGCTTCCTGTTGGGTCTGCAACTGTCTCTGTCAATGTTACATCAGCAGGGTTTACAGGATCTCCATTCAACAAATCATTATCGAATACATTTAAAATTCCAACAACGCCGGTAGTTCCATCAACATCTGTTGCGCTATCATCATTTGCAACAATAGAAGTTGCAACAACAGTAATAATAACCTGAGCATCATCACAATTTGTTGGATTTACAATTTCGCAAATCTCATAAGTCAAGGTGTAAGTTCCTGCTGGTGTGCCCGGAGCAACATCAACTGAGCCATCTGGATTTAAAGTAAGAGTTCCGGTTGGATCTGCAACTGTCACTGTTAGAGTTACATCCGATGAATTAACAGGATTTCCGTTTAATAAATCATTGTCAAAAACATTTAACACATTTATCTGTCCATCATAGCCATTTACACCACCTGCAATATCATCGTTTGCTATAATTTCAGGAGCATCAACTGTAATTGTAACAATAGCATCATCACAATTTGTCGGATTTGCAATTTCGCAAATTTGGTAAGTCAATGTATAAGTTCCAGCAGGGGTATTTGGTGCTAAATCAACGGATCCGTCAGGATTTAAGGTAAGATTTCCGGTTGGATCTGCAACAGTCTCTGTAAGAATTAAATTAGCAGGAATTACCGGTAATCCGTTAAGCAAGTCATTATCAAATACATTAAGAATGTTAAACGCTCCTTCGAATCCATTTATCGGACCGGCAGAATCGTCATTTGCAATAATTACGTTTACAGGATTCGTACTTTCATCATCCTCATCATTTCCAGAATCAGGATCAAATTGGTCGAGATCGGTTATTGTTGCAATATTAAGATAATTGCCTCCAGGTAGATTAACAGTTGCAGTAATTGTTAGCACCTCCGAACCTGGGAAACTAACTGTTCCAACTTCCCAAAGACCTGTAACTGAGTTGTAAGTCCCGTTTGAAGTAGTATGAGTAACATAAGTATATCCGGATGGAAGCTGATCGGTAACTTCAACATTTGTTGCTTCGCTTGGACCATTATTGGTAACTGTAATAGTAAAAGTAATATTATCTCCAACATAAGGAGTGCTATTGTTTACAGTTTTAGCAATACTCAAATCTGCTTGAGCCTGAATTGGAGTTACAAAGGTTGATTCGTCATTGCTTGGGTCTGGATCGGTAACGTCATCACTGTGAATATAAGCAGTGTTCACGAGATTTCCGGTTGCCTCTGGAACAACAGAACCTCTGATTACAAGCACACATCTACCACCAGCTATAATAGTTCCAAGGTTTCCAGTTCCTGTCCAATCGCCATAATTAGCTTGACATCTTGATGCCTCCCAGTCGATAACAAAACCAGGAAGAATATCATCAATTATTACATTTGTTGCATCACTTGGCCCATCGTTCCAGTAAAACAGTACATAATAAATATCCTCACCTGCAGTAATTTCAACAGGGTTTATTATTAAATCATTTGGATTTCCAAATATTTGGGCTTCGGTCAAAGGTAAAATTGAAGGATCAATTTGAATTTTAACAATATTCAAATCAGCAACCACTTCAACAACTGTAATTACAGTAGATGTATTATTAGTTATATCTGAATCAGGAGTATCGGTTTCTACAGTGGCAGTATTTAATACATTCCCTGTATAACTACTGATAACAGTTCCTCTAATCAGCAATTCGAAATTGGCCAATGGAATCATATCTCCAATAACATACTCACCAGTCCACGCAAACCAAGTTGCGCCGCCATCGGCAGAATATTGGGGATTAGAAATTATTGATGTATTTATCACATCGTGAATGTGAACATTCTCTGAGTCGAATGTATTGCTGTTGTTCGTAACAAGAATTGAATATTGTATTTGTGTTCCGGCAACAATAGTTGCAGGACCTGATTTTACAATCGACACATCAGCATCAACATTTAAAGGAGTGTTAATTGTTTCTTCATTATTTGAAGGATCCGGGTCTGGATCGGACGAAGTAACCGATGCTGTATTTGGTATTGGGTCAACATTTGGAGCAGGAGACATGTCAATAACAGTTCCTCTAATTAGCAAGGTAAAACTTGCACCATCGTTCAAATCACCAATATTTAAACTTCCTGTCCATGGGCTTAACCATGTTCCTCCGCTATTTACGGAATATTCAACGCTAGAAATAATTGTTGGGTCGATATTATCTGTTATAATCACATCTGTTGCTACCGAAGGACCATAATTAGTTACAGTAATTTCATAAACTATAGGACCACCAATTACAACCGGAGATGTTAACGCTCTTTTGGTTAAACCAAGATTGGCGGAAGTTAGTATATTTGTAACAACTGTTGATTCGTTATTCGACAAATCAGGATCAGTAGTTACAGCACTATAAACTGTAGCTGTATTTACAAGTGTTCCGGTAGCAGCCGGGTCAACATCACCACGAATCATAACGTAGTTAACTCCTGGATAAAGAAATTCGGCAAGATATCTTGTGCCACCCCAAGCAAACCATGAATTTCCAAAGTTTAATGAGTATTGGGGATTAGAAATTCCTGCAGGAATAATGTCTTCAATAGTTGCTTGAAGCGAATTATCCGGTCCGAAGTTTTCGACCATTAAGAAATAATAGATTTGCTCTCCTGCTGTAATAACAGAAGGAAATACTTCGATTAATTGAGAAGGATCACCGACTGGTAAATTCGAGGGATCAATATGTGTCTTAATAATTGAAACATCAGAAGTTTTAATCACTTCAATAGTAACAACAGCATCGTCGCAATTTGTAGGATTTAGCACCTCACATATTTGGTAAGTCAAAGTGTAAGTACCTCCAGGAGTAAAAGGAGCAACATCAACTGACCCATCAGAATTTAATGTTAGTGTACCGGTTGGGTCTGCAACAGTTTCTGTAAGAATAACATCAACAGGATTAACCGGATTTCCGTTTAATAAGTCATTATCAAATACATTTAAAACATTTGTTTGACCTGTTGTGCCATTAACCCCAGTTGCAGAATCATCATTAGCTATAATTTCGGGAGCTTCAACGGTAATTGTTACTGTAGCCTGATCGCAATTTGTTGGATTTGCTATTTCGCATATTTGATAAACCAAATAATATGTCCCTGCGGGAGTACCCGGAGCAACAACTACATCTGTTCCAACAAGGCTGATATTTGGATGGGTTGAACTAATGAAAGTTAAATCAACTTCTGCAGGATCAACCGGACTTCCGTTAAGTAAGTCGTTTGATAAAACATTTGTAACAGCAGTTCCGCCGGTCATTCCATTTACGGTTCCGGCATCATCAACTGCAATAATTTGTAATGCATTGTTAATGGTAATTGAAGCAGTTTCGCTACAACCTTCCGAATCTGTTACTACTACTGTATATGTTCCGGCAGAAAGATTCTCAAAAATATTTGAAGCTTGTGATAAGCCACCATTTAAACTATATGTAAACGGAGGAGTTCCACCACTTGCAGTTACTGTAATTTCGCCTGTTGATGCATTATAAAAATCTATTTCAGCAGTAACAGACAAACCAACAATAATTGCCGGCATAACAGTAACGGTAACTTCGGCACAAGAAGATATTCCACAAGAATTTTCCCATGCTACATAATAAGTTGTTGTTACAGCAGGTGCTGCAATGCTCAGATCATTTCCTGTTCCTACCAAAGTTCCTTCGCAAGAGCCTGTGTACCAGTTTAATACGTCGCCAGAGCCTCCGGTTGCTGACAGCACAATATTTCCTGTTTCGTTAAAACAAACAGATGAAACATCTGAGTTTGCTGCACTCGGAGCTTCAGGTAAAGGATTAACAATTACCTGAATAGGTACTTTATTTGGGCTTATACAAGAACCCGCCAAACCCTCTGCTACATAATAAGTAAATGTTCCAACAACCGAAGTTGAAGGAGTAATAGAAGTTTGAGGAACTCCGGTTAAACTAGTATAGTAATACAATGTATAAGAAGGATCACTTGCAGTGGCAGTTAATGGAACCGCAACATCATTCTGACAATAAGTAACAGGACTGGTTACAATTGGAGTACTCGTTAAAGTAAGAACTTCAATTGTAAATTCAAAATAACAACTAGTTGATCCAGGAGGAACAGCATAGTAAGTACTCACGCCCGGTGTTGCAGGGAATGGATTTGAAATAGTGTATTCAGTTGTCGCACCAGTAACAGGATATTGATTATAATATCTTGAGCCGGCAGGAAAATGACCAGAAACCTGAGTAATTGGAATTGAACCACTGACATTACACTGTAAAAACTCTAAAACTGTTGGTGTAGCAGCACAATTTGCAGTAACAAAAGCAGATTCGTCAATGGCAAATCGGAAAGGAGCAATAATTGGCTCACCTGCACAAATCCCACTCATTTCATATCCTTGCATGGTAGAGTGATTATTTAAAATTGTACCACTTATTTGACCTATGCCATTCATGTGTCCATGAATAAGAACTTCAGCGTCACAATTTGTATTCGATAAAATAGTACAGTCTTCGGTTACTTTCACTTTAAAAGTTAATAAGCCAAGCAAATCGTTAGGATCAGCGGGTAATGGCAAAGTTCCTATTTCCCAAACAATTGAACCGTTTGCTCCTAATGATGGATCAAAGTATAAATCGTTAGGGCTAGGAGCAGGAGTGAAAAATATCTGATTATTACTACTTACATACGATGATGCAAAAGGAATTGGTACAACAAGCTCAGCATTATCGATTGGCTCGGTTCCTTTATTGCGAACTTCTATGGAAATCTCGATTTCCTGACCTGGTTCCGCAATTAGAGGATCGCCTGGTGTATATGGAACACCATTAATACTAAGTACAGAGTTTTGTGCTTCGGGTGTTGGAATATATGCATCAACCGACATTGCCAGCATAAATACCACATAGGTGTCTTGAGTGCTTCCATAGCGGAAGGAAGTAGAAGTCTGGTTGTTGGTAATAACTGAGTTTCCCGGGTTCGGTACGTCGAACATCGAAATGTCGAGGCCTGTATTGTTTACAAGATTGGGATTTCTCGAATTTCCACCGGTAAAAATTGAACTGTTGAAAAAGTTATTCGAGGAGTTTTGAGCATGATTCAGCGTAATCCAGTTTGTGTTGTTGTGGTCGCGAACCTGAAAATAGTCTCCGCTGATACCCCTGTCGCCTTCGCCTGCAACAAGACCCAACTTAAGATTAACATCGCCCGACTGCACTGTGTTAAAGCCCGATACAGGTATCGTGAAATCGGCTGTAATTTGGCCTGCAACATAGGCATGGCCATCGAAAATGGTAACATCTCTCCAGTTCATTTTCGAGTTTTCGTAAATTACAACCATTGCCCAGCCTCCATAATAACCGGTGCTGCCACCGTTTCCTTCTCTAAGCGCAATGTTACCCACAAAGTATTCGCCCACTCCATACTGACGTACATAATCGGTTACCTCGGCATAGGCAGAGAACATTTGTCCATGCTGGGTTTCGGGATAATAAATGTCGTTTGCGTTGGCAGTAACCGTTGTATACGAACCTGCCCCTGGCCCTTTTAAAAGGACTTCTCTTTTATTGAAATCGACGGTTACACTGTTTTTAGTTACCGAAAACTCCATTGGACTGCTTCCTCCATTGTGAGCTCGCCCTGTCCAGTATAGTCCTGCATATATAATATTTGAACACTCGGGAATAGCTCCATTCTCGGTCGAGAATTGTAAATTTGCCGACGATGAGTTTAAGGTTTCAGCATCAGAATCAGTGTCAATATATATCATCTGATTGTTGTTTGAGCCGTTGTCGCTGTAACTGTCGAGTGTCAAATTTGTGTTCCCGGTTAAAGTAAAATCGCCTTTCACCGAGTAAATGTACTTTGAAGGTGTGTATACCGAACTTCTTTGGGTGAATGCTTCTATAACCTGTGCCATTGTGTCAAATGCAGGTAACAACAGAAAAACAGCCACAAGAGCTGTCGCAAAAAATGCTGTTGCATTATGTGATGTTCTAATAATGATATTCATAGGTTTGGTTTGTTTAAATGTTTACTCGGGAATAGATATATAATATACTACGTCGGTTTTTTTTGCGGAATCAAATTTGATTTGTTTTTGTAAAATGCGCTCATCACAATTTGAGTTGCATTGAATAACAATATATTTCAACTCAGAGAATGAGGCCATTCGTCCGATATCAATGCTTTGGTTTAATTCTCCATCGGTGCTTATAACAATCATTTTTGCTGAAGCATATTCTTTTTTTGCCCTGTAGAGCTTGTCGATGTCGCTGGTATTGGCATACACCACTATTGGAAAAGCCTCTGCTCCAATCTCGTTTGTATTGTTCGATACATACAAGGCAGGGTGATGATTAAAATATAAATCGTTTAATTCGGAAGCCGTCTTTTCTGATTCTTGCCTCTGTTCCGATTTCAGTTGAATATCGCCTGCATAAATATTAAGTTGTTGTATTTGCTGACTTTGCACACTTTGAATGCCCGAAATATATATCATCACAAATACAGAAAACGAAAACAACATTTTTTTCAACGGTTTAAGATGTTGCCGTTTGCTAAGGGTTTTATCTGAATTATTCATCTGAGTTATTGTTTTGCTGCATTAACATAAATATCGCAATTAAGTTTAGAAAAAGTCTAAAAAAAAATAAAGAAAAATCGCAAACCTAAGTAAATCAGGTACATGAGCTTTGATAAATCTTATTATTAATTACAAATTTAAAAGCAAAGTATTATCATTATGTTAACAGCTTGCTCGGGTTTAGGGTAGATTTTTAGCCAAATGCAGGAAGAATCAAGTTTGAATAATGCAATTATACTTGTGAATAGCAAATTTATTATGCAAGCAGTCAGGCAAAACTGTCTTAAGACTAGGTCAGGTACTTATGGCTGTTTTTCTTTGATAAAGTCGGTGGGACGAATGCTGGTTTCTGCCTTAAATACCCGTAGAAATGTGCTATATGAGCTAAAACCCGAGAGCGCGGCTATTCTTTCAAGTTCTATCGGGTGTTTTCTGGCTATGGCTTCGGTTATCATTTCCATGGCATCTTTTATCCGGTAACTGTTTATGAGCCCTCTGAAGTTGGTGTTAAAATTCAATCGAATGGCTTCCGACATATATGTGCGATTGGTATGAAAATGATAGCAAAAATCGAATACCGATACTTCGCTGTTGCGATAGCATTTCGATTCAGTGAGGTACTTTTCAATTTGTTTTCGGCTTATTCTGGTGCTTAATTCTGTTTCAACGGCAGGTTCAAATGCGCTCATATTGTAAACCTCGGGCTGCCTGAACCCGTTCAGACCGGCGTACCAGAAGAAAAGGGCAAACATAAAATATGAGCTTGCAATTAAAGCAGAATTGGGCTCAAGTTTGTCGTTCGATAAAATATGAATAATTACAAAAAACACGGTAAGCAACAGCAGCATATATCCAAGCACCTTAATCCATCGTAGTTCTGAAGAAACGCTGTCGGCGAAAACTTCTTTAATTTTATTATAGTGTTTCCGCAGTGTTATAAATATTGCTATAACATATGCCAATGCACTGAACACAAAACACAGTTTGCCAATATTGTAGATAATTTTACCCGTCTCAAACCAGGGGGCAGCAGCAACAGGCTTGTCGAGCAGAAATTCTATGAACTCTTCTTCGCCGGCAGGGCCAATAAGGATTTTTTGCAATACAAAGAAAGTGATACTGATAGCTATCGATACCAGAAAATGATAGAATAATATGCTGTGTTTTAGTTTCTCTTCAGAAGTTATCGATTTGATATAGATGAAGAAGGTCGGGAAAAGCATCAGCACAACCCCTGCCTGTACAGGGAATAGTATTGAATATAGGTTGATGTGGTTCTCAAACTTGAAATATGTCATCATGTATGTGAAGCTTGCCAACACCAATACAAGAAACATATAAAAGCCCGAACGTTGTTTGATTTTACCTGTAAAAATGTAGCTAAGTGCCCAGGCAAGCGGAAAAAAGAATGCCAGAATAAGCGATATCAGCTTCAGTTCATGCATAGGGTTTGCAAAAACACAAAACTAAGTAAAAAAAATGATTTAATGCAGTGCTAAAATGATTGAAATTCAATTACATGCGATTTATTGTAAAAATGCAAACAACAAAATTGATATTGTTAATAAGCATTATTCTGTTTTTAATAATTTTGATACAAGGTATTATTAACCGGTGATGAATCAGTTGATGTATCTTTAAACTCTCACCCAAAGAAGTTGCTCTAAGCGGCAACTTCTTTTTTTGAAAATTGCAACTATGCTTTACAGTATTACGAAACTTGTTGCAGGCCTCTGTAACCAATAATCAAAGCCTTATTGAGCGTTAAAATCACAGTACTTTTCCAAGAACTTCTACTCACCGTCTAACCCACCGGGGGCTTTCCCGCATCCTCTTCCGTATTCGTGAAGAAGTTGCTTTCTGAATCCTCTTTCTGCTTCGTAGAATTTGGCAACTTTTTGTATGGGGAGAATTTTTTTGAACTTCTCGTAATACTCCGACTGAATGGCTGTTTTTTCTTTCTGAATTTCCATCATCCTGTCGAGTATTTTTGTTAGTTCGCTGTCGCTCAATGCAGTCTTACCTGTTTTTAGTTCGCGGTTAATGCTGCGTTCGGCTTCGAATAATTCATCGTTTTTCTTCTCAAATTCGTTGTAAACAGGCCAAAATTTTTGCGCTTCATCAACGCTGAGGTTCAGTTGCGTGCTAATGTAGGCTACTTTATCGGCCTTCATTTTTTCCATGTCGGGTTTTTGATTTTTTTGCTGTGCATTGGCGGTTGTAATGACCAAACACAGTAGTGCTGTTGCAATATTTCTCAGGGTTTTCATATTTTTGCTTCTTAAGTATTATTCTTCGTGTATTTCATAAAACAAATCGTAGCTTAGTAAATAATCCTCAATGTCTTCGCTACCCGCGTAAGTGCTTTCAACATACGACATTTCGGCCAGTACCTCATAAAACGCAATGTCGTCGGTAACCAGTTCTTCGATGAAATCGTCGTTCAATGTTTTGCTTATCTGCACAGGCTTTGTCAATTCTAAATCGTTTTTATCAACCAACAATCCCAAACCTCCTCTAATAAGAAGACCCAAAAAAACAAAACCGGCTGCAATATACACATAGGGCATAACAATATCAATAATGCGTGTTTTTCGATTTTCTTGTTGCCAGGCAATATGTTTCATCACCTTGTTGGGCAGTTCACCAAAATAGTTTTCGGGAGTAGTAAATCCTTCGTACTTGGTGGGCGTGTCATTTTTTTCTATGTTGTTGTCAGCTTGCATTCTTGGTCTGTATGATTGTTTTGACAATTAGCTTTGATGTTGGTTTAAATAGGTTTCAATTTTTTTTACAGCATGATGATACGAAGCTTTTAAGGCTCCTGTAGAGGTTCCCAAAATTTCTGACATATATTCATATTTCATCTCATCGTAATAGCGTAAATGAAACACAAGACGTTGTTTCTCCGGTAAACTCAGAATGGCCTTTTTCATCAAAAACTCTGCTTTGTTTCCATCAAAATACTCATCTTCACGCAGCATATCTACGAGTTTATCTTCGTAACTAAGTGCCGAAAATACAAAACTACGCTTCTTCTTTTTTAAAAAATTCAACGACTCGTTGGTGGCAATGCGATACAGCCAGGTGAACAATTGCGAGTGGGCCCTGAACGATGCTATATTGATGTATGCTTTTAAAAAACTATCCTGTAAAATATCGTCGGCGTCCTGATGAATTAGCACCATGCGGCGTATGTGGCGGTAGAGTCGCTCTCCGTAATCTTCCACTATCATTCTGAAGGCAATATCTTTATTTCCTTCGGTCGAAAGCAAGGCCTTTATCTCATCATCTCTGCCTGATGTCATTATATAAAATATTGTTATCGGCGTTGCCTGCAAAATTAACATTCTGTTTGTAAAGCCGGCTAAAACCATTCGACAATTTCTAATAACAATAGTTTAATGGCAGTTGCGAAGCTTCAATCTATGGCGAATAATAGATAGTTCAGATGTTCAATTATTCGTATGTTTCAATAGAATCGAACAGAGAGTTTTATGTTATATGTTATGTTTTCACCATAGTGACAACAATCGAAATATTCTATTTTTGCAAATAAAACAAACGTTATGGAACAAAAATTTGTAAAACAAGCCATCGAGCTTTGGCCTGAATTAGAATGGATTAACGATGCCACATTACGAGAACAGGTTACGAATACCTGGGCTCTTGCATTGTCGAAATCGGTTTTAACCCCCGACGATTTGCGCAACATTCCTTTTACCTTGCTTGCAGGTCCCGATTTAAAGGTGAGTTTTATGGATCATAAACGCGCTGTGGTGCATATAGCACGCGACTCGGGTATTAAATGTCAGGAATTTTTTGGCGACGACCTTCCTGTTGATATGGATGTGCTGATTGCCGGAGCCATTCTGGCCGATGTGGGAAAACTGCTCGAGTACGAAATGGGTAGCGATGGCAGGAGCAAGGTTGGTGTATATGGTAAATACCTGCGTCACCCTTTTAGTGGTGTATCGCTTGCCGAAGCATGTGATGTGCCTGCTTCTGTTTGTCATATTATTGCCACCCATGCAGGCGAAGGTAATATGGTGAAACGTACCACCGAAGCTTTTATCGTGCATCATGCCGATTTTATGACTTTTGAACCGTTTAAAGACCGGTTAAAAGTGTGAGGTGGAAGTAATTGTTGTAACCATTGGCGATGAATTGCTCACCGGGCATACTGTAGATACCAATTCGGCATGGATGGGTAGAGCCATGAATGCCCGTGGTTTTTCGATTGCAAAACGTGTCACTATCGGCGACAGCCACAACGAGATAGTTGCTACAATTCGAGAGGCTTTGTTGCAATGTGATGTGGTACTTGTTACCGGTGGGCTGGGCCCAACAAGCGACGATGTTACCAAGAAAGCACTCTGCCAATTGTCGGGGTCGCCGTTGGTGCTACATCAACCATCGCTTCGGCTTATCAAAGAATTTCTTGCCTTGCGCGGTTATCCGTTAAGCAGCACAAACCAAGCTCAGGCTTTAGTGCCCGAAGCCTGCACTGCTTTGCTCAACAGATTGGGAGCTGTTCCGGGCATGTGGTTCGAAATCGATGGTAAGATACTCGTGTCGATGCCGGGCGTTCCCTACGAAATGGAATACCTCATGACCCACGAGGTGCTGCCGCGGCTCGAAGACCGCTTTCATCCGCAACCCGTATTGCACAGGTGGGCAATAACCCAGGGTATTCCCGAAGCCATGCTGGCCGACAGACTGCAATTGTTTGAAGCAGGATTGCCCGATTTCATCCGATTGGCATATCTGCCCTCGCAAGGAATCATTAAGTTGCGTCTTAGCGCATACGATGCCACGCCTGAACAAGAAGAAACACTCAATAAAAAATCAGCAGAATTGCTATTGACTATTCCCGATGCCGTGGTTGGTGATAGCGATGAATCGTTGTCGGAAATAGTAGGTAGTTTGCTTATCCGAAAAAAGAAAACCCTGGCCCTTGCCGAAAGCTGCACCGGAGGGTATATTGCTCACCTGATTACGCAGGTTCCCGGCAGCTCGGCATATTTCAAAGGCGGTGTGGTTGCCTATTCGAACGAAGTAAAGGTGGAAGTGCTTGGCGTAAACCCTGCCACCCTCGAAGCGCATGGTGCCGTGAGCACCCAAACAGCAGCCGAAATGGCCGATGGTGTGCGCAAGCGTTTACAAGCCGACTATGCTTTAGCCACAACAGGCATTGCCGGACCCGACGGGGGCACAGCTTTTAAACCGGTAGGAATGGTTTGCGTGGCTTTAGCTACAAACGAAACAGTCGTAAGCGAAACATTTCAGTTTGGGAGCCATCGGAGCAACAATATTATCAGGACTGCAAATACTGCGTTGGGAAAATTGATTAGAGAATTGTTGTTGCTTTAAAAAAATACGCGTTTATTTCAGTTTTATCTCTAAAATATTGACCTAACACCTGTGTGCCGAGTTATCGGTTAAACACATTCAGCCGTCGCTTCTTACCGATAAAATATCCCTCTTTCACTTGCCTTACATCTTCGATAGTGAAAAAGGCATTAGGATTATTTTCTTTAAGTGTATTCACAAAATCGCTAATTTGGCTTCGTTTCAGTGTCGAAAACATCATCTTCACGGGATGCTCCATTCCCATGGCATCTACCAGGGTAAGCCTGTATCCTTTTTCTTTTAAACGTGCTACCGAAATTTCGGAATCTTTCTGAAATACAACACGAGCCATCACATATCCGATTGAAAGTCTTCGTTCCATGCGAATACCCATTACATTGCCGGTAGCAAAGCCGGCGGCAAACACAAAATAATAAAACAAATTATCGATTTGCGACATTATCTGACCAATGGCCAAAAGCCACACAAACGATTCGAAAAAACCGAAAATAAAAGCAGGTAAAGTAAATCCTTTGGTAGCGAAAATTATTCGCAGAATGCCTAAACTTTGGTCGAAAACCCGTGCAAGAAAAATCAATAGGGGCAGCAAAAGGTAGGCATACCAATCGAAATGTGTAAGAAAATCCATAACAAAATTTTATTTGTATTAACTCAAAAATACTGATTTAGTTTTATTGCAGCTAAAATAATGTTTCAATTTTCTTTAGTTATTAGGTAAATATCTGCTGCTCATCTACTTTCCTGTTTGTTCGTTTAGTTGAATCACACTTTTTATTATCATTGTGCTGAACACAAACGATGCTTTTTTTTGTTAGACACTAGAAATTAAATTAATACAGGTAGTATGAAAAACTTTTTACTTTTAATTGTTATTACAGCCCTTTTTGCTCAAATGCCTGTTGCGGCGCAATGTCCCGAAAGTTTTCACGATTTTTCGGCAACCGACATTTACGGTAATAATTTAGAAATGAGCACATTTGCAGGCAAAAAAGTGATGGTGGTGAACACGGCATCATTTTGTGGCTACACATACCAGTATGCCGATTTACAAAGCCTCTACGAAACCTATGGAGGCGATGAAAATCCATATGGTTTCGAAATTATCGGTTTTCCTGCCAATAATTTCAACAATCAGGAACCTTACGATGAGGAACACATTCAAGATGTTTGCGAATCTTACGGTGTTACTTTCACCATGATGTCGAAAATATCGGTGGCGGGGAACGACCAGCATTAGATATACAAATGGCTTACACTGCAAAGTCGTAACTGTGTGCAAAACGCATCCGTAACCTGGAATTTCAATAAATATCTGATAAATCGCGACGGAAGTTGGTATGCACGAAAAACACAAACTGTAAGTCCTTCTCATTCAAGCATTGTTAACTGGATTACTGACCCAACGGGAATCTCTCACGATGTTGAAGCTATTGACAGGATTGTGGTGATGCATTCGTTCGATGGCACAGGTTTGCAAATGATAGTTAGTCTGGCTGCATCAAAGCAGGTACGGGTTGAACTTTTTGCCATCGACGGAACCAAAATTGCCGAAATATACAATGGCCACATTTACGGAACAACCGAATTGTTTTTTAACACGGCAGGCTTGCCCTCGGGCTTGTATTTTGTTAAGGTTCAGGGTGAAAAAACGCTTGCCGTAAAAAAGTTTATGATTTTGTAAATATTAGCTTTATCATTTTTACATCCGATTTACAAACATTCAAACAGGTAAATGCGTTGCAACAAAGCACTCGTGCAATGCATTGCAACTGTTATTTATTGTAAATGGATGTCTGTCTTTTTTTAATACCTTAAAACCAGTCGGTTTTATTTCGATGTTTTTACTCAAATCGTTTGATTATAAGAAAAAAACACTAATTTTGCGGCTCGATTTTTTATCTATACATAATGTCTAACTTATTAATTTGAGCCATTAAATTATGAACGAAGAAAACAAAAACCTGACACCTGATGATAATCAGGATCAAAATCAAGAAAACCAAATCATTGAGCAGCCAAATTATTCCGATGAAAATGTAGTAGCCGACGAAACCGTGGCTGCCGAACCTGTGGCTGAGATCAATGAAGAACCTGTGGCTGAAGCCATCGACGAAGAGCTTCCCGAAGCTATTGAAACTGCGGCAGTAGAAGCCGAAATCCCGGCTGAGGAAACCGAATTTATTTTCGACCGTAAGCCCGAACAAAAAATTGAAAAAACCGGTCCTAAAGAAATCAAACCTCTCGATGATTTTAATTGGGAAGTAATTGGTAAAAAAGAGGAGTCGTACACAAAAAATCAGCGCAAAGAACTGGAAGAACTCTACAACCGCACCTTGTCAACCGTTCAGGAAGGCGAAGTACTCGATGGTGTTGTTGTTACTTTCAATAAACGCGAAGTAGTTGTGAACATTGGTTACAAATCAGAAGGTGTTATCAATGCTAACGAGTTTCGATATACTCCCGACCTCAAGATTGGAGATACTGTTGAGGTGTATGTTGAAAACATGGAAGACGGCAATGGACAATTGCTGTTATCGCACAATAAAGCGAAAGCACTGCGCTCGTGGGAACGCGTTAATAAAGCTCACGACAACGACGAAATTATTAAAGGTTACATTAAATGTCGCACTAAGGGTGGTATGATTGTAGATGTTTTTGGCATCGAAGCATTCTTGCCCGGCTCGCAAATTGATGTGAAGCCAATACGCGACTACGATGTATATGTTGACAAAGTGATGGAATTCAAGGTGGTAAAAATCAACAACGAATTCAAAAACGTGGTTGTTTCCCATAAAGCACTTATTGAAGCCGAACTCGAAGAACAAAAGAAAGTTATCATTTCGAAACTCGAAAAAGGTCAGGTGCTCGAAGGTACCGTTAAAAATATTACATCCTACGGTGTATTTATCGATTTGGGTGGTGTTGACGGACTTATTCATATTACCGACCTTAGCTGGGGTCGTGTTAATCATCCCGAAGAAATTGTTACACTCGACGAAAAAATCAACGTGGTTATTCTCGATTTCGACGACGACAAAAAGCGTATTGCATTAGGTCTGAAACAGCTTACCCCACATCCTTGGGATTCACTCGATGATTCTATCAAAGTAGGCGATAAGGTAAAAGGTAAAGTTGTTGTTTTGGCCGACTATGGTGCTTTTGTCGAAATATCAACAGGAGTTGAAGGCCTTATCCATGTTTCCGAAATGTCGTGGTCGCAGCACCTGCGTTCAGCCAACGAATTTATGAAAGTTGGCGACGAAGTTGAAGCGGTTGTGCTTACACTCGATCGCGATGAACGTAAAATGTCGCTGGGCATTAAACAACTATATCCCGACCCATGGGAAAAAATACAGGAACGCTATCCCATTGGTTCAAAACACAATTCAAAGGTTCGCAACTTTACCAACTTCGGCGTATTTGTTGAACTCGAAGAAGGTGTTGATGGATTGGTACATATAAGCGATTTATCGTGGACAAAGAAAATTAAACATCCGGCCGAGTTTACAGGCATTGGTGCTGAACTCGAAGTAGTTGTTCTCGAAATCGATAAAGAAAACCGTCGCCTAAGCCTCGGTCACAAACAGGTTGAGGAAAATCCATGGGATGTTTTCGAAACCATTTTCTCTGTCGATTCAGTGCACGAAGGTACCATAGTTGAAATGAACGATAAAGGATCTATCATTTCGCTACCCTATGGTGTTGAAGGATTTGCAACTCCCAAACACCTGGTTAAAGAAGATGGCGTTCAGGCTAAAGCCGATGAAAAACTTGATTTCAAAGTAATTGAGTTTAATAAAGATGCCAAGAAAATCTTTGTCTCTCATAGTCGTATTCACGAGGATGAAAAACGTGAAAAAATTGACGAAGAACGTCGTGCTAAACAGAAAGACTCGGGTGCAGTTTCCCGCAAGGCAAAGCAGCCAGCCGATAAAATCGAAAAAACAACTATTGGCGATATGGTCGATCTCGATGGCTTGAAAAAAGAGCTTCAGATGAAAGAAAAGAAGGAAAAGGAAGAAGCGGTTAAGATTTTTGAGGAAAAAATCGAAGCGGCTAAAAATGTTGAGAAAAAAGCCGAAGCTGCAGCAATTGTTGAAGCAAATGTTGAAGTTGAGGCCGAACCCAAAAAAGCTGCGACGAAAAAAACCACTGCAAAAAAAGCTAAAGCCGAAACTGAAGCAGAACCCAAAGCTGACAAAAAAGCTGATGATGCTATTAGCGAAGAATAATCGAAAAACAACAACATGTAATAATAAAAGAAGCCGGGAAACCGGCTTTTTTTGTTCAGATGTATTATCTTAGGTGTTTATTTTATTAACATGGACTTCTCTATAACTATATTAGGAGCATCAAGCGCATTACCTACAGCCAATCGTTTCCCGTCGGCACAAGTTGTAAAACACAACGAGAGTATATTCCTGATTGATTGTGGCGAAGGAACACAAATGCAATTGAGGAGGAACAAAATCAGTTTACTGAAAATCAACCATATTTTTATTTCACATCTGCATGGCGATCATTATTACGGAATTTTTGGTTTGTTAACCAGTATGAATTTGTTGGGGCGTAAAAAAGAACTGCATTTATATGCACCGCCCGAATTGCGTAGAATACTGAATTATATATGGAAGCAAACAGGGATACAGCTTCTATACGAAGTGGTTTTTCATGTGCACAACTACAGTGGATTTAATCTTATTGCCGACTGTAAACATATGCAGGTTTTTTCGTTTCCATTGTCGCACAGCAAACAAAATTGCGGATTTAAGTTTTGCGAAAAACAAAGTGTAGCTAATATTCGCAAAGACTGTATTGAGAGGTTCGAACTGGGCATTGTCGATGTCAGAAGAATAAAGGCCGGCGCCGGAATATATCTGATAGATGGAACTTATATTGACAACAAAGAGCTGACTCATCACGCCCCGGAACCCCGAACCTACACGTATTGTAGCGATACCGTGTTTGTAGAAAGTCTGAATACAGTAATTGGAAATACCGATTTGCTTTATCATGAAGCTACCTTTGCCGGTGAAGCTAATGATCTGGCAATTGCTACCGGACATAGCACCAGTATCCAGGCTGCGCACGTAGCAAAGCAATTGTCGGCTAAAGCGCTAATTTTAGGTCATTTCTCTACACGCTATACCGATGTTGGATTCTTACAACAAGAGGCCGAAACTATTTTTAAACCTGTGTTTCTGGCCGAGGATAATGCAGAATTTGCCATCAATCGAATTACCCGGGCTACGGTACAGGTAAAATAAAAAACTCCGGTAGCTTCCGGAGTTTTAAGTCATATTCTGTAATACATTACAATTCCCAGGTGTCGCCCGAATTCAATAAGTCGTCAACACATTTGATACTGCTGTTTTCTTTTGCATATTCAATTTGCTCAACAACCAAATCGTCATAAGTCGGGAATTTGGCAGCACGAATTACTCCCAATGCCATTGGAAATGTTGGCGGTTTCATTTTAGCAAGCATCAGGTGAATTCCCGGGTCTTTTTGATGCATGTCGTGAACCAGCAGGTCTTTTTCGGTTACACCATTTTTTCCGATACTAACTACCTCAAGACCCATGCGTCCCAGTTTAATTCCTTTATCTCTATCCTTGCCGAAAATCATTGGTTTACCATGTTCCAATAGCAACTGGTTGTCGTCTTTCATGTCGCGAGAAGTAATTTGATTGTGTGCATCATCGTTAAAGATTATGCAGTTCTGCATAATTTCGATGATGGAAGCACCGTCGTGACGGGCTGCTTCGAACATTACCTCAGTCATGTGTTTGGGATTGGTGTCGATGGTGCGGGCAAAGAATGTGCCTTGTGCTCCCAGTACCAATTCTCCCGGATTAAAGGGTTGCTCTATGGTGCCTTGCGGCGATGTTTTTGTTTTCGACCCCATGGGTGAAGTGGGAGAGTACTGACCTTTGGTGAGTCCATAAATCTGGTTGTTGAACAACATGATGTTCACATCAAGATTGCGGCGCACCAGATGAATAAAATGATTTCCTCCAATGGCCATAGAGTCTCCGTCTCCGGTAGCAATCCATACACTTAGGTGCGGATTGGTGATTTTTACTCCACTGGCAATTACATTGGCACGTCCATGAATGCCATGAAAACCATAGGTGTTCACGTAATATGGAAAACGCGACGAGCAACCAATGCCCGATATAATGCAAAAATTTTCTTTTTTGTACCCAATAGCTGGAAATACTTTTTCGATAGACGATAGTATGGCATGTGCACCGCATCCGGGGCACCATTTAACCATCTGATCGCTAACAAAGTCCTCTTTTGTCAAGGGAACTTCTGATCTGTCAACTGTGAAATTATCTTCGAAACTCATAATGACCTCCTTACATAAGTTTGATAAATTGTTCTTTTAACTCCTGAATGGTAAATGGTAATCCCTGCATTTTGTTGTATTGCAAGTATGTGTATTTGGGATGTTTCATTCGTAAATAATTGGCGAACTGTCCTGAGTTCAATTCACAAACAATGATTTTTTTGAATTTTTTGAGAATTTTGTCTGTGTTTTTCGGAAGTGGCGAAATATAACTAAAGTGAGCATGACCGATGCTTTTTCCTTCGTTGTGCAGCTCTTTAACAGCCGAATACACTTCGCCATATGTGCCACCCCAGCTTACAACCAACAATTCCCCTGTTTGTTCTCCACTGAGTTCTTGCAATGGTAAACTGTCAGCAATTTTTTCAACTTTTTCGGCACGCAGATTTATCATTAACTCATGATTGAGAGGATCGGTTGACACAAGTCCTTTGCCATCGGTTTTTTCGAGACCGCCGATGCGGTGACGCAAACCTTCGGTACCCGGAATTGCCCAGCCTCTCACAAGAGTTTCGGGATTTCGGAGATATGGCATGAATTTTTCATCGTTGGCTGCTACAATCGGGGGATTAATTTCGGGCATTTCGGCCATGCGGGGTATTTTAAACACTTCCGATCCCTGCCCCATTTGTCCGTCGGTGAGTAATATTGCCGGCGTCATGTGCTCCAGCGAATACTTCGCTGCTTCATAGGCTTTGTAGAAACAGTCGGCAGGGCTAGAAGCTGCAACTACCAACATGGGAGCTTCGCCATTTCTTCCAAATAGAGCCATATATAGGTCCGATTGCTCCGATTTGGTAGGCATACCGGTAGAAGGTCCTGCTCTCTGTACATCAACTACTACCAATGGTAGTTCGGTGATAACAGCCAGTCCAAGAGCTTCAGTTTTAAGCGATAAGCCGGGACCAGATGTAGTAGTACAAGCAAGTGCTCCGGCAAAAGATGCTCCAATGGCCGAGCAAACACCGCCGATTTCGTCCTCAGCTTGAAATACCTTTGCCCCCAGCGATTTATGTTTTGCCAGTTCCATTAAAATTTCGGTTGCGGGAGTGATGGGATAAGAACCAAGAAACAGTGGCCGGCCCGATTTTTCGGAAGCAGCCAGCAGACCCCATGCAGTTGCCTCGTTACCGGTTATAGTGCGGTATTTGCCTGAATCGAGCTTGGCTTTTGGTGTGTGAATGCGCGAAAGGTTAAACTCTGAGGTTTCAGCGTAGGTATATCCCGCTTTTAAAGCCGCTTTGTTGGCAAGAGCAAGGGTTGGTTTTGCTTTAAATTTCTTGTTAATTACGTAGTTCGCCTTCTCGATACTCAGATCGCAAATATACAGCACCATACCCAAGGCATACATATTGCGGGTACGTTCAGCCGACTTGTTGTCAATTTCAAGGTGACTGCAAGATTCTCTCGATTGAGAAGTCATGGGTGCTTTAATTACCGAATAGGCACTTAAACTTTCATCCTCTAAAGGATCTTGACTATACCCTGCTTTTTCGAGCGATCGGGGATTGATACTGTCGGTGTTGATAATTATGGTAGCTCCTTTTTTTGCGAACTTAATGTTTGCGGCCAGTGATGCCGGATTCATACAAACCAAAATATCGCTTAAATCGCCAGAGGTATGAATTTCTTTGCCGGTGTGAACCTGAAAGCCCGAAACACCTGCTACAGTGTTGTGAGGTGGTCGTATTTCGGCAGGATAGTACGGAAATGTTGCCAGGTCGCTTCCCGAAAGTGCAGATATCTCTGCAAACATGCTGCCTATTAGCTGCATACCATGTCCCGAGTCTCCGGCAAATTTCACAACCAACGAATCGGTTTCAACAATTTTATGCTTGTTTGCCATTATTAAAAAATGTTTGGTTAATCGAGGCAAAATTAATACTAATAATAACGCGATGCACTGAACAATGGTTTTATTTGTATTTGTGATTGATATGTGTAAGTATCAGTAAATCAGCTTAAAAGCTCAAAACTGTTTCTATAACATACTATCATTATTTACGATAAGTGATAAATATCAGGTTTAAAATGAATCGAAATGTAGCTGTAAACAATATAGAATAATTCTTATTCGCTGTCGCTATAAGTGTCGGGTTCTGTTGCCCTGTCGATATCTACGTTATAAGCAAAACCCATTCTTTTAGCGGTACGCACCTTCGATTTGTTAATTTTTTCTTTCATGGTTGCTACCGAAATCACTTTTACATCCTCGTAGGGAGGAACCAACAGATCGAATTTGAGCGCATAATGTATGGCCGACTCAACCATTTCGCGCATATTGTCGTAAGTTACCATATGATTACCAAAGGCCGGATAATAGAACCCGAGTTCTCTACGTCCTTCAACAAAAAAGCTTCCATCCATGTTTATGAAAACACGCCCGATTAAATAACCCATGTCATCAAGTCGCTGATACTTGAATGAATCGGCCAAAAAGTTGAAAATGCTGATTATTCCCGAATATGTTTTCAGTGGATTATTCTTGGCATCAGGATTCCGCCAAATCGGATGCCCGTAGTCGAATTCAAAAATGTTAGAATGCATGTTGAATATAAGCAAATCGCCCGCAGCCTTAATTTCTGCTTCAAAAATACCCCTGTCGCGGTATTCAAACAACACCCTTTCGTCGGCATCTTTCAAATTCTCGTTATATTCATCAACAATATTCTGAAGAACGGTTTTGAGAATTTTAAAAGTATTTTTGGTTTGGTCGTATACAATCTGCTTTGTTACCGACTTCTCTTTAAGTAAGTTAATTATTTGATCTTTCATCGACATTGAATTATACGATTCTCTTAATACTTAGTATGCTTTTGCAAATAAAACTCTTTTCTTCGATTTTCGTCCGGTAACCATGCAAAATCCTTCTTCACCATCGGCCTGTGGAATACACCTCAATGTAGCTTTGGTTTTTTCCTGAATCAACAATTCTGTCTCTGTGGTTCCGTCCCAATGAGCCCATACAAATCCGGGTTTGTTTTCAACAATATCTTTAAATTCATCGAAACTGTCGGCATAATAGGTGTTGGCTTCTCTGAACGCAAGAGCCTTATTGTAAATGCTTTGTTGTATCTCGTTGAGAAGTTTGCTTATGTGTTCTACAACACCTTGCTGCGAAATTATATATTTTTCGAGAGTATCGCGGCGTGCAATTTCGCAATTACCGGCTTCCATATCTTTAGGCCCAATAACAATTCGTACAGGAATGCCTTTCATTTCGTATTCAGCAAATTTATATCCCGGTCGTTGGTTGTCGCGTCCATCATACTTCACCGTGATGCCTACTTTTCGCAGTGAGTCTGCAATTTCGTTGGCACGTATGCTAATTTCAACAAGTTGTTCATCGGTTTTGTAAATAGGAACAATTACTACTTGTATGGGGGCCAGTTTTGGAGGTAGTACCAGACCGTTGTCGTCGGAGTGGGCCATTATAAGTGCCCCCATTAAACGTGTTGAAACTCCCCAAGATGTTGCCCAAACATAATCTTCGGTGTTCTGTTTACTCAAGAATTTAACATCAAATGCTTTTGCGAAATTCTGCCCTAAAAAATGCGACGTGCCGGCTTGTAAGGCCTTGCCGTCTTGCATTAAAGCTTCTATTGCATAGGTTTCTATTGCACCGGCAAACCTTTCGTTATCCGATTTTGTGCCTATATGTACCGGAAGGGCAAGCCAGTCTTTTGCAAAATCAGCATACACATTTATCATTTTTTGTGTTTCTTCAATGGCTTCTTCTTCGGTAGCGTGTGCGGTATGACCTTCTTGCCACAAGAATTCGGCGGTACGTAAAAACAGACGGGTGCGCATTTCCCAACGCACAACATTTGCCCACTGGTTTACCAATATCGGCAGGTCGCGATACGATTGTATCCAATTTCGATAGGTGTTCCAAATGATGGTTTCGGAAGTCGGTCTTACAATAAGTTCTTCTTCCAGCTTTGCTTCAGGGTCTACTTCAATGTTCCCGTCACTTGTTGTTTTTAAACGATAATGAGTAACAATAGCGCACTCTTTGGCAAATCCTTCAACATGTTTTGCTTCTTTCGCAAAAAACGATTTAGGTATAAACAACGGAAAATATGCGTTTTGATGCCCTGTTTCTTTAAATCGGGTATCGAGTACCGACTGCATTTTTTCCCAGATAGAATATCCATAAGGTTTAATTACCATACAGCCCCGCACTGCAGAATTTTCAGCCAGATCGGCCTTTAATACGAGGTCATTATACCACTGCGCGTAGTTTTCTGCTCTTGAAGTTAATTCCTTGGCCATGTTTGGTACAAATTTTGATGCAAAATAATAAAAATTATACACGATGAAAACAAGTGCCAAAACTATAAAAAATAAATGTATCATGAAAACACATCTGCTCACACCGGCAATTGTGCTATTGTTCTTCGCTACATCATGCACAACCACCTTCTATACCTCGGTAGGTGGTGAATTCGACGATGTTTACATGTCGAAAAGCGAAAGTGTAAAACCAGTTGATACTGATAAGGTTAATGCCGACAAAGCAGTGTATGAAACCGTATATCAGGAAGAATTCAACAATACCCAGACTAATTCGGGAAACGAAGAACAAGTGTATTATTCTTCTGATGACTACTCTAACAATTATTCCGACGAATACAACGGCTACAATTACGATGAGTACAGTTACAGCGATGATGGCTCCACTATTATTAACAATTACTATTATTACGAAGACTACTACGACAGTTACTATTACAGACTAAGACCCTACTATACCTATTATTACGATCCGTTTTACTACGACTGGTACTGGGGTGTGTCGTGGGGTTGGAATTGGGGCTGGGGTTATGGCTACCCATATTACTCGTATTACTATCCGTATAGCTACTGGGGTGGATATTATGGCTGGTACAGCCCATATTGGTCGGGTTATAATCATGGATACTGGAATGGGTACTGGAACGGTTACAACGATGGAAATAACGATGGATATGCCTACAACGACTGGAGCAACTACGGATCGAATAGCTATTACGGACACAGGGGGTCATCGGGAGGCAACGGGTCTTCAACTACACCCAGAGTTCCCGATAATGAGATAAATAGCGGTTCTACACCAACAAGAATCGATAATCAGAATAATGTTTCGAATATGGGTAGAGAAGTTTCCGGAAATCAAACTCCCGATCCTACTCCAAATACAAAACCGGCTATTGTTACCGATAATTCCTCTAAACTCCCCGAAGTTGACGGACAAACCAGCAAAGAACAGGGAAGAGACAATGGTGTAAAGCCTGCTGAAAAGGCTCCATATAATCCATCTGCTGCCGCACGTGGCGACGAAAAACCTGTAAATAATAATAAACCCGAAAATGAGTTGCGACCCGATAACAATCGCGTCAATAATAATCAGACTAAGCCTGCCGAAAACAACAATACCAATATTTCGCGGCCCGACCCAAATACCAAACCACCGTCAAATGCCGGTACAGGCGTTAATCGTGGCGACAACAAGCCTGCCGAAAATAACAATACAAATATTTCGCGGCCAGAGCCAAATACCAAACCGCCCTCAAATACCAATACCGGTGTAAACCGTGGCGACAACAAGCCAGCTACTAACAATCCGCCCCAGGCTCGTCCTGACAATTCGAGCCCTTCGCGAAACAACAGCTACAATACACCTACCAAACCATCGAACAGCGGAAATGTGGGAACACCGTCATCAGGATCGAGGGAGACACCTAGAACAAATAATTCGGGTACTTACAACCGGACCCCGTCTTCGGGCAACAATTCAGGAAGCTATAACCGCACTCCCTCAAATAATTCAGGTAACAACAATTATAACCGCACTCCTTCATCATCCGGAAATAGTAACTCGGGTAGTTACAATAGAGCCCCCTCATCATCCGGAAGCTCAGGTTCTTACAATAGCTCTTCGGGAAGTTCATCCCGTTCGTCGGGCAGTAGTTCATCAGGCAGCAGTTCCTCGGGGCGTTCAGGAGGAAGCAGCGGAAGTAGTAGTGGTAGTTCATCGGGTGGTCGCAGATAATAATTATTAATACTTAAGAATCATGAAACGAATATTGATACCGGCAGTTTTGATTGTACTGTCGATGCAAATGATGGCACAAAACGAGGTTGATGCACTTCGATACTCATATCTTATACCCGGAGGCACAGCTCGTACCACTGCTATGGGTGGCGCTTTTGGTGCTCTGGGTGGAGACATAACAAGTCTGTCGACTAATCCGGCCGGTATGGCCGTGTATCAACAGTCGGAATTTACCTTTACTCCGGCATTCGAATTTATTAATAGTAATTCGGTATTTCTTGACAATAGAACCGGCGATTTCGACTATAATTTTAATGTGAATAGCTTCGGTTACGTTGCAACATCCAGATTCAATAAAGAAGATGCAGGCTTAAAAAACATTAACTTCGGAATAGGCTACACCCGGCTGAACAATTTTCACCAGAATATTCTCATAAGTGGCGATAATCCATACAATAGTATGACTGACTGGTTTGCCGCACGTGCCAATGGAATTCACTATTCACAGCTTCAAAACGACGATAATTTTTATTCCTCGCTGGCTTGGGAAACTTATCTCATTAATCAGGTTTCGCTACTCGACACATTGAATTATGTGAGTGTGAATAACGGAGTCTACGGACAGAATACCAGGCATTCGATATCGCGCGACGGATATAGGGGAGAATGGGATATTTCGTTGTCGGCCAACTACAACCATACTCTTTATTTTGGTGCTACTTTTGGTATTCAACCGGTTCGATTCGAGCAAACCGTTTTCCATCGCGAAACCGATGCTGATGATGCTATTGCCGATTTCAATTCGTTTAGTTTTAAAGAAAGCCTTTATACCAAGGGAACAGGCCTTAACTTTAAGTTTGGATTTCTGGTGAGACCAGTGGAATGGGTTCGATTCGGAGCTGCTATACATTCACCAACTTTTTATAATCTAAGCGATGAATACTCCACCGATTTAACGTCAAACTTTGTAAGCCCGCAAATGAGCCAAACATGGTATTCCAAATACGGATATTACAATTATCAATTAACCACGCCATTTAAGGCTATCGCAAATCTTGCTTTTATTATCAATAAATTTGCCTTAATAAGTTTCGATTACGAATATATCGATTACTCGTTGTCGCGACTCAGGGCTTACGACTACACATTTATCGACGAGAACATGGCTGTTCAAGACGAATATACCGGTGCCCACAATATTAAGGGAGGAATTGAATATCGGCTGGGTTTTTTGAGTTTGAGAGCCGGAGCTGCTTATTTCGGAAATCCATACAGTTCTTCCGGAGAAATTAATAATAGCGCACACACTATGATGTACACAGGTGGCATTGGGTTCAGAACCAAATCGTTTTATCTCGATTTTGCTTATGCAAACCTGAGTAATTCTGAACAATACTTCATGTACGAAGGATTGATGAATAGCCCTGTTTCAGATATTACAAAAAACACCAGCAGATTTCTGACAACTATAGGATTTAAATTTTAGAATTTATTCTACTACCACTTGGTTGATAGGTCGCTTGATGCGGCCTATTTTTTTAAGTCGATATAGGTGGGTAAATGATCAGAAAACCCCCCAATATATTTGTAGCCGCTATAGGTTCGATATGGTTTTGTTCCGGTGTTTTTGATATCGTCTTCTACTAAAAAATCAGGTTTAAAAATATGAATATCATCAACCGAGGTATATAAGCCTTGCGACTTGTCGAGCAAACTCCCCGAAACAATTATCTGGTCGAGCACACCCCAATGACCGTCGTATTTGTGAGTTCCCAGTTTCTTTATCTCTTGCAAATAGTACGATAGATTATACAACTCTTTATGAGTAATATTGTCGAATTGGGTTTTGGTTTTTAATGCATCAAGTAAACTCTTATCGGTAGGGTGGTCGTTTAAATCACCGGCTATAATTATATGCGAAAGTGGATTGCTTTTCATAATTGAATCAGATTTTTGACGAATTATTCTTGCGCAATACATTCTTTTCTCTTCCGTTTCCATCTGGCCACCCCATCGCGATGGCCAGTGATTGATGAAGAAATGCAAGGTGTCGGCCGATTGTGTTAATCCCTTAACATATAAAATATCGCGAGTACTACCCTGTTGCGACCCGGGAAAAACAATTTTAATGGGATAATTAATTATAGGTGTAAATCGGCTTTCGCGATATAAAAATGCTACATCTATGCCCCTGGGGTCGGGCGATTCATAGTGTATGATTTTGTAGTCAGTCTTCGATAATGGGGTTTTTTCGAGGAGTTGCTTAAGTACAAATCGGTTTTCGATTTCGCAAAATCCAACAGCATCGGGTAGTTCCCAACCACCCAGTGCTACCATTACCTGATATATTTGGTTCAGCTTTGTTTGATATTTTTTATAAGTCCAATATTTAGCCCTGTCAGGCAAAAATTCATCGTCGTTTTTAAGCGTGTCGTCGTAGATGTCGAAAAGATTTTCGACATTATAAAACATAAACCGGAACTTAAAACTTTCGCTTTTCTCAAATTCGTCGGAAATAATGTTCGAGTTGGTTTTACTTACCGACAAGCATGAAGCCAGCAGAACGACCCCAAGCACAATAGCAGAAATATGTATTATACTTATCTTCATTCGGTTTTTTCAATAGCGCCCAAATCGGGTCCGTCATCCGAAATACGCGAATTCCCATTAAAATCGAAAGGAACTATTGCCGATATTTCCGGATCGCCGATATTGAGAGCGGGTGATATACTATCTAGACTATAATCGTAGGGACGTGTGGTGCTTACAAACTTAGGGTTCTCGTTTCGAATTACATCTTTAAAATAGGTATTGTTGCTTGTGTTGAAACTATTTGCAACCTTCAAAAGGCATCGGTCGAAAAAGTAATTGGCCTCGGTTTCATCGCTCAGGTCGATAAGAAGTTCCTGATCGCGGTTTCCATAAATGATGCAATTTCCGAAGTAGGCTTTTTCTAAGGCTTTTGCATATAGTGTGCTGCCGCTTACGTAATAATTGTTCAGGACCAATTGAGGGGCCTGTCGGTTGCCTGACCAAAAATTAGCCATAGTACAATGATAGAATGCATAGTTGCCCCCATAAGTACATGCTATAGTGTATTTTCCGCAATTGGCAAACACGCAGTTATACGATTCTATATGTGTTCCTGCTGCATACAATCCTGCCACATTCATGTTCTCTATTCGTGTGTTTTTTATTACCAAGCATGGTGTTCCCGGTGTTACAACGTTGTCGACGCGCAGCCCAATAATACCATTTTTAATAACTGTATTTTCTATTTCGTTAAAGCGGCTGCCATCAAGTAGGTGTATTCCTCCCAATATATAGGTTATGCCAAGCGAATCGATTTCGAGATATGCACCCCATTGACCGGGTATTTCAGAATAGGCCTGTTCGAGTCTGTCTCCTGTGAAATAAACCGGATTGGCAACAGTACCAAAAACTTTAAGAGTTCCTTTTACAAGAAGACTCGAGTTTTTGTGAAAATGAAATTTCACACCTTCCATAATGGTTAGAGTTGCTAAACTGTCAACAAGCATTGAATTATATACCAATACAGGCTTGTTTGAAGTAATTACAGTGTCATTCGAAAAAACTTGTCCATCGATTAATAATACATTTTGGCCAAAGGCAATAAGGTCAACATCTTGAATGTTCCCATTGCTGACAAACACAACAGAGTCTTGTTCTACCATTGCGTCGGTTTCAGGATTTATGGTAACTTCTACAAATATGAATAACGAATCGCCGGGAGCTATTGCTATATCTGTTAGTTCGTTACTTTGATATCCGTTAATATTGAGCCTGAATTTCGATTGAGCACCTCCTGCAAGAAATACTCTGTCGATTTGAATTGATTTCGATGAATTTTGGTTGTAGACAATAAAAAACCTTGTAGTGGAGCCAATGCCCTGAAAAATGGTGTCGAATTGAACAGTATCGTTCGAAAACTGAAGTTTGTCTTCAGGATTTGTTGTGAATTCAGTTCTTTCGCAGCCGGTAACAAAAGCGAGTGCGAACAATACAATTACAATTGATAAAACAAATGTGTTCTTTTTCATACGGTTCAAAAATACGAAAATTATAACGGAACCGATCGAAAAATATTATTTAGCACCGTAGTTTACCTCACAATATACACCACTCCGGTTTCTTCGTGAGGATTTCCGTTTATGTCGGAGAAGAAGCAGTACCATGTGTATGCGCCGTTCGGCAGGATTGGGTCACCGAGAATAGCACTTCCTTTTCGGGTACCGTCCCAAGCCATTCGGTATGGTTGGTCGGCGTAGTATTTTTCCGATACAAAAACAATATTTCCCCAACGGTCGTAGATGGAAATAACAAAATCGTTTGGATTGATACCATGCCCCGACACGTAGAACATATCGTTTATACCGTCGCCGTTAGGCGAGAAAGCAGTGGGGGCGTAGAATGTAACTTCGTCGTAAATTAATATTCTTTTTACGGCTGTGTCCATGCACTCATACGAATTACGGGCAATCATTGTAATGTCATATTCTCCGGGAGCGTTGTAGTTGTGTATGGGAGCAATATCGGTCCAAAGCGAAGTTTCTCCGTCGCCAAAGTACCAGAAGTAAATATTTGCATCGTCAGAAAGGTTTGTAAACACCACCTGAGCATTCAGTACCGACATTACTTCGGGTGTGGCAATAAATTCGGCACGAGGTTTCGGCCAGAGTCGTATCATGTTAGTATTTGTAACCTTAAGGGGGCATCCCCATTCCGACCACACGGTAAGGCTCACGTCGTAGTATCCGCTTTGCTGATAAGTGTGACTCGGGTTTTTGGCCACCGAGAAACCTCCGTCGCCAAACTCCCACAGATACGACTGCCCCTGATCGGGCGTGTTTTCGGTAAAATGGAAGGTAGCCGGAGGACAAGCTCTGGTTCTGTCGACAAAGAAAGCGTTAAGAGGCAGTGGGTGCACAGTTACATACACAGAGTCTCTTACGGGAGGAGTGCCGCACAGGTCGGTAACTGTGTACACGAGATATCCTGACTGTGATGGCGAGAATACATGCGGATTGTTCACCACATATTGGTTGTAGTAAAGGGAATAAGGCCCACCGTTGCCGCCCTGAAAATCGACTTCAACGCTTACCTGTTCACCCGGACAAATAGAGTCGGGCGTGATACCAACATTCAGTATCTGAAGTGGTGGATGCACGTTTACGGTAATGGTTTGCACATTACCGGTACATTGGTGGTTGTCGGTAACAACAAGGGTGTACGAAGTAGTTAGCGTTGGGTTTACTGTAATGTTTTCGCCAAAGTACTGAGTGCCGTCGGAGCCCGACCAAACAAAAGTGTAGAATCCGTCGCCGCCGGTAGCATGAGCGTGATAGTTCACCGATTGCCCGATGCAAATTTGAGTGCTGTATATAGGCGTTACATACACAGCAGGCGGTTGGTCGATGAATATCTGGTTTCGGGCCGTACAGCCGTTTGCATCGGTTACTGTAACGTAGTAGGTGCCGCTTGCCGCGATAATAGTGTCGTTGGTGCTGCCGTTCGACCATAGGTAGTTGTACACAAAACTGTTGTTTATGGTGTCAAACGGAACGCTTCCAAATGCGGTAACAATGGCCATTCCGTCGGCAGAGCCGTAGCAACTGGTTGAGAACGAATATGTTTGCGACTGCAGGCTGTCGGGTTGCGAAATAGAATAACTGAGAGAGTCGATGCACCCGAAGTTGTCGGTAACAGTAAGCGAATAGTCGCCTGCACACAAGCCAGTGTTAATGGTGTTGTTGGGCGATTCCCAAGCAATGAGAAACGGCTCAATGCCCCCAACAATGTTGAGTTCAGCCCTGCCATCGCAGGAGTTGTAGCAATTGGCATCGGTTGTTTGGATAGAGAGTATAATCTGTGGGCTTACGGTAATTGTAACCTGCTTAACCCCGGCTGTGCAGCCATGAGCATCGGAAATCGACACCGAGTATGTGGTAGTGGTAATGGGGCTTACCACCCTGTTGGCAACGCTAACTCCCGGTAGGTCTTCCCAGTGATAGTAATAGGGAGGAGTTCCTCCGAAAACAGTAACAGAGAGCGGAGTTTGTTCTCCGGCACAAATACTTGCTGGTGTACCAAGGTTGAAAACCAAGGGGTTGGGTTCGGTAATCTGAATTCCATCGACAAATGCCGAGCAGCCGTTTTGGTCGCTTACGGTAACAGCGTAGGTGCCTTGCCCCAGTCCACCTACACTGTCGGTAACGGGTGGTATGGTCCAGGTGTATTCAAATGGCGGTGTTCCCCCGCTTACATTGGTGGCAATGGCTCCATCTACCATGCCAAAGCACGAAATATTGTACACATCTACGTTCATGCTAATGCCGGGGTGTATCGACACCGTAAACGATTGTTGGGCTGAACAACCTCCGTTATCGGTAACTGTCACTGTATAGGTTCCGCCGGTATTGATGTTTATATTACTGCCATTTGAGCCGGTAGACCACTGATACGTATAAGGCGGTAACCCATCATCTACAATAACAACGGCAGGTGTGCTTATTCCTGAACAGAAATCGGGAATATAGTCAACATGAAAAACTAAATCGTGAAAACTGATGTTTGTGGAGGCTGTTCCGGTGCAACCTGCTGATGTAACTGTTACTGTATAGGTTCCTTCTGCAGTTATATTGATTGTTTGCGTGGTGGCAGCATTGCTCCATGCATAGGTGCAGTTGGCAGGGTCGATGCCGGCAGTATGAGCGGTAGCATCAACAGGCCCTTGGCAAGCGTCGCCAGTAAGAGTAATACCCACGTTCACACCACCACTCGTAATAGTTACCGATGCGGTTTCAACGCATGTTCCATAGGTGACTGTTACCGTATAGGTTCCATCCATTAAGTTTGTGGCTGCCTGGGTAGTTTGTTCCGGATTTGTGTTCCACGAATAGGTGCAGTTGGTAGGATTGGCCCCTGTAACATTGGCGGTTGCCGTAAACGGTCCTTCGCAAGCACCTGTAGTTGTAATATCAACTGTAATTGAACCGGTATTGGCAATGGTGAACTGAATAATTGTGTCGGTACAGGGTGCATTGTCGGTTACGGTTACTGAATAATTGCCCGGAGCCAGGTTTGTAATACTGTTTCCGGTCTGACCTGTTGACCAGTTGACATTTGGACTACCCGAGCAGGAGTTCAGTACAGTGATATCGGCACTTCCGGCTTCACCGCAACTGGCTGCATTTGAATTGAGGCTGACTCTTAGGTATTCGGGCTCAACATTGCAATCGCCGGGTCCTACATACACATCATCGATGTAGTAGTAGGCATAGGGATTTTGGGCAGAACAATTACTGTCGAATAAGGTTGTGGCAGCGTTATCCCAAAAATTACCAATTACAATAAATTTTTCACCACCGGTGGCAACATAAGTCCATTGAAGTGCTACCCAATCCTGAGTATTTAGTAAAGGGGGTCCGGTGTAAACAAGCTGAGGTGTAACAGGTAAAGGGTGCGGGCTTGTACAAAAATTATATTGAACTAAAGTATTAGAAAAATAGACACCAAATTTGTCGGTACCCCATTTCACCTTATCGCCCAAGCTGACATAAAACTCAACACAATATGCCTGGCCTGCAACCAATGGTGTTGACAACTCTCCTTGGATGTATTCGCGATAAGTGCTTAAGTCGGTACCTTGGCAACCCATTAAGGCCATAGACTCTTTGGTTATGATACCTGCATATTTATCTCCTGTGTGTGCATCTTGGCTCCCCAACAGATTTGCTGGAACTCCTACCGGGGGGTCCATGCCCGGAAAAGGAAAAGGAAGTGTGTTGCAACTGGCAAATAAATCGGGAGACGAGCATGAGTCAGCCCCACTGTTTACATCGTCCCAATTGATAGCTTTTATTAATTCCGAGGGACCCTGAGGGCATGATGATATGTTTTCGAAGCTGGGGTTTAATACCAGATTTTGGCCAAATGCATGGTTATAGCTTGTAATAACAATTGCTGCAAGAAGGCATAGTGTTTTCAGTCGGGTGTAAACTATACTCATAATGACAGAATTAATGCATACTCGAAAATAAATAACAAAAATAGTAAAATCTTTTCACTATGCTATAAACGAAATAAAAAGCATGTAGTTGTCTGCAAAACAGTAATAATGTTGTGTAGTTTTCTTATTACCTGACAATATACACCACTCCGGTTTCTTCGTGAGGATTTCCGTTTATGTCGGAGAAGAAGCAGTACCATGTGTATGCGCCGTTCGGCAGGATTGGGTCACCGAGAATAGCACTTCCTTTTCGGGTACCGTCCCAAGCCATTCGGTATGGTTGGTCGGCGTAGTATTTTTCCGATACAAAAACAATATTTCCCCAACGGTCGTAGATGGAAATAACAAAATCGTTTGGATTGATACCATGCCCCGACACGTAGAACATATCGTTTATACCGTCGCCGTTAGGCGAGAAAGCAGTGGGGGCGTAGAATGTAACTTCGTCGTAAATTAATATTCTTTTTACGGCTGTGTCCATGCACTCATACGAATTACGGGCAATCATTGTAATGTCATATTCTCCGGGAGCGTTGTAGTTGTGTATGGGAGCAATATCGGTCCAAAGCGAAGTTTCTCCGTCGCCAAAGTACCAGAAGTAAATATTTGCATCGTCAGAAAGGTTTGTAAACACCACCTGAGCATTCAGTACCGACATTACTTCGGGTGTGGCAATAAATTCGGCACGAGGTTTCGGCCAGAGTCGTATCATGTTAGTATTTGTAACCTTAAGGGGGCATCCCCATTCCGACCACACGGTAAGGCTCACGTCGTAGTATCCGCTTTGCTGATAAGTGTGACTCGGGTTTTTGGCCACCGAGAAACCTCCGTCGCCAAACTCCCACAGATACGACTGCCCCTGATCGGGCGTGTTTTCGGTAAAATGGAAGGTAGCCGGAGGACAAGCTCTGGTTCTGTCGACAAAGAAAGCGTTAAGAGGCAGTGGGTGCACAGTTACATACACAGAGTCTCTTACGGGAGGAGTGCCGCACAGGTCGGTAACTGTGTACACGAGATATCCTGACTGTGATGGCGAGAATACATGCGGATTGTTCACCACATATTGGTTGTAGTAAAGGGAATAAGGCCCACCGTTGCCGCCCTGAAAATCGACTTCAACGCTTACCTGTTCACCCGGACAAATAGAGTCGGGCGTGATACCAACATTCAGTATCTGAAGTGGTGGATGCACGTTTACGGTAATGGTTTGCACATTACCGGTACATTGGTGGTTGTCGGTAACAACAAGGGTGTACGAAGTAGTTAGCGTTGGGTTTACTGTAATGTTTTCGCCAAAGTACTGAGTGCCGTCGGAGCCCGACCAAACAAAAGTGTAGAATCCGTCGCCGCCGGTAGCATGAGCGTGATAGTTCACCGATTGCCCGATGCAAATTTGAGTGCTGTATATAGGCGTTACATACACAGCAGGCGGTTGGTCGATGAATATCTGGTTTCGGGCCGTACAGCCGTTTGCATCGGTTACTGTAACGTAGTAGGTGCCGCTTGCCGCGATAATAGTGTCGTTGGTGCTGCCGTTCGACCATAGGTAGTTGTACACAAAACTGTTGTTTATGGTGTCAAACGGAACGCTTCCAAATGCGGTAACAATGGCCATTCCGTCGGCAGAGCCGTAGCAACTGGTTGAGAACGAATATGTTTGCGACTGCAGGCTGTCGGGTTGCGAAATAGAATAACTGAGAGAGTCGATGCACCCGAAGTTGTCGGTAACAGTAAGCGAATAGTCGCCTGCACACAAGCCAGTGTTAATGGTGTTGTTGGGCGATTCCCAAGCAATGAGAAACGGCTCAATGCCCCCAACAATGTTGAGTTCAGCCCTGCCATCGCAGGAGTTGTAGCAATTGGCATCGGTTGTTTGGATAGAGAGTATAATCTGTGGGCTTACGGTAATTGTAACCTGCTTAACCCCGGCTGTGCAGCCATGAGCATCGGAAATCGACACCGAGTATGTGGTAGTGGTAATGGGGCTTACCACCCTGTTGGCAACGCTAACTCCCGGTAGGTCTTCCCAGTGATAGTAATAGGGAGGAGTTCCTCCGAAAACAGTAACAGAGAGCGGAGTTTGTTCTCCGGCACAAATACTTGCTGGTGTACCAAGGTTGAAAACCAAGGGGTTGGGTTCGGTAATCTGAATTCCATCGACAAATGCCGAGCAGCCGTTTTGGTCGCTTACGGTAACAGCGTAGGTGCCTTGCCCCAGTCCACCTACACTGTCGGTAACGGGTGGTATGGTCCAGGTGTATTCAAATGGCGGTGTTCCCCCGCTTACATTGGTGGCAATGGCTCCATCTACCATGCCAAAGCACGAAATATTGTACACATCTACGTTCATGCTAATGCCGGGGTGTATCGACACCGTAAACGATTGTTGGGCTGAACAACCTCCGTTATCGGTAACTGTCACTGTATAGGTTCCGCCGGTATTGATGTTTATATTGCTGCCATTTGAACCGGTAGACCACTGATAAAAATAGGGAGGAATGCCTTCGTCAACAATTACCACTGCAGGTGTAGTTATTCCGGCGCAAAAAGCCGGAGTGTAATCAACATGAAATATCAGGTCGTGAAAGCTAATGGAAGTTGAAGCGGTTCCGGTGCAACCTGCTGCTGTAACTGTAACGGTATATGTGCCTCCATCTGTAATGTTTATCGATTGCGATGTGGCAGTATTGCTCCAGGCATAAGTAGTAGTGGCAGGGTCGGTTCCTGTGACTTCTGCTGTGGCTGTAACAGGTCCTGCGCAAACATCACCCGTGAGATTAATACTCACGCCAATGCTTCCGCCACTGATGGTTACCGACGCTGTTTCAACACAGGTGCCATAGGTAACAGTCACAGTAAATGTTCCTTCGGGAAGATTGGTGGCGGTTTGTGTGTTTTGAGCAGGGGTTGTATTCCACTCAAATGTACATTCACTGGCCAAAGCTCCCGAAATATTGGCGGTTGCACTGAATGGGCCGGTACAAGGATCACCCGATTGGATAATATCTACAGAAATACTTCCCATGTCGGCAATGGTGAAATTTATCACGGTATCTTGACAAGAGGTGCCATCGGAAACCGTAACCGAATAGTTACCGGGTTGAACAGCAGTAACACTTGCAGTATTTCCCAACCCGTTGCTCCAATTGAATGTGGGGTTTCCGGTGCAAGACTCAATTACATTAACAGAGGCAGAACCTCCCTGTCCACAGGAAGCATCGCTGCTTGTAAACGACACTGTGAGATGTTGGTCGATATTTGGGGCTGAAAATCCATACACGCACAATGAATTGCCTTGTAGCATACTAAACCCATCCATGGCCAATACATAATTGCCCGGTGGTAAGTTTTCGGAGAAAGTCACCAAACCTGTTCCGCTGGCACAGCCCCAATAGGTGGAACCGGCGCCTCCTATACCATTACAGTTATTGCCGTTCCAGCTGTACACAGCAAATTGTATTTCGGGTTCTTCGCCTAAACCACCCGGATTCGACCAACATTCGCCGTTTTCGGCAGTGATGGTATATGGTTGAGGGTCGCCGGGGTTAACGGTGAAACTATAAAAAATAGAATTGTCGGTGGTGTTCCATCCGCATTGCTCGGGTGCCGTGATATCACCACCGGTCGACAAAATATTGCATCCTCCCGAGGATAAGGGTACAGGCGTATTGCAATCATCTTCGGGATATTCGGTAAGCACCGATGCAGCAATAAAAATGTTTTGATTTAGATTGTTCTGATCCCATACTCTGATATATAAGGTTTCTCCGGGAACCAAGCCATTTATGGTTTCGAAGCGTATTTCGGAGTTTTGGAGAAAGCCACCCGTACCGGCAAAACAGTCGAGTAAAATGAGGTTGTTGCAATTTGTCCCCCTATAAACAGCCATCGATGGCTTCGACGAATTTGGGAAAGGTATGGTATTACTCGAATTGAATGCATGAAAAGCCAGTGTGTTTACACCTGAGGGAACAACCATGGTGTACCACAAATCGTTTCGGGTGGCATTCCACCCTCCGCAATTGGGAGCCGGTGTAGTTGATGAAGGAGTTCCCGACCCGAGATTGATGTTTTGCAATGTCATCAAACCACAGGTTGAATAATTCGAAAACGGAAGATTAACCGCATTAGAACACTCATCCTGTGCAATTAACGATATTGAAGCTGTTAGAAGAAATAAAGCGATGCTTGTAGTAAAAAGAGCTTTCATAAGCGCCGTAAATGATATATGTTTCGATTCCATAGCAAAAATAGTCAAATATTACAATAATTCAAGCCAAATTAGCTTTAAGTTTTAACTTTGCATTGTTAAGACTTAAATTTTGCAATTTCGTTGTCTGTAATTCAAAGAAAATCATAAGTTTTTGTTTGTTTTGCTGCGATTTTTATTGTTGAGTATAGAAGTGTGCGTTAAGGCTCAATAAGCCAGAGGCTTACTATTTTATTGTAATATATCAACATTAACATGTGAACATATCTTGATAAAAAGATTGCAATAGTAATATGTAGCCTCGGCTAATGATATATTTTTGCAAAAAAATAATGCAGTGATCGATTTTCTGAAGGATTTGAATGAAGCGCAGCAACAGGCGGTAGAATATATTGATGGACCAAGTCTGGTTATTGCCGGAGCGGGAAGCGGAAAGACCAGAGTGCTAACCTATAAAATTGCATACCTTTTACGTTGTGGATACGAGCCCGGGCAAATCCTTGCACTTACCTTTACCAATAAGGCGTCGCGTGAGATGAGAGAACGCATCGACAAGTTAACAAACACTGGTTTGTCGCGCAATTTGGTAATGGGGACATTCCATTCTGTGTTCTCGCGCTTCCTCAGAACCGAAGCCCCGGCAATAGGTTATACATCTTCATTTACCATTTACGACACCGCCGATTCAAAAAATTTGGTAAAAGCAGTAATTGCATCGTTAAACCTTAACGAGGAATTTTATAAACCCAACAGCATATATTCACAGATTTCTCATTGTAAAAACAACCTGCTTACACCCGAAGCGTACCGAAGCCACAATCATCTTGCCGAAGATGATGCAAAACGTCGCATTCCACGTTTTGTTGACATATATGATGGATACTGCAGAGAATGCCGAAAGTCGAACGTGATGGACTTCGACGATCTGTTGCTGCAAACCAATGTGCTGTTTCGCGATCATCCCGAAATTCTTGCAAAATACATGAATCGGTTTTCGTTTGTTTTGGTCGATGAGTATCAGGATACCAATCTCTCGCAATATCTTATTATAAAAAAGCTTTCTCAAATGCATCGCAAGCTTTGTGTGGTTGGCGACGATGCACAAAGTATTTATGGATTCAGGGGTGCACGTATCGAAAACATTCTGAATTTTCAGAACGATTATTCCGATTATAAAATCTTTAGACTTGAGCAAAATTACCGGTCAACTCAAAATATTGTTAACGCGGCCAACTCTTTAATAAAAAAGAATTCGAGACAGATATCGAAAGAGGTTTTTTCGAGAAATGACAACGGTGAGTTAATAGCTGTTCACAAAGCACTAACCGATACCGAAGAGGGAATTATGATTGCTCGTATGATTAGCGAGACAGTGCATCGCCAAAGGCTTCCCTATTCTGAAATGGCAGTGTTGTACAGAACCAATGCCCAATCGCGAAATCTTGAAGAAGCATTACGGAAATGGAATATCCCTTATAAAATATATGGCGGCCTCTCTTTTTATCAGCGTAAAGAGATTAAAGATGTGATTGCCTATTTGCGATATATTATAAACCGTAACGACGATGAAGCACTGAAACGTATTATTAATTACCCTTCGCGTAAAATCGGAAATACTACAATCGACCGATTATTGGCAGCCGCCACCGATAAAGAAGTAAGGGTATGGGATATAATCTCTAATACTGCAATGTGTGCTGCCGCCGGTCTTAATTCGGGAACCATCGAAAAACTCAAAAAGTTTGCAGCTCTTATTACGGAATTGGAAGCCGAGGTAGATAATATAAATGCTGCCGACTTAATAGAACTGGTAATCAAGAAAACAGGTATTCACTACGATTTAATGCTCGACAAAACCCCGCAGGGGGTAAGTCGTTTCGAAAATGTAGACGAACTTATCAACTCGGCCAAAGATTACATTGAGGAGCAGGAGCAACTCGATTCATCGGGTATGATAAGCATTGTATCGTATCTCGAAAATATCAGTTTGCTCACCGATCACGATACCGACAACGAGGAAGATAAAAACAAGTTGACACTGATGACGGTGCACGCAGCCAAGGGCTTGGAATTCGATGTTGTGTTTCTTGCGGGCATGGAAGAAGGTTTATTTCCCGGGCAAATGGCGGTAGAAAGCCTGCAGGACATTGAAGAGGAACGACGATTGTTTTATGTGGCCATAACACGTGCCCGCAAGCAAATGATAGTAACTTATACTGCCTCACGTTTTCGCTTTGGTTCGCTCACCTATCCAAACCCCAGCCGCTTTTTGTCGGAAATTGATGGAGCTTTTATAGAATGGAAGGACAAACCCGGTTTGCGCAGTTTCGACGAAGAACTCGAGAAATATCGCAGTGTAGGTAAAGGTTCCGACAAGGGGGGAGTTACTCTATCGGCTAAACTAAAACCCATTTCAACTGTTATGTCTAACGCATCGAAAAAAACAGTTGCCGATGCCGATGCCGATGCAGAACTGCTTAAACCGGAAGAAATAGTGCCCGGGCAATGGGTTGTGCACGATCGTTTTGGAAAGGGAAAAGTAATATCAACCGATACCTATGGTGATGGAAAAACAGCTATGGTTTTTTTCGAAGATTCGGGTTTAAAAAAAATTCTGCTTAATTTTGCCAAATTAAAATCGGCACATTAGGTTTTAAACCGCTAATTACATTAGATTTGCAAAACTCAATAAATACTGATATGGATTACAACACTCAACGCAGTAAACTTATTTTTCCCGAATACGGAAGACATATACATAAGATGGTAGATTACTGCAAACATATTCCCGACAAAGATGAAAGAACCCGTAATGCATATGCTATTGTTGCCCTGATGGGTAGCATGCATCCGCATTTGCGCGATGTTCCCGAATTCAATCATAAACTTTGGAATCATCTTGCCATTTTGTCAGACTTTGAACTTGATATCGAATGGCCATTTGAGCTTCCCAAAAGTAAAGAGCTGGTTAAATACCCCGAAATGTTAGAATATTCCGACAATAAAATCGGATTGAGGCATTATGGAAAGAATATCGAGAAAATGTTGGTTAAAATTAATGATGTGGAAAATGAGGATGAGCGCAATGCACTTATAACACAGATAGCCAACCACATGAAGAAACTGTTCTTTACGTGGAAAAAAGAGCATGTCGACGATAAGGTCATTTTCAATGATATAGTGAAGCTTACCCGTGGAGCACTTAGTGTGCCCGAAGGTGTTGTCTTACAAGAAGGCTTCGATATGTATGCCAATGTGCATCAATATCAGTCGGGCCGCCAGAAAAAGAAAAAGCCCTATAAGAAAAAATAATTCCTAGTATAATGAGCAGTTTCAAAATAGAGGGAGGGGTTAAACTGCAAGGAAGCATCACCCCTCAGGGCGCCAAGAATGAAGCATTGCAGGTGTTGTGTGCTGTGTTGCTAACCGACGAACCGGTAACTATCGGCAATATACCCGATATTGTTGATGTGAATAAACTGATTGATCTACTGCAAGATTTGGGTGTGAGAACCACACATGTTAATAAAGGTGAAATTGTTTTTAAGGCCGACCACATTGATGCCGGATTTCTCGAAAGCGACGATCTTCGCACAAAGGGAGGTTCACTGCGCGGGTCGGTGATGATTATGGGGCCTCTTCTTGCCAGGCTGGGAAGTGTGGCAATGCCTAAACCCGGTGGAGATAAAATCGGTCGCCGGCGTCTCGATACACACTTTTATGGATTTCAGAAGCTGGGTGCACGATTCGATTACAGCTACAAAGATAACTTCTACAGGATGTATGCCGATTCACTTACAGGCAGCTATATGCACCTCGATGAAGCATCGGTAACCGGTACAGCCAATATTATTATGGCAGCAGTACTCGCCAAAGGAACAACAACCATTTATAACGCCGCCTGTGAACCATACATTCAGCAGTTGTGCCGTATGCTGAACTCGATGGGAGCAAAGATATCGGGAATCGGCTCCAATTTGTTGCATATCGATGGAGTTAGCAAGCTGCACGGTACTCAGCATCGCATACTGCCCGATATGATTGAAGTGGGCAGTTTTATAGGTATGGCGGCCATGACAGGATCGGAACTGACTATTAAAGATGTGTCGTACGATAGTTTGGGAATTATTCCTGCACAGTTTGGCCGTTTGGGCATTAAAATGGAACGTCGTAATGACGATATTTATGTTCCGGCTCACGATCACTACGAAATAGAGACTTTTATCGATGGGTCGATAATGACTATCGCCGATGCCATTTGGCCGGGCCTTACTCCCGACTTGCTTTCGGTATTTTTAGTTGTAGCAACACAGGCAAAAGGAAGTGTTCTGATTCATCAGAAAATGTTTGAGAGCCGTTTGTTTTTTGTCGACAAACTGATTGATATGGGAGCCCAGATAATTCTGTGCGATCCACACAGGGCCACCGTAATAGGTTTAGATAATAAGATTAAATTGCGCGGAATTCAAATGTCGTCGCCCGACATCAGAGCAGGTATGGCCTTGCTTATTGCAGCCATGTCGGCCGAAGGAAGCAGCATCATTCACAATATCGAGCAAATCGATCGCGGTTACGAAGCTATCGATGTTCGGCTGAATGCATTAGGTGCCTCAATAACCAGAATTAACTCCTAAAAATTTTTGCATGAATCGACTGTTGTTATTTCTTATTGCTGTGTTGATTTGTGGCCAGTTGTCGGCACAGGATTCTCCCCAAATCGGTATTAATGTTGGTCAGATTGCTCCCGAAATAGCCTTGCCAACTCCCGAGGGCGACACGGTAAAGCTATCATCGCTAAGAGGGCAATTGGTACTAATCGATTTTTGGGCGGCCTGGTGCGGTCCGTGTCGAAAAGAAAACCCTTTTGTAGTGAAAGCGTATCGCGAGTTTAAAAACAAAAAATTTACTGTAGGAACCGGTTTTACCGTGTATGGCGTGTCACTCGACAGAGATCGTAATCAATGGATAGCTGCCATCGAAAAAGATTCATTGGTGTGGACTAATGTAAGTGAACTGATGCAATGGAACGGTCTGGTTTCGCAAACTTTTGGTATAAGAGGCATTCCAAGTAACCTGCTGATTGACGGAAACGGTGTAATACTTGCAAAAAATCTAAGAGGACCTGCGCTTGATGAAACATTGAATCAACTGCTTAAAGTGGAGCCTGTGGTGCTGTTCGACCAAAAGAAAAAAGAAATGGATGCCAATCTGAGCGAAATGTTGCATAGCGAAGATTATATCAAACACCAGAAAAGGCTGAAAAAAATTGAAAAAAGAATGATGCAAATACAGTCTGAAATCGATATTATAAAACAAGACTTTTCCGACTAGAGCTAAGTTTTGTTGAGATTCTGCCATTGTGGCACATTTAAAATTTGGCTTGCAGTTTGATTATAATGGCAACACCATAATGTGAATTATTAAGATGAGTGTAGTTGTTAAAAATTGAAAAGTGATGAAAAGTGATAAGACCAGCGAAGGCAATTTACATAATGCCGGTGAAATGAACGAAGAAAACTCAATAGCCGGTGATACCGATGAGCAGGTTACCCATGATGTAGCTCCCGAAAATGTCTTTGCCAGAGGAAAACGTATGAAACGCAAACCTAAAGAAATAGACTTGTTGCGAGACGAAAACGCAGGGCTTAAAGACAAGCATTTGCGTTTGCAGGCTGAGTTCGACAATTATCGTAAACGTATGATGAAAGAGCGTGTCGACTTAATGAAAACCGCAGGCGAAGACGTGTTGGTAAAATTGTTGCCCATACTCGACGACTTCGACCGTGCAAAAAAGCATATCGAAACAGCTGAATCGTTAGATGGTCTAAAAGAGGGAGTAGAGCTCATTCTGAATAAGTTTCGTGAGTTTATGAAGCAAAACGGTATTCACGAAATTGAAGCTCAAGGTAAACAGTTTGATACCGACGTTCACGAAGCAATTTCTCAATTCCCCGTTACCGAAGAACAAAACAAAGGGATAGTAATTGATGTTGCTGAAAAAGGGTATACCTTACACGACAAAGTAATTCGGTTCTCGAAGGTAATAGTAGGAGTTTAAAAAGACACTATGCAAAAACGCGATTATTACGAAATATTGGAGCTGTCACGCAATGCAAGTTCCGAGGAGATAAAAAAGGCCTATCGCAAGAAAGCCATTCAGTTTCATCCCGATAAGAATCCTGACGATAAAACTGCCGAAGAAAAATTTAAGGAAGCTGCCGAGGCATACGAAGTGCTCAGCAACCCCGAAAAACGTCAACGCTACGACCAGTTTGGTCATGCAGGTGTTAATTCCGGCGGTGGCTTTAGTGGTGGCGGAATGAGTATGGACGATATTTTTTCGCAATTCGGCGATATTTTTGGCGATGCTTTCGGAGGCGGTTTTGGTAGCTTTTTCGGTGGTAGTCGCAGAGGCCAACAGAGAAGTGTGAACAGGGGCACCAACATTCGCATCAAGGTGAAACTTAGTCTGGACGAGATACTTACAGGTACCACAAAAAAAATAAAAGTAAATAAATATGTGTCGTGCCAGCACTGCAATGGTACGGGTGAGCAAAACGGCAATTCTCACAATACTTGTTCTAGCTGTAACGGATCGGGAGTGCAAACGCGCGTAACTCAAACAATTTTGGGACACATGCAAACCACCTCTGCCTGCCAAACCTGTGGAGGCGAAGGAAAGGTAATCACACAGAAATGTACGCATTGCTATGGCGAAGGTATTGTGCAGGGCGACGAGGTCATCGAAATTAAAATCCCTGCCGGAGTTAGCGAAGGAGTGCAATTGTCGATGTCGGGTAAAGGTAATGCGGCCCGTCGCGGTGGTGTAAATGGCGATCTTATTATTCTTATCGAAGAAGAAGAACACCCCGAATTAATACGAGATGGCAACGACCTACTCTATAACCTGTTTATCAGCGTACCCGATGCTATATTGGGAAATACCGCCGAAATACCAACCATCGATGGTAAGGCCAAAATAAAAATAGAACCCGGAACCCAGTCGGGTAAGATTTTGCGCTTGCGCGGTAAAGGATTGCCCGAATTACAAGGCTATGGTAAAGGCGATTTGCTGGTGCGCATCAATGTGTTTATTCCATCGAATTTGAATCGCGAAGAACGTAAAGTACTAGAGAAACTGCAAAGCTCAGAAAGTTTCGACCCCAAGTCGGAGTCGAAAAGCCGCCTTTTCGATAAATTCAGGGGTATCTTTTAAACAGCTTTTTGTCTTTTACTTCTTTATCGACAAATCATACAATTCTTGTACCTTCTGCCAGTCAACAATGTTGAAGAAAGCATCAATGTAGTCGCCCCTTCTATTCTGATATTTCAGATAATAGGCATGTTCCCAAATGTCGAGACCCAAAATGGGGGTTCCCTGCACTTCGGCAACAGGCATCAATGGATTGTCTTGATTAGGAGTTGAAGTAATCAATAATTTGCCGTCTTTCACAATTAGCCATGCCCATCCTGAACCAAACCTCGATAAAGCAGCCTTTTTAAACTCGGCCACAAACTTATCGTAGGAACCAAAATTTTTGTTTATGGCATCGTGCAATGCTTTGGGAATTGGTTTGTTGAACTCGGGTGTAAGAATTGTCCAAAAAAATGTATGATTCCAATGACCTCCACCGTTATTCCTTACAGCAAACGGAGTGCTTTCGTTGATTAATCTTTGCAATTCATCAATGCTTGCTGATTCGTACTCTGTTCCTTCTATTGCCTTGTTCAGGTTGTTGATATAGGCCATATGGTGCTTATCATAATGTATTTCCATTGTCTCCCTGTCGATGAATGGCTCAAGAGAATTCACAGAATAGGGCAGGGGCAATTGCGAATGTTGCGAATAGCCCAACATTGAAATTATTACAGCGGTAAATAGTAAACTCGTTCTTTTCATGATAACTATTGTTTTATTAGTTATACTAACAAATAAGTGCTAAAAATGTTTGATGATGCTGCTGTTTATTTCGCCGTACGGCAAAATTTGTGTCGTATTGTTACAATAAAATCTTATTTGTCGATGTTATTGATTGTAATAATTGTAACTATGTACTAATTGCCACATTCAAAAAACTATCAGCTATGAAAAAATGGATGCCAGCACTTACTGTTGCACTTGGGATATTATTTTCGGTTCTTTTTTACCGGCAGGCACTTGGATTGAATTTTGTAATATTCGAAAGTATTGCCTTATTGGTCATGTTTTTTGTGTACCGGCCGATTATAAAAAACCCAATGCTTTTGTTCGTGGTATTGGCAACATTGGCTAGTTTGGCGGCATGGTTTTTTACTCATACGGCATGGGCATTTACGGTACATCTGTTTTTCCTGATCATGTTGCCCGTGATGCTGAGTTCCCCAAATTTCCGTTCGTTAATTTATTTGTATGTTGAATCGGTGGTGCATTTGGTGTCGGCACAAGTTGGGTACTTTCAGGCATTGGGCGCGTGTGGCAACAAAAAACCGGCTACGCGGTCTTTCTTTCGTGTACTTACATGGATAGGAGTTCCCTTGCTGGTGGTGATTGTATTTGTTTTTCTCTACCGTATTGCCAATCCCGTTTTCGATAATCATGTTACCGCTGCAGCAGATGCTGTTGCTCGCTGGTTGTCGTATATTTCATGGGGATGGTTTTGGACTTTTTTATTTGGCGTGTTTGTATGCAATGTGTTATTTGTAAAATTTGGTGAAGCAGCATTGTATTCCATCGATAAAGCCTCTAGCGATACCCTGACGCGAAAAATGCAGCGTAAACCCCGCCGCTTTCGGATGAATGCCCTTGTTACCGAATACCGATCGGGACTTTTTTTGTTGATAGCACTGAATGCGCTGATACTATACCTGAATATTATCGATGTGGTATGGGTGTGGTTTGGCTTTGAATGGAACGGCGATTATTTGAAACAGTTTGTGCACTCCGGCACATGGATATTGGTGTTCTCTATTCTGATATCGATGGTAATCGTAATTTTCTATTTCAGAGGTAATTTGAACTTCTATCGAAAGAATATCTGGCTTAAACGGCTTGCAGTGTTGTGGATTTTGCAAAATGCAGTTATGGCTGTGTCGGTGGTAATACGAAACTTGTGGTATATTCACTATTTTGCGTTGGCCTACAAGCGCATTGCTGTTTTGTTTTTCTTATTGCTTGTGTTCGTTGGCCTGATTACAGTAATTGTAAAAATCTATAAAACAAAGTCGGTGTTTTGGTTGATTCGTGTCAATTCGTTGGCTTTGTTCTCGGTGCTGTTGTTTTCATCGTTTTTTCAGTGGGATAGAATGATTGCCCGATACAACTTTTCGCATTACAATCAATCGTTTGTGCATTTTAATTTTATGGCACGATTGAGTAATAATGCATTGCCCGAGCTCGATAAAGATATGGCCGAGCTGAACCATATTTTTGAGGTGCAGCAACTTAACATGCCATTTGATGTAACCGACGAAAAATACATGGACATATACAGATATCACGAACGTATTGGTGAGAAGAAAATTGAATTTATCGAAAAATACGAGAGCAGGGGGATATTATCGTGGAACCCTGCCGATTACCGCACCTATAAGGCATTGAAAGGAAAATAATTCTTAGTTGAATTTACGAATGGAATAAAAAAAGCTGCTATTTTCGTTAGCAGCTTTCTGAAAGGCCTATTATAAGCTTATTCAATAATTAACTTTTTTATAATTATGCGGTTGTTCATGATGCAATGCACAAAATACATTCCTGTATTAAGCTGCGAAACATCAATTGTGCTGGTGCTTCCTTCTGTTGGTATTTTCGCCAATAGTCTGCCATTAATATCGGTAATATTAATTGTGACACAACTAATTCCATGATCAATAGTCACACTTTCTTTTGTTGGATTAGGATATAATTGTATCGATTTGGATGTATTCAAAATTGAAAATGTTGCAACCGATAATGTAACATTGTGGAACAATATACATCCATTCCCGTCGATTACTACCACTGAATACACGCCAGCGGAAAGGTTGGTTATGCTATAGTCGTGTGAGTTATTTGACCAGTTAATTGTGTAAGGAGGTGTGCCTCCAATTATTGTCATTG
>Ga0334883_1000912_pt1 | contig 47988 bp, 39 predicted proteins | sample GraSluR1_MG_6_FD_207230 | JGI IMG/M metagenome (GOLD analysis project Ga0334883, IMG submission 207230) | Sludge microbial communities from methane-producing bioreactor in Wageningen University, Netherlands - Granular Sludge_09_05-R1 | ecosystem: Engineered > Bioreactor > Anaerobic >...
CGCCCCGACATTCCAACCGCACGCGCGCTCACAACCCCCGCCCCCGAAAAGCCCGCGCCGCCGCCCGCTCACCGCAGGCAATTGCCCGGCAGATAAAAAGCCCCCGCACCGATCCCGTCAGGATAAGGCGCCGTCCCGTCCGAAGTAATCGACACCTTCATCGTCAGCACATCATCACCCGAAAACGTCTCCACGTGCCCGTCCACAAAGCCCGCACGCGGCCTGATCCCGACCTCACCGCGCGACCCGTCGCCCCCCAACGACCAGTACGCGCTCAGCAGCCACGTCTCCTCAACCACCGCCCCGCCGTCCAATCGCTCGCAGCTCCCGTAACATCCCGGACTCCGCCAATGATCGTAACCGAAATAGTCGCTCACCAACAGCTTGCTGATCCGCCGCCCGTCTCCCGTACTCCGAGGACCCATGAACGGATAGCTCCGCTCCACAAGAAACCCTGTATAATTCCAGTAAAAGCAATACGTCCCGGTAACCGGGTCTGACGGGAACGATGTATCTGGGTTGTCCCAGTCATCCCCGGCTTCCCAGGACTCTTGGAGGTACTTGTATTGTCGCGGAGCATTCGGACAGTACATCACGCTAACGTCCTCGATGTAACCCCGCAAATACTCGCTCATCGAACGGTGAAGACCAGGGCTCCGCCGCTGGTTGCCCGTCATCTTCATCGGGTCCGACCAGTTCCACGCCGAACCGAAACCAACCGTCGCAACCGACTCCGGATAACGATCATTGTTGTCCAACGAAAATACCGTCACCCCCCCCACAACCTGCCTCTGGTTCGCCGCACCCACGATCGAAAGAACATGACGCCGAGCCTTACCAAGAGCCGGAACAAGAATCGATCCCAGAATACCGATCACAGCCAAAACAACCAGCAGCTCAAGTAGAGAGAATCCCCACGCCCCCTGCTGCTCCCCTCCAAATCTGTGCATCTGTTTTCTGATGTTTCTCGCTCCAGCCGTTCTCCGCCTCCGGTGGCGGCTCTCATCATTGTACCGACATCTCCCAAAAAATCAAAACGCCGCAGCCTGCTCCAAACTTGCTGACACATATCTCAGTTCGAATGCCACGGCAGACAAACCATCCAGTCCTGCGCCAAAGCCGCAAAATCCGACAGATCCACAACCCCGTCCCTATTTATGTCTCCGCCGACCGGCCATTCGCTCATGCTCGCCGACGCCGTCCCGCCGTAAGCGCCCATATTGATCCGCCCCCCGTTAGGCATCCCTTCGCCCGACGGATCCACGCCGGGATCGCCTGCGTCGATACACGGACTCGTGATACCGTCGAGTACCCACCGGCCTTGCTTGGCATACGACACGTAGATACCTTCACCGTCCCCGCTGGAGAAGTATATAGTACTGCCATCGCTACTTAGACTCGGCCCGGCATACCCATAAGGAAAATCTGGAAACGTAATCAGTTGAACGTTCTCAAAAGGCGCAGACTCAGAAGCACGAGTGCACTTGTATATCCCATATCCTGGGTGTTCAGCCCTTCCGACACTGGTAAAGTACAAAGTCAAACCGTCAGATAGCAGATACGCTGATGAGTCATTATGACTGCTGTTAATCTCAGATAGGGGACGAATATTCTGAAACGACTCGCCCACGGAAGCTCGCGTTGCCATCCAAAGATCACTCTGCCCTGCACGTGTCGAATGGAAGATAATCGTCAGCTCATCGCCTGTCAGCGACGGCTTCGCCGCATCCATCTCATTTACATGCAGTTCATCAAAAGTCCGCACCCAAGTCCACGTATCTGCAGTACTGGGCCGCTGCGCCATCTTAATCCGCGGTGTACCTGATGCCTGAGTCTCTCTATAGTAGAGTCTCAGGCCATCCTGCGACACCCATGGTGCCGTGCAGTTGTAGCCATTGGCCAGCTCCGCTACAACTCTCTGCCTTACGAAAGGCCCATCAGCGTACTCCCGGTATGCCTCCACAATACACACATGTCCTTGAACCGCTACATGTCGTGAGAAATACAAGGTTAACCCGTCAAATGAAATGCAGGGACTTCCCGCCTTACTCCCGTCGTTCAACTCAGACAGGTTCACCGGAATGTCAAATGTTGAGAGCGTCAGATCCGCCGGTATGTACCGCCCACGCTCACTCCTCAGGTGATAATCACCCGCTCGCGTGTTCGCGAAGAGCGGGTATCCGCTTATATTGCCCTCACCCGCGCTACCACCCTGAATGCAACTGTATGTCGCCTGGCAGTCGAACAGCTCCCCGTATGTATTACCCCAAAGGATACAATTGGTAATCCGAGGATTCGATCCGTCGAATGCACTTACACCATACTTGTTGTTCACAATCGTCAGATTGCCCAACGTCGGTGATGCCCCGTTCGTAAGGTAAATCCCGTACTCGCAATCCCGGATAACAAAGTTCTTCAGCACGCTGCCCGCCCCCTCCCCCGAATGAAACGAAAACGCATACCCTGATGCCGCCCGAACCACCGCGGCGTCTCCGGCGCTCTGCACGGTTATCGCCTTGCCCCTGAAGTTAACCTGCTCCTCGTACACCCCCGGCCACACCAGTACGGTACTCCCCTCCGCCGCCATATCAACGCCTGCCTGGATCGTCTTAAATGCTTTATCTCTGCTCGACCCGTCATTCAGATCATTGCCTTCCACCACATCGACGTGAAAAACCCCGGTCGCTTCCATCCAATAACATACATATATACTACCACCCGCAATGGTATAATAGATTGAATCCTCAGATGGCGTCACATAAATTGTTCCCGGACCTGTATCGGCTGTTGGTGTAGGTACTACTAACCGTTCCACATTTCCGAAGGCCTCAATGCGTGATTTGCGCGTGGCCCTGTAAATGTTGTTGCCGCGATCCTCACCTCTATGCGTTGAAATGAAGTATAATGTTAGCCCATCCGGCATAATGCACGCCCGTCTGTCCCAGTCAATGGCATTGATCTCATAAAGAGGCCTGATGTTGCCGAACGCGCTATCCGGCGATTCCCTTGTTGCCATCCAGAAATCCCACATCCCTGCACTCCCCGCCCGTGTCGACGAAAAAACGATTATCAGTTCATCTTCTGTCAAAGTAGGCGTGTCAACATCAGCGTCGTTGTTGTGCAGTTCACTCAAAACTCTTACATAGGTCCAGCTATGATCTTTCCTGTCACGCTGTGCCATCTTCGCCCTCGAAGCCCCGGAAGCCTCGAACTCCACATAGTACAGCCGCAACTCGTCTGCTGACACCCACGGATCAATCATGTCATACCCCGTCGAAACAAGCTCGCTCAGCACGCGCTCGCTCGTAAATACGCCGTCGGGCGTTTCCCGGTAGGCCTCCATCAATCGCCACTTCCCGGAACCCGCATCACGCCGGCTGAAATACATCGTAAGCCCGTCCCTCGACAGGAACGGATACGCCGCGCGCTCCGTCGACGATAGGTTCAACTCGGAAATCAATTCCGGCGAACTCCATCCCCCCATCAAAGGGCTCACTACAACAAGAACAAGTAACCCAACAATTACAGCACACACATTCTTCATCACATTCATTTTTCCGCCCCTTTCTTTTCTAAGCCCCTTCTTCTTGTTTTCTCCCAACACACCTGACTACTGCTGCTTTCTAACGGCGTACAGATTCTTGCTGCCAAACGGTTCCGGCTCACTAAACCAGTAGTCTTCAAATTCTCTTTGAAAGTAACTCACCGGCCTTCCAACCACGTGTGGCTGCGGGTTCACATATTTGTCAGTCTGCCAGACTGTAACGATGAATGTGCCGTTCTCCGACAAGTGCTCCCGAATATTCTGCATGGCAGCCGAGAACAACTTCTCATCCACAATATGCTGCGCCACGCTTATCATTATTATGACGTCGAACTCACCCTCCAGCTCGTGTCTGCACACGTCCATCTTCTTGAACTTGAACCCAGGGAACCTCTCCGCAAGTCCACCAAACAATTCGTTCGTGATGTCGATCCCGAGGTAATCGGTTCCGCCATTATCTCGAAACACCTCCGCAAAAATGCCCGTGCCGCAACCAACGTCCAGCATCTTCACCTTGCCAAAATCGATCCCCTGCTTCCTGCAGAACTCTAAAAAAATCGCCCTCTCTTGCTCGTATTCTGCAACGTTCTCCTCTTCCGACTGCGTCCAGTTACCAACTCCACGACATGTGAATCCATGTTTCTTGTGACGCTCTTTCCAGTATTGCTCCGGCCGGTACTTCGGCGGGCGGATCATGTCTCTAAGTTTCCACAACGGTCGAAAAACCATCTTACGTAGCCTGTACAATGCAGTCTGCTCGTGTTCGCTTCCGTTTACCATGTCTGCTCCATATCAGCCGTTCAATGCTTCCTGAACTACACCACATTGGCAAGTCCCATCGGCTCAGGATAGCACATCTTCTGTGCGAAATCGACCTCTGAGCCTGTCCGGCCGACATATATATCAATGCCTGCTATTGCATCAAACACCCGCTTGCGAGTCTAACAAGCCACAAATCCCCCCCCAACTCCGCCTCCTTGCCCACGGACGAAATCCGCGACGGCACACCAACCGCCCCGTCAATCTCCTGCATATACGAAAACCTCAGCTCGCCCACAATCCCCCCGCCGCCGCCGACAAACTGAATCTCCTCTACAAGGTCGCCCTCCATGTCGATCGCATACACCATCTTCACCTCGCCGCAGTCCAACACAACCGTCGCCCTGCCGCCCTCCACCGCCGTCTCGAAGCGAATCCTCCTCCTCGCCGCGTCTCGCCGTATCGTATCGATCGTGTGCAGCCCCTCCCAAGGCCGGCCTATGCCCGCGAAAATGCCCCCCGTCCGCACGCCGCTGTACGATTTCACGATTCTCCCCTCAGCATCGTGGACACACAGGCCGCTGACGTCCCCGGAGATCTCATGATCCCCGACCCTAAGACTCAGCAGCGCCCTGTGTGTCCTGCCCGCCGCGTAGACAAATGGCATCTGCCCCGTCCCGCGCACGGGCCGACCCCCTGCTTGCCCCTCCACGACAAAATACGTCCATCCCCGCCGCCGCATATCGTCCCGACCGTCGATCAGCGTCGTTCGCCGAGGCCAGTCGCACTTGAAGTAGTCCTCCTCAAGCGCATTGCAGTGGCGAGTAGTCCACGACGCCGACGACTCATCCGCCCCGCCGCTCGCCGCGATAATGAGAAGATCCCTCCCCCGGCTGCCTATATAACCGTTCACCGGCGCATCGCCCTGAACCTCCGAAATGAAGTCCGCCAATTCCGGTGAGTCCGTCGGCAAACGCGTCACCGAGTAATCGCCCTGCCACATGCGGTGGCTTTCTAACGTGATCGTATTGCTACGCGGATCATAACGGTAATTGCCCTTGTCGTTTTGCAGCCATTGGCAGTACCTCTGCCGCCCCTCGTGATCCGCCACCACCTTCCTCATCATCACCGGCCCGTCAACGCCCTCCGGATAGTAGTACCAGAACTGGCGCATGTCCTCTTTATTCGACTTGCCTGCAATTGTGGCAGGCACGGTGTACACCGCCTCGCCGCCTTGAGCTTCCACCGTCCGGTCCGCCTGCGATATAGCCACCACGGCCGCCGTGCCCATCACCGTCGCCGCCGCCGAAAATGCAACCGCCGCTGCCTGCCCCCCTGCCGCACCGACCGCCCCCGCCGCCATGCCCACCTTCAGCGTCGCGGCCGTAACTGCAACCTCAGCCGCCGCCGACTCGCTAACCGCCGTCATCTTCCCGAACAGCACAAGCGCAGTCAGCAGCGACCCCCTCCCTAATCCTCGGCGCGACAACTGTTTTGCAAGAGAGTTCTTCGCGCGATAAAACAAAGCCCGAACGCTCAACTCCCTCATCCCCATCGTCTCGGCGATCTCCTTGTAAGACATGCCGTCATAACACCGCATCGTCAGTACCGCACGATGCCGCGGCTCCAGGTGGCCCATCGCCGCGAAGATGATCTGCTTCACCTCCGCGTTCACAAGGTTCGCCAGTCCTTCGCCCCCTTCGGGACCACCGCATATCCGGCTGCCGTCGCCCGGCACTAACTTGCTCCGCCACTTATCCCCGTAATGCCTGCGCAAACGGTTAAAGGCTATCCCGTGAAGCCACGATATGAAACGGTCGCCCCTCTTCAGCTTGTCAAACACCCTGACCATCTCTAACAATACCTCCTGCACAATGTCCTGAGTAAGCGACTCGTCAAGTGTAATCCGAAACACATACCTGCGCAAACTCTCCTCGCCCGCCGACGCCAGAAGACTCATGCTCTCTTCGTCGCCGTTCCGGGCTTTTTCAACCAGTTCCCTGTAATCCCTGATGCCGTCCATAAACTCAAAATAAACCACTACTAAGTGCAGCGTTTTGAAAAAACGTGATGCGTTATTTTCAAAAAAATGAAAAAATGTGAAAAAACACGAAAAGAAAACTCACTCAAAACGCCAAATTGACAAAAAAATCGCACGGATTGGCAGGCAAATACCCGCCAAAAGCCCGATTTCGCCGGCAAAATCAAAGAAAAAACGGCCTCCAAACCGGACCTATTCTAACATAAACCACGCCCCTTTGCAACCCCTTTCCCTCACACAATCCCGCTTTTTAGCGCACAAACCACGTTTTTTACAAATCTTTTACAAAACCCGACCCCCGACATGCGTTATACTAATGACGGCCTCAGCAACCATTCTTTAATTTAAGGAGATTCCAAATGACCACAAAAATCCCGCTTTTCAGCACAATATCAAGCATTTTTCTGACCGCCATCGCATACCCCCAACCAGCCACAAACATCATCATCCCCCAGTCATCCCCCTTCTCCCTTACAACCTCAAAACTCCACAATATCGAAATCACCGATATTGAAGCAAAAATCAACATTCTTGAAGCCTCCGCTTCAACCACCATCATTATAAACATCAAAAACAACTCCATCTCCCGCCAGGAAGCACAACTCCTCATCCCAATCCCCGACGCCTCCGCCGTCCGAGCCTTCGCCTACGACGGCGCCGGAACCCCCATAAATGCCGAAATTTTGCCGAAAAACGAGGCTAAACGCATTTACCAACAGCTCGTGTCCCAAATCCGCGATCCCGCCCTCGCCGAATTCGCCGGCTACAACCTCATCCGTTCCAGCGTCTTCCCCGTCGAACCCCGAGGCAAACAGCAAATCCGCCTCACCTACGACCACATCCTCGCCGCCGACGGCGCCAGAATCGACTACATCCTCCCCCGCTCCGAGTCCCTCGAATACGTCGTTCCATGGCGCATAAACGCCGAAATCAGGTCAAAAAGGCGGATCGCCACCGTCTACTCCGCCAGCCACGCCATGGACATCCGCCGCGCAAGCGACCATGTAATCAGCGTCAAGATCACCACCGAAGCAATCACCAACCCCGGACCGTTCAGGCTGTCCTGCCTGCTGGCTGACGAAGGCATGTCAGCAAGCATGTTCACATACCCCGACGAGAAAGTCGGCGGCGGGTACTTCCTGATGTTGGCTGGTCTGCCGTCAGAACCGGGCGAAAGCGGCGATTTTGAGGCCATGAAGCGGGAAATCACGCTGGTAATTGACCGTTCAGGGTCCATGCGAAACGAAAAGATCGCCCAGGCCAGGGAGGCCGCACTCCAGATCGTGTCCGGCCTGAAAGACGGCGAGGCCTTCAACATAATCGCCTACAGCAACACCGTCGAGCGATTCGCCGCCGCCCCCGTCGGCAAGAACAAAGATACGGCTCAAGCGGCTTGCAGATACATTGAAGGCATCACCGCAATGGGTGGCACCAACATTTACGACGCCCTCAAGGAGACCCTCGAACAGAGGCCGACCGAGGGTATGCTGCCCATCGTCCTGTTCCTCACGGATGGGCTGCCTACGGTTGGGCGGACGTCCGAGATTGACATCCGTAATCTCGTCATGAAATCGAACCCCTACAAGCGGCGGGTCTTCACGTTCGGCGTGGGCGTCGACGTCAATGCCCCGCTGCTGGAGAAGATCGCCGCCGAGTCCCGCGCCAAAGCCGAATTTGTGCTGCCCAGAGAAGACGTCGAGGTGAAGGTTGGCAAGGTATTTAAACGCCTGACGGGGCCGATTCTTGCCGACGCTGAATTGCGCGTTCTTGACGGCAAAGGCAAGGAGGCCCTTGGCAGGACACGCGACATCATGCCGCACGTGCTCGGAGACCTGTTTGAAGGCGATCAACTCGTGTTGCTGGGGCAGTACATCGGCCCCGAACCACTGAGCTTCGAGATTAACGGCAAGCATCTTGATAAGCGACGCACGTTTCGTTTCCGGTTTGACTTTGACCGACCGGACAAGCACAACGGCTTCGTGCCGCGTCTATGGGCGAGCCGGAAGATCGCGGAACTCATAGATGCTATACGGCAGATGGGTGCCGACGGCAGCGCAAATGCAAACGATCCCAAGGTCAAGGAACTGACCGATGAGATCGTCCGCTTGTCCACGGAGTTCGGTATTTTGACCGAGTACACGGCTTTCCTTGCCAGAGAAGGGACTGATCTGGCGGATACGGTCTCGGTTCGGCGGGAAGCGGGAGTTGCCCTGGAATCACGTGCGATGCGCGACCGTTCCGGATACGGCGGCGTCAACCAGAGCTACAATCTCGCTATGCAGAAGAGTGCTACTCTTAACCTACGCAATGACTACTACGACGCACAGATGAATCGGGTCTCGGTCGCTTCCGTCCAGCAGGTCAACGACCGCGCGTATTACCATCGCAGCGGTCAGTGGATAGACAGCCGCCTGCTAAATGAAGACGTTCGGCCAACCCGCGTAGTTGAAATCGGCACGCCTCAATACTTCGAGCTGCTGGATCGTCTCGTCCGTGAGAATCAGCAGGGTGCGGCAGCCCGCCGCGAAGATATCGTTTTGAAACTCGACAACGAAGTCGTACTCATCAGAAACTCGACACAGCAGTAAACGGAGCGGGCTCGTCCCGCTGAAACGAAAAGTCGTCGTCGGAAAATGAAAGGGCACAATTATGGCAAGATCAATGATGTGGACAGCAGCATTAGCTTTGATGTGGACGGGTCACTCGATGGACGCGGCGGATACAAGTGGAAACCAAACCGCCGATGCGGCGCAAGCTCTCAAATCTGAAGCGGTCGCAGCACCGGCGTGGGCGCCCGCGGTCAAGCCCAAGCCACTGAGCAACAATGTGCACAAGGGGCTCAAATGGCTTGCCCATCACCAGCACGAGTCCGGCGGCTGGGGCCAGGGCGAAGAGTCACAGCACATGGGCAACAGCATGGCCCATTTGATAGACAAGCCCAACGTCGCCGACACATGCGCGGCAGCACTGGCGATGATTCGGTCGGGCAGTACACCACAGCAGGGCCAGTATGCGCTGAATATTCGCAATGCCGTAGATTTTGTCATTGGACAGGTCGAAGCCGCCGATGACGAGTCGCTTTTTGTTACGGACATGCGCAACACGCGTCTGCAGATGAAACTGGGCACGTACATCGACACGTTCCTTGCTTCGCTGTTGTTTGCCGAGGTGAACGGCAAGATGCCCGAAAGCAGCCGGAAGCGATTTGACGCGGCCTTCGAGAAGGTCATGGACAAGATCGAGCGCAACCAGCGAGCAGACGGCACATTCGGTGAAACGGGATGGGCGAACACGCTTTCTTATTCTCTTGCCAGCAAAGGTTTCAATCGCGCGGCCCAGGTCGGACGTCCCGTCAGTGAGTCAGTCCGAGAGAGATTCGAGGGATATGCACAGGCCCAGTATGACCAATCGTCCGGCAAGTTCAGTGCGGCAGGTTCGGCAGGTGTGGACCTTTACTCCAGCGCAGCGAATCTGAGCGTGATGCGCGACAGTGATAACACAAACCAGGAACTGCGGCAGAAGGCCGAACAGAAACGGGCAACCGCCAAATCGAACGAAGAACGGCAGGAAGCCGAAAAACTCATCGCCCGCATTGATACGAATGAAGCTCAGCTCCAGTCGGCACAGCAGGCCGTGGTCAAAAAACTCGGCGATGCAAGATTCATCGCGGGTTTCGGCTCCAATGGGGGTGAGGAGTTTCTCAGCTATATGAACATTGGCGAGAGCCTTGTGGTTGCCGGCGGCGATGAATGGACCACATGGGACAAGAAAATCACCGAAAACCTCAGCCAGATACAGAACGCCGACGGGAGTTGGACGGGACATCACTGCATCACCGGACGCACCTTCTGTACGTCGGCGGCGCTGCTTGTGCTGATGACCGACCGTGCGCCGGTTCCCATCTCAACAAAGTTTAAGAGACAATAACCTCCACTGCTGGCCTTTAGGAGAACAGTCTTGTCAAATACAACCGCACGCTTTGCGAATCTTGCACTGCTGTGCTTTGCAGCGACGTGCATCGCACAAGCAAACACTGAAATCACGGCGCAAATCGATACGGCGCTGACACGTGCTGCGGATTATCTTGCCGATGCCCAGTCACCTGACGGACGCTGGCGATCCGAGACATACGGATGTTTCAAAGAAGGCTTTGCGCTGACGCCCTACGTGATGAGCTGCCTTCCGTTTATTCCGTGCCGGCGGGAGAGGTTGGATGAAGCATTTGACAGAGGTGTCGACGCGCTGTTAAATGCGGTGGATGAGCACGGCAATATCGACACGGGGCCGAGGCCGCTGGGGTTTCCTGTTTACACTGCGGCCTCGGCAGCCCGAGTGGTGGCGCTGGTGGACAAATCAGAGCGAAACCTTGCGGCACAGCAGGCGTGGCTTGGTTTTCTCCGCGGACACCAACTCGGCAGAAATCTGGGCTGGGCACCGGATGACGACGCTTTCGGCGGGTGGGGGTTTGCGGTTTATGCTCCGAAGAGGCCGGAGGATCCGTCGGTACTTGATCCATTCGCCAAATCGAATTTGGCGGCAACGGTATTTGCAGCGGCCGCGATGAAGTCGGCCCGGGTTCCATCAAATGACGCGATATGGTCGGATATCCTGATATTTGTTACGAGATGCCAGAACTTTCCGGATCATCCGGATGCCGCTGACGCTCGATTCGACGACGGCGGCTTCTTCTTCGCTCCAGGCGATGGTGTGGGCAACAAGGCAGGCATCGCGGGGACTGACCGCTTTGGACGCACGCGATACCGCTCTTACGGCAGTATGACCGGCGACGGCCTGCGAGCGCTGCTGTGCTGCGGCCTTGACGCCGATCATCCACGGGTAGTGGCTGCGCGCCTTTGGCTTGAGCAGAACTTCAGCACAGAAACAAATCCCGGTGAGTTTGCTGAAGACAGGCGAGTACTGCAGAACGCAACGTACTACTACTATCTCTGGGCGGTCGCCCACGCGTTTACACGGCTGGGCATAGACGAAATCAACGGACCTCACGGAAGAATCCGCTGGGCCGAGGTGCTTGCCGAGCAGGTGATCAAGTTGCAGAGGCCTGACGGCACGTGGGCAAACCGCTACACGGACGCAAAAGAAGACGATCCACTTGTTGCTACGCCGTGGGCGGCGGCGGTTCTGGCGAACTGCCGGTACGTGATCACGACTGCAAATCTGCGGGGAGAAGATGCCTGCCCCAAAATCCCAAGAGGCCCAGGATCCGGAACAGAAAACAATTGAACGTTGTTATTATCGGGCCCTATTTGCAAAGGCAGTCCGCACATCTCACTTGCAGGCAGCAGTCATAATTGCTTGATGTCAAGCGGTCTACATTGCTGGCAGTCGAGCCTGCCATTGAATCAATAGCGAAATGCTCATCGCCGTTCAAGCCAACGCAACTGGACAACCAGTCTTGGAAATCATACTTGATTAGCCGATTCGCGCAAAAAGCAAGGGGAGGCGCTGTCGCCAAACGCCTCCCTGCATTGTGTTGGGTTGCCGTGTCCGATGCCACTGCAACCCGTTGCTGACGGGCCACCCCCGCACCTGGCCCATCAGGGTTTATTCTTGTGATCCATCACCCTGACAATCGCCTCTTTCGGTACTATAAACGCGATCATTAGAGAGCAATCAACTAATTTCCGCGGCAAAATGCTCGTGCAGTGGAAAAAAGAGTAAATTCGTTACTTACCCTGATAGGTGTTGTGATAAAAGGCTTGAGCGGCATTAGCAAACGGCTATAGCCGACTAAGGCAAACTCTTATTGGCAGATGACAGGGCCTTTTAATACCCCTATTTGTGGCGATTTCAATACTGATAAAGGTTAAACGTATAAATGCGCCCACGGAACAAGAGCGCTGATGGGTCCTCATTCGCTTTTTCGAAGGATTTTAGCCCCCGCGCAGTTGAGTTTCTGCTCTATGCGTTCATAGCCGCGGTCGATGTGATAGACGCGATTGATAACGGTCTTTCCTTTTGCGGCCATTCCCGCCAGGACCAGGGCCGCCGAAGCGCGCAGATCGGACGCCATGACAGGCGCAGCGATGAGTGTGTCGACCCCTGCAACAATGACGCTCGGACCCTCTTTGCGCAGGTTGGCGGCCATGCGGTTGAGTTCCGCTACGTGCATGAATCTGTCGGGAAAGATTTTCTCTGTGATAACACTGTTGCCGTCGGCCAACGCCAGCATGGCCATCAACTGGGCCTGCAGGTCGGTCGGGAAGCCCGGATATGGCTGTGTGGTGATATCGGCAGGCCGAATGGCTGCGGCGGCGCGCGACGCCACGCAACCATCGTCAGCAGCCTCAACGACAACACCCATGCGCTCGAGCCGGTCGACCACAGCAAGCAGATGTTCAAGGCAGCAGTTGCGCAAACGCAGCCTTCCTCCGGTGATTGCAGCAGCAACTATAAACGTGCCGGCTTCGATTCGATCGCCTATGACACGATATTCGACGGGCTTCAACGACGTAACTCCTTCGACGGTTAGCCGGGGAGAGCCGATGCCTGATACTTTGGCACCCATGGCGTTGAGACAGTTGGCCAGATCGGCGACTTCCGGCTCACACGCAGCCGACTCGATTACGGTCGTGCCCTTGGCAAGTGCGGCCGCCATGAGGACATTGGCGGTACCCAAGACGGTCGAGCCGAAAGGTCCTCCCAGAAAAATCCTCTTTCCTCTCAGGCCTCCGTCAGCAGTGGCGACGATGTTGCCGTTGTGCAGGTGGATCTTGGCGCCCAACTCTCGCATTCCGTGCAAATGAATGTCAACCGGTCGATCGCCGATGGCACAGCCGCCCGGCATAGATACTTCAGCCCGCCCGCAGCGTGCCACAAGGGGACCAAGGATGCAAATCCCCGCCCGCATCTTACGGAGGACGTCGTATTCGCCGACAGGGTTATTCAGTTTTGAGGTGTCAATCGCCAGGTCACCATTTTCGTGTTCCACAGAGGCCCCGAGTCGATGCAGTAATTGGCGCATTACCGCGATGTCTGCAAGTTTCGGCACGCCCCGAAGAACGGTAGTGCCGGGCGCGAGGATGGCGGCGGCCATGATCGGAAGCGAAGCATTTTTGGACCCGCTGATCTCAATGGTTCCATCCAGAATGACGGGACCTTCAATGTGGAAAGTATCCATACTTGATTTTCCTTGAAAAAGATGCCCCAATGTAATACAAGTGAACGGGGGTTTCAAGATATTAAGCCGCGACGGACGGATTTGCGGCGATCACGACCCCGCCAAGAGCCGAAAGCACTCAAGACGCTTTTTAAACAGGCACGGATGTTGATTATGAACACGATTATTCCTGCATCTGACCTGCCCGGCATTTCTGCAGCCAGTATTCCAATTGCGGTCGGCGAGGTTATCGTCAGCGCGGTGATCGTGTGTTCGGTGCTGATCCTTGCAGCGTGGCTGGTGTTCGAGAAAGGACCGCTGGCGCTGGTGGAGGCACGGCCAAGAAGAAACCGTATTCCCCTGTACCTGCCGTTTGTACTGCTGGCGGCGTGGGCGGGTCTGAGCCTGGCGGCTACTCTGCTGATTACGCATCTACTGCCGGGCACCAGAGTTGTTGAGGATGAGCCTGCCGTTTATATCGCTCTTACGGTCGTTGAGATCGTAATGATCGTCGGGATGATCGCACTTGGCGTCCATTTCTTTCCCAGAGGACTCAAGGGTTTCGGCCTGGATGTCCGCAACATACCTGATGATCTTCCGGCGGCTTTTGTCAATCTTGTGGCGGTTATGCCGCTCGTGTGGCTGGGGGTTTTTGTGGTCGATTTCCTTGGCAAGCAGTTCGTAGGGCCGGATTTTGAAATCCGGGGCAACGAAGGGCTTGACGTGCTTACGAGCACTCCCGATCCGCTCATGCGATTGATGATGCTGAATTTCGTGCTGATCGTTGTTCCGGTATTCGAAGAGATTCTTTTTCGTGGCATAGTCCAGTCGACGATTCGCAGGTATTCGCGGTCTGCCTGGGTTGCGGTTTTCGTTACATCGGCGCTATTCGCGGCAATGCACCCTTCGCACCACTGGCCGGCAATCTTCATCCTTTCGGTGGGTATGGGCTATTCGTACGAGCGAAGCGGCTCACTCTTCCGGCCAATATTCATGCATGTGCTTTTCAACACCACCAATGTGGTCGCAGCGTTCCTATCCAAGTAACACATATTCTGCGCATGATAAGGGCCGGCAACCCGGGAGTCGCCGGCCAATTGTATGATAAGCCCACTCCCTGCGAGGGGTAGGATCTTTCTCGGCTTTGGGTATCGCGAGCCCGCTCGCTCAGACGAACTGCACCGCCAGGCCGATATTGGCGCCTTCGAACATGTTCTTTCGTTCGACTCGAAGCACCTTGCCGCTCTTGATGCGGGCGTACTGGCCTTTCTGCCGGGCCAGTGAAGTCGTCCTGGGAAAATTGATCTCGACCTCATGGCCGGCCCGGACTGGGGTGGTCATGGGAACAGAGATGTAAGCTCCGCCCTTGCTGACGTTGATGCTTCGACCATTGAAGAATCTGTTTGCCTCGGGTAGCCACACGCTCACCGGCCAAGCCAGGTCCGAACGCGCATCCTTTCTTTGTTCGACAACCGCTGTCTCCATTGTTCCGTTCTCCGTTAATTTGGTGAAGTATAAGGCCATGCCTTTCTATCGGCGATGTTAACTTGGGATATTTAGCCTATTTAGGCGAGCCGCGATGCTTTTATAGAAGCGATCTTAATTCGCCTATTTTCACCTGCCAGTGCTGCCAGGCAGCGTTTTTCGTGCTAAGTGCGGGGGAAACGGTCGGAAGCAGAGAGTTTTAGAAAAACATCTTAGACACAATCTCCGGCGACTTTCCGGCGTAAGGCTCGACAGGTATCAATGAATTTCTTTCACGGATAGTGGTTTTCTGAGTGGCTTTTTATCAGACCAGTCAGGTTGTTAGAGCAGAATATCGGGTTAAGAGGCACTTATATCGTCCCTACGAAATAATTTTGCAGAATCCACGAAACATTTTTTCGCTCGGTACGTCTATATGATTGAGAGCAAAAGGCGAAAGGAAATCGCCGAGAGAAAAAACCAAAGAGTCTTTTCATCACCCTCCTCCGAAGCCAGATACTCATGAAAGTGGGGTCTGGCTTTTTTATGCGCAGTACTAATAGGCGACCTGTCACATCATACATTTGGCCACTTGCCTTGGACTTGAAAGCACCTGCGGAACCGGGTATAATGTGTGCTTTGAGGCTCATAAACAATTTGAGGAGTTATTGAAATGAATATGAAACGTCGTGAGTTTCTTGTGCGTTCGTTAGCGGGCGTGGGCGGACTGGTCGCCGGGGCACCGATATTGCTGGCAGAGGGCAGACCTGCTGCCACCTTCGATCCTTACGAACGTTTTGAACTGGCGCGGACCGGCATCAAGGTGTCGCGGCTTTGTCAGGGAACGGGCGTCCGCGGGGGCAATCAGGAGTCGAACCATACCCGGATGGGCAAGGAGAAGTTCGAGGCGATTATTCGGGGCGGGTATGAGCGAGGAATTCGGGTGTACGACCTTGCGGACCTTTATGGGACGCACCCTTATGTTGTGCCGGCACTGGCGCAGATTCCTCGCAAGAACTATGTGATCATCTCGAAGATATGGTTTCGGAGCGGCGGACTGAAGATACAGGAGCGGCCGGATGCGGACGTTGTTACGGAGCGGTTTCTAAAGGAGCTGAGGACAGACTACATCGATATGCTGCTGCTTCACTGCTGCACGGACGGCGACTGGAACAACAAGCTCGAGAAGCAGATGAATATCATGGCGGGCCTCAAGAAGAAGGGTGTTATCCGGGCACATGGGGTGTCGTGTCATTCGCTGGCGGCACTGAAGACGGCGGCAGAGGAGCCGTGGGTTGATTCGGTTCACGCAAGGATCAATCCGTTTGGCGTGCTGATGGACGGGCCCGCAGAGGAGGTTGCACCGGTTTTGCAGAAGATGCACTCGGGTGGTAAGGCGGTAATCGGCATGAAGATTCTGGGCGAGGGCAGATTCAGTGACGACGAGGAGAAAAAGAACGCGTCGATCAAGTATGCCTTGGAACTTGGCTGCGTTGACATCCTCAACGTGGGCTTCGAGGACGTGAAGCAGATTGACGATTTCGCCGGGCGAGTTAAGAAGGTGGTCAAGACCTGACGCAGACAATACCTTCCGATGCAATCAATTCTCTTTGGCGAGGGTTGCCTCAAGACACCGTGCGAGATCGGGGTATTTAAACGTGAAGCCTGCATCGAGCAGCTTTCGAGGGACGGCACGGGTGCTCGACAGGAGCAATTCGCGAGCCAACTGGCCGAACACTGCTTTGAGGGCAAAAGCAGGTATGCGGAGGAAACACCTGCGACCCAGAGTCGCTGCCAGGGTGTGTGAGAACTCAGCATTTGTTACGGCATTTGGCGAGACCGAATTGACGGGTCCTTTGACGCGTGGGTTGTCGAGGGCAAACAGGACCGCGGCAGCGGCGTCAGTCAGCGATATCCAAGGCATGTATTGACGGCCTGAGCCGAATGATGCCCCAAGATAACAGGAGAAAAGGGGAAGCATTTTGGCGAGTGCACCACCGCTGGCGCTTAGCACCATGCCAAACCGCATTTGCACCGTGCGGATGCCCGATTTCTCGGCTTCACGACAGACGGCTTCCCAGTCACTGGCGATTTCCGGAAGAAAACCATCGCCCATCGGGGATTCTTCGGTAAGGGACGTCTCGCCGCGGTCGCCATAGAAGTTTGCACCAGATGCGGAGATCAGGACCTCGGGGCGTTGTTCCATACCTGCGATATAATCGACAAGGAGGCGGGCGGATTTGACACGGCTTTCACGAACGCGATGTTTTTTTGCCTGTGTCCATCGCCCGAAAAGACTCTCCCCGGCAAGGTGAATGACGGCGTCGCAGCGGCGAAGCTTGGATCTGTCGAGAAAACCTTCCATCGGGTTCCACATGATTTCATTGGAGCGGACGAGATGCGGCGGACGAATGAACTGATACACCTGGTCGCCGCGCCGCTGCAAAGCAGCCACGACCTGAGAGCCAATGAAACCCGTTCCACCTGTTACAAGTACAATCACATCAAACCTTCCCAATCCGTTAAGCACATGCAGCTAAGTGCCGGAAAGTATATCGTCGGCGACCTCAGGCGTACAGTTCTTTTGGCTTTTTCTTGCACATCGTATCGGTTACAATCGCTTTGGCGGACGATAGAAAGCGAGGCGGCCTGGTTAAGGAGAACGATTATGGCTTTTACTTTGGGTATTGGACAGGAGGCGCCGGATTTTTTTCTGCCGGCAACCGACGGACGGACATACAGCCTTGAGGATTTCTCCGACGCGGCGGTACTGGTGGTTTTCTTCACGTGCAATCACTGCCCGTATGTGCTGGGATCAGACGAGGTGACGCGGCAGACGGCGCTGAAGTTTGCGCCACAGTGGGTTACGTTTGTGGCGATCAACTCGAACAGTCCGAATACTTATCCTGAGGATTCGTTTGAAAACATGATCATCCGCATGAAGGAGCAGCGATTTCCTTGGGTGTATCTTTACGATTCGACGCAGGAGACGGCGCGCGAGTACGGCGCCCTTCGGACGCCTCATTTCTTCGTTTTCGACGGCAGGCGCAGGCTGATCTATACGGGTCGTGGGGTTGATAATCCGCGGGAGGCGGCAAAGATGACGGTCAACGATCTTGAGAACACACTGGCAGAGCATTTGTCGGGTAAGAAGATCAGCAGGCCGGTAACAAATCCGATCGGATGCAACGTGAAGTGGGAGGGAAAGGATGCTCACTGGATGCCGCCGGAGGCATGCGATCTGGTTTGAGGATGTGTTTGTCGACACAATGCAGAAGGGACAAATGATGAGAAGAAGGCGTTTTGTGGGTTTTGCGGGGTGGTGTGCACTGATGTGTTTCTGCGTGGCGGCATGGGGTGAGACGCTGTACGTTGGTCCGGAGGGCAATGACGCATGGTCGGGAAAGACTGCTCGGGCACACGCTGGGACCGACGGGCCAATGGCGACGGTGTCTGCTGCAGTGGCGGCATTGCGCAAAGTTGAGGCGAGTCGGCCTCGTGAGATTATTCTCACGGCAGGCGAATACTATCTTGACAGGCCGATCGTGCTGGACGAGCGGGACAGCGGGCTGGTGATACGTGGGGCGGAAGGGGGCAAGGTGTATCTGTTCGGGGGGAAGCAGGTGACGGGGTGGCGGCCCGACGGGGACGGCTTGTATGCTGCGATGCTGCCGGAGGTGAAGGCGGGTGAGTGGGACTTTCGGGCGATTGTTGTGAACGGACGTCTATGTGAGCGGTCGCGACTTCCGGAGGCGGGAACGTTTGTGCATGCGAGCGAATTCAACGTGAGCTGGATGAGCACGACGGGTGGCGGGTGGCAGCGGAAACCGACGGCGGAGGAACTGACGACGATGAAGTACCGGCCGGAGGACATCGGTGCATGGTTCGATTCGAACAATGCGGAGATTACGGTTTATCACATGTGGGATGAGTCCATGGTGGGGGTCTCAGGCATCGACCGTGAGAATCACAGGATTACGTTTTCTTCGCCGGCGGGACATCCCCCGGGGGCGTTCGGGGTGAAAAAGTATGTGCTTTGGAATCTGCGAGAGGGCATGACGCGGCCGGGGCAGTGGTATCTGGACCGGACTGCGGGGAAGGTTGTGTATCGACCGATGCCCAAAGAGGACATGAGAACGGCGACGATTCTTGCACCGACGATGGAGTCAATAATACGTATTCGCGGGTCGGCGGAGAGGCCGGCGGAGAACATAACGATACGAGGGCTTTGCCTTTCTATTACGGGGACTCCGCTTGTGGCGGGTGGATTCGGTGCGGGACGTTTTGACGGGGCGGTTGATCTGAGTAACGCAAGGGACTGCAAGCTGTTGGATCTGGAGGTATTCAACGTTGCCGGGCAGGGCATAAAGGCTCGGGGGCCGGGCCTGGAGGTGCGCGGCTGCCATATTCACAATACCGGGGCATGTGGTTTAAGGTTCGGCAGCGACAATGCGCAGATAATCGACAACCATATCCACCACATCGGGCGGATGTATCCCAGCGCGATCGGCTTGCAGAGCAGCGGGAACAATTTCCTCGTGCGTCATAACGCCATTCACGACACGCCTTACTCGGCGGTGACCGGCGGCGGGCGGGACAACCTTTATGAGTACAACCTGATGTATCATGCGATGCAGGAACTGCACGACGGCGCGGGGATCTATATATTCGGCGGCAAGGGCGTAGTCATTCGCAGCAACTTCATTCGCGATATCATCGACACCGGCGGTTACGGGGCATCGGCTTATTATCTGGACGAGACGTGTGAAGGTTGTACGGTGGAGGGCAATCTGTCAGTTGGCATTGCTCGGCCGTCGCATAACCATATGGCGAAGAGCAATACGATTCGGAACAATGTGTTTGTGATCGAGGGCGACGCGACACTGACATGGGCGAGATCGTCAGAGTACACGTTCGAGAAGAACATTGTGAGGGCGACAGGTTCGATAACATTTTCGAACTTCGGTGGGATAACGACTTTTCGCGACAACCTGCTGTACAGTGGGACCGGGAGGATTATCGGGGAGAAGATGAGTCGGTACAGTGCGGAGGGCAGCGCTGCGATCAAGGCGGGAGACGGCAACGTTTTTGCTGATCCTTTGCTGACGGAGTACGGCACGGGTCGGGTGGCAGTGAGCGCCGAATCGCCGGCGGTGAAGATGGATATTTCACTGATAGATGTCAGTTCGGCGGGTCCCAGAAGGAGATGACTGACAAATTGACGGGGCTTTCGGTCATGAGGGAAACAATTGGTTTCGTGCTGTTTGTCGCCACTTTTGTTGCGTTGTGCGGGCTGTGCAACTACTACGTGTTCTGGCGATTCAGCGGGTTCTTCGGGTTTAAGCGGGGTGCGGCTTTTTGGGGCGTTGTCGTCCTCCTGACACTGAGCTACATCCTGTCGATCTGGATACATGATTTTGTGCCAGGCAGGTTGACGGTGCTGCTGCACGAGGCGGCGGGGCTGTGGCTGGGAGTGGGGTTTCTGTTTTTTTCGGCTCTTGTCGTATTTGAGGTGCTGAAGTACTTAATCAAGGTTCCGCCGCCTGTTGCGGGCACAAGCATCCTCGTCGTCGTGCTGGGTCTGACGTGCTACGCGATGTACAATGCGAGTATCATACGAATCAATGAAGTGGATATTGCGGCGCCTGTGGAGATGAGGATCGCGCACCTGAGCGACATTCATCTGGACTCGGACGGCGACAGGTTTCTGCGGCGAATCGTAGAGAAGACTAACGCATGTGCTCCCGACGTGGTGCTGATCACGGGTGATATGATTGAGCCGCGCAGCGGCATGACGGCAAAGACGCTGATGCAGCTCGACGAGCTTTCTGCGCCGGCGTTTTTTGTGATCGGCAATCATGAGCGATACGCGGGCATGGAACACGTCATGGAGCTTTTTGCGGCGACGAAGGTGCGGGTCCTGCGAAACGAGGCGGTTGAATTCGGTGACGTTCAGATCATCGGAATAGACGATGACAACAACCCTGCCCAGGTCGCGAAGGCACTTGAGCATATCGCTGTGGATCCTGCAAGGTATACTGTTCTGATGTACCACAGGCCTCAGGGATTTGAAGATGCCGCAGAGGCGGGCGTGGGGCTGATGTTAGCGGGTCATACGCACAACGGCCAGATTGTTCCGTTTAATCTTATAGTACGGTTAGCCTTTCGGCGGATCAAAGGTTTGCATCGTTATGGCGATAGTTTTATGATGGTGTCCGTGGGGACAGGCACGTGGGGGCCGAAGATGCGATTGGGCTCGCGCAACGAGATAGTCATGCTGAGGCTGGGCAAGATGGACTGAGTGGGGCTGTTTAATAGGTCATGTCTGTGATCTTGCCCTGTTTCTTTTTCGGCCTACAATGTCTTTAGCAAATCCACCTATATACATTTTTTCCGGTCGGCGATATCTGTCAATGAAGCCGGGATGCCGCCGGGCCGATTTGGGAGTGCAGACTTTTTTTGGTGTTGAGGTATTTTTTCCGGGCCGATAACAAGGATGCAGAGCGGCATTGTCCGGGAACATTTTGATGACAGAAATGGAAAAGAACGCTTCAGAGCATCGGTGGCGGAATCGCAGGTTGATAATTAATCTGGCGGCGGGCTTGATCGTACTGGTATCAGCGACGGCCGGGTTATGTGCTTTTGTCAACCGCAGCGAACCTCGTGTGGGTGTCGAACTTAGCAAACTGCGCGGGGTCAGCATCGTGCGGCGTGGGCGGTGGCATAGCGGCCAGACCACCAACGTGGATTTGAACGACCGCCGCTACAGCAGGATTTACCGTGACGGGTATGAGCTGCTCTATGCGCTGTGCGACGCGACCGATCAGCAGTATCCCATAGTTCAAATCGCACGTTTGCCGGCGGGCTGGTATCGTGTGTCGGCGGCGACGGATCGTGGGGGTCAGGATGGTCTGCTGCGCCTGCTGAGCACCGCATACGAGGAGGCTTTTGGTCTGGAGGTGGCCGTTCGCGAAATAGAGACATACGTACAGGTGATGACCTGCCCGAATGAGCACGCGCTGAAGCTGCGACCTTCGGCGAGGAAGACCCCCTACTTCAAGGGTGATTTTGCGGAGGGCACCAACGGGACAGGAACCACGAGGACACGGTATCGGGTCGAATTTGCCTGCGGCATGGATAATCTTGCATCTTACAGTGCGTATATGACACGCAAGGCATACGAGGAGCAAAGGCCGGCGGTGCGCGATCGTATGCTGGCAACTGCGATTGTCAACGAGACTGGTCTGTCGGGTCTTTACGAAGGGGAATTCTCGTGGAGATTCTATGACGCAGACGGGCTTACAGAGCAGCTTGAGGCGTCAGGTCTCAAGCTCACACCGGCCAAACGCAAAATCAAGGCGCTCGTGATAGCCCCTCGACAATGATCGCGTCCTTCCGCAACTGTTGGCCCTCCCGCTTGCTTTTTTGCTGTGTATCGGCGACCATAAGCATGTTAGATGCACCCTTTGCAGGGCAGGTGGAGCAATGAACGTACTGGCGATTGAGGGATATTACGGGGGCAGCCACAAGGCCTTTCTTGACGGCTGGATGGGGCGGAGCCGGCACCAGTGGACATTATTTACTCTTGCGGCAAACAAGTGGAAGTGGCGGATGCGGCATGGGGCGATTACATTTGCCCGGCAGGTCGAGCGGTTAGCCGGTCAGGGCGGGTGCTGGGACGTGCTGTTCTGCTCGGACATGCTTAATCTGGCGGAGTTCGTGGGGTTGGCGGGCGAAGTGGTGCGGCGGCTGCCGAAGGTGGTTTACTTCCATGAGAATCAGCTTACGTACCCGATGCGGGTGGAGTCAGAGCGAGACTATCAGTACGTTATGACGAACCTGACGACGGCACTGGCGGCGGACGCGGTGTGGTTCAATTCGGCGTTTCATCGCGATGAGTTCCTTGCGGCGTTGAGGACGTTTCTGCGTCGGATGCCGGACAATCAGCCGCTCGACGCCGTCGAGGAGATTGCCTGCAGGTCGGCCGTTCATCCGCCGGGAATCGAGCCGTTTGAACGACACCGGCGGAGGGCGCCGGGGCCGCTGCATGTCCTTTGGGCGGCGCGATGGGAACATGATAAGAACCCGGAAGATTTCTTTGCGGCTATGAAGATACTGAAGGATAAAGGGGTGGATTTTTGTCTAAGCGTCATCGGCGAGCAGTTTCGCGAGGCGCCCGAGGTATTCTCATGGGCGAGGGAGTATTTTGCTGGGCAGATCGTCCGGTGGGGATGGCAGGAGACGCGCGAGGCATACCGCGATGCACTGATGGACGCAGATGTTGTCGTCTCGACGGCCAATCACGAGTTCTTCGGCATTAGCGTTGTAGAAGCGATCGCAAGTGGTGCGTATCCCCTGCTGCCCAGGCGACTTGCCTATCCGGAGATACTTGGTGAAATCGGCGGCGCAGACCTCGGCGATTTTTCCTACGATGGAACAGCCAAAGATCTTGCAGACAGACTTTGTAATTTGGATTTTAACTACAGAGATTTTAGCATAAGTTATTCTCTTGGCGAATTGGCTTGCAGGGTCAATCGTCGTTACGGATGGGGGAATGTGGCGGATAGACTGGATGAGGAATTGGAGGCATGCACAGTTTAGTTTTGCTACAATGGATTATACAGTAAACCTCGGCACCAGGTGAAGGACTGGGATTAATCTTGAATGAGTGGGACGGCCGATTATAATACGGCGTTGGTTGAAAACGGAGTTTCATTTATTACGGCATGACATGATGGCTCTTTCAAGACTACAGGTTCACCACAGACTTATGGGCCCGCATTGTGAGATCGTTACACCCCCGACAGGAATTGAGATGCCGATAGCGATGCGGCGGTACCACTTCATTGGGGCCGGCGGCATCGGCATGAGCGGGCTCGCACGGCTGCTGGTTAAGAACAACGCGATCGTGAGCGGTTCGGACATGGAGGACACGGCGGTGGTGCAGCACCTTCGTGACGCAGGGGCGGATATTCGTGTCGGCCACAGCGCCTGCAATCTGCCGGACGGATTGGAGGCTGTGATTGTCTCGGCGGCTGTGAAGGAGACGAACCCGGAATATGCGGAGGCTCGCAGGAGGGGCTGCACGATACGCAAGTACGCCGAGATGTTGGGTGAGTTGATGGACTGTTACGATGGGATCGCCGTCTGTGGAACCCACGGCAAGAGCACGACAAGCGGATGGCTGGCACACCTGATGACCGTGGCAGGCGCCGACCCGAGTTACATTGTCGGGGCGGATATCCCGCAGTTGGGGGGTTCCAGCGGCGTCGGGGACAGCGACATCTTCATCGCGGAGGCGTGCGAGTACGACCGCAGTTTTTTGAACCTGCATCCTGAAATCGGCGTGATTCTCAACATAGAGCAGGATCATCTGGACTACTATCGCGACGAGGACGAAATCGTTGAGGCGTTCGTCGAGTTCGCCCGGGGCGCCCGGCCATCGGGAGTTGTGATAGTCAACGGCGACGACCACAACTCGCGGCGCGTATTGGCGGCCGTGGAGCAGGACCGCACGTGCCTGACCTTCGGGCAGACCGAGACCTGCGATTTCAGTGCGCGTAATGCGGCACTTGTGGACGGGCTTTGCGAGTTTGACGTTTACCGGGGAAGCACACTTCTGGGCAGAACACGGATCGGCGTTCCCGGCCGGCATAATATCTATAACGCCCTTGCTGTTGCGGCGGCCGCCGCGAGCGCCGGGGTCGACCACCGCGAGATGTTGCGGCTGATGGGCCGGTTCGCAGGCATGGACCGCCGGCTGATGCTAAAGGCCCGCTTTGACGGCATCGTCGTGTTAGACGATTATGCCCACCATCCCACGGAGATACGGGCGTCTTTGGAGGCGATCCGCAGCCTGTACCGCCCCAAGCGGATATGGTGCGTTTTTCAGCCGCATCAGTACAGCCGGACACGGTTTTTATTAGACGATTTTGCCGAGAGCTTCAAGCTGGCCGATATAATCATCGTGCCAGAGATATACTTTGTTCGGGACACTGAAGAAAACAAGCGTCTTGTGAACGCCGAGGTGTTGGTGGACCGAGTACGGAAAACCGGCGCCGAAGCCATGTACATAGACGATTTTGCCGGGATATGTGAGCACCTCAAGACCCATGTCAGGAGCGGCGACCTGGTGGTAACTATGGGTGCGGGAAACGTTTGGAAAGTAGCAGATGAGTATATTCAGTGGCTTGGAAAAGATCGTAAAGACTGACTGCCACCTGTGTAACTATACGTGGTTTGGTTTAGGCGGCAGCGCCGATTACATGATCACTCCACATACAGTCGATGAGCTGCAATCGGTGATAGTGCGATGCAACGAAAACGAACTACCGTATAAGATAATCGGTTTCGGTTCGAATCTGCTCGTGCGGGACGAAGGTTTCCGCGGCGCCGTAATCAAACTCGAAGGTGATGCCTTTTCGTCGATCGAGTACAACGGCGAAACGGTCGTTGCTATGGCCGGGGCGAGTCTGAGCAAACTCGTGTTGGATTGCGTGCGCAAGGGACTCGGCGGACTGGAGGCGCTGACCGGCGTCCCCGGCTCCATCGGCGGCGCAGTCAAGATGAACGCCGGCGGGACATTCGGCGACATCGGCGCTTCAGTGCAGAGCGTCACACTCATGGACAAAGACGGCAACGTTTTCGAAAAGGCCAAACCGGAACTCGTGTTCGACTACCGTTGTGTGAATATCACCGTGAGGATTGTTCTCGGCGCAACACTTACCCTGGCGGAAAGCGATCCTGAGCAAATGCTTCGGACAACGAAGGAAATATGGATTTACAAGAAGAACAGCCAGCCGCTGAATACGCGAAACGCCGGTTGCATTTTCAAGAACCCTCGCGGGCTGTCCGCCGGAGCACTGATCGACCGGGCGGGGCTCAAGGGCATGCGGATAGGCGGCGCAGTCGTTAGTGAAAAGCACGCCAATTTCATAGTTGCAGAAGAAGGCTGCACCAGCACTGACGTACTGGCGCTGATCGAGAATATACGAGCCCGCGTCAAGGAAGAATTCGACATCGACCTCGAACTGGAGTTGGAAATCTGGTAGGCAACGACAGCGTGAATCCTCCCTCCAAAGTAGCTGTCCTTATGGGCGGCATCGGATCCGAAAGGCAGGTTAGTCTTCTCAGCGGGGCCAATATCGTCCGCGCGCTTGGCGGGGCCGGTTTTGAAGTGGCCGCCGTCGACATCACGCCCGATGACCTTAGCATCCTTGACGACAAAAGCATTGAGGTTTTCTTTCTTGCCCTGCATGGAGAGTTCGGAGAAGACGGACGGCTCCAGCATATCCTCGAAGAGCAAGGTCTTATTTACACCGGCTCCGACGCGTGTGCCAGCCGTCTGGCGTTCGATAAGGCAGCCTCCAAGGCCGCCTTCCGGGCTGCCGGCATAAACGTGGCCGAGGACATACTTATAACGACCGAACGCGACCTCCTCAGCCTGCCGGGGCAACTTACAAAATTTGGTGCCAAATTCGTCGTCAAGCCGATAAGGGAGGGAAGCAGTGTTGGAGTTTCCATAGTCCAAGGTCCGGATAACGCGTGCAGCGCCGCCAGGCAATGCTGGCACGACCACGGCGACTGCATGGTCGAAGCCTTTGTGCAGGGCCGAGAACTGACGGTCGGCATTCTCGATGGCAAGCCTCTGCCGATTATTGAGATAAAGAGCCGGACAGCCTTTTATGACTATGAGGCCAAGTACGTGGACGACGCGACGCAGTACCTTTTCGACACCGTGGCCTCGGCCAAGACAGTGAAACGGCTTCAGGAAACGGCCGCGAAGTGCTTTGAGGTCCTGGGCTGCCGGCACATGGGTCGAGTGGACATGATCCTGACGGACGAGGATGTTGATTATGTTCTTGAGATCAACACGCTGCCGGGATTCACGAGCCATTCGCTCCTGCCAATGGCGGCGGCTCGCGCAGGACTTGGTCCGGAAGCCTTGTGTGGTCTGATCGTCCGCAGTGCATGGAGGGACGCAGGCAGCCCATTCGCAGAAGGTGCAGCGTAAGGAAGTGGATGAGGTTTTTTTTCGGCATCAATAAAGCCTATGGCACGGAAACGCAAGCAGAAGAACAAGACATCATGGTTCGGCTTCGGTTCACCGCCGAGCCGCAAGAAGACAAAGCGCCCTCGCAAAGCCAGCCGGGCTGAGACAATAGCCTCGCTGAAGAAGCTGGCGGCAGTTGCAGCGGCGGTGTGTGTATTCACCGGACTGGGGTTTGGTTTCGGGTATATGGAGCGCTATGTTCAGGCGGTTTCGCCGGTCGCTGAACCTTCGGGTGCTTTGGAACTGATTTCGCCGCCTCGGTGGATCAATGCCGACGTGCAGGGCAGAATTGCCGCGGCGGCGGGCGGATACTGTTTTGATCTCGGCGACGACACCGCCGGTGAAATAGCCAGTCGTCTTAAGAACTTCCCATGGCTCTACAATGTTCGTGTCCGCACCACTAACAAGACTATTCACGTGAACGCGGATTACCGCAAGCCTTCGGCCATGATTAAGAACGGCGGCAAGAAGCATTATCTTGCGCTGGTCCGACCCGGCGATCCTTTGTATGCGGTCGAGTGGCCCAAGGTGGTGCTGTTGGACTTTGTCGAAATTGACGCATTGCCAATCCTTGAAATCAAGGGATTCTCAACGAAAGGCATGCCCTCCCTCGGCGGAGCATGGGATGCGCCTGAGGTGACCACAGCCGTGGAACTTATCAGTGTCCTGGCGAGAATGGACGAAATCTCATGTCGCGAAAAGCCTTTGCTTGACGAACTGGCCACAATTGATGTCTTCAATTTCGACGGTCGACAGAACAAGAAAGACGCCCACGTCGTCCTCTATGCCAAAGACGGCACGGAAATACGCTGGGGCGCCGCCTATGGTAAGAGCAGATTGTACATGGAGGCCACCGAGCAGGAGAAACTCGCCACTCTATATACCTTCTATAAGGAACATAATCATACCATCCAGTGCCTCAAGAATAACATCTGCCAGTTGATCGAATTGCGCTACTCGCAGAAGATTTTCCCCCGCCCCGAGTAGTTCATCTGCATCCCGGTATGACACTCTTGCCAAGAGCCGTTTTCAAGTCTACATACGTATACGGTACTTCGAACTGCTCACAGATTGTCTTGAACCGTGAAACTGCCTCTTCACTAACGCGATTTTGTGATTCTGCCTCACCCCCGCAGGTAAAAATGCGGCAGCCGGCGAATCTTGCCTCGTAAACGGAACAAGTATTTCCCACACGATAGGGGCATGCCCCTTCGTTCATCAGCCTGGATTCCGCCACAACGCTGTGAAAGTGTATCAACTCAACGGATGTCACAAAGAGTCGATGGCCGTACAAGTCAAAATCGCAGCATCTGCCGCAGGCGCGGCAGAATGCGTCCATTTGTGCCGCGTGTTCATCGACCCATGAATAGACGCCTTCCACGGCAATGGTAATCTCATCCCTGCGGCTCATCGCCCCACCATTTAGTTTGAGTTCGAATTGCTTCGATTTCATCAAAGCCGTATAGACGCCCGCGATTGATACCCGGGCACCTCACGCCGGCGATGTTCCAGTCATCCGCTGTTCGCAGGTTGGCCGACCAGAACGGCCATGTGCGACATTGATTAGGCCGCACAGGATACACCGCACAGCCTCGTCCGGCACTCGTCTCGGTCAGGAATATGCAATCTTTAGTTCTCTTCTGTTCGATGATCGTTGTGCGCGCACATACCCGCTCCAGATATCGCCTGCGAACCTCCTCGGGCTCTTGCCCGACAAATGCCGCCAAACGGGTGACTTCCGGTTTCGTGATCCAGATATACCCCTCATCAGGTCCGGCACAACAATTGCCGCACCCAATACACTCAAAGTGCAGTCCGCCCGCATACCACCTGATGCGCTGACGAGTCGTCATTCGCTCACCACCTCAGTATGCCACCCGTGTCCGCGCTGGTCGCCATGGCCGCGTATTTGGCAAGGTAGCCCTTTGTAATCCGGGGCGGTCGAGGCTTCCACTGTTTGCTGCGTTGAGCAAGTTCGGCGTCTGAAAGCTTGACGTTAATCGAATTGGCCATGATGTCTATTTCGATTATGTCGCCTTCCTTGATAAGTCCTATGGGACCGCCTACAGCGGCTTCCGGGCTGACGTGTCCGATGCAGGCGCCCCTGGTGCCGCCGCTAAACCGCCCGTCAGTAATCAGCGCAACCGATTCACCCAGGCCGGCGCCCATAATGTAGCTTGTCGGGGATAACATCTCCTGCATTCCAGGGCCGCCTTTGGGACCTTCGTAGCGGATGATCACCACGTCGCCCTGCTTTACCTTGCCCGCAAGTATGCCCTCGCATGCGTCCTCCTGGCTCTCGAAGATCACCGCCGGGCCTGTATGCTTCATCATTGAAGGCGAAACACCCGCGGTCTTGACAACACTGCCGTTGGGCGCCAGATTGCCACGCAAAATCGTCAGTCCACCTGTCTGACTGTATGGATTTTCGATTGTGCGAATACACTCCGAATTCCTGATTTCCGAATCAGCGATATTACTGCCGATGGTCTTTCCAGTCACGGTGACGCAGTCAGTATTCAGCAAACCGTCGATCTTGCTGATTTCTTTCATTATTGCGCTCATGCCGCCGGCGGCGTCCACATCCTCCATATGCCATTGGCTCGACGGCGACACCTTGCAGATATTCGGGCAGCGGCGCGAAATGGCGTTAATGCGGTCAAGGTCGTACTTGACGCCTGCCTCGTTTGCGACCGCCAGCGCGTGCAGAACGGTATTGGTCGAGCCGCCCATTGCTACGTCTGCGACAAAAGCGTTGTCGAGCGACTTTACATTGACGATATCGAGCGCCTTGATGTCACGACTGATAAGTTCCATGATCTGCCGCCCAGCGGCCTTGTAGAGTTCCTGCCGCCTCGGATCGGTAGCCAGAATGGTCCCATTGCCGGGCAGTGCCAATCCCACGGCCTCACACAGGCAGTTCATACTGTTGGCGGTAAACATCCCCGAACAACTGCCCTGCGAAGGACACGCCGAACACTCGAGTTCCTTCAACTGAGCTTCGCTGATTTTGCCGGCGTTGCAGGCAGCGACTCCTTCAAATACACTGATCAGATCGGTAGCCCGGTCTCCGGTGCGTCCTGCCGCCATCGGCCCGCCTGATACAAAGATCGTCGGTATGTTCAGCCGCATCGCAGCCATAAGCATGCCCGGAACTACCTTGTCGCAGTTGGGAATACAGATCAGACCATCGAAACAGTGCGCCCGAACCATAGTCTCGACTGCATCGGCTATGATCTCACGCGAGGCCAGAGAATACTTCATTCCCGTATGCCCCATCGCAATACCATCGCAAACGGCAATGGTATTGAACTCAAAAGGCGTTCCGCCCGCCGATCGTACGGCATCCTTGACGGTGCGTGCCACCTTATCAAGATGCACGTGCCCGGGAACTATCTCACAAAAACTATTGGCGACCGCAATAAAGGGCTTCTGTATGTCGGCATCCCCGAGTCCACAGGCACGCAGAAGAGCCCTGTGCGGAGCATGCTGAAAACCATCTTTTACGCTGTCACTTCTCATGTTCTTTGCTCCTGAACTTAGTGTCGGACCGGTTTCCCGGAAGTACCGGAACACGGTTCCACCCTGTCATCCCAATAACACCAAAACCCATATTATAGCACCTTCGCAGCCGACCTTAAACGCAAAAACAGCAGTTTAAATCCTTCTGTAAAACAAACGGGTTTTGCCGTCGTAAACCAAGGTATTCGCGGTCTCGACCGGTCAAAACGGGTTTTGGGCTGAGTCTTAGTCCCAAAATAACTGGTCGCATTTGCCCAGAAGACAACTCGGCATCCTCGGCACGGCCGATTGGCCCTTGTAAACCCCGCCGACGGCAGGTATAATTGGCGGCATGTTTTTCTAAACATGTATAACTATTGGTTCGATAATTGTTTAGTGTGATAAATTCGTCGACAAGTCCCGGTCGCCGAATACCTGGCTCAGCAAAGGAACTTTCTCAAAAGGAGATCACTATGTTTCGCAGAAGCCCTGTTTGTTCGATGTTGATTGCGGTTTGTCTGTTGATATCGCTGGCTGGATGCGGACCCAGGTCCAGACTGACTCTCAATCATATACCCGCCGACGTCGCGACCTACAAGGTCTCCACGGAGACCATCAAAGATTTCCGCTTCGAGCAACCCTCTCTGACGCCGCCGAAGCTCAAAGAAGAGCAGAGCGGAACGACCAAAGAGGTGATCTTCGAGCAAAGAATCGAAGAAGTTAAGGAAGATGGCGGCGCCTTGGCGACCATCACGTTGAAAGAAGTTGTGTATCTCGTCAAGGACAAAAACGACGTGAAGTTTGATTTTAACAGCACTCGCGAGGCTGACAAAAATCGAGGCTTTGCAAAAGTCATCGGCCAAAGCTACAAGATCGCGATTGCGCCTAACGGCAAGATCGAGGTTGTGGACACCGAACAGGCCGCCAATGTGGATGTTCAAGGTTACGAGGGGCGAATCGCCAAGGCCATGTTCAGCGAGGAAAGCATTCGCGAACGGCACGAAGTGCCTCCATTGGGCGATTCTGAGGCCAAAGCCGCCAAGCGCGGGGCTTCATGGAGCACCGTAGTTCCATCGCCTCCGGGGTTGCTTGCGCCAAAGTCGTTCCGGAAGACGTATACGCTCAGCAAGATTGAAGGTCCGAAGGCAAACCGTATTGCTACCGTGACTATGAAAGCCGAAGAAAGCACCGAACCGGCCGCCGACGGCACTGCCAAGAGTGCCGGCATGGGCGTCTTCGCAAATATGTTCGACACCACCGAGACATACACCGGCAACATGGTCCTCGAACTGGGCACCGGCAGGATACGTCAGTGCCAGGAGAAACTCGTTGCTACGTACCTGGCGGCGGAGAATCCGCAGGGCGGCCCCACGGACAAAGGTCCGGACACGCTGATGATGCGGTTTACCCACGGCCGGACTGTTGAACTGGTTGACTAAGGCAGGTCTGCCATCGCACGAGAAAAACTTGACTCATGGGAAAGGGTTGAATGTTGGCTACGATTGCAAGGTTGCTGTGCGTTACGGTCGTTCTGTCCCTCCTTGCAGGATGCCGCGAAAGCCAGAAAAAAAAGGAACTCCTCGCCGTCGAATTTGAGCCCGAGAAGACCCTGCGATACAAGCTTGTTTCCGAGCGGGACATAAGCCTTGAGTTGAAGAGCGACGACCCCAGAATGGCCGAAAGAAACAAGCCCCAGACCATGGCCGAAAAGCTGGAACTGGTGATCGCATACAAGCCGGTTGAGGTCGATCCCTTTGGCGTGACTGTTATTGAGGCCCGATGTGAATCGGCAAAAGTCACACGTCGTAATTTTACCGCTGCCGCTACTGCGCCGGATGCCGCCGAAAAACTCGCCGGAAAGACATTTACCATAAAGCTGTCGCCGAGCGGCAAGATTACCGACTACGGCAGCCTCACAGAAGTCGTTCAGCAATTGGGCGAGCAGGCCTTTACCGGCAGCACCACCGGCTCCCAGAAGATCAAGAACCCTGATATGATCTACGATTTCATCGCCATGCAGTGGTATCTTTGGGACTCGGTTGCAACCATTGATAAGCCACTCGATGGTGTCAAGAAGGGAAAAACGTGGACGACAGACCAGCTTGTGCCGCTGCCGGTGCCAATGATCGCCGCCCGTAGAACAACCTACACATTTGACAATATTATGGACACACCCGAGGGGCGCAAGGCCGTCATCAAGAGTTCGTATGAGCTCACCAAAAGTGAGCTCGAAAACTGGCCCAAACCCTACAGCGATCGCTTCGCAATGAAGGGCATGTTCGGCTTCCTCAGAAATTATCAATACCAGTCCGTCGAAGGAACGGGCAAACAGATATTCAACATCGATACCGGGACCGTCGAAAATGATCGGCAGGAATACAAGATGATCATGACGGCCGCTTTTATGATGCCACTTGGTGACAGCGTACCGGTCATCACCATCGACCAGAGGATCACTACAGAACTGCTCGATGAAGACAACTGACCAGTGGGGGAGCACATTGGAAAGAAATATTCTATGGGCCCCGTGGAGGATGAAGTATATTAAAGGGCTCAGCAAGAAAAGTGATTGTTTTCTCTGCGACTACCGGCAAGACCCCGATAAGGACACTGATAACCTCGTCCTTTGGCGGACGCCGCGATGCATGGTGCTTTTCAACAGATATCCTTATAACAACGGACATCTCCTGATAGCACCCCTTCGGCACATAGGCGATTTTCAGCAGGCAAACGAAGACGAACTCCTCGAGATGACCAAACTGATACGCGAGTGCCAGAGAGTTCTTGGCGCCGCTTTGGCGCCCCACGGTTTCAATGTTGGCATGAACTTCGGCCGCTGCGCCGGAGCGGGCCTGCCGGAGCACATGCACATCCATGTCGTGCCCCGGTGGGACGGCGACACCAACTACATGCACGTCGTAAGCGACACCGACGTCATCAGCCAGGGGCTCGCCGAACTATATGAGGACCTCCAGCGAATCAGCCGCGAACAAACTCTGCCTGAACTCTGATCATGACAGACTCGCTGATGCCCTATGCAGTTACCCCGCAGAACAGCCGCAAACGCCGGTTTCCCGAAAGGCCGCACCCCTATAGGTCGGATTTTGAGCGGGATCGCGATCGGATCATGCACGCAGCCGCCTTCCGCCGGCTCGAAGGCAAGACCCAGGTTTTCATGCCCGGACTAAACGACCATTATCGCACAAGGTTGACCCATTCGATAGAAGTCGCGCAGATCGGACGTACCATCGCACGCTGCCTTCGGCTCAATGAAACACTCACTGAGGCCATTTGCCTGGGTCACGATCTCGGGCACAGCCCCTTCGGCCATAACGGTGAGGCTGTTCTCAACAGGCTCATGGCTGGACACGGCGGCTTTGAGCACAACGCCCAGACCCTTCGCATTGTCGATGTGGTGGAACATCCCTACCCTGCTTTTCAGGGGCTTAACTTGATGTACGAGACTCGATTGGCCTTTGCCTTGCATCATAGCCCCTATGATCGCGCCGCCAGCACCTCCGCGGCGGAATTTGAGACTCCCAACTGCACACTCGAAGGCCAGATTGCGGACGTGGCCGACCGGATCGCATATAATTGCCACGACCTGGAGGACGGATTGAGGTCGCGGCTCATCGAACAGAAGTCAATTGCCGATATACCGCTTATTGCACGGGCAAGAAAAACGATAGACGCCGACAGAATTGAAGATTATGTCATTATGCGGACCCGCACCTCCAAAGCCATGCTGGATTACCTGGTCAGCGACTGTCTTCAAACAAGCTGCAACAGAATCGCATCTGCCGGTCTGGCAGATGTCGAAGATGTCTGCCGTCGCACCGATAGACTGATCGTTCTCAGCGATAATGCCCAGCGTGACCTCGCCGAGCTGGAGCGGTTTTTGCTTCATAATCTTTATCATAATCCGGTGCTGCTCGAAGGCAATCGCCAGGTAAACTCATGGCTGTCGACGCTGTTCGACCGATTATGCCACAATACGGAGCTGATGCCGCGATATTTCCAAAGGATGGCCTTGACGCACGGCGTCGAACGCACCGTCTGCGACTATATCTCAGGCATGACAGACCGATACTGCCTGGCAATGTTCGAGAAGACCTGATTGCTGAGAAGAGACAATGACTCACAAGAAAGAGAACCACACAGTTCCAGTCGCATTTGTCCCGCGTCTATTCACTTCGTGTCTCGGCCTGGGCAAACTGCCGCTGGTCCCCGGCACTTGGGGTTCTATTCCGGCAGCCGTGCTATTCGGCGTCTTGTGCCATTTACAGGTGCAGCCGTGGATCATATCTCTTGTTATGCTTATTATTGTGCTGGATGCTGCATTCTGGTGCGTTGTCTTCTCGCCGGCGGTTATCGAGGCTACGGGAAGGAAGGACCCCGGGGAAATCGTCATCGACGAACTTGCCGGACAGGCGCTGACGTTCCTTGCAGTGCCCCTGCTCGCGCCTGAGGCCCTAACGTGGCGAGCAATGGCTGTCGGCTTCGTAGGTTTTCGTCTCTTCGATATCATCAAGCCCTGGCCTTGCCGCAGGCTCGAGCAGCTTCCGGCAGGGTTCGGCATTCTCGCCGACGACCTCATGGCGGGCATCTATGCTGCAATCGTCCTGCAGATTTACCTCCGCTTTTTTGGTGTCTAATGGCAACAAACTACTCCGTCGATGTGTGCAATCAGCTAAAGGCCCGCGTTCATGAAGCGAAGCTCCATCGCCCGCTGCGCATCGACCGTTATGACAGCGGCGATGAATTGACCGTTGCTGCCAAGGCCGTTGGATCGAAGAAGGAAGCCAATGTCCGGGTGCGGATAGAGAAATTCGTTGGCGGCGGTTTTGCCGGCCAGGTCTATCAGATCCACATACTCTCCATAGACTCTGCCGCTTCGCTGGAAGGGCTTCGCCCTGAAGGCATCTACGCGATGAAAATCCTGATCCCACCGTCTGCGGGTTCATGTCTCTTTCGCAATGCATTATACTGGGCCGGCTTTCAGGGCCCCTTCCAACTGCAAGTCAATCCCGCCGCGGCGCGTGCCGGGGCGCTTTGGCAAAAGTTCATTCGCCGGGCTGCGGCCATTTGCTTCGGCGATGAGAGCAGGGTAAACGATATTCACGCGACCTTCGTCGATCCTGATCTCGGCGCGTGCGGCGAATTCAGCGACTGGGTGGAAGGCCGCACATGGCGGCTCGAAGTCGACAACCACCTCGACCTGCTGGGCCGATGGCGCAAGCGAATGCCTGTCGATGCGAATCTGCTCGGCTCACCCGAATACAGAGCCAAGAAAGAGTTCATGGCCGATTTTGTCGCCCTGCTGCACGAGATGGGCGCTCACGAATTCGCACGTCAATATGAATGGTCGACAGCAAAGAGCCAGCCCAATTGCCTGAAGCGCACCAGTGCCGAAGGCGATCCCGCGGCCGGTTTGACCGCCGTCGATTTTCGCGCCGGTCTTGCACTGCTGCCGTTTCTTCCGATGAGCCCGGGAGATTTCAAGCTGATCTGGCAGGGCATCAAGCGAGGTTCGCTCGTCCAGTTCGACCGGGGCGATATCGGTAAGCTCGAAACCTTTGTGGATGCCCACACCGAACGTTTCACCGACATGCGGGATGCGCTGGAGGAACTCAAGGCCGACGAGGAGGTTTACCGCAATTCGCTGCCGGACATCACGCATAACCATATCAGACTGCTTTACAGCGGCAAACTGTGGGATACGATTTTTTCGAGTGCCGTCGGCGGCTGGCGCATCAGGAATTTATGCGATGACAACTCTGCTCAGAGGCTCAGAAACAGCAGACTCAAGACGATACTGTTCTTTCTCCTCGGCGTGCTTCCCTACTTCGGCCGCATGCTGCGGAAGTTCTGGGCTCGCCCCGACTGGCGAAAGCATTACACCGGTCTTTGCACAAACACGGATTACCTCATACGCGCCTTGCAGGGCCGAATAGCGGAGAAAGTCATCATCTGGCACCGGGCTGGACGGGTCAATGAACAGACTGCACTTGCAATTGCGACCAGCATTCCGCTGTTCGCACTGCACCTGCCCCTCAGCTTGATGTTCGTCTGGCTGCACCGCTTCGCAACCGATGACAAATACCGCCGCGAAAGGTTGCACCACGTCTTCGTTCGCCCATTTAAACTCTATTTCAATCGCGAACTCCGTGAGCAGTGGATGCGCGACATGGTCGCCCAGGGACAGAAGAAACACATACTCGCCGACGAAGACGCAAAGATCATTCTGTCGCGACTCGACGAGCCCTACATTCAAAAGTACCTCATCAGCCTCGTAGTGCATCTAATGACGGTACCCATCACTCAAATCGTCTCCATAGCCGTCGCCGGCGTTTACTACTACATGCACCCCAATATGCCTGCTCTGGAACGCGCAGGCGGGGTTGGTGCAATTCTTCTGCTCTTTCAAGTCACCCCCGTTTCACCCGGATCGTTTGCCCGCGGTCTGTACACGACAATCATGGCGATCCACGACCGCAGCTTCAAGGATTACAACATCGCACTGTTCCTGAGTTATTTCAAGTACATAGGCTATCTGGCCTTTCCCATCCAGATGAGCTACCACTACCCCGCGATCTCCCGGTTTATGGCGGCCCATTGGGCGACCGAAGCGGTCCATATCGTACCCGTCTTCGGTGAGCGGGGTGCTCTGCTGGAGCACTGGGTCTTTCGCGTATTCTATAACTGGCCGCTGACCCTGCGGCGGCGAATGAACAAGATCGCCGAATACCGCCGCACCCTAAAACCCCGCTACTGGCACATGCCGGTTTGCGCCATTTGCGCAACCGTAATCTTCGCCATCACGGAACGACTTTACATGCAGCGCTGTGACGCCCTGCCAGAGCTGCGACAGATATGGTACATCTCCTTCATCATCCCGTTTCTCTGCGGCGTTCTTGTCAGCGCTTTTGCCGGCGGGCTCTGCCTGTGGAAGAGGATAATGACGGCCACGGTCGCCGGGCTGACAGTTGGACTGCTATTCACAGGCGTAACCGCCTTTGACAACTCCTTCGCCCATCTGATTACAACGGCCGAACTCCTTCGACGCGGCGCCTGGCGGCTCTTCGCCTTCACTGTTTTCTCCACGCTCGGTGCGCTGGTTCGGGAAGTCAAAACTCCTGACCCCGATCTGCGATAAACCGCCTCCGCAATCGTGAGCTGCTGAATCTCACACCATGTGGCTTTTGGCCTTGATTAACCGAGAAGGAAGTTGTACAATAAGAGCAGGGCTAAAGAAGGAGAGTAGATGAAAAGAAGACTGCTTCTGGTTATGGTCTGCTTATTTGCAGCCGCTGCACAAACCTCCACAGCGTCGTACAACATTGCCGACCTGAATAGGGATGGCTTCGTCGACATGCTCGATTTCGCAATCTTTGTGGAAAACTGGATGAGTGCATCCTCTTTTCCCGAACCCCTTATCAAGTTCGTCCGCATACCTGCCGTAACATTCCTCATGGGCGATGAAACGGGCGACGGCGGCTCCAATGAAAAACCCGTTCATGTCGTCAGCCTGACAGCTTATGAAATCAGCAAATACGAAGTAACCAACCGCCAATACGTTCAGTTCTTGAATGCCGCGAAAATCGCCCGTGTGATCAAGGTCGTCGACGGCGTTGTATATGCCGCCGGCGATACCGCAAACGCCCAACCGTGGCTGAGAACCGCCGGCATCGACGCCGACAGCAGTGTCTCTTACAGCAGCATCTTTACTGTTGTCAACAACTCCGGCCAGCAGATGGCCGAGCACCCGGTGCGGGAGGTAACTTGGTTCGGCGCCAAAGCGTTTTGCGAATACTATGGCTGGCGACTGCCGACCGAAGCAGAATGGGAATGCGCTGCCCGGGGCGGCTATCACGATCCCTATTACAAGTACGCCTGGGGATCCGACGAAATCGATCCAACAAAGTGCAACTATGGCGGCATCATGCCCCCGCCTCGCACGAGGCCCGTCGGCAGCTATCCCGAGCAGGGCTACGGCCTCTGCGACATGGCAGGCAATGTATACGAATGGTGCAATGATTGGTATGGGCAGGACTACTATGCAGAATCACCAGTGCACAACCCGCTGGGCCCTGAAACCGGTACGCAGCGAATTCTTCGCGGAGGCAACTGGCTGACAGTACCCAACGGCTGCCGCGCCGCGTACCGCTACAAGAATCGACCCGATGCCAGCGGCGATTACGGCTTTCGTCCTGTTCGCGATATTCAAGCAGCGGCACAATAACGGCGATTACGAAACCATTCCGAATCTCCGCTCAGCTAATCACGTGCTTGGCCATCCTTGGCTCGCGATGCATAAGTTCACGGAAATGGTGAATGATCGCCTTTTCCGTATCATTAAGCACATCTTCACGCGCCTGTGCCAATGATCTAATGTCGCTCAATGTCTCTGCGACTGCGAACGCCAGACGCTTTTTTTCTGCAAAGGCCTGCTCACAGTTCTCACATAGAAGCCCGTTGGCCGAAGAACTGAAATACACCTGCCGCCAGGCAAGTCCGAATGCACGCCGACAATTGACACAGCCGCTCAGCACGGGCATAATGCCCGTCTCGTGCAGAAGAGCAAGCTCCAAGACAATGAGCAGGGCAAGTGCGTCGCGACGCGCCTGCGTTTCCTGTACATCCTCCAGAAACTGCACGATCGCATCGAACAGTCCGGGGTGTGCATCGGCTTCATGTGTGAATGCATCTATGAGTTCGGCCGCCAGCAACGCACAGTTAAGGGCATAAAGGTTCGCCCGCAGCAATCGAAACCGCGGCTGCTGCGAATATTCTGTAAGCGTGGCAAGTTTGCCGCCCGTATGCGGCGCAAAGGCCGCGTCACCGTACGAAAAGACCTCCAAGGGCCCCTCCAATGCCGATCTGGCCCGCTTAGAGCCCTTTGCTATGGCGCCGATTTTCCCCGATTGCCGGCAAAACAGAGTCACCACCTGGGATGTCTCACTGTAATCAACCGTGCGCAGACAGATGGCCTTGTCTTTGGTCAGCATGCCTACTGATTTGCTTTCTCTGATGGCGACGGTTTTTCTATGCGTAGCCGCTTAACCTGCCGCGGACCGGCCGACACTACGGTGAACTTGAGGTTACGATACTCGAAAGATTCTCCCGTCTTCGGAATATAACCCAAATGCGAAAAAACGAATCCGCCAACGGTGTCGTAATCCTCGTCTTCAGGCAACTCAACGTCGAACTCTTCGTTGAGGTCGTCGACATACATCCTCGCATCGATCTCAACAGTGGTTTCGTCGACCCGAACCATGGATGCAGGCGGCATCTCTTCGTACTCGTCGACGATCTCCCCCACCAGTTCTTCCAAAATGTCCTCGATCGTCACAATGCCCGCCGTGCCCCCGTATTCATCCAAGACTACTGCTATATGAAGCTTCTGGTTCTGAAACTCGTGCAGAAGGACCCGCAGCGGCTTATTTTCAGGAACGAAATACGCCTTGCGGATCTTGTCGCGCAGCGAAAAATCGGCCTTGTCCCTTCCAATTTCGGAAAGCAGGTCCTTGGCGTATACCAGCCCGATGATATTGTCAATGTTGCCCTCGTACACGGGTATCCGCGAATGCCCCGCATCGGAAATCATCCGGACCACCGTTGGCAGGTCCGTGTTGACCTCGATAGCATGAACGTCAGTACGAGGAGTCATGATCTCCTCGGCTGTCGTATCGCTCAATTCCAACACGTTCTCGATCATCGCCAACTCCTCCTCATCGACCACCCCCTCCATCCGACTCTGCTCAACGAAGTTGAGTATCTCCTCGTGCTTTTCTTCCTGCTCCTCCTCCGGAGACGATTCCGCGACGCCCGCCAGACGCCGCACCAATCTATCGTGCAGCGACATGAGCCCAAGAACCGGCGTTGCCAGCCATGCCGACAGCTCCAGCACCCGATAAGTGTGCACCAGTATCGTTTCGCACATGTACTTGGCCCACGAATACGGAACCGCAAAACTGAACGCGGCAAGAATCAGAACTGCAAGTACAAAGAACCACGCGAAGCCCAGACCCTCCAGAATCATCAAATGCGCAAGCACCCCCAGTATGCCTGTATTGGCGATCAGTCGAAACAGCGAACAAGTGAGTATCAGCTTCTCCTCTCTCTCCACAAGACGATCCGCTGAACTTTCCCTGTTGCGAGCCTTGAACGCGTCCTGCAATTTCACAAAAGAGTACGAGCGCAGTGCGAGATTATTCAGCGTATAAAACAGCGACACCCCCGTAAGCACCGCCAGCCCCAGGACCGACCATCCAACTTCATCCACTTCGTTTTTCCCTTTCGCACATTAACATAGTCAAACCGCCTCCTAATCACCCTCAGGCCGGCTGTAAACGCCGCCATATCCCGCCTCTTGCAGAATTGAATCTTCAACTGAATGCATACGCTCGGCGTCCGCCGCCTGCTGGTCGTCAAAGCCCAGGTGATGCAGCAGCCCGTGCACGACGTACAGAGCCAGTTCGGCCTCTACAGAATGACCCCTCCGAAGGCTCTGCCTTGCGGCCTCTTGGGCATTCACCACCAGATCAAAAGCCGCAACTCCCTCTTCCGAAAGATCGAAGCTGATCACGTCGGTCGCAAACGCGTGCCCCAAAAACTCTTCGTTTGTTTTCTGGATCGCAGCATCGTCAACTATGGCGATGCTCACCTCTGCCGAAGTCAGACCGAAACGGGCACACACCGATTCGACCAATTCTGCAAGCCGATCAACATCGGCCGACGCCTCGCCGGCTGCATACGTAATCTCAACCTGTATTCTGGCTTTGCCGCCGCCCATACTATTTTCTCCCAGCGGCGGCCACTGCGTGTTTGCTGTTGTCTTCAACCGGCTCCGTGGGCGATTTCGGGTACGCAACGCGCCCGTGGTAATGCGCCGCCAGCGATTTGGAAATACTTGCCTCGATCGTGCTCAACTCGCGAAGTGTAAGATCACATTCGTCGAATTGCCCGTCTTGAAGACGCTTCATCGCCATATTGTGTACTATAACTTCGATACGTGTCGGCGTCAGTTCCGTCATCGACCGCACCGCGCTTTCCACGGTGTCGGCCAACATTACAATCGCCGCCTCTTTTGTCCTGGGCTTGGGACCAGGATATCGAAACTCCATCTCCGAGACTGGTGTATCCCGGTCGCCTTGCTTCTTACGAGCTTCATGATAGAAGTATTCGATCAGCGTCGTGCCATGGTGCGTCTCGATGAACTGCCGCAGCACCGCGGGCAGCCCGAACTCCTTGGCGATCTCGATGCCGTCTTTGACATGTCCTACAATCACCAATTGGCTCATCGCAGGTGAAAGCTGCTCGTGCCGACTCGCCGAGCCCATCTGGTTCTCCGCGAAATAAGCGGGCTTGTTGACCTTGCCGATGTCGTGGTAATAGGCGCCCACGCGGCACAGCAGACCGTTTGCCCCGATCGCCTCGGCCGCCCCTTCCGCGATGGAACCGATCAGCAGACTATGCGTGAACGTTGCAGGAGCATCCATCGCCAGCTTCTTCAGCAGAGGCTGGTTGGCGTCGCTGTAGTCCAGAAGGGTCATGCTTGTGGCAATGCCGAAGACTCGCTCGATCATCGGCAGAAATCCCTGGATGACAATCCCAACTATAATGGTGATGCCTCCCGCAAACCCGGCCGCCTCAAAGAGAGCCCCGGTACCTCGCTGCCGCAAAATCCCCAGACATACCGTCAAACCAAAAACCACCACTGTCGCCAGAGTAGCCACTTCGATTATTTTCATCCGCGTGCGAATTTCCTTCAGCGAAAAACAACACGTCAGAGAGCCTGCTAACATTATCAGCATGAGTTCTATCGTCGCCGCACCGTCAAGCATGTAGAAGACCAGACTCGCCATCGCTGAATAAAACATCGTCAGGCCGATTGCGAATCGCTGATCATAAGCAATTGTCAGAACAATCGCACATGTAACCGCCGTACCAGTCGCCAGATACGTCATGCCTTTGTCCAGCGAGATCAGCTTCGTGATCGCCAGCAGGAGCAGGAACAAGCCCGCCAGGGCGATTATCCGCGTAGGCCGGCGCAGTATGCGAGGCTGATAGTGGGCCACGTAAATCGCCGTCGCTGAACAGATTACGAGAATCACTCCTCCCATGGAAGCTATCTGAGGCCAGGGCTTGAAAAAAGGGACTGCCGGATCGAAAAGTTTGCCGCCCGCGGTATCCAGGCTCAGAAGCGCAGTCGAAGCCGCCATGAAAAGGAACAAAACCAGCAGGCCAAGCGGCAGCGCACTGTTCGCGAATGTCGTCAGCCGTGCGAATCGTTCCGGCGACATTGTCTTGCGGACGTGCGCACGGCGCGCACTCACCTTTTTCTTTTTCAGGACCATTTATTCGGACCGCGCCTTCTTGCGTCTCTCATAGGCATTGACTATGTTCTGGACAAGTCGGTGCCGCACGATATCGGCCTCGTTCAACTCTACGAAGCCGATGCCGGAGATTCCCTCTAATGTCCGGACTGCGTCGATCATCCCGCTGGTCTGCCCTCGCTCGAGGTCAACCTGCGTCACGTCTCCCGTGATTATCATCTTTGAGCCTCGCCCCATGCGCGTCAGAAACATCAGCATCTGCGTCGGCGATGTGTTCTGAGCTTCGTCGCAGATGATAGCAGCCTCGTTTAGAGTGCGTCCACGCATAAACGCCAGCGGAATAACCTCGATCACATCCATTTCGATGAATTTGCGCATCTGCGCAAATTCCATCATATCCTCGAGACTGTCGAACAGCGGCCTCAGGTATGGGTTCACTTTCGCCTGCATATCGCCAGGCAGAAAACCCAATCGCTCCCCTGCCTCCACAGCAGGCCTGGCCAGCACAATCTTACGAATCTGACGCTTCTTCAGCATCGACACCGCCACTGCAACCGCCATGTAAGTTTTGCCCGTGCCCGCCGGCCCAACACAGAAAGTAAGATCATTGGCCAGCATCGCTTCGACATACCGCAACTGGCCCTTGGTAAACGGCTCAATAACGCCCTTGTGCGAGAACACGGTAAGTACTCCGCCGCTGCTCGGTTCAACGGCGTTGCGGACCTGCTCGATCATCTCCCGCACGTCCGTCTCGCTCAGCCGCCCCCGCTGAATCAATCGACGCTGCATTCTGTCGATGACATCAGTAGCGGCCTTCACACCCTCCTCGTCGCCACTGATCAAAACGCTTCCGTTACGGGCGCTGATCACAACGCCTGTCGCATCACGCAATAGACGCAGATGCCTGTCCGCCGGCCCGAACAACTCAAGCCCTTGAGCATCTGACTCTAATGAAATCTTGATTTCCAAAATCAGGTTTCCGCTACTTACAGTACTAACGCAAAAAACAGATATGCCGCCGGAGCAGTGCCCAACAGCGAATCCACTACATCCAGTACGCCGCCGAAGCCGGGGATGTTGGACGAAGAATCCTTCCGGTCTGCATCCCTTTTTAACATTGATTCGACCAAATCGCTCAACTGCCCAAGCACCGCAAAAAAGGTGCCGAACAGCGTCCCATAATGCCACGGCATTATATCACAGAAAACCGCCATGCACACGGCCGTAATGACTCCCGCAACGACCGCTCCGGCAAGCCCCTCCCACGTCTTGCCAGGGCTGATTCGAGGCGCAAACTTGTGCTTGCCGAACAGCTTGCCAGCAGCGTAAGCCCCTGTGTCAGCAGACTTTACAGTGAATATGAACATCAGCAGAGCCCAAGGACCAAAGCCGATGCGGATTCCCAGAATAAAGCTGCTTAGAAACCCGAGATAATACATGCTCAGATAATTGACGCTGCAGTTGAGAATCACACCGTCAGTTCCGAAAAAAATGGCTTGTAGAAGAAACACCCCGAGGAGAAGGACCACCGAAACAAACATACAATAATGGAGTCCGAATGCCGCCGGATTGGGGCTCATTTGCATCCAGTACCAGACTGTCGCCAGCGCAATCGAACCGCCGATCGCAGGCCACACAAAAACTCTCGCCCCTTTACACGCCGCCAGCACGGCCACTTCTGGAACGGCAAGAAATGCCACCGCGGCGACCAGCACACAGAAAATGGTCCCCTGGACCGGCTTGTCCGCCGCCGCGGCACTAATCGACCCGTCCAGCCAACCGTCGAGCAGGATAAGGCCAACAAAGAAAAATACCATCAACGTTCCAAAAAGAAGTCTGTGCTTAAGCATGGTGAAGTTTCTATCGGCTTGTTTTCGATTGAACGTCCCCAAAACGCCGCACCCGACCGCTGAATGCACGGATCGCCGCATCCATGTCACCCGTACCAAAATCAGGCCAGAGCGTCTCGGTAACGTAGAACTCCGCGTATGAAACCTGCCACAGGAGGAAATTGCTAATCCTCAACTCCCCGGATGTACGTATCAGAAGGTCCGGATCCGGCAGACCGGCGGTGTAAAGATGGTTGGACACGCACGCTTCGTCAATCTCCGCCAGGTCCAATCGTCCCGCCCTGCAAGCCTCGGCGATCCTGACCACCGCGTCCGTGATTTCGGTTCGCCCGCCGTAATTCAAAGCCAGCCCCAGCACCATGCCGGTATTGGAACTGGTCACCTCAACCGTCTTCGCCAAGGCGCCGGTCACATTGTCCGGCAGTCGCTCCGTCCGACCGAGATGCACAAGCCGCACATTGTTATCCATCAGCTTGGGTCGGATCTCCTCCAAATACCGCGAGTACAAATACATCAGGAACTCGACCTCTTCCGCCGGCCGCTTCCAGTTCTGCATGCTGAATGAGTACAGCGTCAGGCATTCGATACCAATATCAACGCAATACAGCGCGATCTTCTCAACGGTCTTGGCGCCCTCGACATGCCCTTCATAGCGCCGCAGGCCGCGATTCACCGCCCACCTTCCATTACCGTCCATGATAATGGCCGCGTGCCGAGGGAAACCCTCCACGGGAACATCCAAACGTTCCGCCGCCATACGGCGTTTCTCTTCGAAGCTCCCTGACAAGTTTCTATCCCCTGAATATCACTTCACTGCGCTTCGGTCCGACGCCTATAAGGGTAATCGGCACCCTGACGAGTTTCTCGATCGCCAGCACATAGGCTCGCGCGGCCTCCGGCAGGTCATTGAAATTCCTGATCTGAGAAAGGTCCTCGTCCCAGCCATCAACAGTCTCGTACACGCACTCCGCCGCGCCAAGCTCCGACGCATCGCATGGGAAAAACGTTGTCTCCTTGCTACTTATGCGATAAGCGCGGCATATTTGCAATTCCTTAAGGCCGCTCAGCGTATCCAGATGCATCATAGCGATCTCGTTTATCCCCCCGATGCGGGCGCTGTAGGAGACCGCCACTGCGTCGAACCATCCGCACCGTCGCGGCCGACCCGTCGTCGTACCATATTCATGGCCCTTCTCCCGAATCAGCGAGCCGACGGCGTTGTCCTGCTCAGAAGGAAACGGACCCGCCCCCACCCGCGTACTGTAAGCCTTGACCAGGCCAATGAACTTATCTACCATCTTAGCCGGCACTCCGCAACCCACCCCAAGACCCAGGGCACTTGCGTTGGAGCTGGTCACAAAAGGAAACGTCCCGTGATCCAGATCAAGCAGCGCCCCCTGTGCGCCTTCGAATAGAATTCGTTTGCCGGCATCCATCGATTCGTGCAGAAAACGCGTCGTATTGGTCACACACATCCTCAGCCTTTCACCGTAACGACGGCACTGCTCAAAAACCTCATCAAGCCGCATGGGTTCGGTATCGTAAAGCGCTGCAAAGACTGTGTTCTTGTACGTGACTATCTTGTCCAGCTTCTCCCGCAGTAAGTCCATATCGCGGAAGTCCGCCATCCGGACCGCATAACTTCGCCCGGTCTTGTCGGCATAGCATGGTCCTATACCCCGCGAGGTGGTCCCTATCCTGTCTCGACCAAGGGACGCTTCGCGTAGCCGGTCTTCCGCCTTATGATAATCCAAAACGACGTGCGCGTTTTCACTGATAAGCAATCGCCCGAGAATCTCGATACCGCGATCGGCAAGCCCGTCTATTTCATCCAGCAAAACCTCCGGATCAACAACAACGCCGTTGGCTATGACGCACGTCATCTCGGGACGAACCGCGCCGCTCGGCATCAGATGCAGCGCGAAACGCTCGTCCCCGATGATTACCGTATGCCCCGCATTGGCGCCCCCGCCGTAGCGCACAACAATGTCACAATGCTCGGCAAGGATGTCAACCACCTTGCCCTTGCCTTCGTCACCCCACTGCAGTCCGACTACGCAACAATTCATTACCTTGCGGAACCTCTCATAAGTGTACCCCCGTCAAGCACTTTGGCCGGTGAGTTTGGCCGTCAGGACATCGAGAACCGACGCCAGATTGTCGTAAGCTCGCGACTCGAGTTTCAGATTGCTCTCACCGCCCCCGCTGTTCTTGTAGCTGATGACAAACGATCCCTTGGAATCGAACAGCGTCTTATCTATCTGCTCGATCCGTTCGTACGGTATGCTGCTGCCGTCCGCCAGTATCAATGCGTCGTCGCCCGCGGTGATCTTCCGCCCCTTGATCATTCCAAGCCGCACCGCGCAAATCACCGCCGCCACTACGAACACCGGCGGCACGCGCTGGTTGAAGAGCATCGTACCATCCGGCTTGCCGTCGTTATCGAGCACGTGCTCCTGGTAAAACGAGTGCCGCTTCGACCACTCATAACGGCTCAAATAGCCGTCGTAAGCAAAAACAATCGCCAGCAGCAGAAAAACGCCGATCGCGATTCGATAGTTATCCTTCTTGTACTTGCTCAACGGCGCTTCCACTGCCATGTTCCTGTCTCCCTCTGGATAATTGCGTGATCATTTTCTACGCTGCGCAATTGCATTGATCAATGGTTTGGCGAAACATGGAATGATCCGCTCCACCATTATGTCTTCCGCGATTCGGCATTGCCGACGAAAAGAAGCCAGTGCATCGAACTTCCCCTTTGGATCAGGATACTGACGTATCGTAAAATAGAGACTGATTGCCTCGTCCCCTTTGTATCTCTCGTGACGAACCTCATAAACGCTGGTCCGCGGCTCCACCGCTATTCGCGCCTGAGTGCGGCAGTCCTCGGTAAGTGCAACGATAACGTTTGGAGAAAATCCTATCGGAGTCGCCTGCGGCATATCCAGCAGAGACGTGAAAGCCGTCGAGCCGAACAGGGCTTCTGCAACCACCTCATCGTGGTTGCCCTGATAATCGAAATCCATCGTGAACGTCACGTCCAGTGACGTCATGTCCAGATGACTCACCCCTAACATATAAGGCGCAAGTTCCAAAACCAGCCCGTGCAATTCATATGCGTCATGAAGCCGAACCGGGTTAATGCAGGTGGAGCCGATACGATCCACCTCAAGCGTAACCCATCGAAACCGCTCGCCGTCCCGCTCCTCCTCCAGACAATACTCTCCCGTATCTTTGCGAGAAAAGTTCCCCATAGCCGGAAACTGCCTTTGTATCCGCTCAAAAAAAGCTAAAATTGTGTCCCGTTCCGTCGGCAGGTCCA
>Ga0334883_1000914_pt1 | contig 47847 bp, 47 predicted proteins | sample GraSluR1_MG_6_FD_207230 | JGI IMG/M metagenome (GOLD analysis project Ga0334883, IMG submission 207230) | Sludge microbial communities from methane-producing bioreactor in Wageningen University, Netherlands - Granular Sludge_09_05-R1 | ecosystem: Engineered > Bioreactor > Anaerobic >...
AAATTAAATTAATTTTTCTTATATTAAAAAATAAAAATACATTCAACAATAAACCAAATATTAGGTAATATACGAACAAAATAAACAAAATAAATAATTATCCATCAGCAGGATTTTAGACAGTGCCTATGTAACAAATAATATTTAAATTTTGCTTTTTAAAATCCTTATTTTTTTTATACACCTCAAAAAAACATTTTATTCTAAAAATTAGACTGTTAATAAGGGCACTGTCTAAAATCCTGCCGATGGATAATTAATTATTTTGTTTATCTTGTTCGTATATTACCTAACATTTGGTTTATTATTGAATGTATTTTTATTTTTTAATATAAGAAAAATTAATTTAATTTCAGTGTAATTAAAGCATATTGCTGGTTAAATTAAATTATACTATTTTTTGTATGTGTTTTATTTAACATGAGCATTATCCTGTTTTAATCGATTGTTAATTTAAAACAATATAATATAAGTATTAACATATTTATAAAAGTTATACAGGACAGTAGTTTTTTATAATTTGGATATAGTTAAAATTAGTATTGTAGATTTTGTAAAATAGTGTGGAGTTTTTTCTTCACATAATTTTTTTTATGGATTTTGGTTTTTTTATTAATCGTTGATACTGTCAAAAATTGGTCAGGTAATTTTCATCTAATTCTTTTATTGATTTTTCTGTTATGTATTCCATTTTGAGGTTTAAGAAATCTAATAATCCACTTGATGTTTTATATTTTTTCTTTATATAGTCAGGATTTGTTTGTTTGAAATATGTTTCTATTTTATTATTTGTATGTTATTGTAATGATCAAAATAATGTTGTATTATATTAAGAACATACATACATAAAAAAATAATTCCAGACTTCCAAAGACTCACAAAATACACAAGAAACAATTTCATACCTTAAAACATCAAATCAAGCAGAACAATAGTATAGCAAAAGCACAAAACACTAAAACAAGAAAAAATACAAAACAAGACAAGGAATATTAAAATATCTAGCAATCAAAATGATAAAAAACACACTTTAACAAAAAACTCCACAGAACTTTACAACGTCGTATTGTAGTAATATTTATTTAGTGGTAGAGGTAAATATATTTGTATGCAAACAAAACAAACCTCTACCATATGTAAATTTTGATTTTGAATTATTTAAATCTTTTTCTAATTTTGCACTTCTGTAAATTTAAGGTTTTTTGTTTATTTTGTCTTTATTTTTTATTTAGTAATTTTTTCTGTTGTTGAATTTGAACTTTTTTTACTATAGTTTAAAAAGATTCATAAAAAGTATTTGAATAAGTATATTTGTTTTATTTAATATCTAAAAAAAGGAAAAATATAAAAAATGATTAATTCTAAAATTATAAATCATAAATTTCATTTGAAGGAACAATTACTACATTATTCTTTTTTAATATTTTAATTAAATTGTCAATATCATCAGTATGTAAAAGTAAAATAGCTTTTTCTGATTTTTCATGAGTAAATGCATAGAGGTATTCTAAGTCAATATTATTCTCATTTAAAATTTTTAAGATTGAAGATAATCCTCCAGGAGTATCATTTAATTCAATAGCTATTATTTTAGTTATTTTAACAATAAAATTATTTTCTTCTAAAACTTTTCGACCTTTAATTGGATCATCAACAACTATTCTTAAAATAGCAAATTCCGATGTATCAGCAAGTGATAATGCTCTAATATTAACTTTTCCCTCAGATAAAACATTTAAGGCATTATATAAATTTCCTTTTTTATTTTGTAAAAATATAGACAATTGATCTATTTTCATAATGATCACCTATTTTAAATTTCTTTTATCAATTACTCTAATAGCTTTACCTTCACTTCTTGGAATACTTTTAGGTTCAACTAGTGTAACTTTAACTCGAATTCCAATCTCATTTTCAATTAATTTAGCTATTTTATTTTGAATATGCATCATTTCTTTTACACCATCAAAGAAAAGTTCTTGAGATGCTTCAACTTTTACTTCAATTTCATCCATTAAATCTGGTCTTGTAACAATAATCTGATAGTGAGGTTCTATACGACTAATTTTAAGCAATGCTTTTTCAATTTGTGATGGGAATACTCCTACACCTTTAACTTTAAGCATGTCATCAGTACGACCTGTAATTCTACTCATCCTAAGTAATGTTCTACCACACTCACATTTTTCATATTTTAGTGATGTAATATCTTTTGTTCTAAATCTTATAACAGGCATTCCTTCTCTATATAAATTAGTTAAAACTAACTCTCCTCTTTCTCCATTTTTAATTGTTTCCTTATTTTTAGGATTAATAATTTCTGGATAAAAAATATCTTCTGCTACATGTAAACCATCTTGTTTAATGCATTCAACACCTACACCTGGACCTAATAATTCAGTTAATCCATAAATATTAAATGCTTTACAATTAAAGATTTCTTCTATTTTTAATCGCATTTCTTCAGTCCACATTTCTGAGCCGAAACCTATAGATTTAATTCCCATTTTATGAGGATCAATATTTTCTTCTTTAGCTACTTCACCTAAATACATTCCATATGAAGGAGTAAAAATAAGACCAGTAGATCCAAAATCATTCATTATTTCAACTTGACGTCTTGTTTGACCTGTTGAGATTGGTATAACTGTCATTCCAATTTTTTGAGCACCATAATGAATACCAAAGCCACCTGTAAATAAACCATATCCATGAGTGTTTTGAATTATATCATCTTCATCAAGTCCCATCATTGTTAAACCACGAGCCATAACTTCAGCCCAAATATCTAAATCTTTTTGAGTATAACCTGAAACAACTGGTTTTCCTGTTGTTCCTGATGAGCTATGAACTTCGATTATTTCTTTCTTATCAACAGCAAACATTCCAAAAGGATAACTTTCTCTTAAATCATCTTTAGTTAAAAAGGGTAGTTTTTCAATATCATTTAATGAATTAATATCTTCTGGAAAAATATTAAATTCACTGTATTTTTTATTATAAAAAGGAATTTTATTAAAAGCTGTTTTAACTGTATTTTGAAGTCTTTTAAGTTGTAATTCTTCTAAATCCTCACGTTCCATACATTCAGAATTCTTATTCCAAATCATTTTAAACCTCTATTATAAAAATAGGATTTTTAATATATTAAAGTTTATTATTTTTATATTAATTAAAAAAAACTATTTAATTAAATAATAAATTTTTAGTAAATATTAAATATCTTTTAAAACATATATTTATAGTAATTATAAAAGGTGATTTTATGTGTAGTGTTGGTGGCCCTATGGGTGATGTTGACATGAAAAAATTAAAAACTAAAAGGTATCGTTGTTTAAAATGTTCCAATGAATTTAAAGGTCTTGGAAAACGTATTGTCTGCCCATCATGTCAAAGTGAAGATATTGAATCTTTAGAATAATTTTTGAGGAATATTTTGAATATTAACTTGAGTAATGATGAGATTTTATTTCTTAAAGGAGATAATGGTCTTGTTGGAATAATTAAAATAGCTAAAAAGAATAAAATTATTTATATTGGAACTCCTGATAATGATGAAATAGCTATGTTTCTTGAAGAAGATGATTTAATAGCTATATCTTCATTTAATAAAGATGAAAAAGCAATTAAGTCTTTAGGGTATTTAACACGTGAAAGTGATATGCCAATTATCGTACTTGATAAAAATCATCCTTCTTCTAAGAGATTACCTTTAGTTTTATCTATAGGTAGTAAAGTAAAGTTAAATTGTAATATTAAACCTGGTACTCATCCTGAGCAAGATGTACTATGTTCTTGTGATTCTCTATCTGGTTTAATTATAGCTAAAACAGAAGATGGAATTAGATTAAATAAAGAATTTGAAGATTATGAAATAAAAGAGTTTTAATTTATGTTTGAATCAATATATCAATTATTAGGTCAAAGTATTATATTAGTAGTTATAGTATTAATTATATTGTTTTTATTAGCTATATTACTTGGAAAGATTTTAATTAAAAATGATATTTTAATATTTCCACAACTAATTATTTTTGTATTAGATATTTTCTATTCACCACTTAAAAAAGTAGCTAAAACATTAAAATTTGATGAATCTTTAATAGATCATATAGGGGTAGAAGTTAGAAATAATGTAAATAGAGCAAAATTTTTAAAAATTCCACCTGAGAAGAAATTAATTTTTTTACCTCATTGCCTAAGACATAGAGAATGTGAAGCTATTTTAAATGAAACTGGTCTTGTTTGTACTAGATGTAAAAAATGTTCTATTGGTTTTATAATGGAAAAAGCTGAACCAATGGGTTATAAATCATTTATTGTTCCTGGATCTAGTTTTGTTAAAAAAATAGTGAAAGAAAATAAATTTGAAGCTGTTGTTGGAATAGCTTGTTATGAAGATTTAAATCAAACTATGATGAATTTATCTGATTTTCATCCACAAGGTGCTGTTTTATCAAGAACAGGTTGTTATGAAACAAAAGTTGATGTTAAATCTGTTTTAGAAGTGATTAATTATAAAGATCCAGAAAAAGTAAAAGAAGTAAATCCTAATAAGGACTTATGTACTAATAAAAAAAAAGTTTAATTAACCCCTTCCTAATTCTTTATGTGCACGTGCAAGATGTCCTGCTGCAAGAGCTGATATAAGTGATAATTCTCCTGCAAGTACTACTCCTGCAATAATCTCTGCAAATTCTTGAACTTTAGATGAACCTGCAACATTTAAAATATTTAATCCTTCATTTGCTGTTTCTATTGAAGTTCCTCCTCCAACAGTAGCTATTGGTAAATCAGGTAAATTAACAGAAAAATACAAGTCCCCATTCCTATCTTCTGCTGTTGTAATACCAAGGGATCCTTCGACAGTATGTGCTAAGTCCTGACCAGTAGCTAAGAAAATAGCTGCAATCATATTTGCATAATGAGCATTATAAGATAAGCTTCCAGCTGATGCAGACCCAATAAGGTTTTTAGAAATATTTACCTCTTGAATTGCACTTGCTGTAGTTTTAAGTTTTTCTTTTACAATTTCTTCAGGAATTATTATATCTGCAGATATTGTTTTTCCTCTACCTTCAATCATATTAATAGCTGCAGGTTTTTTATCTACACATACATTACCACTTAAAGCAATATGGGTTACATCAAGTGATTTTTCAAGATCTTCTAGAATTTTTTCAGTAGCTATTGTAACCATATTCATTCCCATACTATCTCCTGTTGAGTAGACAAATCTAGGATAAATATAGTTACCTATAATTAATATTGGATTGATTTTTAAAAGTTTTCCATGATTTGTTGTTTCTTCTGCAATTTTTTTTAATTTAGTAAAATTTTCTTCTAAATAATTTTTAACTTTAAGAGCATCTTTTGCAGAATTCGCTTTTATAATTGGTGCTCTTGTCATTTTATCAGAGATAATTGTTGTATTTACCCCACCAGCTAATGTTATTGTTGAACAACCTCTATTAATTGATGCAACAAGAGCTCCTTCTGATGTTGCAAGAGGAACATAGACTTCTCTATTACAATAATCACCATTTATTTTTAAAGGACCTGCTACACCAAGAGGTATTTGAATTGTACCAATTGGATTTTCAATATTTCTTTTAGAAGCCTTTTCTAAATCTAAATCATATTTAGCTATTATATCTAGAGAACTATCTGAAAATTCTTCTATAAATTTACGTCTAATTTTAATAGCTTCATCTACAGAAGATGCATATTTTTCTACTTGATATAGTTTTATATTACCTTCTTTTAATCCATTTAATATTTCATCATGATTCATAATTTCACTTCATAAAGAATCTTTAATTAATTTAACAATTTCAGATGGCATTTTAGCTGTTTTAACTCCAACATCAGATAATGCATTTATTTTACTTTGAGCTGTTCCAGAATTTCCTTGAATAATAGCTCCGGCATGACCCATTCTTTTACCTGGTGGTGCAGTCATACCTGCAATGTATGATACAACAGGTTTTGAAATATTATCTTTAATATACTCTGCAGCCATTTCTTCTGCATTTCCACCAATTTCACCGATTAAAACAATTGCATCTGTATCATTATCATCTTCAAACATCTGTAATATATTCGGATAATTTGTACCAATTACAGGATCTCCACCAATTCCAACACAAGTACTTTGACCAATATCATTCATTGTAAGTTGACTTGCTACCTCATAAGTTAATGTTCCACTTCTAGATATTACACCAACATTACCCTCTTTAAAAATATGAGTTGGCATTATTCCCAGTTTACCAACACCAGGAGATATAATTCCAGGAGTATTAGGGCCGATAACGGTTGTGTTGTGTTTTTTAGCATATTCCACAATTTCCATTGAATCATGAACAGGAATATGTTCTGTAATAATAATAACTAAATCTAAATATTTTATAGATTCAAATGCTGCATCTTTTCCAAATGGAGATGGTACAAAAATTATAGAAGCATTAACATCTGTATTTTCTTTTGCTTCTTCAATACTATTAAAAATAGTAACTGATTCTAAAGATTGTCCACCTTTTCCTGGTGTTACACCTGCAACAATGTTTGTGTTATATTTTAACATTTCTAAAGTATGAAATGAACCTTGATTTCCAGTAATTCCTTGAACTAAACATTTTGTATCTTCATCTAATAATATCATTTTAATAATTCCTCCAATTATTTTAATATTCTCGTTTTATTTTCAAATGGAACAGCTAAATCAATTATATTTCCATTCATAAAAGCAGTAGCAGAAAAAATAACACTACCTGGTAAAACATTACAATTACTGTGTCTTTTAACAAGATAAGTATTTTTATTTCCTAAAGCTGCACCAATCATTGCACTTGAAATTACACCAACAGCATCCATTTCTTCAATTGTTGCAACAATAACTGGATCATCAGTTTCAGGAGAAACAAAACCTACTCCAGGAATTTTTTTAATAGATTTTTCAATAGGTTTTGAAATATCTGTTAAACCTTTCATTCCAGTGCCAGCAGCTATTGCAGAATTTGCAACATCTTCAACAAAAGCTTCACCACCATAAGTATCAAATGCAAGTACAACAGCATCAGGATAATAATCATTTCTAAATTTAGCTTCAGTATAAGAAATTCCTTCGCCTGCAGATTCTTTATCTTTAGAAATTCCTCTTAAATCACCTAAATCTTCAGAATTATCACGTAAAACATTAACAATTTCCTGATTAACATCCTCAATTAAATCATCCTGGAAAATAGCAGAAATAGCAACATCATCTCCAGTAATATTTATTAAACTAGCATAAATAGCTCCTAAATCAGTGATTCTGTGTAAATCATTTTCAATATTGTTAATTAAACAATCACTACATGAAACATCATTTTTAGAAATATCGGCTCCAATAACTGAAATTTTCAATATTACACCCATTATAAAATAAATAATTATATATTAAATATTAATTCTCATTAAATATAAATCTATTTATAATGATTAGATTAAATATAATATTAATTAATAAAATTATTATGCCCTAAGAGGAAAATATGTATTCACAAACAAAAATTGCTATTCCAGTACTAGAAAAAAACAAAGAAAAAGCTATTGAAGTAGCTAATGATTGTATAGACAAAGGAGCAGACATGATAGAACTTAGAATAGATGGGCTTGAAAATCCAGAATCAAAAATTGTTAAAGAAATAATCGATGAAGTAAATTTTCCAATAATTGCAACAAATAGAATAAAAAGTGAAGGAGGTTATTTTAAAGGCTCAGAAGAAGAAAGAATAAAAATATTACTTGATTGTGCACATAAAATTGATTATGTGGATATAGAACTTCAAAGTAGTGATAAATACATAGAAGAGCTAAAAAATACAGGTGTTAAAACAATAATCTCATACCATGACTTTGAAAAAACTCCAGAACTTGATGAAATATTCTATATTGTAAAAAAAGAAAAAGAGCTCGGAGACATTGCAAAAGTTGCATTTATGCCTAATGACTTAGATGATACAATAAAAATTTTAGCTATTTTATCTCATTGTAAAAATACAATAGCTATTTCAATGGGAGAATTAGGTTCATATACAAGAATTATGGCTTCAAAATTTAACTCACCAATTACTTTTGCAGCTGGAAGAGATCCAACAGCACCTGGACAAATTGATATTGAAACCATGAAATCATTATTTAATATAGATTTAGATATATGAGGCATAATCTGACTAAAAATCAGATAATAGCTATTATTGGATTATTTTTAATATTTATTCTTGTTTTATTTTTTGTATTAAATAATAATTATGTAGAAGTTCATTTAGATGGTGAAAATATTACAACTACAATAATTACAGCACTATTTATCCATGACAGTGAAACAATAAGTAATCAAATCAATGAATATACAATGAAAACTACTAATAATGATTATGATTCAAATATTAGTAATCTAAAAGAAGGTATTAGAAACATTACTAAAAAACACGGAATGAATAATGCAGATATAGTTATTAATTCTAAATATGGTGAAAATCAAATTCCTATCCTTTTTACAGTAAATGGAACATCTATGGATCCAACTTTAAAAGATAATCAAGATATAATCATTTTAAAAACTAAAGATATTCATGTTGGAGATATTGTAGTTTCAAATGACTCAGAATATGGAATTATTGTAAAAAGAGTTTCTGAAATTAATGGAACAGGAATATACTTAACAAGTGATAATAAAGAGATTGAAACTGAATATATTAATGGTATTGAATACAAAAAAGAAGGAATAAAAACCTGGAACAATCTATCAGATATTATTGGAATTGTAAAAGAATATTAAAAAATAAGTGTCGGTTAAAATAATTTTTTAAGAAAAAAATTTCTTAAAATAAAGGATTTTATTATTGATTTGATGATATTATATATTTTTTTCTCCGACACTTAGAAAATTATTAAACTTATATAATTAAATTGCGTCTTTTCCTTTTTCACCTGTTCTAATCCTTATTATTTCTTCAATTGGCGAAATAAATATTTTACCATCTCCAATTTCTCCAGTTTTTCCAGAATTTACTATAGTTTCTGTAACTAAATCTAAATCTTCTTTTTTAATTACTAATTCAATTCTTGTTTTAGGAAGTAAATCAATACAATACTTTGATCCCCGGTATGTTTCTTTTATACCCATTTGGCGACCTCTTCCTTTAACTTCAGAAACATTCATTCCATCACAACCAATTTCATGAAGAGCATTTTTTACATCTTCAAGTTTTTCTTGTCTAATAATTGCAACTACTCTTTTCATAGTTTAACTCCTTATAAATTATATCCTGATTCTTCATGTAGACCATTATCTAAACCTTCAGTTTCAGTTTTTTCATCAACTCTAATACCCATTATAATATCTAATACTTTAGCTATAATAATTGTTACAACAAATGAGTAAACTATTGTAACTAAAATACTTATAATTTGAATAATTACTTGTTCAGGATTTCCATATAATAATCCTGCAGCCTCACCTATTACAGGTGCTGCAAAAATACCTGTTGCTAATGCTCCCCACATACCAGATAAACCATGAATTCCAAATACATCTAATGCATCATCATATCCAAGTTTTTCTTTTAAGTAATATATTCCAAAGTATGAAATTATTGGTGCTACTATTCCAATACATATTGCACCAGAAACATCAACAAAACCGGCTGCTGGAGTAATAGCTACAAGACCGGCTATAGCTCCTGAAATTGCACCAAGCATTGTTGGTTTACCGACTTTAATAATATCTAAAATAACCCAAACAATCAATGCAACTGCTGCTGCAATATTACTTACTAAGATTGCAGATGCTGCTAGGCCATTAGCTCCAAGAGCTGATCCTCCATTAAAGCCCATCCATCCAAACCACAAGAATCCTGCTCCTAAAATAGCATATCCTAAGTTATGAGGAAGTAATGTCTTATTTTTTCTTCTTCCAAGTATTAATGCTAATGCTAATGCGCTTACACCAGAGTTAATATGTACAACAGTACCTCCAGCAAAATCTAAAGCACCCATTTGCATTAACCATCCTCCTCCCCACACCCAGTGAGCTATAGGGACATAAACTAATGTAACCCAAAGAGCTATAAAAGCCATCCATGCAGTAAATTTCATTCTTCCAACAATCGCTCCAGAAATAAGAGCTGCTGTTAGTCCTGCAAATGTTAATTGGAAAGCAATAAACAATATTGTTGGGATTGTATCAGATAATGAAGTAATTCCAATTCCTTGTAACAATAAGTTATTTGGAACTCCGATGAATCCACCTATTGTTGGTTCTCCAAATGCACATTGATATCCGAAAACTACCCATATTATACTTACAATTGCAAAAGCTATAAATGTTAAAAACATTGTATTTAAAACATTTTTCTTTTTACTCAAACCGCCGTAAAAAAACGCTATACCTGGAATACTCATTAACAATACTAAAATTGTTGAAACTAGTATCCATGCTGTATCGCCTGTATTTAAAATATCCATAAATATCTTTTCTCATTATAATAATTAAATTTTTAAATTTTTTTTATAAAATATATCACGGAAGACGGAAGCCATCTTCCTATATACAATAATTATTTTTGGTATATATAAAGGTAATGGTTTAGAAAAAAAATTAATTAAAAAAGTAATATTTAAGATATATTAATAATAAAGTTTAATTAATAATTAAAATTGTTGAAAATATGAGTCCTAAAAAACAAGCAACTATATTTGTTTTTTTTATAATAGCTATAATCGCAATAATAAGTAGCTCTTTTGTTTATTCATTAACAGTTGAATTAATACCTGATTTACAAAAAGAAGAAGATAAATTAATTCCTGTAGAAGATGATAATTTCATTCCAGAACAAGTTAATATGATTCAAGAAAAGAAAAAGGAAACAAAAATAAACTCCACAAATGATACAATAAATACAACAAATATAAGTAATTACACTCCAAATGAAACAGAAGAACCAAATCCAGAGCCTGTTAAAAATGAAACAGAATATATTCCTGAAGACAATAAAGATTTAAACAATACTTAAGTGGTATTATGCCAGATAAAAATCATTTTATAAGAGATAGTGTTCATGGAAATGTTCAAATTTCAAAATTTGAAATGGACATTATGGATAAAGCAGAATTTCAACGTTTAAGGCGAATAAAACAATTAGGATTAATTTATTTAATATACCCTGGAGCTAATCATACTCGTTTTGAACATTCCATAGGAACAATGCATTTATCATCAAAACTTGCAAATCATTTAGAACTTTCAAAAGAAGATATTGAACTTGTTAGAATATCAGCAATGTTACATGATATAGGGCACGGACCATTCTCCCATGTTTCAGAAGGTGTTTTAAGTTTTCCTCATGAAAAATTAACTGAATATGTAATAAAAAACACTTCAATGAAAGATAAGTTAAGTGAAAAATTTAAAATTAATGATATCATAGATATTGTTAATGGAAAAGGAAAATTTGGACCTATTGTATCTGGAGAATTAGATGTTGATCGAATGGATTATTTAATGAGAGATTCACATTACACTGGAGTATCATATGGTGTAATAGATATTGAAAGAATCATATCTAATATAAAATTACAAAAAGAGCTAGTTTTAGATATTAAAGGTGTTCAAGCTGCAGAAGCTACATTAGTTTCAAGATATTTTATGTATCCCAGTGTTTATCAGCACCATACAACAAGAATTGCAAATGAAATGTTTAGAAGAATATTAAAAATAGCTATTGATGATGAGATAATCTTTGAAAAAGATATTTACAAATATGATGATTCTGATTTAACTAGTATTTTTAGAAATAATAAAGGATATATTAAAAATATTATATCTAGAATAGATAATAGAGATTTATTTAAAAGAGTTCATACTACACAATTAAATATTTTTAAAAATCCAGAACAATTCTATAGTATAACAAAAGAAGAAGTAAGAAAAATTGAAGAAGAAATAGCTAATGATTTTAATATAGATAAAGAATTTATAATATTAAATATTGCTGAATATCCAAATTTTGATGAAATGAAAACACAAGTATATTCTGGAGAAAAATTATATCATCTAAATGAAATCTCAAGTATTGTTAAAGCTTTAAGTAAAGCTCGATTTAATATGCCAGATATAAGTTTATTCGTTCCAAAAGAGGAAAAAATTAAATTCGAAAGATTTAAATTAGAAAATTATATTGATTTACCTGAAAAATCTGAAAATGAATTTAATACAATTCATTATGACCAGATAAAATTAATTTAAGTGATAAAATGATAATAGTTGCAATAACTGGAGCAAGTGGTGTAATTTATAGTATTAGATTATTAGAAGTATTAAATGAATTGAAGATAGAAAATAGCTTGATTATTAGTGATGCTGCTAGAACAGTTATTGAAAGTGAAACAGATTTTAAAATTGAAGATATTATTAATTTAACAGATAATTACTATGATTTTCATGATTTAAGTTCTTCTGTAAATAGTGGATCTTTTAAATTTGAATCATTAGTAATTGTCCCATGTTCAATGAAAACATTGTCATCAATTGCTAATGCATATGGTTCAAATACTATAACTCGAGTAGCAGATGTTGCTTTAAAAGAAAAAAGAAAGGTTGTTTTAGTTCCTCGTGAGACACCTCTTAGAAGTGGTCATATTGAGAATATGTTAAAAGTTTCAAAAGAAGGAGGAATAATTTTACCAGCTATGCCTGGATTTTACCAGAAACCTAAGTCATTAAATGATCAAATTGATTTTATTGTTGGAAAAATATTAGATTCATTAAATATTGAAAATAACTTATATAAAAGATGGAAATGATTTTATGATAGAAGATAACTTATATAAAAGATGGAAATGATTTTATGATAGAAGATAAGGATTTTATAACAAGTCGAGATGTTCCAGGACCAACAAAAGAAAACATTAGAGCTATTTTATTATATAAATCTACAGTTACAAATGAAGATTCCGTTGTTGATATTGGTTGTGGAAGTGGTGGTATAACAATAGAATTTGCACAAAGAGCAAAAAATGTCATAAGTATTGATAAAAATCCTGAAGCTATAAAAATAACAGGAAAAAATTTAGAAAAGTTTAATTTAAAGGATAAAGTTGATTTAATTGAAAATGATGCTGTTTCTGCATTAAAAAAATTAGATAAAATAGACATAGCTATTGTTGGTGGAAGTAGTAATGATTTAGAAGAAATTCTAGAAGAAATTGATAAAAAATTAAACCCAAAAGGTAGAATATTAATTACCTCAATACTCCTCGATACAAAAATAGAAGCTATAAATGCTCTTAAAAAATTAGGATATAAACCGAAAATAGTTGAGGTAAATATTTCTAATGGAAGAATTCTTGATCGTGGAGTTATGATGTTTAGTGAAAATCCTATTGGAATAATAAGCTCTAAAAAAGATAATAATGACTAATAATTTTAAATCATGTATACTATTATGTGGGGGAATGAGTAGAAGAATGGGTAAAGACAAGGGGTCTTTAATAATAAATGGAAAACCCATGATTTTACATATACTTGATACATTAAACTGTGAAATTGATGAGTTGATAATTGTATTAAATGATAAAGAAAGAATTATAGAATATGAAAAATTCATTGATAAAAAATCTTATTCTTACTCTATAAAAATCATAGAAGATGAGATAAAAAATAAAGGCCCAATATCTGGAATAATGACAGGTCTTAAAAAAATTAATACAAATTATGCATTAATTTTACCATGTGATAGTCCAAATATAAGTAAAAACTTTATTAATCTGATTTTTAAAAAATTAAAAAATTTTAATAAAGATGGATTAATATTATACCATCTTGATGAAAAAATTGAACCATTACATTCTGTTTATTCAAAAAATACCTATAAAATAATTGAAAAACTAATTAAAAACAATAAATTAGATGTTAAAAGTTTAATAAATGAATTAAACTGTGAATTTATTAAAATAGATAATAAAAATATCAAAAAAAGAGATACTGAAAATATTAATACAAAAAAAGATATAGAAAACTTATTTTATTAAATTTAATATTCTACTTTCAATAAAATTGATATAAAATCTTTAAATATAGAAAACTTATTTTATTAAATTTAATATTCTACTTTCAATAAAATTGATATAAAATCTTTAAATATAGAAAACTTATTTTATTAGATTTAACAGTTCACTACTTTTTGATATAGCTATATTTACACAATCTAATATTTCCTTTTTATTTAAAGGACCCATACCACCTTTCTGCATTGAACAAACTAAACCCTTTTCTGTAACACCAATATTTAATCTTCCATCAGAAACATCCTCTTCCATTAAACTAGGATCAATAACCATTTCAGAACCAATTTTTACAAAAGTAGACATAACAACTTTTTCATTTAATGGTAGATCAAATGTGTTTTCTTTATCAATTACCAATCCATCATCACCAATAGATGCAGTAGGTAACTTAGTACTATTTAAAGCAGCAGTAACTGCAAGTTCGCATGCATCAAAAAGATTTCCACAGTTATCTAAAACATGTAAATCTATAAAAATCATCCAAACATGATTACCTTCTTCAACACAAAGTTTTTCTAAATCAACCATCTTACTTTCTCTAATACCCCTATCAACAACACGAGCAAGTTCAATTGATTCTTCATTTGGAGGTCCAACTTCAAAAGTGGGATCTGCAATAGGTACCATTTCACAATTAGTCATTAAAACTCCTAAATTAGGATTATCTGGATATGGAGCTCCAACTTGAAGTTTAATACCTGCAATGACTTTTGTTCCACCAATTTTAACTTTTGCAGAACCTTCAGCTTTTGAAATAATATCTGTTTCAATAGAAATATCTCTATATTGATCAATAGTCCTACCATCTTCTCTTTGATTATTACCAATAAGATCCTTAATACTTTCCTTAGTAATTTCAGGGATAATCTTCATATTATCATTCCATACTTTCAAGATATTTATTTTTTAAAGCTTCTTTTTGAATTTCACTAATCTGCATACAACCATCAATAGCTAAATCTAAGGCTTTAGAAAATTCTTCTTCACTCAAGTTACCATCACTTTGAAGTAAAGTCACTTCACCAGTTCTTGGCATAATAGCTATAGGCAAATCAGCTTCACCTTCTTTATCTTCCTTCTCAGATAAATCTAAAACAATTTCTCCATCAACTTTACCAGCAGCACAAGCAACAACAATATCTGTCATAGGAATGCCTGCATCAGCTAAAGCAACAGAAGCTGCAGTTATACCTGCACATCGAGTTCCACCTTCAGCTTCAATAACTTCAATAAAAACATCAACCATAGAACGTGGATAATTTTCTAACATTAAAGAAGGACGTAGTGCATCAGCAGTGATTTTAGAAATTTCAGAAGATCTTCTATCAGGACCTGGTCTTTTTCTATCATCCACAGAAAATGGAGCCATATTATACCTACATCTTATAACCCCAGTATTTGGTTCAAGTAAACGCCTAATATAAGATTCCCGAGGACCATAAACACCAGCTATTATTTTATTTCCACCAACTTCTAAATAAGCAGAGCCATCAGCTCGCTCTAAAACTCCAACTTCAATTTTAGTAGGGCGTAATTCATCAAGTTTACGTCCATCTACTCTAACACCATCTGTTATCATAATCAACCTCAAATAAATAAATTCTCCTTTTAAAGTTATTATTTATTCAGAAAAATCATCTTCCTCTTCAATTTTTAACTCATCTTTAAAATTTTGAAGTCTAGGTTTTTCTAATTCATCAGTTTCATCATCAAAAAAAGCAAACTCATCCTCATCATCTACCCCCAAAATAGAATTTAATTTATTTTTAATTCTATCTGTCAAACCAGATGTATGAGCTTCAGCTTCAATTAACTCAATAATATTTTTAGTTAATTGTTCCATTTCTTTTTCTCCTTTAACCCAAACAAGACCATTTTGACCAACAATAATATTACAGTTTGTCTTGTCTTTAATCATATTGATCATGGAACCTTTTTTACCAATTAATCTTGGAACTTTAGTTGGAGTTATATTAACAATAATTCCTTCTTTAAACTTACCCATGCCCCTTCCTTTTAAACCAAGTTTTACTTTTTTAACTTCATCAACATCAAGAACTTTTAAAAAAAGAACATCACCAACATCATAAACTTTACTAAGTTCTCTTTTTTCTCTTTTGAAAACTTCAAATGCTGGTAAGAAAGCTGAATATGGTGAATTAATATTTACATCCCACATTGAGAATTTAACATCTTCAATTTTACCAATTACAACTTCACCTTTTTTAGGGATATATTTACTTTTAAGAGGAATTACTCTAATTTTTTTATTTCTAATAGAAATAAGACCAATTAAAGAGGAACAAATCTTACCACTTTCTTTAAATGTACCTCTATCTGAATAAAAATCATCATCAGCTAATACTTCTCCAGGAATAACAAAATCCTTATTATCCACATAAATCATTAAATCACCAATCTATTTAATAGCTTTAGTTTCTGCATCTCCACCAGAAATTTCTGCCATTTTAGAAGCGAAGTCATTCTGCATACCACCAGCTATTTCAACAACACCAATCCATGAACCATCTTGTTGCCATTCTTCTTTTAAAATTTCACCAAAAGGCCTGATTGCATTATAAGCATTACCAGCAGCAGAACCTGGAAGACGTACAGCTATTTTTACTCTTTCAAAACGAATAGGAATAAGTGGTTTAATTTTTTTTAAAGCTGTTTTAATTTGTTCATCAACAGAAATAAAAGGATCAATTTTTATTTTAGTCTCATCAAGTGCATTTTCAATTCTTTGAACAGGATGAGGTAAACCAGTTTGAGGATTAATAGATTCTCTTGCAATTTTATTAATAACAAGTTTTCTTTTATCTTTCTGCATTTGTCTTTTTTGATCTGCAGTTAACTGTACTTGTCCTTTCTCTAAAATTTGTTTAGAGACTTCAATAGGGTCTGTTGTTTCAAATATTTTTTCCATAGCTTCATCAGAAGCTTTATCCCCTTTTTTAGAGTCTTTAAATATTTCTTCAATAGCTAAGAGGTCTTCAATATCGACATCTTCACCGTCAGGGTTTCTAAACTCTGCAGCCAGATCCGGATCAACTAATATTTCAAAATGTTCACCATAAGATTCATATTTAGCAATAATAGCATCATCTACATTAACCATTGAAAACCACCTGTAAACTATTTATTCTTCATCTTCTTTTTCATCATTAGTAGATTTTTTATCTACGAGCTTATCAATATATGAAGAGACTTCTTCTTGAGTAAGTTTTCTGTATTTTTCATTTTCTTTTTCAATAACAGCTATTTCAACACTTTCAGCATTAGTTTTACCTTCAGTTGCTTCATATACAGCATCAAGAGCTAAATCAATAGCTTCATCTAAAGTCATATCTTCTTGATATTTTTCTTCAAAAACATCCATAGCATCAGATCTACCAGAACCAATAGCTGTTGCTTTATATTCAATTAAAGCTCCACTAGGATCTGTTTCAAATAATTTAGATTCTCCTTCACAGATTCCTCCAATGATTAATGCAGATCCAAATGGTCTTACCCCACCATTTTGAGTATACAGTTGTTTCATATCACAAATCTTTTTAGCAAGTGAACCCACCCTAATAGCTTCACTATAGGTCATTCTATAAATTTGAGATTCTATTCTAGCTCTTTCAATCAAAGATCTTGCATCAGCAACAAGACCAGAAGTTGCTGCACCAATATGATTATCTATTTGAAATATTTTCTCAATAGATTTGGTTTCAACTAAACTAGAAGTAGTTCTTTTATCTACTACTAAAACAATCCCTTCTGCAGATTTAACACCTAAAGAAGTAGTACCTCTTTTAACAGCTTCTCTTGCATATTCAACTTGAAAAAGTCTTCCATCTGGGCTGAAAACAGTAATAGCCCTATCATATCCAGCATTTTGTAAAGGTTGCATAATAATTACCTCGTTTTTTTATTAAAATATTAAAAAATTCTATTTTTTATTAAAATTAATCCAATTCTCCATGAATTGGCTTTTATTTTAAAAATTACAAATAAATGTTAAATTTAAAATAATTCTTTCTGTTATTCCATAAACTTCATATAAATATTTCTATAATAATGTTTATATACTTTTCTATTTTAAAGTAACAAAAAGTTAATTTAAGAAGATGATTTACTTTGAACTTTTTTAGCCTCTTCAAAGTTAACCTTATAAATATGAGCACTTATAGAATGAATTGTAATCGGCCCTAATGTAACATCACCTAATTTATTAGATACATATTTAGCAAGATAAGAAAGACCAACAGCATTAGGAAACCAAGCACCATATATATCATGAGAACGCCATAAAGCTGTTGTATATAATACATTATCCCTAATTTTAAAATCAACAAGTATCATACATGGAACTTCATCACTAGAACTATCAACAACCTGATCCCAAGTAATGGAAATTGCTCTTCTAGATTCTCTACAAGATTTTAGTCTTTCAATAGCTTTACCTATTTGATCTATACCTTCAAAATGAGCTCTTAAACGATTTCCATATGTATAAATAAAACCTTGCAAATCATCATCAATAAATTGCTCAGAATAAACCTTTAATTTATCCCCTTCCCAAAAATAATCATCAGGAATTCGAACATTTTCCACCCTCTCTAAACTCTCCCCTAAACCAAAAAAATCTCCTTTTTTTCTTCCAAAAGGATCATTGATACATGTAACAATATTTAAAACTTCTTTAGTTAGAGAACCTCTCTCATCATTAACAAAATGTCCATCATCCATTATTTTTTTAACAATTTTTTCCCAACACTCAGCTATTTCTCCACCATTAACTTCATAAGCCATAAAAACACCTAATCATACTCTTCTTTAATTTTACTAATAATCTCTAATTTCTTATATGCAATTTCTAAATCTACCTTTCTAAGACCACAATCAGGATCTAATATTAAATTATCTGAACCTATTAAATCAACAGCTTTTGAAACCATATTTTTAACAGATTGATAATCATCAACATCATTTAAAGTAGTATCAAGACAACCAAATCCAATTTTTTTATTTTTTAAATTACTACTATATTTTTCAAGTAAATCTAAATTATAATCATTTCCTGCAAATTCACAATCAATTATATCAACATCAAAATTAACTAATTCTTTAAAAACATCTGTTAAATTACCACAAACATGAATAGCTATTGGAGTTTTAATATTTTTTCTTAATATACTAATAGCTTTAGAAGCAGTTTTTAAATCAACCATACCTGTAGATAAAAAAGGTTCATCAATTTGAATATACTTTACATTTAACTCATCTAAAGCTTCAACTTCGAATTTAAGACTTTTTGCTAAGTCTAAAATAGCTTTTTCTTTATTTTTATAAAAAGATTCAATTCTTGAAGAATGAACAATTGTTGATGGACCAGTAAGAACTGCTTTAACACTTTTTTCTTTAGAATTTTTAGGATGTTTTTCTAAAATAGATTTAGCATATTTTATATCCTTAGTTGTAATTTCACCATAAGGTTTTTGTATTTTAGATACAATAACAGAAGAATTCATATCTGTTTTAAATCCAGGAATATATTTTGAAAAAGAAAGTATCATATCTCCTCTAAGCTGACCATCAGAAATTATATCTATTCCTGCATCTAATTGGAGATTTACTATATCTTCAATAGCTTTTTTATAAGGATCATAAATTGATAAAAAATTTAAAATTTTATCTTTTATATTATCTGGAGACTTAATCTCTACTGGAAAACTACCTACTACAGAAGTGAACATTTAAAACCTCTAAATTAATAATTAAAATTTGCTTTAATAATAATATATATTTACTTTAATAAAATCTTTATTAAATTTACTATATATTTTATGATTTTTAAAATTTACTAATTAATTAATATATTTAGAAATAGCTCCAGAAATAGTTCCTGAAAGACCTAATGTATTAATAGAAATAGAATGATTTTTAAGTTTTGTTAAAACTGATAAAGAAGATCTAACTTGATTTTCAAAACCTCGTTGACATTTTAAAATAGCTTTATAATGATAATAGCCATTAGAATTTTTTAATTTATAAAATCTCATCACCCATAGATTAAAATTACTTGTTTCACACTCTCCTTTAAAACGAATACAAGCATCCCATGTAGCAATTACAAGTTCATCCTTAGATATTTCCTTCTCTGATTTAATATCAATAGCAAGATATCTATTGTTTTTTCTAAGTGTTGGAGGAAGAATTTTAAGTTTCATTAAAACCCTCAATTTTTTTAACACCTTTTAAAATTAAATTATCCCTATTTTCATTAAATTTTAAAATATTTAGTGGTGTATTTGATATAGAATTTAATACTTCATCATCTTTTAATCCTATATCTTTAAAAAAATAAGTTAAATCTATAGGGTTTCTAATATCATAAATAGAAGATGCACCAGAACTTAAAATTAATGGAAATTCAAATTTCCTATATAAATTTATGATATCTCTAAAATACATTAATAATTTAGCCCTGTATGATAAATAGCTATTTAAAATATCTTTAAAACATAGTTCAATAGCTACATTATTTTCACTAGCTTCTTTTGCTAAAACATGATTTATACCACAATCTTTTCTTTTAAAATAAGGTCTTGATAATATATCTATCTTGATATTTTCACATGCCACTCTATTTACTTTAGAGTCACCACCTAAAACAGAAAGACACTTAGTTTTAGGTCTAAAATTTCTAATATTTTTTTGAATTTGATTACAATTATTATTTGATATTTCACATCTTAAATCAATTGTAAAATCTTTATTTGTAAAGTTTTTATTTGTAAAATCTTTATTTGTAAAGTTTTTTTTGATTTGATCTAAATATGCACTAGCATTATAATAATTATTATTTTTATAATTAAAACTAATATGATTCCATCCCCAATGATTTGCTTCTTTTGCAAGAATTAAATCACTATCATAATTATTGCCTTTTATATTTAAATCCAAATACATTAAAATTATTCCTTAAAATTAAAAAAATAAGTTAAATAGCTAATTTTCTAATATTATCTATTTCTTTTTTATCAATTGGTAATTCAACAACAGATGTACCATGACATGGTTTAGTATAAGGTATTAAAAGTTTTTTCTCGTTTTCAATAATACCAATAGGAATAGGTGGAACACCAATAATTCTAACTCCTAAAATAACTTCACCAGGTTTAACATAAATAACTTCATCAGCTTTAAATCTAATTAATCGAGCACAATCTTTAAAGCCTGCTTTATTTATTAAAACCTCATAATCATCTGATTGTTGTAAATAAGTTTCTAAACAAAATGACATAAAAACACCAAGCTAAATTTTTTCTAATGCTTTATCTAGTTTAACTTTAACAGGATTAGGATTATGAAATGCTTTAACTGCAAGAACCTCAGCATCAGTAGAATCACTTATGATATTAGCATATTCCTCAACTAAATCTTCATCTTTTTCAAAAACGATAGCTATAGATTTTATTTGTAATATTTGATAAAATGTTACAAAAAATGATGCTGCAGCTTCTTTATGAATAAACCCTAAAAGAAGATCAAATTCTCCTTCATTTAACTCATTTAAACATCTATCTAAATCAACAATATTAGAAATATATTTATTTTCAGGATCTGAAATCTTTAAAAGTTTAGAAGCAGCAGGATTAGCAGTAATTGTAACGTCAAATCCTAAAGAATTTAATTTATATGTTGCATAAATTGCAAGAGGTGTTTGAGAAGGTGCTTCTGGGCACCCTAATAATACTAAAGCTTTCTTCATAACATCATCTTCTTTTTAAAGTAACAGTTTGTGCAAGGATTATAGACCCTAGAAATATAAATGTTAAAAGTGCAGTACCATTAATAGTACGATTAAAGACAAATAAACCAATTAAAGCCTGTGCAATAAATGCAGATAAAGCACCTATTAATAAAACTTCTTTACCTAAGAATTTCTTATTATTCTTTTCTCTTTTAGCTCTATACATTTTAAGAAGTTTAAAGCCTACAAAAATGGTAACTCCAACAAAAACCATTAAACCAATTAAGCCAATGTATCCAAAATCAAAGGTATATCCCATAATTCCTGGAAGCATATAATCAACAGTATCTTTTTGATTTACTAAAACACCAAAAAATAGTGGAAATGGTAAACCAAACATCAAGATTAATTGCATTGGTAGAGAAATGTAACCTTCAGCAAAAGCTGTTCCTTCAGTACCCCAATATGAAGCATTACCATTATGACCAATAAGCTGAACATTATTTAAAACCATTTTAATACTACTTAAAGAGTTTTCTTCAATTCTTGAAATCCTAAGTAGTGGGCTGAAAATATTCATACCAGTTATTAAAGATAAGATTTCTAGGAAAACAAAACCTGCTGCACCTATACCAATGAAAAATAATATTCTTCGAAGAGATAGGAAAGATCTTTCTCTGAATGATTTGGATATAACAAAGTAACCAATGAATAAACCTAATAACCACAGAAGTAAAAAAGATCTGTGCATTAATCCACCTGCTATTGTAATAACTAATAAAAACAAAAATACTACTTTTTTCAATCCTAAAACATTAACACCCGAGTCCTCCATCACTTTCAGAGCCGAAATAGCTGTTACAATAGCTAAAACTGCTATAGGTCCAAAAGGATGTGTAAATTCATTTTGTCCAAAAGATAAAAGTAGTAAAACTAAATCTACAGCAAATAATAGTGAAAATCCTCCTGATAAGAATAATGAAAGGAATGTAACAATACTTAAAGACATTGGTATAATGTTTAATGCGAAAATCATCGTAACAAGCAACATTAAGCCTACTTCGATAATTAATTGTAAATGGTTTTGAGCTATTAACATCATCTTTTTATCACTGAATAAATTTGTATTAATATAAATATATAATTTTTAATCTATTTAACTTTAAAGTTTTTATAAAGTGGACTGACCGGGATTTGAACCCGGGGCCTCCGCCATGCCAAGGCGACGATCTACCATCTGAGCTACCAGCCCTTATATAGTTAATATTTATTTTTTAGAGTTATTATAAGCTCCATATATATTATCTATGATAATTTGGAACAAATCATCAGTTATTAATTTCTTTTCATCATTTGGATGAACAATTAAACTTAATGCTGTGTGAATAATATCATCAAGATCATTAGACCTATACATCAAATCCTGATCAATATAAAACTGATCTACAGATAAGGTTTTTCCAGGATAACATGAAATTACTGGAGTTTGTAAAATAGCTGCTTCCCTATTCATAGTCCCTCCAGCACCAATAACTAAATCACATTTTTTAATTATACTAGATGTATCTAATGGAGGTGTTAAGATAGTTGTATTTTCAATACCTTCAAAAATCTTAGCCTGTTCTTTAAACCTAGGTAAAACTAAAATATTAGCATAGTCCTTTAAAGCTTTAACAATAGGAAGCAACACTGATTTAGTACAATCAGCATCTAAATATGATGCAAGAGAAGGTTCAGGACGCATTAAAATTGTTTTTTGCAATTTTAAATCTAAATTTAAATCATTGAAAATATTTTCATTAAAATCAAAGCTTTTAAAATGTAACAATTCTGAAGTTCCATTATAAGATAAAATTTTATTTGGATCTGCACCAAATTCCATTAATTTCCACATATCAATTATTTTAGGAGAAACAATAGTATCACATAAAGGAAGAGTTAATTTATTTGCAGCTAAAGCATGTTCATTATCTAAAACATATAAACTTGGAATACCTAATCCAAAAGCTATTCTAGGAAGTTCAATAGAATGTTTAGAAAGAGCAACATCAACATTTTCAGGATAAATAAGATCAACTAACTCATTTAAACGAGCAGTATTCTCTTTGAGTTTATCATAAAGAGAAACACCATGTTTACCTACTGAAATAAAATCAATATCATACATATTTAATAATTTATGAATATCTCCAAAATCACGAGCTGTAACAATTAAATCCTCTCCTTGATCTTCTAGATATTTAATAATATCTTTAAAAAATCTTACATGAGGAGCATTTGATATATCTATCCAAATTTTCAATTTGTCACCTATAAATTGTTTTTAAATTTATTAATAGAATTTAAAACTGTTTGAAATCCTTCATCAGTTTTTAAACTAGTTTTAATAACATTAACATCAGGATTTAATTTTTTAGCATCATTAACCATTTTATCTGCATCAGCACCAACTGCATCAGCTAAATCAACTTTATTAATAATTACCAAATCAGAATTTTCAAAAATCATTGGGTGTTTTTCTATAGTGTCATCTCCTTCTGTTGCACTAACAACAACAATTCTAATATGAGAACCTAATTCAAAATCAACAGGACAAATTAAGTTACCTACATTTTCAATTATTAATAAATTAATATCAGATAAAGGTAAATCACCAATAGCATGTTCAACTAAATGAGCATCTAAATGACATTCTTTACCAGTATTTAATCCAACAACAGGAACACCATGATTTTCAATTCTACCTGCATCAAATTTACTAATAATATCTCCAGCAATAACACCTATTTTATAATCAGTTTCATCAATGATCTTTTCAATTAAAGAAGTTTTTCCAGAACCTATAGCTCCTACAATATCAATAGTAAATATATCATTTTTTTCAAAAATTTCTTTATTTTTATTAGCTAACTTTTTATTAGCTTCCATTATATTATGTTGAACTTCTATATCAGCAACTTTATGCATATTATCTCCTACAATTAATTAGGTTGTTCTATAATTATATTTCTAACAATACAATCTTTTCCATTTAAAATTGAAACTCTTTTATTCTTACATTTTGGACACTCAATAATAGGAGCATAATGATCTAAATCATCAGTATTAGCATTACCTTTAAATTTACATTCAGGGCATTCAATTTCTGCAGGAATCTCAATAATATCAAATTTAGCATTTTCAACAATAGTATTTTCACATAAAACATCTAACATAAATGATAATTGCTCAGGATTGATTAAAACAAGTTTACCTATTTCAATAACGATTTCAGTTACTTCCGTAGCATTATTTTCATTAGCAGTTTCAATAACAGAATTTATTATCCCTTGAGCCATAGCTAATTCATGCATCTTTTATACCTCTTATAAAAATAAAAATTTCAATTAATTAATTTATCTTAAAAATATATTAGTAAAAAAAGTATTTAAAATTAACTATAAAATATGTTAAATAAATTAAAGAGATTTTAAACCTTCTTTTTTAAATTCATAAATAATTCATTAGCATCTTCATTATAAGAATCAATAGATAATGCTTTTTTAACAAAATTCATAGACCCATTAATATCTCCTTGATTATCTAAAATCTTAGCAAGTAGTACCCATGCATTAGTATATTTTTTATTTAAGTCAATTATTTCAACTAAAATATCTTTAGCATTTAAATAATCCTTCTTATAAAAAAGTTCCAATGATTCATTATACATTGAATCAGGATTTTTAATATCACTACTACTTGAAATTTGAGACTTTTTTATTTTAATATCTTTTTTATCATGTTTTTTAGGTTTTTTAGCTATTTCCTGACACATATAATTTAATATATCTCTAGTAACTTTTTTATGAAGTGGTTTATTATCATTACCACATTTAGGTGAATAGATACATGAAGGACAACCATCCCGACATTTACATTCATCTAAAAGATCTTTTGTAGATTTTAATATATCTGAAAATACATCAATAGCTTTTTCACTAATTCCAATACCATCTTCATATGCATCATAAATAAAAATTGTAGCTTCTTGTGTATCTTCATGGTAATTAATAGATAATCCACCTATATCAAACCGATCACACATTACATGTAAAGGAAATAATCCAATAATTGCATGTTCAACACCATGTAAACCACCAGCAAAAACATCATCCCCTTCATATTTTTCTTCTAGCTCTTTTTTAAAATCTTCTGGAATTGTAAACCATACACCTTTTGTTTCAAACTTTAAAGGAGGTAGATTTAGAAAATATGTTCCTAATGTTTTTGAAAAATGTATTTTTTTATATTTATGATAATCTTCTGAGACTTCTAAAGATCCAAAATTAATTGAAAAATTGTTTATTTTCCTTTTATCTATTTTCTTTTTTATTTTAATATCAACATCTTTTAAAACCGTTGTATGATAATCAACAACTTGTTTAGAAACATTTACAAATCCTTTAGATAAATTTACATTATTTACTATGAAAGTTTCACCTTTATTTATTAAAACTGCCCCCTCATGGGCTTCACGATATACTTGAGATCTTTCCATAGTCTCAAGAAGATGATTATCATTCATAATCTTAAAGTAATCAGTTGATAACTGATCTAGGGAATGATGAAATGAAGGATTATCATCGAAAGGATAAATATATTGATTTTTAAGATTTTTATTTAAATCTTTTGATTTAAACAATTCTTCTAAAATAGCTTCACTACAATTAAAATATATACTTGCATCTTCTTTTGTTAAAGGTAATTCTTGACATGCACATAAAATATGAGCTTTTTTTAAAAACTTATTGTTTGTATCAATAATTGCATTTTCATGAGGTTTATCAAAAAAGAAATCAGGATTATTCATAAAATATTGATCCAATTGGTTTTCAAAAGCTATTAATATAACTAAAGATTTTTGCATTCCTCTGCCTGCACGACCTCCTTGTTGCCATGTAGAAATCATAGTACCAGGATATCCTGAAATAATAACAGCATCTAAAGAACCTATATTAATTCCAAGTTCTAAAGCATTAGTACAAGTAACCCCTAATAAGTTCCTACTTTTTAAACCATCTTCAATTTCACGCCTCTCATTTGCAAGATAACCAGCCCTATAAGCAGTAATTCTATCAGTTAATTTATTTTTAGTTTGTTTCATATCTCTTTTTGCAAGCATAGTTATTAGTTCTGCAATTTTTCGAGAAACAGTAAAACATAAAGTTTGAATATCTTTTAAAATCAAATACATAAATATATTCTCAGTTACCTGATGAATTGATGGAGAATTATCACCACGACCTTTATTCCTTTTATTATTTTTAAAAGGATTATATAAAATAAAGTCTTTTTCACCACTTGGAGATGTATCTTTATCTACTAAAGTAAATTCTTCACCAGTTAATTTAATTGCAAGTTCCAATGGATTAGCTAAAGTAGCTAATGATAAAATAAATTGAGGATTTGATCCATAAAAATTAGCTATTCTTTTAAGACGTTTAATTAAAAAACTTACATTTGAGCCAAAAATTCCTTTATAGTAATGAGATTCATCAATAACAATATACTTTAAATTACTGTAAAACCTTTTCCACTGATGATGCCAAGCTAAAATATGATGAAGTTGATAAGGATTTGTTAAAATAATTCTTGAATTTTGACGAATATCATATCTTCTTGATTTATCAGTATCACCATCATAAGTTTCAGGATTAATATCTAATCCTAATTCTTCTTCTAAATTTTTTAAAATATCTAATTGATCATATGATAAAGCTTTTGCAGGATAAATATAAAGTGCAGTATTCAAGTCAGATTCTATTAATGAATCAAGAATTGGTAAATTAAATGCTAATGTTTTTCCAGAAGCTGTAGGAGTAGTTAAAATTACATTTTCACCATTTTTCACATGTTCATATGTTTCAGCCTGATGAGAATAAAGTTTAATTTCTTTTTTATTAAGGTAATCTTTTAAAACTTTATTTATATTAGTAATTTTCTTATATTTACCTTTTTTTGGAGGAATAGTCTTAATATAAGCTATTTTATCCTTAAATCTCACATCATTTTTAAATTTATCTATATTATTATCTACCATATATATCAAAAAATCTTAAAATAAGCTTAAAAAGAATTATATTAATATACATTTTTTATAAACTTAGTAATATACTTTTATTTTTTATATTTAGTATATGCTACAATTAAAATTAATATTAAAAATATAATAGCTAATGCATATACTAAACACTTATTTCTACAACATATACATCTTTTTATTAAAAATAATCCATAATTCAACTTTTTATCTAAACTTTAAGCTTTTTTAATAGTATTTAATAGCTGTAGCTAAAACACCTGATCCTAAAAAAGCAAATGTTATTATGATTATTATTAAATCAATTTTTTTATCTCTACTTACATTGTTATTGATTCCAAATACAAATGGTAATAGTGATAATAATGGAATAAAGTATCTAGCTTGTATTCCTGAAATTGAACTTGATCCAACAGGAGACCAGGTTATGTATTGTGATAAGAAAATTCCATAAAAGCTTATTAAAACAATGCAAAATGAAAAAACTCTTAGTTTATTACTAATTTTATTTTTATAAGGATATAAAAAGCAAATAGCTCCAAAAAACATGGTATAAATACCATTTATTAATCCAGAATCATAAGCATTTTCTGCATAAGAGAAGACAAATAAGTCTTGTATATATGGTAAATAATGTGTAACATTAAACAAAAGCAAGATAGTTTCACGAGGATGTGATATCATATTGTTTATTTGAGCTGTGGAACTTACATTATTTGCAATAATATAATCTATCCTATAAGAATTATTTATAGCTGGAACAGCAATATGATTACTCCATATTAATCCTATAACACCTACTAAAACAATACTTATTAAACCATAATAATATTTATTAAATTCAAATTTGTCATTTGGAACTATCAATATTAAAAATATAAAAGCTAAGTAAGGTAGTTTACATAAACCCAATATCAAGCATAAAAAAGAAAAAATAGCTAGTTCTCTCTTAGTTAAGCTATTTGTTTTAGATTTAATCATATAAAAAAAGTAAGCTATTATAAGAAGTGCTAATCCATTAATCATACTATCAATACTCATTGAAGCACCTTGATAAACTGCTAAAGGTAGACATGCTACTGCAATAAAAGGAATTTTTAAAATAGGTGTTTTTTTAACTGCAATAGATATAAGTGCAGAATATAATACTAAATTAAAAAGCCTTCCAAGCCATAAAAGCCAAATTTGATTTAAATCAAATATTTTAGCAAAAAATATTCCAATAGCTTGAGCTAAATAACCAAAAAATGGGTTTTGCTGAAAAGCCGAATGGAAAAAAACAGAACTATGATTAATTACTTGATTATCACTATTAGATTCAAAAACAGTTGATCCTCTATCATCAAATAATACTAAAAAACTTTGAATTGTTTTAAAACCTTGTCCTGGAAAATGATTTGGGAAAAGTTCACCTTGAGATACTAATTCAGCTCTAATAAAATGTTCCCCTTCATCAGGAACATCAAAAATAGGTGTTATAAAAACTAAAAAAATACCAAAACATAAAACAGCTATAAATGCAACTTTATGTAGTTCTTTAATATGTTTTGTATAATAATTAATTAAAAATAAGCCTAAAAATAGAACTAATAAAAAAATAATAATTTCAAATCTTGGATTTGAAAAATTCTTAGAAGATACCATGGTTATTGAAATAATAAATAAGAATATTGAAAAGAAAAGCAAATATTTCTTGTTTTTAATTGTTTCATTATAATATGAAATTAAAGTTTTTTTTAAAATTATTTCATTCATAACAATAGAACCTTCAATTATAAATTATTTCTATACATAAATATGTATTAATAATATATTAATTTGTTTTTTAAAAATTTATAAAAATACTTCTTAAATTTTATATTAGGATAATAATTCTTATTATTAATTAAATGCTCTTAACCTAAAAACTTATATTCAATATTAATTTAAATTAATATATTAACTAGTAATAGCTGTGAAGAAAAATGATAAGCAATGAAGAATTTAAAAATATTATAGTGAATATTCTTAATAGAGATATTTCAACTAATGAAGATCAAAAAGAAGCTATTTTTTCTAGTACTGATGATTCATTATTCATTGTAGCAGGACCTGGTTCTGGAAAAACAACAGTTATGGTTTTAAAAATTTTGAAATTTATTTTTGTAGATGATATTGAACCAACAGAAATATTATCAACTACTTTTACAAGAAAAGCAGCTGAAGAATTATATTCTAGAGTTTTAAGTTGGGGAGATGAAATTAAAAAGTTTTTACTTGAAAATAATAGTGACTTTGAAAAAATAGTAAAGATTAATAAAATAGATTTTAATCAAATTAACATTGGAACAATTGATGGTGTAGCAGAAGAATTACTAAGAGTTCATAGAGATCCAGGAACTAATTTACCAGTTGTTATTGAAACATTTGTTGCAAACTCAGCAATGATTCACTCAGGATTATTCAAAAATAATAGATATCAAAAACAAGAACTTCAAGAATATCTTGGTCATTATAAAGGAATTAAAAAGATTTCAAATCCTGCTAAGATGAGTGAAGCAATTTTAGAGTTAAAAAATAGAATCTATTTTGATCAAATAGATTTCAATAAATTATATGAAAATACAATTTCTATTGGTGAAAAAATAGCTTTAGATGCTATTAAAGATTATATTGAAGATTTAAATAATAGAAATATAATTGATTTTCCAATGCTTGAGGCAGAATTTTTAAAAAGACTTAAAAATAATAAACTAGATTTATTTTTAAATAATATTAAAATATTATTAGTTGATGAATATCAAGATACTAATTTAATTCAAGAAAATATCTACTTTACAATAGCTAAATCTGCATTAAAAAACAAGGGTTCAATAACTGTTGTAGGTGATGATGATCAATCATTATACAGATTTAGAGGAGCTACAGTTGATTTATTTACTAATTTTAAAGAAAGATCTAAAAAAGCATTAAATGTTGATATTAAAGAAATAAATCTAAAAACGAATTATAGGTCAACAGAAAATATTATAAAACATTGTAACCATTTTGTAGAATTAGATAAAAAATACCAAAGTGCAAGAGTTAAAGAAAAACCAAAAATTAATGCTTTTAATATGGAAGGTAAAAAGATTCCTGTTTTAGGAATGTTTAGACATAATACTGAAATGCTTTCAAAAGATTTATCACGATTAATAAAAAACTTAGTTAATAAAAAAGAAATTAGTTTAAAAGTTAAAAAAGTTATTAATTCTCAAAAAAACTTAAGTGATTCTAATCTATTAGAAAGTAGAAAAAAAGACTTAGGAAAATCTAAAGAAAATATTACATTAAGATTAGATGAAACTCATGGTTCTCCATCAGACATAGCTGTATTAACCTTTTCACCAAAAGAAATAAATAAAGGCAAATACTCAATTACACATTTTCTAAGAAAAGAACTTGAAACAGATAAAAATCCCATTAGTGTATTTAATCCAAGAGGTCAAGTTTTACAAGAAATCAATTATGTTAGTGTTTTTTGTGGATTAATGTTAGAATGTATTGACCCAGAAAGTAATTATCAAAAAGAAATCAAAAAAATTCCAGGAATTGCAAAGAAAAATATGAGAAAATGGAGAGAAGCTGCAAGAGAATTTATTTCTAAATCTCCAGAACCACATAAACCTGTAAGTTTAGAAGAATTTGTTAAACATTGGCAAATTCGCCAACCTATAGGTTATGAAAAGTGGCCAGAAACTGCAAGTTTAATGGAACTTGCATATAAATTAATTACTTGGATTGAAGTATTACAAGATGATGTTGAAGGAATAGTATATCTTGAAGCTATTACTAAAACAATAACACAAACTGGATTTTTTAATAAATATTCTGCTAATATTCATTTTGATGAAGATGAAAAAAACTCTATTGAAGAAGCATTATGGAATATTTTCATTCCAATAGCTATGGGTGGTGTTGAAATCGATGAAAATCTTCTTGAAACACTACCACAAGATAGAATAAATATTATGTCAATCCATCAATCAAAAGGATTAGAATTTCCTCTTGTTATTGTTGATGTAGGTTCAAAGTTCAAAAATAATGATTCAAAAAGTAAATATCAAAGGTTTCCTAAATCTAAAAAAGATAGTGAAACATTAGAAGATAGAATTAGAAATTTCAGTTCAATTGGAAAATCTGAAAGAGATAATGAAGATAAAGCATTTGATGATTTAACAAGATTATATTTTGTTGCCTTCTCAAGAGCTGAAGATGTTCTTTTATTGATAGGTTTAAATCCAGCTATTGAGGGATATATGATAAAAGATAAACATAAATCTATCCCAAATGTAGCTCTTGGATGGAGTAGAGATGAAGAATTCATTGGATTTGATGAAATATATATGATTTAGGTGTTATTATGAAGTTATCAGCAAGATCAAAAGCTTATATGATTCCAGAATATAGTTTAACAGGAGATTTACTCTCTTTTTTAACATGTAACTTACAATACAGATATCAAAATAAAGGAACACTTCCTCCATCAATGCCTATACAGCTATGGTTTGGAGAATTCATTCATGGAATTATGGAAGAATCATATATTAAATGGAAAAATGGAAAAACAGAATTTCCATGGGATTGGAAAACTCAAATAAGACCAATTGAAGATATGATTGATTTACGTCTCCAAGTAAGAGGATTATATCCCCCACCAAAACAATTTTATTCTACAGTAAATGAAGAAAATGTTGAACTTACAGATGATCATGAATTAATAGCTAGTGCAAGAGCTATAGCATCAATAAATATATGGGGTCCTTATTTATTCCCTTTAATAGATTCTGCAGAAGTATTAATTAAAGGTATACGTGACATGCCAGATTATGATGAAAGTAAAAGTAGATCTAATTACTATGGAATTAATGGAGTTATAGATGTTTTAAGTTCAATTAATATTCAAGAAACACAAGAAAAATCTAAATCAGATAATGAAATAATAAATTACTTAAAAGAAAATAAAAAATTCCAAGAAACAATATTTAATTTAGATGATGAAGAATATGAGATAATAATAGATTATAAAGGTATGAAAAGACCAGGATTAGATAGTCCTAACTGGTTACATCACCAATGGCAGATTTTAACTTATTCTTGGCTTAGATCAAAACAAGAAGATTCTAAAAAAATTATTGCAGGAATCATATTCTATCTAAATGAACTTGTACCTTCAATACCTGATTTAAAAGCTATTCAAAAAGATATATTTAAAAATAATACAGATGTTCTCCCAGAAGATAAAGATTTAATAGCTATTGAAGAATGGGATGAAAGTAAAAAAGTTCCAGAACTATCTGATAAATTTAAAATGAATAGATCAATTCGTATTATTAATATTGATGAAAATAAAATTAAAACTTCCCTAAAAGAGTTTGATGATGTTGTTAAAAATATTGAAAAATCTTTAATTAGAGAAACTGATGGTTGTAAAATCAAAGAAGCGTGGAAAGCAGATGCTGAGGAGAGAACATGTCTTGCATGTGATTTTAAAACCTTTTGTAATAATAAACATAATCAAAGTAAAGAATTTAGAATACCTTGAGACTATTTTTGTATTTATTTATAAATTAATACAAACCTTTATAAGCTCGAAAATTAAATATTTAAATGTACATAAAATTTTATTAAAAGATACTTATAATTTACAATTTTATTTTTAAATGATTACAAATTTATTTATTAATTACATTTTTATTATAATAATTTTTTTTAAATTTACTTTAGATTAAATTTCTTTTTATTTAATATTATTGTGCATATACATTAAGAAAGATTTAATTAAATTTTTCTTAATTTAAGGAAATAAAAATATGTTCGAAAACGATAATTACCAAGAAAATAATTCCTGCCCTATTACTGTAGGAAAAGAATATGATGTTAAAATTGAAGATAAAGGTAGTTCCGGTGATGGAATAGCTAGAATCGAAGGATTCGTTGTTTTTATTCCAGAAACTGAAGTCGGCCAAGAAGTAACTGTAAAAGTTAATGCAACTCGCCGTAACTTTGGTTTTGCTGATTTAGTAAACTAAATTTTTTAAATTTTAACAAAAATAGCTATAATTAATTTTTTATAGCTAAACATTCTTTTTTTTTAATCTATTCTATAAATTTTATCTATTTTATCAAAAATCACTGCTAAATGAAACTATCTAAACTTAATTCAAGTTCATTCATTATATTGAATCTACCATCTAATTTAAGATTGTATCAATTCAAATATCAAAATCTTTTTATATCAGTTTTATTTTTCTAAATATTAATTTTGATTTTTAATTATCATTAATAATCTATTATACAATATTATCTGGTTTTAAATTATATAGGGTTCTAGATTTTTATGAAAAAAATAAGAATGTCTGATGGTTGTTTGATGTGTTTTAAGATAGAATTATGTTGATTTTCTAAAAGTACAAATGAATTTCGTCTTAAAATTCATATATATTTAGTAAAATGAATACACATTAATTTAAAGCATTTTCCATAAAGTCTATTTTCACCTGATTTGGGGGTATGTGAATTTTCTTTATTATTAAAATCAGAGCTTTAAATTTTAGAATTTGTACTCAAAAGGGCAATACAATTTGTACTTTTATAGGATAAATGCTCAATGGACTCTAAACATGTGAAATGAGATATTAAATACCTTCTATTTTTCCCAAAAATCTAGGACTCTATAAATTATATTTTTCCTCATTTTAGATGAAATTACAGTGTGATTATTTTAAATTTAAAATAAGAATTATTTACAAGTAGAATTTATGTATAAAAACAAGAAAATTTTATGAAAAATTCAATAGTTGTAAAATTAATTTTTATGGTTTTTAAAAGTAAAAATAGCTATTATTGATTTTAATAATTTCATCTAATAAAAAATTGCTTAATCAAATGAATTATAAATAAAAATAAGCATTTAACAATTTTTAACTTAAATAAATAAATTAGATCTTTTAAAAATAAATAATTTAACTTTATTTAAAAACTAAAAAATTTTATATTAAAAGGTACAATATATCTATATAATATGAGATGATATAAATGGATAAAAATATAGAATTTAATAAAATATTAAATGAGAAACTAGATTTAGATAGTGAACCAGTAGCTATTAAATTTTTTAATAATCTAGATGAAATTCCTGATGGTATTGAAAAGATACCAGATAAAAAAAGACATTGCGAAATGGTTAGAGATGCTTCATATGGTAAAAAGTTTTATGCAAGTTCAAATGAGCAAGCGTGTAAAGGTGGGAGTGCTGCATTAGGTCTTGAAGATTTTCCAGAAAAGTTAAAAAGTGGTGAAACTTATTATAAACTTGGAAGGTTTAAAGATTTAGAAACTTCAAAAAGAACTGTTGATAGTCTATCTGTAATTAAAGATAAACATTTAGGAATTATTTATGCCCCATTAAAAGAAGCTGAGTTTGTTCCAGATATTATTGTAATACTTACAAGTCCTGTTGTTGGAATGAAAATAGCTCAATCTATTGTATATAGTTCTGGTGAAAAAGTCAGCCCATCTTTTGCAGGTATTCAGTCAATTTGTGGTGATGTTGTATCTGGTCCTTATATGACTGGTAAAACAAATATGTCTCTTGGTTGTAGTGGATCTCGTAAATATGCAGATATTAAAGATAATGAATTAGCTATTGGAATTAATTATAATAATTTAAATGAAATAGTGGATAATTTAAATGTTATTTAATAAATACTCATAGTCTTCATAAGTATTTATATTTAATAATTCTATTTCATTTTTTTCTTTTATTCCATAAAATGTATAATTATCATTAAACATTTTTCTAAGAATGGGATTTAAATTACCATTATGTCCTTTTATGTTTTTAATTAGATTTTTTCTGTCTGCTACAAAAGGCATTCCTAATCCTTTAGCACTATTTAACTTACCATATTCTTTTCTTCTTAAGATTGAAATAGTTTTTAAGGGATTTTTAGAATTTATTGAACAATTAATCAGTTTATTAAATGTTTCTGTACTAACAGTTGGTTGATCTCCACTAAGACATAATACTAATTCAGAATCAATATTAAGTAAACCATTTAATAATGAGGTAGATAATTCTACATCAACAGGATTATTTTTAATAATTTTTACATCATCATTAGAAAAATTAGAAATATATTTATTTATTTCACTTGCAAAATGTCCAAGTACTATAATACAAGAGTCTACATTTGATAAAAGGACATTGTCAATTGTAGTCTCTATTATAGATTTATTTTTAAAGGGAAGTGTTAATTTATTTTTAACTTTTATGTTTTTATTAATCTGACTTTCAATCATTCTAGAATTTTTTCCAGCTGCAGTTATAATTGCAGAAATCATAAAAATCAATAAAATTTAATTTGGTTCATATTTAACAATTTTTGAATGAATAACTGTACCTGCACCACTGCCTTCAGTCCACATAACAATTTTAATAGGATAATCATGGTTATTTAAAACTTTAACATCCTCACAAGGCCTATATTCAAACATTACTGCTTCTGAATCCATTTTTAAACCAGTTGGTAAGTCAAATCCTTCATTTAATGAAGCATCTCTTAAAGCTCTTGCAGGAGGACAGGATCCATGAGCAGCCATTCCTCCAGGAGCATCATGATCAGATAAGCTTGCAAAACCAGTCTCTTCTTTTCCAGATCCATAGCTTTCAGGAGCAATAATAGTATTGTTCCATCCTTTACAAAATTCATTTGCATTATGTGCTCTACCTTCATCACCATACTGTGGAAAGGATCCAAGATATGAAGTGAATATTTGAGAGTCATTTTCAGTATAATTAGTCATATAAACAACAACAGAATTACTTGAAGGATAGTTCTCTGTATAGTTATAAACTTCTTCACCAAAATATTTTTTAATCTCATCTGGAGACATATCAGACCTATTATCTGAAAAATTATATAAACCTTTCTCTAAAGTGAAATTAGAACCTACCTCAGAATCGTAATTATACCAGTTCACTACTTTTTTAGTTTCATTATTCGGAAACTCATGGTTTTTTATATCATTCTCAGAAATAGATTCAACTTTATTTTCTCCTTCATAAACATCAACTCCTTCTTCAGTTTTACTTAACACTTTATAAGGACTAGAGTAACCCCAAACAAAATTAGAAGGAGGTTTAACAACTAAATTTTCACCCTCCAATGTTAAATAACCTGGACCCTCAAAACCAGTAGCATGGCCAGTGGAGGAAATCCCACCACTAGAAACAGATTTTAAATCCAACGGAACAGTACCAGTAGATAATGAAATAATTATACCTCTTAAATTTAAATCAAAAATTTGTTGAGGCAAATAATTCATATGAGAAATAAGAGGCACACTAATTATTTCATCTTCTGATAAAACCACATCTCCTGCAAAAACTGTTTTGCCAATAGGAATATCAGAATTATCAACTAACTCTTTTCCAGTTATTTTATCATGATTTAAGAATGAAAAACTTAAAATTAAAATACACACACAAAATAGGATTAGAACTATTTTAATAGAAGAATTTCTCCAATCCTCATTACCCATAACAAACACCTAAAATAATCATATGATTTATAAATTTATTTAATTTAGTATTTATACATTACGAACAATAACTATTTTAAAAAATATAATTCTAAACTCCATACAACTTTATTAAAAAATAATTTTACTATAATAATTTGGATTTAAAACAGATTTAATGAATAATTAATAGGAATTATTACAATTATCAGATAATAGCTTTAATCTTTCCTGAATTTCAATTATAGTATTTTGTCCATTTCCACCAATAAAAATAGCTTCTTCATGTGAAAATTCAGCTAATAAAAAAATAATATCATCTAGTGTATTAGCTATTTCAATTCTACCATCGTATTGAAGTTCTTTAAATCTTTCAACTGCCATATCAATAGTATCATCTAAACCAGAAAATAAAACAACAACTTCCGGATGATATTTTGCGATTTCATCTATAATTTCTAATCTATGATACTCATTAGCTCTAGGAGTACCAATAAAAGTAGCATAAAAATTCTTTTCATTTAAAATAGATAAAGTTGCATCAACATTATCAGTTTTACCAATATAAATCAAAGAGTCATTTAATTTATAAACATTTAATCGTCCTTGAACTGGTTCAAAATTAGACAAAACATCTTTAATAATATTTTTTGGAATTTTTAAATAAGTAGCTATAGCTGTAGCTAATCCTGCATTTAACTTGTTAACATTACCCCAAATTTTCAAATCGCCTTGAAATTCATAATATGGAATTGATTTAGAAGCAACCCCTCGAAAATCACTTTGAAAATCTTGATTATGGGCTAATACTATCTCTTTTCCCTTGAAAAAATTCATTAGTTTATTTTTATAATTAGCTATAGTTTTATGAACATCCATATGATCATTACCAATATTTGTAAGAGCTAATAAATCAAAGTTAAAAAAATAGTCACAAAATTCTAAAGTCATATCACAAACTTCAACAAGTAGAATATCATAATCTTCGGAATTAGCTTTTAAAATAAGATCATAATATCCTTCAAAACCACCACCAGCATTTCCACCAACTAAAACTTTTTTACCTGACTCTTCAAGAATTTCTTTTAGCATATGAACAGTAGTAGTTTTTCCATTTGTTCCAGTAATACCTATAGTAAAAATATCTTTATGAGCAGTTAAAACATCACAAAGTAATTTTCCCTCTTCAAGATATTTTTGAGCAATTGCACTACCCCACATACTAGGACTAATTGCAACAACATCAGAGGAATCTATCTCATCACTATTAAAAAAACCTAAATCAACAGTTAATGAACCAGTAATCATAGAAATATTATCATCATCCTGAATTAAGTCTATTTCAACTAAAGGAATTTCAAAATCAGATAAATCAACTTTATTATTAAGATCTGTTGCATAAACTTGCCAATCATGTTGTAAAAAAGAAGCAGATGCTTTTTTACCCTCTACACCTAAACCAATTATAGCAGCTTTCATTTAAACACATTTTTAAATTATTAGAAAAAAGTAATTATATAATAAATATAAAACTGTTAATATAAATAACTTATTAAAAGTGATAATAATGTTTGAAGAAAATAAAGATAATAAAATTTATAATTTAATAATAAGTAATGGAACTGATGAAAATAATGAGCGTAATCAATTTTTAGAAAAAATATATTCAAAAACAGATTTTTTATGGACAGAATCTGTATCCAGCTCTTATTTAACAGCTAGTGATGATTTTTTTAATAAAGTTGATGTAGTCATAATATTATCTGGTTTATATACAAATAATAAAGAAAAAATTGATGAATTAATAGAAGCATCTATTAAAAACAATAAAGCAATATTACTTGTAAGACCATTTGGTATGGAAGAAGTTCCAGAAAATTTAGAAGAAATAGCTACAGCTATCGTTGGATGGAATGCTAATTGTGTTATAGGAGATATTAAAAGTATAGTTAGTAGGGATGATTAACTAATTATACTCTACTTTAGAAATACCTTTATTTTTTGAAACTTCAATAATATTATCTGCAGCAGATTCTAATTGAGTTTCATGAGTAACAATAATCATTTGAGGTAAAACAGAAACATCTTTTAAAAGATTTATTAGTTCATGTCTTCTAAAACTATCCAAATGAATTGTTGGTTCATCTAATAAAATTGTTTCAAGATTTCCTCTAGACATAGCTTGAGTAATAGCAAGTCTTAATGCAAGAGCAATAGCTATTTTTTCACCACCACTCACCATATCAATATTTGTTTCCCCTTCAGGGCCAAATACAGAAATATTATAATCCTCATCTAAAATTAAATCAGAATAATTGAAGTTAAATTTTTCAAAGAATTCCTTTGTATACTTTTGAATAAGAGGTCTTGAAAAGTTTCTAAGCTCTTTTTGAATACCATTTTTACTGTATAATTCCCTTATTTCAGTAAGAACACCTAATAAATCTTCAATATTTTTTTGTTCTTTTTGAAATTTTTCATTTTCATTGATACGTATTGTTAAATCTTCAACATAAGTAATTAACTCTGTAGCTTGTCCTTTAATATTACTTAATTTATTATTTAAATCATCATATTTATTAGAAGCAATATCATAAGAATAAACAATCTTATCATACCTATCTTTGTCATAAGAAGAATCAGATATTTCACGTTGAATATTATCGATTTTATTAAATCTCCAATTAAGATCTTCTTTTTTAGAAACAAATTGAGATTCTAATGATTGTTTTATTTGAACATAACCTTTTAATTGATTATATCTTTCTTCTTTTTCATTTAAATCATTAATTTTTTCTTTTAATTCCTCTTCATTAATATCACTTGTTAAAAAGCTATCCTTATTAATGACTAATTTAACATTTTTAACTTGTAAATCAATATTGTTTCTAACTTGATTAAGTTTATGGAGAATTTCATTTTCATCACCAATAACATCTAAAGCACCTTTAGACTGGATATACTTCTCATAAGATTCTTTATAATATTTTTTTCTAGAATTTTCATCCTCAATAGAGTTAATAATTTCTCCAAGCTCAGAGCTAACATTTTTATTATTATTAAGCTCTTTTTCAATATCTTCAAATTTAGAAATATTTTTATTTAAATCATTATATTTATGATTGTATTCTACAGTTTCCTTATCAAGTTTTTGAAGTGTTGTAATCCTCTCTTCTGATTCTGTTTTACTCTTATTTAATAAATGAATATCTGCTTGTTTATCATTAATTGATTTTTCAGCCTTTTTAATATTATCCTCATAAAATTTAGTTAAATCATTTTTCTTTTTAAAGTCTATATCAGATTGACATAAAGGACATTTATTATCAACATCCCCTAATTCACTTAATGGTTTTTCAGAAGATTTTATAGATTCTTTAAGAGCAGCTATTTCTTGATTCTTAGCAGATATCTCATTATCAAACTCTTTTATTTTTAAAGAGAGATTATTGATGATTTTAGAAATAATATAATTAAGATGCTTAAAATCTTCTGCATTTTCAAGTTCCCTTGGATCAAAATCTTCTTTAAGTAAACTTTCACGAGTATTATCAAAAAATACATCTAATTTTTCTTTATTTTCATTGATTTCAGATAACAAAACATTTCTATCTTTTTCCAATGTAGTTACAACTTTCAAATCACCTTCTAATCTAGATTTTTCTTCCCTTAAAGATTCTAATTTATCTTCAATGTTTAAAAATCTTTCATAACCTTCTTTTTCTGTATCTAAAATATTTTTCTGATTTTTATATGTTTCTAAATCACCTAAAATTTCAAGTTCTTCAACTTTTAAATCTTGAATCTTTTGTACAGATTTTTCAAACTCTAAGTATACAGGTAATTTTTTAACATATTTATCTAATCTTTCAATTTCTTCTTCATTTTCATGTATTTCATCAAGCTGTTTTTGAAGTGATTTTTTCTCATTACTAAGTTTTTCAATTATTTCATTTTCAAGTTCTAAATCTTTAACCAAAGAATCATATTTTGTTTTTTCAGATTCCATTTTTAATTTTTCATTAGATTTTAATGTTTTTAATTCTGTTACTTCTTTTAATTCACTTTCAATTTGATTACCATCTATTTTAAGTTGATTTAATGTAGATATTTTAGAATTATAATCATCTTGAAGCTTTGAAGCAGAATGAAGTTTTCCTTTAAGTTCAGAATTTTTATTTTCATAAATATTTATTATTTGAAGTAAATTTTTCCAAGATTTTTCAAGAGAATCTATTCCCAATAATTTACCTATTAATTGTTTCTTCTCAGCAGACTTTTTATCTATTAATTGGGCAATTTCTCCTTGTCTAACATATATAGCATTTAGAAATAAATTACCATCCATATTTAAAATAGCTTTGATTTGAGATTCAACTTCTTTATCTCCAGAACAAATCATAGTAAAATCAGACTCAGAGTTTTCTTTTAAAGATAGAATAGACTTTATTGTAGTTTTTGTTTTTTCTCTTTTGACTTTATATGTTTTACTATTAGATATGAATTCTAATTGAACAGACATGTCCATTTTAATAGTTCCTTTTCTAACAAGATCCTGAATTTTTTTACCAGTATGTTGTTTAAATAATGCAAAACTAATAGCTTCAAGAATACTTGATTTTCCAGCACCATTTTCCCCAACAATAACACTAATACCATGATTAAAATCAATTTCAGCATTTTCATAAGATTTGAAATTATTTAGTGTTAGTTTACTGAATATCATTGTCAAACTCCTTTAGTTCTGTTTGTTCATTATTTTCTCCTGCATCAGTAATATCTTCTTCAGAAACATTAATTTCCTCAAAATAATCGTTATAAAAGCTTTCAATTAATTTTTCTGATTCTTCAATATTATCTTTTGATAAATTTTCATATAAATCAATAGCTAAATTACTAATATCCTGATTTTCAAAAGATTTTAAATGTTCGTTTAACAATGTTTTAGGTTCTAATGAATCTATTTCACTAATATCAATTTCTTTATCACTTAAAGTATCATTTGATTTAAAAATAGGTCTAATAAGTAAACATAAATCACCTAATTCACTGTTAATTAAATCATAAATATCTGAATTAGATAATTTTGAATTTTTTATGGTTAAATTTAGAATAGGTTTATTTTTTAAATCTTTTATCATAGATTTAATATTTAAAATCTCATGAGTTAAATTAGATGAATCAATAGTTTTACTAATAAATTCTCTTGGAATATCAATTTTAACCCTTTTAATTGGATGATTAGGAGCATCTAAATCTACAATGCAAAAACCTTTACCGTTTTTACGATAATCCATAATTTCATTACTTTTCCATATATCCATAGACCCAGGATAAACTAAAAAACCTTCATTAAAAGGTTCTTTTATATAATTATGAACATGACCAAAGGCATAGTAATCAAAGTTATTAGGAATATCACCAATTTCTAATTCATATTCAAATGGCAAATATTTATCAATTCCTTGATGTAAAACTAAAATTTTTTTAGAATGACCTTCAGCTTTTTTAGATAGGTTTTTAAGCCTGTCTTTTAAAAGATTATTTTGTGATTTTGGAATATATGGAATTCCTCCAATAAAAATATCTTCTCCTTCTATATAATCCGTATTGATTAAACTAATAACCTTTAAACCAAATTTTTTAAATAAAACTTGAGGTGGAATTGTACCTTTTCTTAAGGTTGTATCATGATTACCAGCAATTGCATACATAGGAATTCCTGCACCTTTTAACTTCAACAAAGCTTTTTGAAAAACTAAAAGAGTTACAGGAGAGGGTTTTGCTGTTTCAAACAAATCCCCACTATGAATTACAAAATCTACTTTTTCTTCAATAATCTTATCAATTGTCTTTTCAAACACTTCATAAAAATCTTTTTCTCTATCTAAGAGGCCAAATTGCCTATAGCCTAAATGAGTGTCTGCTAAATGTGCAAATTTCATTATATTACCTTCTTTAAAATTATAATCAATAAACACTATAGTTGCATTAAATTCCTATAATAAATATACTATCTTTATTAAATTATTTAAAATTTGTCAAATAAATTTGTGAAATTTTTAAAAATTAATAATCTCCACCTAAATTAAGAAAATCTTCTTCTTCCTGTTTAAGATTTTCCTCTTTTTCTTTTTTACTACTGACCCATAAAGATGTAATATCAATATCCCCACCATGAGACCTTCCTTTAAATTCATCAATTTTTACCAATGTTGGAATTTTAGTCATAAGACCTAAAACCATAGCTTCACCAATATTAAGTGATGGTAATTGTTTAACTAAATCTTCACTAAGGTTTTCACTTGCTGATTGAACATGCCTTTGATCTTGAGGTTCAACTAATCTTAAAATAATCATATTATTAACTTGAGATAATGCATCTTGATCAATAGATTTTGGACTTTGACTAACTAAACATAATCCAAGACCAAACTTACGTCCTTCTCTTGCAATTCGACTAATCCAGAATTTTGAACTTGGATTTCTACTTTGTGGAGCTAAAATATGAGCTTCTTCTAAAATAAAAAATACTGGAAATTCTAATCCATTATTTTCATCACTGTGAACATTAGCTTTTCTACTTTTTAAAGCATTTCTCAAAATATGACTAACAAGTACTTCTGCAGCAAATTCATCACTTTGACCCAAATCAAGAACATTAACTTTTCCAAGTTCAATTTTACTTAAAATATTACCTATATTAGTATTAAAAAGTTTACCATATTTATCTTGTAAATCTTCTATTTTATTTATAACATCCATTATTTTATTTTTATCCGAAGAAGATGTTTCATCATCATTAAATCTTTTATATAGAACATCATAAATTATTTGTAAGAAATCTGTTGTTGTAGCTTCCCCATTTTCAACAATTTTACGTGCTTTTTTAAATGCATTTCTAAAGTATCTCTCTTGAATATGAGCTGAACCTTTAATATTTGCAAGTCCTTTGATTTCATCAAAAGACATGTAAATAGGATTAATAACAGGTTTAATTTTATTTATTTCACCATTTTTAAAATCTGAGTTAGAATACTCTGAATGCATATCAAATATGAAAATAGCCCCATTTTTCTCAAGAAGACCATCAATTAATACTGAAACTGTATTTGATTTTCCAGCACCAGTCATAGCTAAAATAGCTAAATGCCTTGAAACCATTTTATTAATATCTACATTTACTTCAATATCACTTTGATTTATTAAATTACCTAATTTCAATGAGTTTTTACTTTTAAAAATACTATCTAATATTTTAGAACTAGCTATTTCTACAGGAGTTCCAGGAGGAGCTGGTGTTCGAGGTAATCTTAAATCATCATCAAAATCGCCTAAAATTCTTATTTTTCCTTTAATATAATAGTCATCCCCTTCTAATGATTTAATCATTTCAATAGTATCTGGATTAAAAATTTCTCCATTTAAAGAAACATTACCTCTAACTAATGAATCAATCATACCTAAAACATTCTTACCATCATAACTTAAATTAACATACTCCCCTACTTTAGGCATTTTTTTAGAGATAAAATTAACTTCATTTAATGATGTTTCACCAACACATCTTCCTATAATCATAAAAATAACTCCATTACTTTAACATTTCTCTTCCAAAAAGTCCACATTACTTTAACATTTCCCTTCCAGATTTTTCATAAAAGTTCACAATATTAGATAGCTCTTCAATATTTCTATCAGAAATTACAACATCTTTATGAGCTTTTTTAAGTAAATATGGATAACCATCAGTTGAAAACTTTTTTAATTTTCCAATAATATCTATAACATCATCAATATCTACTTCATAAGGTATTTCAACTTTTAAAATATTTTTCTTATCTTCAAGTCTTAAATAAAAAATAGTAAATTTTAAAGATTTAAAAAAATCATCCTCAATTGGAAAAACATGTTTAATCTCAGAAGATAAATCTTTATATATTAAATTTGAAAATCCTTCTTTATTAGTGTATTTATCAAAAACAGCAATATCTGGAATGTTACTTTCAAAAAATTCATTAGATATTGAAGATTTTGAAATAGCTATTATATTTTTTTTATATTTTAATAATGCTTTAATCACCATTAATTTTTCTAAATTACTTAAAAAAACTTTCAGTTCAAATTTATTAGAATAAATTTTGAAGTATTTATTAATTAAGTCTTCAGAATACAAATTAACATTAAAATTTTGAATTTCTTCTTCTAAATCATCAATACAATTATCAATAACATCTTGCTTGAGTTTAGCTGAAAGTTCTGCTCCTGAAGGATATGGTCTAATTAAATCTCCAAATAAAGAACCATCATACAAATAATAATCTACATCATATTCTTCAAGAACTTTTAAAGCACTTTTTGCTTCAAATAATCCCATATAAGACCTTAAAAGATCTTCTGAAAATCTATGATGAGATATAGTTTCTATTTCTACATTCTCTATTTTTTCAAGTTTTTTATCAAAAATTAATGATTCACAAGCTATTGCATAAAAATAGAAACTTAAAAATTTCTTTTTATTAAAGCTACCATCACCTGCAGCTATAGAAAATTCATCACTTGATTGTGGAATAAATTCTTCGTTCCATCTATCAAATATTTTAGAATCATTTTCACTAAACTCATCTACAATATCATTAACTAAACCTTTTTTCCTAACTGCCTCAGCATACAATGAATCTAACATAATAATCAAAAAAGAAGTTTTTTATAATAAAAATATAATGATATTATTATAAAAAGTTTTACAAAGAGCTTTTGAAAAATAAATTTAGAGATTTTTAATAGAACTAGTAATCTCTGAGATTTTTCCCTCTACATCACTAGTTTCTTCAACAATAGTTCCAGTTACAATAATATCTGCACCAGATTTTGCAGCTATTAAAGCAGTTTCACCATCTCTTATTCCACCACCAACAATAACAATCATATCATCAGTAGCTTTTTTAGAATAAGCAATCATTTCTGGAGGAATAGGTTTATCTGCACCAGAACCTGCTTCCAAATAAAAGAATCTCATACCTAATAATTCAGCAGCCATTGCATATGCAGCTGGGATTTTAGGTTTATTTCTTGGAACAAGTTTAGCATCTCCAACCCAACCAACAGTACCTCCAGGTTCAACAACCATGTAACCCATAGGAAGAACATCAATTCCAGCTTTTTTAACATCAGCTGCTGCAAGAGATTGAGCTCCTAAAATCCAATAAGGATTATTAGAATTTAAATAAGTCATGAAAAAAATAGCATCTGCATATTTACTAACACTATTAATATTTCCAGGAAATAAAATTATAGGAAGATCAATATTTTCAGATAATATTTTACAAGTAGCATTTACATCATCACTATCAACAGTAGAACCACCAATCATAATCCCATCTGTTCCACCTCCAATAGCTGCTTTAGCTATTTCAAGAGCTGTTTCAGGACTTTGTTCATCAGGATCAAGTAATGTAAAATGAACTTTTCTAGATTTTAATATATCTTTTATCTGTTTTTCTACTACATTCATGAAAATCCCTATAAGTAAAAAATTAAGATTTAAAAAATAATTTGAGGAATTATCCTCTTGGTTCTTTTGCTTTGAACCTTAATCCAGTATAATCACATTTTCTGCAAGTAGTAGCTGCAGCAGGATTACGAGCATTACATTTCAAGCAAATTTTAACATTGAACATTCTATTTTCAGCTTCTTCAAAACGTGCCATTAAAAAGTCCTCCTTAATAAGTAAAATAATTATTATATAAAATAATTCAAATAAAGAATATTATAAAACAAAACAAGTAATAATATTCATAACCATTAATAAAAATATTTATTTAATACTATTTAAAGTTTTAGAAAATTGGAGGCTGTAAAGTTCTGTGGAGTTTTTTGTTGAAGTGTGTTTTTTGTCATTTTAAGTGCTAGGTATTCTAGTAGTCCTTGTGTTGTTTTGTATTTTTTCTTGTTTTAGTGTTTTTATGCTGTTGCTGTACCATTGTTCTGCTTGATTTGATGTTTGAGGTATGAAATTGTTTCTTGTGTAGTTTGTGAGTCTTTGGAAGTCCGGAATTATTTTTTTGTGTATGTGATGGTTGGCCAAAATTCAAAATCATTTTCTTAAAACGATAGATTAATCATTTGTTTGAGATTTGAAGAAACATCTTTCTTGAAAAAAGTATTTTTGTCCAACACTCATCATCAAAAAAAAAGAACTGATAAAAAAATACACATTCATATTAATAAGATATATAGAGTCTTGGCCAAATATGTATATTATTTTTTGAAAGTTGCAGTAGAAGGCTGCATTTGGGATTTAGAATTTTGTCTAATCTTTGAAAATAATGGTCAATGAAACTGGCCATAAATCATTGAAAATTA
>Ga0334883_1000916_pt1 | contig 47773 bp, 23 predicted proteins | sample GraSluR1_MG_6_FD_207230 | JGI IMG/M metagenome (GOLD analysis project Ga0334883, IMG submission 207230) | Sludge microbial communities from methane-producing bioreactor in Wageningen University, Netherlands - Granular Sludge_09_05-R1 | ecosystem: Engineered > Bioreactor > Anaerobic >...
GGCGCACGGCTCGGGGCGCCGCCGCTTTGTAGGGCGCGGGCCTGTACCGCGCCAAGGGAACCAGCCAACAACAACGGCCAACGGCGGCGGCGCACAGGTCGCCGCCCTACAACGGCGCCGCTCCCTGCAGGCCCTTCGGCCCCGCTTTCCCTCCCGGCGCCTCTGCGAGACGCTTGGGCGATACTGCCGTTCAGGAGAGGGCTGCGGCAACGGCCAACGACAGCGGCGGGCCGTTGCGCCGTTGCGCGCCACGCGCCACGTCCGTTGCTCTGCCCTCTCAAGTCCCAAAGGAGCCATTCCATGCGCTACGCCCCCATCTACCCGGCCTTCGAGCGTCTGCAGGCACAACTCGAGCACTGGGCCGCCTTGCGCCCTGAGCTGATGACGCTGGAGACATTGGGCCACTCCGCCGAAGGCCGTCCGATCCACGCGGCGACCCTCACCGCTCCCGAGGCCGATCCGACTCACAAGCAGCATGTCCTGCTGACGGCTCAGCACTCCGGCATCGAGCGCACCGCCACCACCAGCCTGTTTTCGCTCATGGAGTGGCTGCTCTCGGCGGACCCTGCCGCCGCGGAGATTCTGCGGCAAAGCGTGGTCGTCATGATGCCCGTGGTCAATCCGGACGGGTACGTGCACGGCACCCATCCCAACACCGCGGGGCACGACCCCTACACGCGCTGGACGCTGGAGGGCCCTGCTTTCCCGGACGAGATGCCCGAGGCGGTGGCGGTGCAGCAGATGATGGACCTCTGGCGGCCCGACGTGCATGCCGACGCCCACGGCCTGGACCTCAGCTTTCCCGGCTACATCAGCCTGGAGAACTCGGGGGCCTCGTACTCCAACACATCGCTGCGCGCATACCACCGGGAGCTGGTGGCCGAGATGGATGCCGCGGCCCTCGAGGCCGGGTACCCGTCGGAGTTGCTGGAGCAGGATGCCGAGCGGCTGTTCTGGGGCCCGGAATTGGAGGCCATGGCCCACAAGTGTTGGGTGGGCAGGCCCCGCATCTATGCGGCCATCTACTGCTACTACCACTATCACAGCCTGCTCTCGGCCGCCGAGGTGATGTGGTCGGAGAGCGGCTACCTGCGCCACCGGCGCCTGCTGGAGCTGGCCTCGAGGGTGTGGCCGGGAGAGCCTTACTCCGGATACCCGACGCGGGTGATCGACACCAATACGCTGTACTCCATCGTGGCGTATGGCACCGGCCCGGCGGCGCGGCGCCAAAGCCGCGTGGAGCTGTGGAACCGCCTGGAGCAGATGACCCACGGGATGGTCAACCCCCAGACGGAGGGCCTCGTGTTCTACGTGTGCGCCACCTCACGGGTCGCCGCCGAAGCCCTCGAGGCCGACCCGAGCCTCGAAGGCCTCCGCCGCCTGCTGCAGCAGAGCCCCGACATCGATCACGAGCCCCTGCTGCCCCTCCTGGAGACCTATCCCGACGGTGCCGGACAGTGGGGAGAGCGGCCCGCCGTGTACCTGAGCTCAAGGCCTCGGGGAGAGACGGCTTCCTCGCTGCCACGGCACGGAGCGGGCTTCCGGCTGCGCATCCCGTACGGTCGGGCGGAGCTGCTGGACACGCGGCTCAACGGCCGACCGCTTGCCGTCTCCGAGACAGAGGGCTACTTCACCTACTGCGACAGGGGCTACACGGTCCTGCAGGTGAACGTCCCGCCACAGCGCGCTGCCGCCGAGGATCTGCTCGTGGTCACGTGTCGGTATGACCCGCGGGAGACCAGGAGACAGGTGTGGGAGCCAAGGGTGTAGAGACGCGGCCGAGAAGCCGGTTCTGCCGTCAAGATGGCATTCCGAGCGTCCGTCTCACGCAGCGAGATAGCGAAGGATCTCGCCATATGCCAGGAGATCCTTCGAGTTGCTCTTGCCGGGAGGGAGCGCAAAAGGCGAGCCACCGGCAGGCGCCGGTGGCTCTTGGTGGGCGGGAGGGCCCGTTGGGTAGGCGATGTCGGGCCGGCCGGCGGTGCCTATCCGGTGTACCAGGCGGTCGGGTAGGCGTCGGACTTCGGCAGGTTCTTCACGTGGCCGTCGAGCCACAGCACATTGCACTGGTCGTTGTGCCGCCAGTATTCCCGCACCCGGGCGGGGTAGGCGCGCCACTGGGTGAGGTTCAGCGTCTGACCCGAGGCGGGGCAAAGCATGTCGCCGTTGTTGTCCATGCGCTGCTCCCACGCGTCGTGGCAGATGATGACCTCCGCGGGTTTATCGAAGAAGATGTCCTTTTGGCCCTCGATATAGCAGTTCAGCCCGTAGCAGGTGTTCTGCACCTGCGCCGCGGTGAGGCTGTACAGGTCGACCTCCTTCATACTGGGGCAGTTGAAGATCTGCTCGTTCTTGATGTAGGGAGCATACCACACCCCCCAGTATGCGTTGGCCGGAAGACTGTAGTCCCAGGCGGCGCCATTGCGGTGGGGGGCGAACTTCCCGTAGTCCTGCTGGTACATGGCAAAGGCGAGGCCGATCTGCTTGAGGTTGCTTTGGCATGAGGCCTGGTGGGCTTTCTCCCGGGCCCGGGCGAAGACGGGAAACAAGATAGCGGCCAGGATGGCGATGATGGCGATGACAACCAGGAGCTCGATCAACGTGAATCCGGTTCTGCGCACTGGGTACCACTCCCCATAGGGTCCGTTCGGTCGGTGCTCGCGCTTGGCGCTTGCCTGTATAGTGCACCGGTGGCGTGAAGGCATTGCCAAGGGTCGGTTAGGGCGTGGTTAAGATGAGGTTGGGCGGCGCCGCGTGGCCGAACTGCTTGCGCCGTCGCGACGCCCATCGGCGGCCCACCGCAGCTCCCGCGGGGCCGCAAACTGTGAGGAGACCGAACCATGGCTCAGCCCACAGAAGTCGTCGTGTTCACGGCCGGCGAGGACGATTACCACACCTACCGGATCCCCTCCCTGTTCGTGACCCCCGGAGGGGGCGTACTGGCCATCTGCGAGGGGAGGAAGCACAGCCGCAGCGACACCGGAGCGATCGACCTGGTCCTCAAGCGTAGCGAGGACGGCGGCCGCACCTTCGGCCCGCTGCAGGCTATCGCCTACGACCCACCACACACCATGGGCAACCCCTGCCCGGTGGCGGACCGCGACACCTCGGCGATCTGGATGCCGCTCACCCGCAACCTGGGCCACGACGCGGAGAGCGCCATCATCGACGGCACCAGCGAGGGCACGCGGGAGGTGTGGATCTGCCACAGCCTGGATGATGGGTACACCTGGTCTTGGCCCGTGCAGATCACGCAGTCGACGAAGAAGCCGAACTGGACGTGGTACGCCACGGGGCCGGGGGTGGGCGTTCAGCTCTCGGACGGCCGCCTGGTGATCCCCTGCGACTTCGTCGAAGCCCGAAGCAAGCTCCACGGCTCGCACGTGATCTACAGCGACGACCACGGGGAGAGTTGGCTTCTCGGAGGCGTCGTGGGATCGGAGGTCAACGAGTGCCAGGTAGTGGAGCGCAGGGACGGATCGCTGCTGATGAACATGCGCAACCACACCGGCACGGAGGGGCCGCACTCCCGCGCCATCGCCACCAGCCACGATGGGGGGATGACGTGGTCTGGAATCGAGATGGACCCGGCGCTGCCGGAGCCCGTCTGCCAGGCGAGTCTGGTCCGCTACGCCACGGGGGACGACGCCGGGACAGGCCCGCTTTTGTTCAGCAATCCGGCCGGTCCGCGGCGAGAGCGGATGACGGTCCGAGTGAGCTTCGACGAGGGGGCTACCTGGGAGCGCAGCGCGCTCCTGTGGGAGGGCCCGGCGGCGTATAGCTGTCTGGCGACACTGCCGGACGGCCGCGTCGGCTGCCTGTACGAGCGTGGGGTGAAGAACCCCTACGAGACCATCGCGCTGGCCGCCTTCGACCTGGAGTGGGTGACGGAGGGACAGGACTGCAGGTAGCGCCGCGGTCTCGCGGAGGGTCGGAGGAACGCTGAGCGGGCGCAGTCCCGGAAGACTGCGCCCGCTTCGTGTTTGGTGCGTTGCTGTCCACCGACCATCGCCGGTCGGTGCCGTTGGCCGGCGACCCGTCTAGAGGTCCGGCCGGAAACCCCACCTTCGCCGGGAATGTCATTGCCAGAGCGTCCGCTCCCGGCGGGAGCAGCTCGAAGAATCTCCCGGCATTCAACGGGATTCTTCGCTATCTCGCTGCGCGAGATGGACGCTCAGAATGACAGAAACCGGGGCGGCCGGACTTCTCGGCCGAACCTCTAGGCCCCCGGCTTGTAGAAGGCGATGTAGCCGGGCCTCACGTCTACGGTGCCCAGGTCGCCGTTGAGGTTGGAAAGCAGCATCAGCCTGCCGTTTTGCTGCACCGCCACACCGATGTGCTGGCTATTGCGGGGCGGGTAGGTGAAGGGCCACACGAGGATATCTCCGGGGCGCGCGAGGCCGTCGCGTCGGGCCACATAGCCCCGTGTGGGGAGCGTGCGTGCCCAGACGTGGGCGTCGCCCAGCCCCCAGCCCAGCGCTTCGCGCATGGTGCGGGCGCAGCGGTTGGGTACGTTGCTCACGCGGCCGGTGGCCATGCGCTCGATAGCCCGGCGGATCTCGCCGCTCTTGGGGTAGGTCAGCACCACGCGCTCTGAAAACAGCGTGCGCGTCATGCCGTCCACGAAGCCCTCGCGCCACTCCAGAAGCTTGGCCAGACGCTGCCGTTGGGGACCCTCGGCGGCGGACACATCGTCGGGCCCACAGAGGTCGGCAAGCTGAAGGTGGCCTTCGTAGAGCTGCTCCGAGCGTGGGAGGCTCTCAGGGTCGACGCTGAGCTCCCAGATGTCCTGTGGCACCATGGACATCTGGGCCAGGGGGTCGCGATGGTACTCGTGTTCGGGTGCCGACTGGGCCACCTGCCGAACGGGCGCGGTGTCCTCGGCGCTCTGGTCCAGTGGGGTCGCGAGCGCGAGCCACTGGAGAGTACCGAAGGCATCGGTGCCGAAGTAGCCCTGGCGGCAGAACATGACGATCTCGGCCCTGGCCGTATCGCCGCCCTCCTCGGGCGCCAGCGAGCTGATCCAGCCCTCGAACGCGACGGAGGGGTAGTCGTCGAAGGTGACGGTGACCACGGTTCCGGGCGCGAACCGCTCCACATCCTCGCGGCCCACGGTGAAGAACGCTCTGGCCCACTGGGTATTGATGACCCTGAACAGCTCCTGCCCCGGCTGCACCTGGTCACCGCTCTGGGTGGCACGCTCAACGACGAAGCCGTCATTGGGGGCGGCGAACTCTGTCCAGCGCTGCTCGGCGAGACGGTCCAGCTCCTTGGGGGTGCCGGGGAAGCCGGCGGTCATCATGGGAGGCACGGTGTCCGGTGCGGTGCGGGACGTCAACTGCGGACGCCGCGTCTGATTGCTCTGCGCCACGCCGGGAATCGGGGGTGGCTCGTTGGCGTCGCGGCTCGGTGGCTGGGGTGGATCCGACTGGGCCGCGGGCGTGTCGCTCCCGCGGATCACCTCCACGCCCGAGTTGGCCTTGGCGATTCGGGCCCCCTGACCGGAGCGGGTCTTCTTTGGGCCGGGAGCCTCGGCGTCTCCGCGGATCACCTCGACCTCGGCCGCTGCCTGCTCCTCAGCGGCCCTGGCCGCCATGGTCGCGGCCTGCTCCGCCCTTGTCCTGGCATCTGCGAGGCGCTCGCGGGCGACACCGATCCGGGCCTTGGCGTCGGCGGCCTCCATGCCCGCCGCGGACAGCGCCGCCGCGGATTCCTCCGCCTTGCCGGCGGGTAGGGCGCCGAGCTCGACCAGCTTTTGCTTCGCCGAATAGTCCTCTTCGCAGGACCGCACCCGACTCTGGGCGGCCTCGAGGGCCTCCTCGGCCTCGGAGACGGCCTTCTCGAACGGCCCCAGGTCGACTTGTGGGATCTTCACGCCGGGTTTGAGGCGGGCGGCCTTCGGCGCCGCCGGCTGTGCTCCTCGGATGACCTCAACCTCCAGCGGCTCGTCCTCGGCCGGATTGACCTCCAATGCCGGCGGCTCCTCCGCCGCGGTCTGCGGCGCACGCGCGGGCGCCCTGGCCTCACTCTCGGTCACCGCGTTCAGCGGGACCTTCTTCTTCCTGGCGGTCGGTGAGGGGAAGTTCGGGACGTCTTCCACCGGCAGTCCGGTGGCGGCGGAGGCCACCCGGCGCGGGGCCCGCATGATCAGAAGTGGCTGCACGTCGTAGTTCGCCATGGCCTTCTCGGCCGCGGAAAGGTCGGCGAGGATGCCCGCGTCATAGATGCGGAACAGGCTTTCGCCCCGGCGGAAGAGCCCGGTTCCGGGGAACAAGTACTCGATGATGCCGCCGAGTACGGAGCGGAAGCTGAAGGCGCAGCCCATGCGGCCGGAGCCGGCCACCACCGCCTGCGGGTTGGTGACGCGGGGATGGAGGGCGAGTCTGGCCCGCGGCGTGGTCATCAGCCTCGCGGGCGCGGGGGCCGTGGGCATCTGAGGAACCGGCGTAACGGCCGGGGCCGCCATCTCCACCGCGGGCGCCGGTTGCACGGCGGGCTGAGCCGGGGTGGCCGCAGCCGCCGCGGCCTCCGCCTGTCGGGGCCCGTTGCCTCCGCCGGCAGCGCCGGACTTGGGCAGCGCGGCGTCACAGACGCCCACCGCGACAGCCAGCAGGGCGGCCAGCAGACCGCTGAGTAGACAGTAGCTCTTGCCAGTCACGCGTGAATCACCATGCTCATTGGGGCCTGTCGGCTCCGTCGGTGCGGCCAGGCGAGAGATGCCATGGATCCCGTTGACAGGTATCCGCCCCGCATCACGATGGCCGCTTGTGCGCAGCAACCATGCGGGAGAGAGACACAGGACCGACGTGTACCGTGGGTCGGCGGACGTTGGGAGGTCTGCACCTCCGCGTCCGAGACTCGGACGACAGGCTCCCTAGACACGGGCGACGATGCAATGGTTCGGGCGTGCGCTGGGCCGGGCAACTCCGCGTGGTCGGCCCGGGTCCTTGCGGGGGCAAGGGCCGGCGGCCGGCTGTGCTGAGCGATACCATTTCACACCGAACCCCAACAACCGTTCACATTATAACCCGACCCACCGGGCTTTTCAACAGTGATGCCCCTCGGCTTTCGTCGCCCCAAGCCGTGGACGCCGGCGCAGGCGCATTGGTTCGCCCGGCGCGGGCTCTACTTGCCGATACAGAAGGTCTCGAAGATGCGGTTGATGACGTCCTGCCGCAGGGTGGCGCCTACGATCAGGCCCAGAGCGTCCAGGGCCTCCCGCACATCGCTGGCCAGGTACTCTTCGCTGTGTCCGGCCTCGGCGGCGCTCTGGGCGCGGCGCAGCGCCGTCCGGGCCTCCCGCAGTGCCCTGCTGTGGCGCACATTGGTGACCAGCGCTTCCGGGGAGGCGGAGACCTCCCCGCCCCAGACGGTGCGCGTGACGGCCTGCCGCAGGGCCTCGAGGCCCACTTGGGTGCGGGCCGAGACCGAGACGGTGGCCCGGGCGCCCAGGTGCTGGAGCTCCGAGGCCTCGACGGCCGCCGGCAGGTCGCTCTTGTTCAGGACCAGAACGGTCCGCCCCATGGGGGCGGCCGCGAGTAGCGAGCAGTCGTCCTGGGTCAGCGGCACGGAACCGTCGAGGACCACGAGCACCAGATCGGCCTGCGCCATGGCCGCCGAGGACCTCTGCACGCCGGCGGCCTCGATCTCGTCCTCCGTGGTGCGCAGGCCCGCGGTGTCCGCCAGGATGACGGGCACCCCGCCGATGGTGATGCTGTCCTCCACCACATCCCTGGTAGTGCCCGGTACCGCGGTAACGATCACGCGCTCGTGGCCCAGCAGGGCGTTCATCAGGCTGGACTTGCCCACATTCGGCCTGCCGACGATGGCGGTGCGGAGACCCTCGCGCAGGGCCCGTCCGGCCTCGGCACCCGCCAGCATCGCCTGGATCCGCGCCGCCAGCTCTCCGCAGCGCCGGCCCGCCTCCGGCACGGTCGGCAACTGGAGGCCCTCGTCGCCGAAGTCAATGGCGGCCTCCAGCCGCGTCAGTATGTCCAGCGCCGTCTCGCGCAGCTCGTTGACGAGGCGCGAGAAGCGCCCCTCAAGCTGGGAGATGGCGGCGCGGTGGGCCTCATCGGAGCGGGCGTTGATGACGTCCAGCACCGACTCGGCCTGGGCCAGGTCGATGCGCCCGAAGACGAAGGCCCTCTTGGTGAACTCCCCCGGATCGGCCAGGCGCGCTCCCCGCCGGAGGACGAGCTCCAGGGTCTTGCGCAGCGGGATCATGCCCCCGTGGCAGTTGATCTCCACCACGTCCTGCGTGGTGTAGGTGCGCGGGGCGCGCATCACCGTAAGGATGACCTCGTCCACTGTCTCATCGCCCTCGACGATGTGGCCGTAGGCGTTGGAGAAGCTGCCGAGGCCCGCGGCCGTGCGGCCGCGGGCGGCCGGTGAGAAGAGCTCATCGGCGATGGAGACGGCCTCGGGGCCGCTGAGACGCACGATGCCGATCCCACTTCGCCCCGGGGGGGTGGAGATGGCGGCAATGGTATCCTCAAAGCTGTGCAGGTCCATACGGGAGGTCTCGCCCCATGGTTGCGGAGATTGGTGAGCGGCGGGACTGGCCCACAGCCATTCGGGTGTACCGCGAAGTCAGCGACCCCTGTGCAGAGCAATCTCCCAGGGCTTCAGCTCGATATGCATCTCCTCGCCGCCCCAGTGCAGCGTCCCGCTCTGTGGCTCGGAGGTGGCGTTGGCCATGACCACGGTTTCGGATCCGTCCGCGGCCCGGTAGGCATTGTGGAGGATCGCCGGGAAGCTCTGGCCGCCGTCGGTGGTGGTGCCGCACTGGAGCTTCGGCGGATGCAGCATGCGGCCGTGGAGCAGATAGGGGCGGCCTTCTCCGCCGAACAGCTCCACCCAGCGCGCCATGATGTCGTGATCCGGCGGCACGTCGGGACGCACCAGCTCCGAGAGCGTGCCGTCGGCGGCGACCTGCTCCAGGCGCATGTCATCGACCCACACCCTGCCCGGACCATCGACGTGCATCATGATCCGCAGATAGTCGGCGCCCTCTGGGACGGTGAAGGTGGCCTCACCAAGGCCCCAGCCGGCCCCTGAGGGAGGCATGTCGATCTTCCAGTTGCCCCTGGACTGGAGGCCTCCGGTGAGTGCGGCCAGGCCGATGCTATTGGGCCGGGCCAGCCCCTCGGACTTCATCCAGACGCTCAGGCGGTAGGTGCCGCCGGCGTGGAACTGCCCCCGGAACGGGAGGTTGCGGGAGACCTGGACGACATCATCGTCTCTGGTGTTCTCCAGACGCAGGCTGCTCTCGCCGCCGTGCTTGTCCTCTTCGTCCCTGGCGAAGGATCCGCGCCAGACCCGGCCCTGCCAGCCGTCCACCTTGTCCCAGCCCACGGCCTTGTCCTGGACCCACTGTTCGAAATCGCCATTGCCCAGCAGCAGCCCGGGACCGATATCGGAGGAGGGTACCATGTGGGGGATCTGGCCGTTCACCAGGCAGTAGAGCTGCATCAGCCGGCCCTGACCACCGGGGTTGCTCTGGAAGGTGGGCAGGTACTCGTGGTACAGGTAGTTGAAGACCGAGGCCAGTTCCGGCGCCGGGGTGCGCCGGCGGCTCTCGATATCCCGGTAATCCTGCACCGCCGCCTGTTGGATGAAGTGCTCGTTGGGCTCCTCGAAACACGCCACCGCCTCGGGGTCTATCTCGCGCATCCGTCTGGTCATCGAGATGAGCTGAGCGCGGAACACGTCGGTCATCCACCGCCCCGGGCCGGGCGGGTGGCCGTGGTCTTCGCTGTAGCAGGGCGGGAAGGAGCCGCCCACGATCTGGTCGACCTGCACCATGTCGGCGCCGCGGCGGGTCAGCTCCACACAGATATTGTCGAACCAGTCGATGCCGAAGGGATCGCCGAGGCATATGCAGGAGTTCTCGCCGCCCTGGAGCCAGGAGGGCTTCATGGAGTAGACCGACCCGTCGCGATTGCGCACCGCGTGGGGTGAGAAGTCACGGGAGAAGCGCTCGCGGTCGTCCCACTCGAAGCTCCCGTCCTCTTTCGCGTTGAAGGTCAGGGTGTAGCGGTGGCCGGAGGGCCAGGGGAACACGTGGGCGCCGATCTCGCGGTTCATCCTGGAAAGAGCCATGAACTCCTCGTCGGAGGGGAAGACGGGGAAGTAGTCGGGGGTAACCCAGCTTGCCACCTTCTCCCAGCCCCAGTAGGCCACGATGAGCGGGATGTCGGGCGAGAAGTGCTTCTGCCAGTAGTCGGAGAACCAGCGCCGGATCAGCTCCGGGGTCGCCAGCCAGCCGCGGCCGAAGCGCACCATCGCGGGGCCGGACTTGAGCCAGTCGGGGATGTCCTCACGTTGGGCGAAGGTCTGCGCGCACCAGTGCTGTTGCTCGGCCCAGGCCTTGTAGATGTCCGCCGCATCCCGCCAGTCCGTGGGCGTGTCCGCGTCTGCCGACGAGAAAGTGGACATCGCCACATCGTACTGCAGGCCGAAGCTTCCCTGGGCGAAACACGGGTGCCGCCAGGTGACCTCGAGCCCCTCGGCCCTGCGGATGGCGCCGAGGCTCTTGGGGTAGCCCGCGCCGTCGTAGGCGGCCTCGTACAGGCCCACCTGCGGGTCGTAGTAGCAGCCGAACTGGGCGGCCATGGAGCCGGGCTGATAGGCCGAGGTGCCCTTGTTGACCTCCCACTCCGCCGGTCTGCGGTAGACGCCGCCCTTGGTGTGCCCGATGACCAGGGCCTCCTCGGCCCCGGCGTCATCCGGCACACGGAGCATCCCGACGGGGAAGTGCACCTCCTCCAGCACGAGGCCGTCCGGCACGGTGACCTCCTCAAGCCGCCAGTACACCAGGGGGTCATCGGCCCGGACGGTGGCGGCGAAGCGGCAGTCTATCCCCCGGTCGCCGAGGTTGCGCAGGGCCACCTGAGCGGTGCGCGACTGCCCGTCTTGCCGGAGGGCGTACCGGGCGTCGCCGGCGTCGTGATTGGAGACGTAGATGCGCTCCTTGCCGTCGCCGTCGCGCTGGGTGAGGACCAGCAGCAGGATACGCTGTGGAGCCGTGGCCATGAACTCGCGGCCGGTGGCGGAGTCGGTAAGCGAGACGAGCCCGCCCTTCTGCTCCTTGCCGATGGCCAAAGAGAGTCGTTCGTTGCTGAGCACCAGACGGTCCGGTTCATCGCGGGCGTCAAGGCCCTGGCCCAGCGCGCAGGCGGACAGGGCGATGAGGGGGACGCAGGCGATTGTGAGATAGCGCATGTGGATAGCACCTCTTGGGGTGGGGCGTTATTGGCTGCACGGACCGCGAGAGCACGGGAGGTTCCAGTCCTGAGGCCAGGAACAACAACCGTGATGGGAAAGCCACCGTGCTGGCGGGCACGGTGGCCTTTGCCGCGTGTTTGAACTCTCGCTGCGACCTGTATGGCGCGCGGTGCGGGTCCCGCCCGGCGGGACCCGCAACGCAGGGCACATGCCTGACGCCGGAAACAACAACCGTGGCCGGGAGGCGGCCTATCGGTGTACTGGTTTCCCCGACGCGTTTGTCCCGCGGGCACGGTGGCCTTTGCCGCGTGTTGCGACTCTCGCTGCTACCCGTGTGGCGCACGGTGCGGGCTTGGAAGCCCGCGGGCACGGTGGCCTTTGCCGCGTGTTGCGACTTTCGCTGCTACCTGTGTGCTGCACCTTGCGGGGTCCAGGGGACTGGTCCCCTGGCGGGGTGCAGGGGCGGAGCCCCGCGCCGTTCGCCGTGAGCCGTTGTCATTCCGCGACGGTCAGCCTCACTCGGGACAGGACGCAGTTGGCGCCCTGGACATTGCTCACCGTCAGTCTCAGTCTCCCGTCGGCAGACTGTTGGGTTCCGAAGGCGAAGCGGAGCCACCTGCCCTGACCGAACTGCTCGACGGGTACCGCGTCGCCGTCTTCGAAGGTGACCGTTTGCCTGCGGTAGCCCTCATGATCGAAGGCGTAGGCCTCCAGTGTGCCCGCGGAGCCGCGGGGGACTGTGACGACGACAGTGAACTCTCGCTCATCGAAGATGCAGTGGGTCGTGCCGCCGGGCTTGGCGGGCCAGCTATTGTAGGGCTTGCCACCGAGGGTGGCGATGTCCACGCCTCGCCCGCTGGAGGTCAGGCGCATGCCGCCATCGAGGCCGAGGAAGGCGTCCAGGGCCACGGGCGGGAGGAGCGCGATCCGTGGCGCGGGGATCAGCTCGGTCCGGCCGGCGAGGGCGGGGGTCTCGATGGTGAGCTCGAGGCCGTTTTCGAGGTCGAAGGCGAAGGCCGGCGCGTCGGTGGCCGGGTGCGCGGTCGTGATGCCGACGGTATCGGTGCCATCGAACTTGAGCAGCCCGGCGGGGATGGCGAAGTACAGGCTGTCCCACTCCTGAGGCGGCGATTCGGGGCGGCAGGGATTGTAGTTGTGCTCAAGTTGCCGGCCGTTGACATCGATCTCGATCTGCGGAGTGGGGCGGTCGGGGCTGATGAGTGAGGGCGACAGGCGCCGGAAGTGGAAGGACAGCCTCGTGTCCGCCAGGGCCGGTGAGATGCTGAGCGTCGCCGTGCCCCGGGTGAGATCGCCGTTGACGGCGAAGGGACCGACGGTGGATGTGGCCCGGGTGCGGGCGTCGTCGGCCTCGGACCGCGCACGGTCAAGCAGCGCGGCGGGGTCGGAGCGGAGTTCGGCGAGCAGGGCCCTCCACTGTGGCGAGCCGTCGCAGGGCCTGACGACGGCGATCAGTCCCCGGCCCAGAGGCTTGAGCAGGGCATCGGCGGTGAAGGGAGCGTGGGCGATGCAGGTGGTGAGCAGGAGCAGGCCGTCCGGTGCCTCGGTCTTGGCCGCGGGGACGGTGAGCCGCCAGGGGTCGCGATCGGCAGGGCCGCGGAACAGCCCCCAGCGCATATCGAGGGCGTCCCAGAGGGGTGCCGGGTGGGCCGGCAGCAGGGTGGGGCTCTCGATGACGACGGTCTCGCCGGAGCGGACGCGCTGCAGCAGGGCGGCTACCTCGGCCGGACTGCCGAAGGTGGCGCCGATAGCGTGGGCGGGGACGAAGGCCTCCTTGGTTCCGGGCGGCGCGGGGGCGATGTACTGCGGCAGGGCGGTGGGGACCATGGCGATCTCCACGAGGGCCAGCTTGCCATTGCAGGGCACCGGGACGCGCAGGAGCCCATCGGCGAGTCGCTGCAATGGCTGCTCGAGGCCATCGACGGCGGCCCGGGTGGGCTCGCGGCCTTCGGGGCAGAAGACGTCGAGGTGGAAGGTGCGGCCGGCTACTCCCGCCACGAAGCGGGCGCTGAGGATATTGTCGGCAAAGCGGATGTCTTGGAGCTCCGCGGCGCCCATGGTCACGTGGCGGTCGGTGCCGATGATGAAGGGATCACGCTCGACGGGGTGCAGCGCGATCGCGGGGCCGGAGGTGGGAGCCACGCGGAGGCCGATGGCCCCGCGGAAGCGGCCGATGGGGCGCTGGGACCACACGTCGTAGGCCAGGTACTCGCGGTGCGGGTCCAGGCCCAGGTCCTCGAGGTCCACGAAGTGTCGCTCCTCGGCCTCCAGTCCCCAGTTGAGCACACCGGCGACGCACCAGCGGCGGCCGTCGTCGTCGGTCTGGTTGAGCACCCACCATCGGGGCAGGGGGCCGCGGTCGAAGCGGCAGAGGTCCATGGGGCGCGTGTGGGCCACGGGCACGAGCCGGCGGAGCATCTGCAGCCGGTCGGCGGGGATATTGGGCAGGCCGATGTCGGTGGTCGTGAAGCTCAGGCCGGTCAGGCCCAGCAGGGTGCCCATCGCCCGGGTCTGGTCGATGGTCTGCGGGCCGGCGGGGAAGTAGTCGTCGATGCAGCGGCGCCAGAGGTTGTAGTGACACAGGTAATCGCGACGCGCCAGCTCCGCGGCCACGTAGATCTGCTGTTCCGTCCAGTCATTCTGCACATCCGGACCGGGAGCGTACACATCCACGATCCCCACCGCCGAGTAGTCGGCCCAGGCCGAGGCCCCGCTGCGGATGAGGATGTCATCGCGGCCGGTGGAGAGCAGGCCGCGCCGAATCGCCAGGTAGAACTGCCGGAAGGCGTCGGGGGGGAACACATCCGGCTCGTGCAGCGGCGGGGTGGGGTGGTTGTTGTCCACCCAGTAGAAGTCCGGCCCGGTGGCGGCCAGGTCGGCGTACTGCTTCTCCACCCAGTTCTGCACGCCCGGGTTGGTGTAGTCCGGCAGCCACTCGCCAGCCTCTCCCCTCACGGAGAGCCAGCCCTTGTCCAGGAACTCGCGGTGCAGCTCGGGGTACCAGCTCGGCTGGATGTCCGGGTCCGTCACCCAGCGCAGGATCTTGATCCCGCGGGAGTGGGCGTAGTCGCAGGTGCGCCTGTTGCCCTCCAGGTACTCCTGCCGCGAGGGGCCGGCATAGTCGGGGTTGCGCTGGGTGAGCGGCCATTCGCCGTAGCAGTAGAAGCCCCAGTCGCGGAGGTGCTCGGCGAGGAAATCCACCTGCGTCTTGACCTGCTCATAGTGGGCGGGGTCGGTGATTGAGATGAGGGGAAGCTGCGTCGGGGACAGCTCAGGCCACGGGAAGGGGCGCCGGTCCCTGATCCACTCGCGAGGGACGACACGCTCTTGCGAGCTCTCCGGGTGCCCATAGGTTGAGTAGCCCGAGGCCGGACGCCGGCCGATGAGCGGCCACACGTCCAACGCCCTGATCCTCAGCTCCCCCCTGGAGATGCTCAGCGAGTGCCCCTCGGCCGTGGGGCGCAGATCGGGAGTGCCGTCGCGTGCGTCCAGGAGCACGCCGCGAAAGGTCTGGGTGGAGTACAGGGCATTCATGCTGCGGTTGGAGGCTTTGCCGGCGCCGATATGGAGCACATCGCCGCTGCGGTGCACCGTCGGTTCGCCGCGGTCGTCCAGGGTGATGCGGGCCGCGTGCAGCGGCTCGGCACTCCCCGTGGCCGTCCCCGAGAAACCCATCCAGCCGTCGGTCTCGGGGCGCACGCGGAGGGCGATGCCGTCTGCCAGCAGTTCGGCGCGGACGACGGTGACTTCACCCTCGGCCAGCAGTCGAATGACGGCTTGCTGTCCACGCACATGGACGTCGGCCGAGCACGCCTTGGCCCGGGCGAAGGAGGGCGTCAGCGTCACGGTGGCGCGCTCGCCATCGGGCAGGGTCAACTGGGTGAGCAAGCGCCCGGAGTGGCCGACGGTGAAGCTGCAGGTGGGATTGGAGAGCGTGGCGGCCGAGGCCGCTAGGCCGGCCGTGAGCAGAAGGCACGCATGGAGCAGATACAAGGCAGGCACGCGATCACGCCCTCTCCAGAGTCGATCCGGTTCCGGCGGTCGGTGTACGGCTCGCCACTTTGGCCCGCCGACCCGTGGGCGGGGGGTGAGGGGAGCCGGCCTGCGCCGGTCCCTCACCCCACGCCGCTGCTGTCCCATGCGCCGGCCTCACTTCACCGCCCGCAGCTCGAAGTAGTCCAGCCATACACCGTCCAGGTTCTCCGCGTTTCCCTGCGGGCCCATCCAGATGTAGTGGCCCTGGGCGGGGGTGACTGTCCCGAGCTTGTACATGTGGTACTCGCCGTCCGGTATGGCGGTCATGGCCGGCTGGACCGTGCCCAGGCCGTCGCCGCTATTGGTGTCGTAGATCCCGGCCCAGAAGGCGTGGCCGGCGTCGCCGGTCTTCTCCACGCGGACGCGGGCGTAGGCGTCGTACTGCGTGTCGGGCTCGAACTGGGCCGGCGAATAGCGCCACTGCACGCACCACTCGATGTGGTTGTTGGCCAGGCGCACCGCGAAGCCGTCCTCGGCCCTGGGGTCCTTCTCGATCCAGCACCAGTCGCCGTAGCGGCCCAGGGGCAACTGGTCATCTTGTGCCACCACGGTCAGCGCCTGATGGGTCTTGGCACCGGTGTGGCGGGCCTGGGGCAGATCGCCCAGGTCCGACAGCACCTCGAGCTCCTGGGTCAGCGTGACGGTGCCTCCGGGCGGGAGGTCGCCGGCGGTCTGCAGCGCCAGGCTGAGGGCCTGGGTGCGGGCATTGACCCGCAGCCAGACGCGGTCCAGCTCGGTGCCGCCGGGCAGCAGACGAATCGCCTTCCCTGCGGTGTGGTTGACCAGCGTGAGGCCCTCGGCGATCTGCTCACCGGTGAAGGACCACTGCTTCTCGGCCTGGTCCTCGGGGAGGGAGAGGCTCATCACGGCGGCCTCGCCGGCGGCGGGCATGATGGCCGTGATCTCGTCGGTGTTGCCCAGGTCCAGGGCCAGCTCGGCCTTGGCGCCGCCCGGTCTGGCGTTGTCGCGGGTGTTCTCCAGGGTGGAGGCGATCCGGAGCGTCGAGCCGGTTACAGGAACGGTGATGGTGCGGGTCATGCGCAGACCGGGCTCAGGCTCGGCGGTGAGCTTGAGGCTGGAGGCCTGGTCGGTCTTTTGCACCTCTTCGGCGGTGAACTGCGCGGCGGAGCCCAGACCTTCGGCGCCGCCGCCGAGGGCCTCGCAGTAGCCGCCCGCGGCGGGGTAGCCTCCGGCCGCGGGGTCACCGAGGCTCAGCAGGTTCGGGCCATCTTCGCCCGCACTGAGCCACTGGATGCGGCCACCGAGGGCGGGGATGACTTTCGCCTGCAGCCCATCACCGCTGAGCGTCACCACGGGGAACCGACCACCCTTGAGCCGCGCGCGGTCCACAAAGTCCCTGGGTGAGGCCCCGCCCTCGCTGAGGGAGGTGAGGCCGTTTTGCTCGCCCACTGTGGCGAACCGCTCGACGCGCGCCTGGAACCGGGGGTCAACATCCGCCAGATAGCTATCGCCCTCGAAACGGTACGGGCTGGTGGTGGCCTGCTTGGCGGTGGCGAGCATGGCGTAGTCCAGGCTGAGGCGGGCGATGCGCACGCGGTTGAGGACCTCGGGCAGGTCGGCCACGGCCGCCTCCGCCTGCTCCCAGAGCTCGTCGCCCTCGTTCATGATCTCTTCGGTGAGATACGCGGCGTTGGGGCCCTGCCAGATCATCATGTGGATGTTGTCATCGGCGACCTTGTCGTGCAGGAGGTCGATGTAGCGGCGGATCGGCTCGGCGGCCGCCCCGTAGACACCGGCGAGGAACTCGTCCATCGCCCGATCCTCATCATAGTTGGGGTCCCACAGGAACTTGGCCACCATGTACCCGCCCAGGGGCGAGAGCTCTCCATGGAGGCTGGTGTAGTTGTCCTGCTCGAAGATGCCCTTCACGTTGTTCTCGACATAGAACCGGATATTGTCATCCAGTACGCGGAGGTTGGGGAAGGGCACCAGGTAGTGGGCGAAGGAGGTGGCGTAGTCCCAGACCCAGAGCCGATTGCAGACCTTGGCCCAGTCGGCCGTGTCCTGACGGAAGGCGGTATTCTGGGCGCTGTCGCAGGTGGCCAGCGGGTGAGAGAAGCAGCACTCGATGCTGCACAGGCGCACCACGACGTTGGGCTCGGGGCGCATGTTCCTGGGGGCCTTGCGGGTGTACTGGTAGGCCAAGGTGTCGACGACCTTGTCGGGGAACTCGTCGCGCACGGCACGGGCTACGGAGTTGACAAGATGCAGCACCGGCCCGATCTGCGAGCCTTCCTCCTCGGCGATCTCCGTGCACTCGTCGCACTGGCAGTAGTTGTACCAGTCGTTTTGGGAGACCGAGAACACGAAGCAGTCGGGGTTGTCCCGCATGAGCTGCCGGATCTTCTCGGTGACGATCCGGACCACGTCGGGATTGGTGCAGCAAAGCTGGGAATGGTCAGCGCGGCGCTCGCCGTTGATGAGTGAGAAGTACTCCGGATGCTCGGCGAAGTACTCACCCGGAGGCACCAGTTGGTTGAATGTGTGCACGAAGCCGCAGTAGCGGATCTTGTCGCCGTGCTTCTCCTCCAGCCGCGAGGCGTGGCTGTTCACCCGATTGCGGGCGCACCAGTCGCCGTCGAAACAGTCGATGACGAAGGGCTCGCGGTACTCAAGGACGGGTACCTTCGTCTCGTCGATGGCGGGCAGCTCCAGGCGCTCTCTGTGCGGGATCGAGCTGACCTCGGGGGTGAACCACTTGCAGCCAAGGTGGTCCTCCAGCAGGCCGAAGATGCCGTACATCGTGCCGCGCTGCTTGCCGCCGGCGATCACCAGATGCGGGCCGACGGTCTTGATGACATAGCCCTCGGTCCCCAGGGCCGCGAAGTCGATGTCCAGATCCAGTTGCGCCAGGTGGGCGTTTTGGCCGATGATGATCTCATGCTCGCCCGGGGCCCCCGCATCGTCGATGATAGGAAGCCTCGCTCCGGTCATCTCCTGCAGCCAGTGCTGCAGCTCTCCCGCTCCCCACTGCTCCGAGGGGGAGGCGTCGGGTCCCAGGACGATGGAGAACTCACTGGCCCCGCCGTCGGCGACGGTGAGTTGCTGGCATCCGGCACCCAGAGGCAGGCACAGCAGGGCGGCCATACCCGCCCAGCCGGTCATAGCTCGTGCATTCATGTGCGGTCACGCTCCTTGTCACGCTCGGCCGCCACTTCGGCGGCGTGTGGCTCGTTTCGTTCCCGGTCTGTTCGCCGCCGGGCTGCAGTTCTCCTGTGCAGGGCCGGGCGCCGGGCCATCGCTCGCCGGAGGCCGCCGGCGCCCATCCACCCGTCCGGACGGCACCTTGACGCGGATACCACGGTAGACAGAGGTCTTCGCGGGGTATTGTCACTGTGTGGGCCGTGCACGGCCCCCTGGCCGCCGGGCGCGGGTATAGCAGCGTGCGGGCCTGGAGACCCGCGGGCACGGAGGACCGATCGGTGAGTGCCCACCGGCGATCGAGGTGTGGCGCACCTTGCGGGCCCCGCCGGGGCCGTCTGCCGTTGTCCTTGTCGTCCCATGTCTGGCTCGTCCATCGGCAAGTCTCCGGGGGAGTGAACGAGATGCGTCTTTGGTGCACCGTCTTGACCGGCGTACTGTGCAGTTTGCTGGCGCCTCTTTCGGCCCAGAGTCCCGTGACCATGCCCAACCCGGACTTCGAGCTCGATGAGATGGGCTGGACCCTGTGGCCCGAGGATTCGCGGTCGTCCATGGCCATCGACGAGAGCGTGGCCCACAGCGGGAGGATGTCCCTGCGCGTCACGGCTACCGAAGCCTCGGACCGGGCCATCGTCAACACTGTAGTCACGGGCTTCGAGACGGGGGTAGTGTACCGCATCTGCATCCACGTACTCCGGGAGCCGACGGTCGACGAGAGCGCCGTCAGCTACTTCATCAACTACCGGGGTGGTGAGGACGGTGCCATTCAGCAACGGGCCTACCCCGTCGGCCTGCGGAAGGTGGCAGACGGCGACTGGGTGCAGTGGTCCGGGCTGTTCGCGGTCCCCGAGGGGATTACCCAGTGGCAGTTCTGCCTGGGGGTCGAGTATACCGTGGGCCGCGTGTGGTTTGATGACATCCGCGTCGACAAAGTGGGGCCCGCGGCGGAACTGACCCCGGACGTATGGAGCTACGTGCCGCTGGGCGTGGAGATCGGCGAGGCTCCGCTCTCCCGGTTCTCCGGGCACAAGGCGGACAACGGCACGGTCTATCAGATGGCGGGGCGGTACAATGGGCTGCTCATGCAGTCGGCCCAGGTGGAGACCTCCCTGCGGGAGTTGGAGCGGTGCCTTTTCTATCAGGGGCGGTCGGCCCCGGTGGACCTGAGCGAGGCCTTCCGGGCCGCCGATGAGGCCCTCAATATCGCCTACATCGCGTACGGCACGGGGTTTCGCGCCGGCCCCGGGGCCGACTGGTCAGTCTTCACCCGGGCGGCCGAGATGCTGCAGGCGGTGCTGGACAGCCTGGGCGCAGACATCGACCGCGCCCGCGAAGCCCTCGGTGAGGCACCCGGCGAGCTGCCCCGGAGCTTGGGCCGCCAGGCCCTGACCCTCGCGCCGTTCAACCCCGACGGCAGCATGAACCGCCTGCTCTTCGGGGCCTGGAGCCCGACGCAGTGGTCTGAGTTCGAGAAGCCCTTCGACTTGGAGTTCCACTCCTCCGCCCCCGGACATCCCAGGGTGCACACGGAGACCGAACTGGACTTCTCCAACATCACCGAGGCCTGCGACAGTCTGGAGGCCCTGGGCTACAGCGGCACCTTCGGCTATCTGCTGTTCGGCATCCACGACAGCATGTATGCCCCGCAGTGGCTCCTGGACAAGTACCAGAGCGACCCGGACTTCCTCAAGACCTCCCGAGACGGACTGCAGGGGTCCGCGTCCGCCGGACGGGCCTGCCTCAACTACTTCCATCCCGCCGTGCGACGGTTCACCGAGGACTATCTGGGCCGGTATGCCGAGTTCTGCAAATCCGAGCCCCGGGTGCTGTTCCACGAGACCTCGCAGGAGGCCTACAGCTCGTTTTCCACCGAGAAGGGCCGCCGCGAGAGTGGCTACGGCCCCAGCGCCCTGCAGGCCTTCCATCGCTACCTGCAGGGCAAGTACCCGAGCATCGCCGCGCTCAATGAGGCCTGGGATAGCGACTACGAGAGCTTCGCCGCCATCGAGCCCCCCGCCGACGGGTACGTAGAGCCAGACAGGGAGCTGACCCCTCTGGTGGCCGAGTTCGAGGCCTTCAGACAGGACGGTTTCATCGACTATCTGAAGCTGGTCTACGACTCGCTCAAGGCCGGGGACCCCGGAAAGCCCGTGGTGGCCAGGCACTCGGCCCTGCTTGGCGACATCAACGGCGCCCGCATCTTCGAGACCTGCGATGTCTTGTCCTACCACAACCGGGCGCCGAACATGCAGCTTGCCCACGTGTACCTCAACAGCCTGAGCCGCTTTCACAACAAGGGCCTGGGGTACATGGAAGACTTCTGGGGGGTGCAGGAGGACCGCGGGCGAGTGGATGACGAGAAAGTCCAGCGCCGGGCCCTGGAGCGACACATCTCACGCTCCACGGCCTGGGGCCGCACGCTGCAGATGAAATGGTATGCCTACACCTCGGGCAGCTATCTTCTGACCTACAACGGTAACTGGTTCGACCCGCGCTACGATGTGACCACCATGCGCTACTGCGCCCCGGCGCTGGCAGTGGCCAAGCGCCGCATGGAGCGGCTGGACTGGGTCCTGACCCACAGCCGCATTCCGGCCTCAAGAGTCCTCGTCCTGCAGCCCTCGGCCTCGATGCGCAATGAGTTGCCGAGAGCTGAGTGCTACGCCACGATGCTGGCGATGCACGCACTGCTGTATCCCAATGGGGTGCTGTATGAGATCGTGCCGGAGGAGTATTTCGAGGAGGGCAAGGCCGCCTTCGGGGACTACTCGGTGGTGTTCCTGCCCCGGGCGAGATGTCTCTCGGCCGGGCTGCAGGAGGCGCTGGCCGACTTCACCGAAGGCGGTGGCCTGCTGGTGGCGTGCGGCGAGCCCGGTGTGCTCACACAGATCGCCCGGCCCGGCGGAACGCTGTGCTCGCGGCTGGAGAGCGCCGCCGGGCCGCAGGCCTGGGCGAGGGTCCGGGCGGTCTGGGATGCCGAAGGTGAGGCGGCAACGCGGGTGACGAGTGTCGGTGTGCCGTGCGGCGCGGGGCGTCTCGAGGCCTGCGGCGCTATCGCGCAATTGCCCGGCGAGGCGCTGCGTGAGTCGGTCAACGAACGGGCGCCGCGGATGGCGCATGCCGTCGACGGCAACCTCGAGGTCGTGCCCCGTGTGGCAGAAGACGGGGGGCTCTACCTGTTCCTACTCAACCCCAGTTCGGATAGCGCCGCCGAGGACCTCATCGAGCTGAGCCTCCCGGTTACCCGCGCGGTGGACGTCTCGTTGCCTGAGCCTATCGAGGTCCCGGTGGCGGAGGTCGGCAACGGGCGGTTCCAGTTCCGCGTGCGCCTGGGAGCCGGTGAGTCGGCGGTGATATGGGTGGAGGGGGAGTAGAACGGCCGCGGGCATCCGGGCCCGCGGCGTTGACGTCGCGGTACCGGGCCGCAGGGACGGCAGCAGACGGCATCCGGGGCGGGGACGGCGTCCTCATCCCCGGGGCCTTGCATGGGCGTGGGGGGTGGGCGACGGCCAACGGCATCCGGGGCGGGGACGGCGTCCTCACCCCCGGGGCCTTGGGTCGAGGGCCTCCACGGGTTTGACCCGTGGCTATTGCCCATAGCCCCTTCGGGGCAGACGGCGACGGCACGGCGGACGGCCCGCCTCGACGTGTCGTGCCCTCTTCCCACGCCGTTCTCAGCCGTTCCCTGGTAGCCGTTCTCCCTGTCTCTGTGGTGAGACGTTTCCCCGCCGTACTCCGCCGTTCGGCTCATCTCCCCTTCAGCGCCTCGATCCTGCGGGCCACCTTCTCGCGCTGGGCCCGCACCTGCCCCGGGTCTCGGGTGAAGTCCGTCAGGCTCGAGGTCACCGGAAGACAGGCTTCGCGGCCCCTCTCCCTATCGCCCTCGAGCTCCGCAAGCAGCCACAGGTACTCGTAGTCCTCGATGCCGTCACGGATGTTGTCCAGCCGGATGCAGCCGAAGGGGCCGTCCTTGCCCGGGTACAAGAGCTCCCCGTCGCCGTGGAGCGTGTCGTAGGTGCCGCCGGTGGTGATGCTCCACTTGAGCTTCGGGCCGGCCTGCTCCGGGTCGATGATATGGTCGTTGTTCCGGCGGCCCCAGATGTTCAGGCCCCAGTACAGGAACCCGTCCATCTGCTGGTGGTAGGCCTGCCACCAGATGACGCGGGCTTCCACCAGCGGATCATCGGCCAGCCAGTTGGCGTAGGGGTGGCGCGGCCCCAGGCAGATGTAGCTCCACACCTGCTGCCCGGCCGCCCGGCAGGCCTCGGCCTGCTCGTAGTCGTACTTGGCCGTCAGCGGGCAGTTCCAGTCCAGGTTCAGCCCCGCCACGATCTCGGGGTCCTGCGGGATATAGGCCGTCGTCAGCGTCGGGATGCCGTAACGCTCCTTGATGAGGCCGAAGTACTCGGTCATGACCGGCCAGAAGTCCTGGCCGCGCTCATCGAAGGTGTATACATAGGCCTTGTCCGCCAGGTTCCGGGCCTTAAGCTCGGCGATGTACGGATCGAGCCGCTTGATGAGACTGGTCTTGAAGTCCGGAGTGTAGACCTCCAGCGGGCTCCAGCAGACCCATGTCCGGTTGCCCCGGGGCTCCACCATGTTGATGACATTGAAGGCATTCAGGCCGCGGCCGTCATAGTACTCGATGTCATCGATGTCGGGCGGGTCGGTGCGGGAGATGTCGTCGGGGTTCAGGCGGCGCTTCAGTAGATAGTCCCCGTAGGCGCGGCGCAGCTCCGGCGGCGCGGAGCCGTAGACCTTCTCCAGGTAGCCGTCCATGAGGGCGAAGGCGGTCTTGATGTGCGGCTGCACGGGGAGGTCGAAGCCGTACACGGTGGCGCGGACGGCGACCTCCAAAGGCTCGCCGCCGGCGGGAGAGAGCGTGACGCTCCCTGTGTAGGTGCCGGCAGGAGTACCTGCGGGCGCATGAACGGTGAACCACAGCGCCTGCGTCGTGCCGCCCTCGATGGTGAACCGGCTCACCGGCAAGAGCGGGTCCGGCCACCAGCCCGGGGTGGCGTCGGCCATCAGCGGATGCTCCCAGAGCCGGTCCAGGTAGACGAAGCCCACCTGCTGCCACTGCACCTCCTCGGCCGGGATGCTGTGGCCCAGCCCGTCGCTCAGTGCGGAGGTCTCCACCGTCCATTCGGGGCTGTCTTGGCCGGGTGCGGCACGAATCGCCACCTGGAAGCTCTCGTACTCCTCGCCGGCCAGGGCGATCTCGGCGGTCGGGGGCGCCTCGTCACCGGCGGGCATGTCGCCGATCAGGCAGCGGGTCATGCTGTCTACCACCCACGCCACGTAGCCCTTGCCGGGCCCGGAGCGAGTGGTCACCGGTGTATCGCGAAGCAGCTCTTCGGACCGCAGGTCGTCCCTGGCCGCCAGGCGCACCACGTACTCGCCGCCGGGCAAGAGCCGACCGGCCCTGTCCCGCCCGCCCCAGGCCAGCGGGACGCCCAGACCGGAGCCCGCCTCCGAGTACACCTCCTCACCATCGCGCAGGACCGAAACCGTCCAGGTGGCCGCCAGAGACAGGCGCGCCGAGTAGTCGATGCTGTTGCCGCCGTAGAGGCCTGCCGTCGCCTTCACACTCTCCACCTCGAAGGGTGCCACGCTGAGCGACACATCGTCAAACCACGCCTTGCCGACGCAGCCGCGGAACAGGATGAAGAACTGGATCTTCTCGATCGGCTTGGCTGGCGCGAAAGTGTACTGGCAAAGCTCCCAGTCATGCGTGCCGGGAGAGAAGCTCTTCCTCTTCCCCCACAGATTGGTGCCGTCGTTGTACCAGCAGTCCATCCACAGGCAGTAGTCTGCTCCCGCGGCGTCTTCGCTCTTGCTGTACCCGCTCACCTTGAAGGGATGCTCGATCGGAGGATCGAACACGATCTCCTGCATGGCACCGTAGTTGCCCTCGAGCGTGTCAGACTCGCAGACGATGGCCGTCGTGCCGTGGCGCCCCTCTCCGGGAGCGAGGCGGTAGCCTTCGCGGTGAGCGCCCCAGTTGGCGGCCCGCTCCTGCTCGGCCTGCTCGAAGCCGGGGTTGTCCAGCAGGTTCTCCCCTCGCTGCGCGGCGGCGCAGCAGATCAAGGGCATGGCGGCGACCAAGAGGGTCATTGCCGGACGCATGGGTGAAGCCTCCCGCATGTGTGTTGCCATCGCATTTCGTCGCGGAAGGTCCGCGGCCCTCCGCGACGGGCGGCCGGCCCTTGCGCTGACTGTGTCGCGCATTGGGCCAACGGCCACGGCGCCCCTCCCTGCGGGCCCCGCTTTACCTCCCGGCGTCTCTGCGAGCCGCTTGCGCGTGCGGCCGCTCAGGAGAGGGCTACGGCAACGGGCAGCGGCAGCGGCCACCGGCGGCGGCCACCGGCGGCGGCGCACGGGTCGCCACCCTACAGGGGCCAACGGCGCCGCTCCCTGGGAACCGAAGGCCCGCGCCGCCAGGGGCGACGGCAACCCGACATCCGGAACAAACTCCCCGCACCGGGCGTCAACCCCACTGCCACCGGGACTTCCGGGGCGCCGGGCTGTCTCAATCCATGGGAGAGCCCCTTTTGGATTCGGCAGGTGCCATCAGTGAGCGATTCGTCTCTTTCCCCCCATATCGCCCTGCGCGAACGCACGCGCGCTCTGGAGCCGGCCTACTCCCTGCTGTGGGGCTGGCGCGACCGTGTGGAGCAATGGCGCGCCGAGCTGCGGCCGCGGCTCCGCGACCTATTGGCGCTGCCGGGTACGGCACCCGACCTGTCCGTGCGCGAACTGCACACCGTGGACGAGGAAGGCTTCTCGCGCACCAGGATCGGGTATGATGTAGAATGTGGTGTGGCCGCGGTGGCGTGGGTGTGCGTGCCCCATGACAATGAGGCGCCTCTGCCCGCGGTGATCTGCGCCCATCCGCGTGGCCCCGGAAAGGACGAGACCGTGGGCCTGGTGGACGGCGAGGGTGGCTCCCCCGGCCCGGCGTTCGCCGCGGAGCTGGCGCAACGCGGGTATGTCACGGTGGCGCCGGACCTGCGTGGCTTCGGCGAGCGTCGCGGAGACGAGACGGCCCTGGCGACCGCCGGCGACCTCCTGGGGCGTCCCCTGGCGGGCATGCACGTGTGGGACCTGCTGCAGGCCGCCCAGTATGCTCGGTCACGACCCGACGTCAATTGCAGCCGCGTCGGAGTACTCGGCGTGGGGCTGGGGGGCATCGTCGGCCTGCTGGCGGCGGCGCTGGATGAGAGCCTCGCGTGCGTGGCGGCCTGCGGAGGCCTGAGCACCTACCGCGAGCTGATTGTCTCTCGCGACTGCTTTCTCCACGGCGGCCCGCCGGAGTTGGTCGTGCCGGGCCTCCTGCGCTACGCGGACCTGGACGACGTGGTCTGCCTGGTGCCGCCCCGGCCGGTGTGTCTGCTCCAGGATCCGGCCGACCGCTCGGTGCCGCACCGCGGTGCCGAGGAGCTCCTGCGGCGGGTGAAGGCGGGCTTCGCACTGATGGGCGAGGACGTCAAGCTGCAGGCGGAGATGCCGCCTGCCGGCGGCGGGCCGTCCACCCGAGGGGCGTATGAGTTCCTGGACAGTTGGCTGAAGCTGCCGGGCCGCATGGATTAGCAGTCCGGCCGCAAACCCCACTCTCGCCGGAATGTCACTCTGAGAGCGTCCGCTCCAGCAGGGAGCGGCTCGAGGAATCTCCCGGCACTTAGCGAGATTCTTCGCTATCTCGCTGCGTGACATGGACGCTCAGAATCACGTCTTGACGGCAGAACCGGCCTTCTGGCCGCGTTGCGATGAAGGTGGCCCGGCGCCCGGCGCCGCCGCGCACACTTCGCATGCAGGACAGGACCGAAGTCGCGCCAATTGCCACATCAGAAAGGCGGATGCATGGCTATGAGATCCTCCGGAAGAGCTCTCTTGCTGGTGGCGAGCCTGGCCGTCGTCGCCGCCACGGTCTCGGGCTGTGCCGCGGCCCTGACATACCTCATCGCCGATCAGATCAACCGCAACTGGGATGACTGGTTCAACAAGGGCGGCGGTGGCGGGGCCGACCCGGAAGACTATCACGTCTACCTCAACGGCTACGACATGGGCCCCCTCTCCGGAGGCAGCGGGAACATCCGTCTCGCCGGAGCCGGTGCCGGGACGTACCTTGTCGGGGTCACCAAACCCAATGACAAGAGCAGCGGCACCCACGTCGTGGCCACCCTGGATAGCAACGGGAATGTGGATGTCAGCGGCAGCAATATCATCGAGGGCGGTCGCATCACAGGAACCGTGCGACGTGCCGACACCGGCGCCGTCGTGCCCTTCGCCCAGGTGACGGCGGTCAAGGATGCGGCGGCAACTATCGCCGCCGGCTCCGGCCCGATCCGCATCCCGCCCGCGGCGGGCGCGACCCACTCGTACATGATGGCCATCGCCAATGCCGCCGGAGCCTTCACCCTCGGCCCCGCCCTCTACGGCAACTGGCTGGTGACCGCCACCCTGGCCGGCTACGCCGCCGACGTGGCCTATGTCTCCATCTCCAGCAACTCCAACGCCCAGGCCAATCTGAGCCTGACCGTCGACGGCACCGCCGCCACCGGGCTGGTCCGAGGCAGCGTGACGCGAGACGGCAGCCCGCTGTCCGGCGCCCTGCTGTCCGGCAAGCTCGCCGCGCCCTACCAACCCGTCATCGCCGCCGATACCCGCTCCGAGGTCTCCGCCGCCGCGGGCCTCTCGCTTCCCGCCGGGCCATGGTTTGCGTGGTCGACGCTCGTCGCCGTCGGCGGCACCGACGGCCAGTACGTCCTGGACCTTCCCGTGGGTAACCACAGCCTCGAGGCCCTCCATCCGGGCTCCCGAGCCGCCACCGTTCCCGTCGCCATCACCGCCGGCGGCTCTGTGACGCAGAACTACGCGCTCGTCGCGCCATAGGGCGCGACGAGCGAGTCGCGCGTCGGCGGGTCGCGAGTCAACGGCGGACGGCGTCAACAGCGAACGGCGTCGACGGCTGACGGCATCCACGGCTACGGCGGCGGTGGGTAGCTCATTGCCCCCGCCGCGGCAGAATCCGGATGGTTCACGGCTCGAGGTGCTCTCCATGTACTGCCGCCTGCTTCGGAAGCTCGGACTCGCTGCACTCGTCCTGTTCCCGACCCTTCTGCAGAGCGTGGCCGCGCAAGAGCTGGAAGTGATCTTCCCCTCCCGGCCTGTCCCCGCCAACCCACTGGGCAACGGGTACAATGTGGCCTTCTTCGAGCGCGGCATGTCTGCCGCGCTCACAGACCCCTCCGCCGGTGCGGCTCTCTGTGCCGCCCTGCGCCAGCTCCACACCACCTCCCTGCGCTACCCCGGCGGGAGCTTCACCTACTGGTACCCCCACCGCCGCGAGGGGCTGCAGGCCTTCAAGCGCGCCGGGTTCGCCGAGCAGTCCTACAACCTGTGGTTCCCCGACAAATACGGCTGGGCCGAGCCGGAGGCCTTCTTCAGCTTCTGTCGGCAGGCCGGACTCACCGCCTGGTATGAGCTCAATCCCGCGTACCTGTACGACGCCGGGGCCGATACCATCGGCCAGCTTTGCCCACTGCCGCGCTATACCACACAGCACGATGTCGTCCTCGACCCCGACAGGTATCTGCCCCGTGCCCTGGAGCATGCCAAAGACCTGGCCCGCACCTGCATGCGGCAGGGGGTGGATGTGGTCTGGGAGGTGGGCAATGAGGACTACGTCTACTTCGAGCCCGAGGGGTATGCCGCCGTGGCGGCGGCCTTCATCAAGGCCATCCGCGAGGTGAGCCCGACGGCGAGGTTCGCCCTCTGTGGCGACAGCGAGAGCTGGGATACCCGCACCTGGCAGATGGCCATGCTCCGCGCATTGCGGGAGGAGGGCATTGAGAGCTTCGACTACAGCTCGGTACACTGCTATCTGACGGGAGTGGGTGAGTTCGACGCCGCCGGTGACTGGCATCCCCTGCCGCGCAGCAACGGCCGCGAGCTGCTCTCATCCACCATCCGCGCCTGGCAGCTCATCCGGAACATGTACCTGGGCGACTTCCGCAAGATCCTCGACGACGCCGGCTACAGCGACACGGCCCTGGCCCTCACGGAGTTCAACCCGGTGCACCCGGGGCACCTGGGCGATGCCGCCCAGAAGGCCCTGGAGCACTGCATGGGCCGGGCTCTGGGCGAAGCGGCGATCTACCCCTTCGTCATCGAGGACTGCGGGGCACTGTTCTCCCACGACCTCGTACGCTCGGGCGAGGGGGCAACGTTCTTCCGCCGCCTGGACTACACGCCTGCCGGCAAGGACACCTACGGCCTCCCGCTGGAGGCCCGGGTGATGGGCCTCGTCGCCCCGCACGCAGCGGGGGAGGTCCTGCACAAGGACTGGTCGGGCATCTGCGTCTCGGCCCACTCCTGGGGCCTGTACCTCACCGTGGCCAATCCCGACGAGCAGGAGCGCTCGTTCTCCCTCTTGGTCCACGATCTGCCGGCGGTGCATCGGGCCGTGCTGGAGCGCGTGTCGGCATCCGACCTCTCGGTGGCCGACTATCCCTACGAGTACCACAGCGGCTCCGGGCCGGTGCCCGAGGAGGGCAAGGTGACGCTACATGTGCCGCCCTGCTCGCTGACGGCGCTGGCCCTGCTGTGCAGATAGGCGCCGGCGATCTCAGGCCACGACCCCCGACAATAGGAGACCAGCAGATGCCCATCACCACCGGCGACCCGGCGAGCGAGTGGCGACGCAGCGATCCCGACATCGTGGTCTACATTCCCCGGGCCGGCGAGCTCAATGACACAGATAACGAGCACTTCCTGGTCTTCGAATCACCGGGCGGAGACCTGCTGGCCATGTGGACTCAAAGCTCCTGCGAGGGCCGCGGGGACAATCACATCGTCCTTTCGCGCAGTCGGGACGGGCACACCTGGGGCGAGCCGCTGCTCATCGCCGGAACCCGCGCCGGCACCGAGGGCCTGCAGGCGAGCTGGGGCTTCCCCCTGGTTGCCCAAAGCGGGCGCATCTACTGCTTCTACACTCGCGAGACGCCGGTGGTGGACAACAACCGTCAGGGCTGCGGCGCCATGGGCTGCGCCTACTCCGATGACGACGGCCACACGTGGACCCTGGGCGTCGACATCCCCATGGCCCGCAACCGCTTCGACCACCCGGACGCGGAGGTACCCAGAAACTGGATCGTGTGGCAAAAGCCCATCCGCGATTCACGCGGCCGCTGGGTGGTGGGTTACACCCAGTGCACCAGCAGGGCCCACTTCACCCCGCCGAACGCCGCCTGGCCCCACTGGGACAGCCGGTCTTCATTCATGCGCTTTGACAATGTCGAGCAGGGGCCGGACCCGGAGGACCTGCAGGTAACGTGGCTGCCCGAGGACGGTGAGGGCCTGGAGGTGGCCGACAGCATGTACCCGGAGGTGTCCGTCTGCCAGGAGCCCAGCCTGGTCTTGCTCCCCGACGGACGCCTGTTTTGCACGCTGCGCACCATGACCGGCGAGATCTGGTACTCGGTCTCGGCCGACGACGGGCATACCTGGCGTGAGCCCGAGGTGCTCAGGCGGTGCGACGAGGGCGAGCCCATGCACCAGCCCATCGCCCCCTGCCCCGTCTACGACCTGGGCGACGGGCAATACCTCCTCCTCTTCCACAACAATCCCGGCAAGGTGGGGGAGTACGACCAGTTCGCGCCGGAATGGAAGACGAATGTCGCCAACTACACCCGGCACCCGGCGTTCCTCGCTCTGGGGCAGTTCCGGCCCCACGCGCAGCAGCCGATATGGTTCGGCGAGCCACTCAAGCTACTGGACACCGACGGCGTCCTCGTGGGCCCGAAGGCCACCGCGGAGATCGCCACCTATACCAGCATGACCCATTACGGCGGGGAAAGGGTACTGTGGTACCCGGACCGCAAGTTCTACCTGCTGGGGAAGGTGCTCAGCGACGAATTGCTCCGGGGACTGGGCAAGCCCCGGGAGCGATGACCGTCCCGGGGGGCTCTGTCGGGACCTATGTGTCTGGCACCCCGAGCCGTTGGCCGTTGGCCGTCGCCGTCAGGTCCGAAGGACCGCGAGGCGCCGAGCAGCGGCGTCTCTCAGGCCCGGACTTCGCTCCGGGCAGACGAGGCCAAGTGACCCTCTCTCCGAGGCTCGGGGTGGGAGGGCGTGCCTTCCGGGCGCTCACGCACCCGGGGCATTGTGTACCGCCCCTGCGGGGCTGACGGCTGCGTCCGCCAGAACAGGACGCTGGGCGAACCGGGCCCGGCCACCCCACTCAGTCGAGCAATGCCCGCCACCCCTGCGGTGGCCCGGTCAGGCCCAGCCTCTCCGGGCTCCGGCGGGCCTGACCGAGGTAGTCGTAGCCGGTGACGGTCGAGGCCAGGGCCACCAGGCCGCGGGCCACGGGCGTCGCCACCCCCAGCGCCTCCCCAAGCCCCACATACGTGACCAGCCCCAGACCGACGTCCTCGTGCAGGTAGCGGTGCTGCACTCCCGGGGGCGAGCTGAGGGCAGAGAAGACCTCGCTCCTGGCGTAGCAGTCGTAGTAGTCCGTGGACTGGGAGTAGCCCTGGGCGACGCACATCTGAGGCTCGTTGAGCAGCTCGTAGCCCAGCGCCGCGCCCAGCGCCATGCGCTCGCGGTCCACGGCCTCGATGACCCTTGCCACCGCCGGGGTCACGCCCTCGGCGTAGAACCGGTGGCCTTCGCCGCGCCGCTCGATGACCGCGAGATTCGCCAGGAAGATGGCGGGATGGATGACGGGGTTCCCATTGCACAGGGCCACCTCGAGCACGTCCGCTCGAGGCTTGAGGCCGGGGAAGAGGGGCGTCAGGGCCGCCGCGGCCTCGGCCGTGGCGGCGGCGGGCAGGGCGGCGAAGGCAACGTGCCGCACCCGCAGGCCGATGTGCACGCCCCGCTCACCCGTGGCTCGGGCGCAGTGCACCAGCGTCCCCGTCTCGCACAGCGTCACCGGAGCCCTCGCCCCGACCTCGCGGAAGATACGCCGGAACTCCAGGGCGCCGCCGGTGGAGCCGGGATTGAGCAGAACCGTCATCCCGTCCCGCAGCAGGGGCGCCAGCTCCGTGGCCAGCCGGGCATGGGCCGGGCCCTGCAGACAGACGACCACCAGCTCGGCGCCCTCCACGGCCTCGGCGAGGTTCGTCGTTACGCTCTCCAAAGCGGCCCGGCCCCGCACCACTCCCTCGGCCTCGATGACGGGCTCGCCCGGCAGGGCCTCGACATTGCTCAGATACTCCGGCCACTCGAAGAGCCGCACCTGCACGCCCTGGAGGGCGAGGTCGGCCGCCGCGGCCTTGCCACCGTTCCCCGCCCCGATCACCGCCGCGCACCGGATTGCTCTACCCGCCGTGTCGCCTGTGGTCATGTGAACGCCTCTGGAGGAGAGTTCGTGAGAGCCGCCCGGCGCGGTGTCTCGGTACCCGCAGACATCCGGCCGTCCCCTTTCGCCGCCGCGACGCTCCGGGCCTCCAGAAGTCCTACCTCGAGGCCCGCCCCCGGGCCCCCGGCCGGCAGGTGCGTGGACCCCCGAACTGGAAGAGCATCCCACCACCAGCGGGAGGGCTTGCCATGTACAGCCTGATCTACTTCGACACCGAGGACTTCTTCTCACCGCCCGACTCGCCGGTTCACGCTCTGCCGGGCCAACTGGCCGAGATCATGCGCAACCATGGGCTGCAGGGCTGCTTCCATATCCACGGCGAGAAAGCCCGCTTCATGGAACGCCATGGGCAGACCCAGGTCATCCAGCAGCTCCGTTGGCATGACGTGAGTTTGCACTATGATCGCGGCTCAGTGCACCCGACGACGGCCGAGGAGGTCTCGCGGCTGGACTGGTCTTGCGCGGTGGACCGCGTCCTGTTCCGCGAGTTGCCGGGCTTCCAGGCCCTGCAGCGGATCTTCGGCAAGTGCAGCGGGCTCACCCAGCATGGGGGCACCTTCGCCGCGCCCATCGTCTATGCGGCCGGGAAGCTGGGAAAGCCCTTCTTCTACTCCCCATTTCGCCTCCCGGGGCGCAATATCGTGTGGTACTGCGGCAACTTGCTCCTCGGCGGCTACCAGGCGGACTTCTGGTTCGACGCCTTCTATCGAGACACCCCGGCCTTCGAGCGAAGTCTCGCGCAGGTGGACGGCTACCTGCAGCAGCGCGCCAAGAGCTTCGACTACACGGCGATGTTCGGCTGCCATCCGGTGAAGACCGTGATGCAGGAGTTTCCCGATGCCATGAACTTCGCGGCGGGAGCCACGCCTCCCCCGGAGGAGTGGGTGGCGCCGGAGATGGTCCCGGGTGTCTGCATTCCGCTGATCCTGGAGAACTTCGAGCGCCTGGTGGTCAAGCTGATTTCGCAGCCCAATGTGGAATGGACCACGGTGGCGGGCCTGACGGAGTTGTATGGCCAAAGGCCGGTGCGGGTCAGCGACGAGGTGGTGCTGCGGGCGGCCGAGGCGGTCACCCAGCACGGCGGCCCGACCTTCACTCCGGAGCTATCCGCCGCCGAGGCGCTGGTGCTGCTGGCGAGGCGCGCCCTGCGGCCGGTTGAGAGCTACGAGGTCCCGCAGATCATGGGACCGCTGCAAGACGGCCCGGCCGCGGGCGCGTGGCCCGAGGTGGCTCCGCAAGCTCTTGCCATGCCCGTGATCGCGGCCGCCGACGGCTGCGGCCACCTGCCGCACGTCCTGCGCGTCGAGGGCTGCGAGGCAACTCCGGGCCAGGCCCTGATGCTTCTGGCTTGTCATGCTCTGGGGAGCCCGCCGGCCCGCCTTGACCGGGACCGCCTCCTGGCCGAGGCGATCCCCGGGGTCGCGGAGGCGACTGAGAGGGTGCGCGGATATGCCAAGTGGTGCTGCCACGGCCCCCAGTACCACCAGCCGGGGATTGTCGAGCCCTTCATCCGCCAGTGCTGGACGCTCAAGCCCGCCTTCACCGCCGGGGAGTACGGTCCCGGCGTGGAGCTGGGCAGGCATGTGAACCCGATGTTCGCCAGGCCGTGACGAGGCCGGCGCCCATCACCGGCCCCGAATCAGGACGGCGCGCAATCTGCACCGGCCACTACGGGTCCAACCCGCGGTGGTGACGCAGCAAAGGCTGAAAGACAAAGGACGGGGAGGGCCGCGCAGAACGCTCGAAGCGCTAAGGCCGCGGTGCGCAGGCGAACAGACGCCAGATAGCCATAGATGGGTCAAGAAGGAGGTCGCGGCTCTCCACGGAATAGACATACCCAATGGGTGGGTTCCACTTGGGGCCATTCCACTTGCCGGCTGCGGCGCGCCGCGCAAGGGCGCTCGTCCAACGCCGGGGGCAGGCACCATGGACCAGGGCGGCGCGCTTCGTGCACTGCTGCCTCTGGGCGCAATTGCGTGGTGAGGACGCGGCGCGAGCGCCAAGGGCGCGCGCCGGGCCAGCCTCCAGGCGTTCAGGACGGTGCATCGGTGCAGGCCCTGCGCGTCCTGGTGCCGAACTGCTCTCAGCGCCCGCGAGGAGTTGGCGCCGTCGCACAGATGCAGCCACCGCGAGGGGGTATTCACTTGGGTGATCGTCTACCAGACGAGCAGCAGATGTCGCTCCGCTTCGACGAAGGCTTCATGGAGCACTATGCCGGCACCATCATCAGCGACCCCCACGTTGCCCTTGTGGAGCTGGTCGCCAACGCCTATGACGCAGGGGCGACGCGCGTGGACATCGTCTGGCCCGCCGAGCTGGGCGGGGAGTTCAGCCTCAAAGACAATGGCACCGGGATGACGCGAGGCGAGTTTGAGGAGAGGTGGGCGACCCTCAGCTACAACCGACTGCGCCGGCAAGGCGGGCACATCGAGTACCCGCCGGACTTCGCCGGCCGTCGCAGCAAGCGTCCCGCCTTCGGGCGGAACGGCCAGGGACGGCTCGGGGCCTTCTGCTTCGCGAACGAGTACGGGGTCGAGACATGGCGGGACGGGCTCTGCACCTCTGCCGTAGTGCGCCGCGCGAGCACACCTGACTTGCCGTTTGAGTACGGCCGGGTTGCCGTTGGCCCCCGCCAGGGGCACGGCACCAGGGTGTCAGCGCGCATCTCACACCACTGGGTTCCCGCAACTGCCTTGGTCGAGACCATCGGGTCGAAGTTCGCGGTCGTCCCGTGGCTCACTATCGCACTGAACGGCGAGCCCATCGAGCTCACCGACATCTCTGGCCTGGCGACCGAGACTATCGCGATCGCCCAGACAGGCCACGAGGTTACTATCCACACATTGAGCGCGGAGAAGCGGGACCGTACCACGTTCCTGCGCGGCATTGCGTGGTGGGTGAACGGGCGCATGGTCGGCGAGCCAAGCTGGTCGGGCCTGGACCGGGATGGCGCGTTCCTGGACGGTCGCAGTACTCTCGCAGGTAGCTGCAGCTTCATCGTCAAGGCCGACGACCTCCAGGACGCGGTGAAGCATGACTGGAGCGGCTTCCACGACACCCCCGATGCGCTTTCCGTCCAGCGTGCGGTGCGCGAGCACGTCCTGGGAGCACTCGGGAACATGGAGGCGGGCAGACGCAAGCAGAGGAAGGCCGCTGCCATTGACGAGAACCGCGCTGCCATCGAGCCGCTGCCCAGATTGCGCCGCCGCATGCTCGGCGAGTTCATTGACAGGATGCAGGAGCTATGCCCGAGTATGTCGGACCGGGATCTGGGCAGGGCAGTGCAGGTATTCGCACATCTGGAGGCAGCCACAACCGGTTTCGACCTGCTGAAGCGCCTTGCGCAGTGCTCACCTCAGGACCTCGACACTTGGGAGCGACTGATGCGTGAGTGGACAGCTGCGGAGGCCGCGCTGGTGCTGGACGAGCTTGGCCGACGCCTGCAACTCCTGACGCAGCTAGAAGCGCGAACCGCCGACAGTGGCGCCGACGAACTCCACGAGATACATCCCCTCGTAGCCAGAGGGCTGTGGATGTTCGGGCCAGAGTTCGAGGCTGTCGAGTTCATGTCAAACCGGCAGCTCTCAACGGTTGTCGCGCGGCTATTCGGCGAGGGCGTGATCAGCTCCGACGCACATCGTCCCGACCTCGTGGCGCTTGCAGATGGCTCGCTGAGCGTCCACTCGTGCGACGCTTTCGACGACGACAGCGAGCCGCGGGGTCTCGCCAAGGTGCTCGTCGTGGAACTGAAGCGCAGTGGGATCGCAATCGGTCTCAGCGAGATGTTCCAGGCGCGCCGCTACATCAAGGAACTCCGCGACACGGGCGCAGTCCAGCCGACCACGCAGATCACGGCCTATGTTCTGGGGCAGCGCGTAGCCGAGAACATACGAGATGAAACCACCGACGATCAGAAGACGACCGTTCGCCCGGAGACCTATGGCGCTGTCATCAGGCGAGCACACGCCCGGACTTTCCATCTGCACCAGCGACTCCAGGCACTCTCAGTCGACCTCCCAACCGATCCAGAGATCGATGAAGTGCTGGCAACGCCGCAACTGAGTCTTGTCGAGGAGGAGTGACAGTCCGTCTGCCTGGGGCACCCACCCAGACGGTGTTGGTGCTGTTGCCGTGCCCCGACCGCCGCTGTAGCCAACGGGGAGCCCAAGAGACGCGCAGCAGCGACGTCGGCACCGCTGTCGCCGCCGGGCGCTTGTGGGTGGCCATTCTCATCCGCGCGCGGCCAGGAGGCGGTGGGGACTGTCCAGTCGCCATTTCGCCGGGCGGCAAAGGAGCGTTCGCGAGAGACGCCCATGGGCCGCCGCACTGCCCGATGGTCGCTGCCGGTCGGGAAGCCTCAATCGCCGCTCGCCGAGCCGGAAGCGCCATTGGACGCTCCCGGGCTGTCCCCTGACCCAGGCTCCACAGGAGGCATGCGAGCCATGCCCGCTAGCAAGCTGCCCCAAAGAGTGCGGTCGCACCAGATCGAGGCCGAGTCGGAGGCATACACAAGGCGTGTACTCCCGTCGTCATGGACGATCTCAAGGATGCCCAACGACTACGGCACCGACCTCCTAGTGGAGGTCTTCGAGGATCAGCATCCCACCGGGTGGACGTTGGAGATCCAGCTCAAGGGCACCGACGCCCCGTTCCCACGGTCCGAGACACATCGCTGCCCGGTGAAGGTCCCATGGCTTAGGTACGTGCTCACGCGCCCCAGCCCTGTCGTGCTGGTTGTCTACTTCGCCAACGACGACCGCGCGCTGTGGCTCTGGGTCAAGGACTACGTACGCCTGAGGCTCGACATCGAGAACCCCACCTGGGACGCCCAGGGCAGCGTGACTCTCCACCTTCCGACATCGCGGGAGTTGGGGGGCGGCTCGGCCGGGGAGATCGCGGGGTATCTCAGTTCCGGCAGTGCAGCCTCGCTGTGCGAGGCCTGGCGCTCGTTGGTGGAGGTGGCCGAGGCAGAGCGCGAGCCCGATGTCCTCGCCGTCTCCCCGCTCCCGATCGGTGCCGAGCGACTGGCGCACCTGGAGGCCGTGCTGCCCGTCGAAGTGCGTCAGCGGCTGATCCGGGCGTACAACACTGTCTCTGGGGCGCACGAGCAACGACTCATGCCTCGCGACGACATAGAGACCGTTGCCCGCGATCTACGTCGCTTCACTATGTGGGTCGGACAGCAACGCGCCAAGCTGTCCCAATGCCTATCGAACCTCAAGCAGCTCTCGCTCGCCGCCTTGATGTTCGCACAGGATCACGACGATTCCTTGCCCGAAGCGCGCACGTGGTGCGACGATCTCGAGGCGTACACCCGGGCAGAGCGCATCTGGTCGTGCCCCGCCACGGAGACTGGGGGATACGCCATCAACCCATTGGTCGCGGGCATGCGGATGCCGCGGGATTGCCCCGAACCACTCATCTTCGACGCCGCTGTCCAGACACCAACAGGTCTCCAAGCGCCTGAGGGTCGGCACCTTGGCTTGGCCAACGTAGCATTTACAGACGGGCATTGCCGTAGTATGGCCGTGCGCGACCTGGCCGGGCTGCTGACGCCTGGGCGAGACGTCCCGTGAGCCCGCCCGGAACCACGGGTCGTGCCGCATACCTCGTTGCCCCTAGTCGGGACCAAGTCCCGAAGACAGGGGCGAGCGGCGAGAGCCAGCGGGCTGCGGGCGCATGGCCGTAACGGGCAGCGTGCGCAGAGGCACGAGGTCATCTGCATGACTACGTGGTCTTGCGGGAGGGTCGCCATGCCGGAGAGAGCAGAGGCGCTCGCGCCAAACGTAGCGGGCAGCCTGATCGCCGCGGCCGTGCTGTACTTGTGCCGGCGGTGGTTTCTTGTCGTGGGGAGAGCACTCTGGCGAGCAGTGCGCCAGCCCTTCCAGTTGTCAACCGTACCTCCGCCCGATGGCCCATCGGGCGACCTGTGGCGTATGCCCGGTCGCCAAGCAGGGGATACCGTCTGGGGTCCAGATGGGTCGCTGATGGTCTGGGTGCCGCCTGGCACGTTTCGCATGGGGAGCGACACGTCGGGCCACCCGGAAGAGGCACCGGAGCACAGGGTCGAACTCACTCAGGGCTTCTGGATCATGCAGTGCATCGTCACCAACGCACAGTATGCGCAGTACCTCAACAGGCTGACGGCACGTGAGGCTCGGACCAAGTCCGTAGTGCTGGCCAGCACGACCGACCCGAACACCAAGGGTGAACTCGAGAACCGAGACGGAAGATGGTGCCCCTGCGCAGGGCGCGAGGACCATCCAGTCGTGGGGGCTATCTGGGAGGCCGCCAGCGACTACGCTGCTCACTATGGCCTCGCTCTGCCTACGGAGGCCCAGTGGGAGTACGCAGCACGCGGCGACAGCCAGAGGCGGTGGCCCTGGGGCGACCATTGGGATCGCAGGCGCTGTTGCACTAGCGAGAACCCCGGCCCGCCATGGGACTACGCGAACCGTTGCCCAGCGGATGTGGAGGCAAAACCTGCGGCGGACCGGATCAACAGCACGACGCCGGTGAAGCAGTTCGAGCGCAACGAGCTTGCTGCAGGCGTCCTGTCCGGCTGCAGTTGGTGTGCCGCTCTGGACATGGCTGGGAACATGATGGAATGGTGCGCCGACTGGTACGATGCCTACCCGAGCGACGCGGGGGCCGCGACCGACCCAACGGGGCCGCCGACAGGGCGGCAGCGCGTCGTCCGCGGCGGGAACTGCTACCACGACCGAGACCACTGCCGTGTCACCGACAGGCGTCACCGGACGGAGCCGACCAGGAGAGACAACTCCATCAGCTTCCGCTGCGTCTACACACCCCGGAGCACATGACGGATGCCGCTGTGAGTGGCGCTGTCGCCGCCTGCAGGTCGGGGTCGCGGCACTATGTATCTTGTTTCCTCTGACTGGTCTCTCTGTGTCGCCGTGGGCAGCCGTCCGTCCTGCTTTGGCTCCCCTGCATCACTCCCACTTGAGAGACGCCATGAACCTCCTAAGCTCCAGTTCCAGCTCGTCGGCGAGCTTGGGCTTGTCCGGCGCGAGGTTTGTTTGCTCCGCGGGGTCCTTCCTGAGGTCATATAGCTCGCGACCGAAGGCCGCGGGCACCTGCACGGGCACCGCCTGGTCCTTGCGGATGTCAAAGCGCCCGGTGTCACCGATGTCCAGATGGAAGCTCCACTTGGCATCGCGGATCGTCCAGGACTTGTTGTGGTGACCGATGAAGGCGTGCTCGCGGATAGTGTCGGCCTCCCCGGTGACCAGCGGCAGGATCGAGCGCGCCGTCTCACCCGGCGGATGCGGCACGCCGAGGAAGTCGTAGATCGTGGGGGCGATGTCGCAAAGCTGCACGATCCCGCGATGGCGCCGTCCGGCCCCGGTGCCGTCGGGCATGCGGAGCACGAAGGGCACGTGGACGAGTTCCTCGTAGTTCCACGGCCGGCACTTGCGGATGATCCCGTGCTCGCCGAAGGGCTCGCCGTGGTCGGTGGTGAAGATGACCAGGCTGTCGTCGAAGTACCCCAGCTCCGCGGCGCGCTGCAGCAAGTACCCCACCCACTTGTCGACGAAGCTCACCTCCCCGGCGTACAGGGCCATGGTGTTGGCCAGCTCGGCCTCATCCATGTACCCACGGACCGGGCACGGCACCGGGTCGATGATCTGCTTGCCCCTGTAGGCGGGGTCGGCGTACTTGCGGGCGAACTCCTCCGGCGGGTCCCAGGGTTCGTGGGGGTCGAAGCAATCCACCCAGAGCAGCAGATTGTCCTTGCCCCGCATCTTGGCCAGCCAGTCGGCGGCTCGGATGCAGACCCGGGCGACGAAGTAGTCCTCCTCGCAACGGCGGACCGAGATGTTCCGCAGGTACTGCCTGAAGCCCTCACGGAACCAGTCGCTGCGGTCGGCCCTGCCGGCGGGCTTGAAGTGCCGGCGCATTCCGGCGGAGAGGTCCATCTCGGGAGCCACGATCCAGGGGTCGTACTCCTGGCCGCGGATGAAGCAGACCTCGTCGAAGCCCCGGGCGTAGCCCATGCCGGGCCTGTGCATGTGATACACGTCGGTGACCAGGGCGGAGGTGTAACCCTTGTCCCACAGCCATTCGGCCAGCACGATGTCATCAGGCTCCAGGCGCTGCCAGCCGCGGAAGGGCACGGTGTGACGCCCCGTCCACATGGCGGTGCGGGTGGGCAGAGTGGGGAGGCCCTCGCTGAAGGCCTGCTCGAAGACGAGGGCCTCGCGGGCGAAGGCGTCGATGTGCGGAGTTTGCACGCGGGGGCTGCCGTAGCAGCCGAGGTGGTCGCGGCGCAGGCTATCGGCGACGATGACGATCGCGTTCATGGGGGGGCTCCCGGAGAGAGGCTGTTGCGGGCGCGGGAGACGCACCGAGGCCCGGCGACGCCGGCCCTATGCCACCCACTGCGCCAGGGTCGTGGGCGCCGTCCCGTCCCCATCGCGCCTGGCAATGCGCACCTCCTGCAGTTCTACCTTTCCCTCGCGAACCAGGGACTGCAGGAGCTCGAAGACCAACATTCCCTTCTGGGGCGCGGTTTCCCGCGACCACAGGGGTTCCGTGGCCTCCATGAGCTGCGAGAGGTCCAGCGGCTCGCCACGCCTGAGCGCAGCCACGACCGTCTCGCTGACTTCCACGGCCGAGGGCAGTGGGGCTACCGATACCCCAGTTTGCGGCACCGGCCACAGCTCGAGGGCCTTTCCCCTCACGGTGGCCGCGCAGTTGGGGGGCATAGCCGCGGTCCAGGTGACGGACTCCGGGAAGGCCAGGGCGGTGGTGGCGGCGTACGTCCCGTCGTCGTCCTGGCCGAGGAAGAGGGGCATGTTGATGCGGATGGCGGCGAAGCTGCCGCAGTGCTCGGCCTGGACCGCCAGGGCGGCGATCTCCGCCGGCAGGTCCAGCACCGCGGCCCCCAGCGCCCGGGCCAGGTCGCCACTCTCATCGTAGTGCGTCGACACGCAGTGGCACATCACCTCGCCGGAGCTGATCGGCAGGCCTTCGCGCCACCGGGCGGGGCCGCGCTGCGGGGTCTCGTCCAGGCTCAGAAAGCGGTGGCCGGAATCGAAGCAGGACCTGGCCACGGCGCCGTAGTCCGGAGACCGACCCGGCGGCGCGGTGTCACCGGTGGCCGCATAGGCCAGGTCGGGGCCGTCATTGACGAAGGGATGCGCCCGCTGCCGCCCTCCGGTACCCTCGCCGCGGCTGTGGATGATGCCCACGTGCCCCGGCATGTTGGCGGCCGGCGTCTCGCCAAGCAGGACCTCCAGGTCGCCCACCACCTTCTCATAGTACAGGCGACCGTTCGCCACCGTGGCGATCCCCGTCATGTAGCCGCCTCCCAGACCCTCCTCGCGGCGCAGCATGTCGATCAGAACCCGCGCCGCCGGCTGATGCCCAACGTATCCGGCCAGAGCAGACATGAACGCCCCCCGACACTCGAACTGTGACCAATGAGCCCCAGAACTACGAAATCCCACCAGCTACCATAACCCAAATGTTACAATAAGCCCCACAAAGCGGAGAAGAAGCACCCTAAACGCGGCCTACAAGGGCCGCGACATCACCAATATACCGCATTGCAGGACGGACAAACCTGAATCTGCCTCGGAAAACCATAGTAGTGGGTGTCCGGGCGAACGCCGGCCTTCGCAGGCCTTCGCAGGCCTCGGAGGGCTACGGCTCGCCCCCCCCCCCACAGTGTGCCCCCGGCCGAGAGGTGCCCGGGGAATGACAGAGCGCGGCTGCAGCGGGTCCAGCCCTGCGAGGTCCGTCGTCAGCGACGGGGCAACGGGCAGGTGCGATAGTGGGAGGACTCCCGCCGGGCCTGGCCACTATTGGGAAGGCCTTTGGGATGAGGAACGGGAACTGTGTGCGGAGTGTGAGGCACACCTCGCATGTCCGAACTGAAGGACGGAGGGGCAACGCGCGGTCACAGGGAACCCGTGAGCAGGCACGCCGCGTCCATCCGGGGCTCGGGTGCACGGACCCGCGTGGCCTATGGCCACCTCCAAGTCGGTCCGTATCGGAGCCCTTCGCGTAGGTCGACGGCGCCGCGAGCAGTGGACCGAGCCGCCTCTGTGCTCGCCCTTGTGCTCGCGCATGGACCCCGCATCGCCGCTCATCTCGTGTCTGGAGCTGTGAACCCGATGCTCAGATCGATGCTGGTGCTTCTGTGTCTTCCGGCCTCTTGTCTTGCCGCGCCGATTCCGGTGCTGGACGGCACCGCCGGCTCGCCCGGATTGCCCGTGGCCCAGGCTCTGGCCGACCTGGGCGACCGGGTTCAGGTCACCTCCGACGACCTCTCCGGGCCGCCGGCCGGCGGCGTACTCATCCTCGACGGCGCCTCGGACCTGTCCAAGCTCACCGAGAGGTCGCTGGAGGCCTTCGTCGCCGCCGGCGGTGGCCTGCTCATCGCCGGGCTGGCCGATAGCCTCCCCCACACCGGCGCCCTGTGGCGGGCTCTGGGAGACGCCGCCATCGCCGACGTGCCCTCGGTGGACCTGTTCCCCGATGATTCCGGGAACTGGATGTGGATCGGCCCGCAGGGCGACGAGACACCCGACCACATCCGCTACATCCGCAGGGCCTTCGAGGTGGCAAGGCCCGTGAAGCGTGCCGTCGTGCGCTGCACGGCGGACAACCTCTACTGGATGTACCTCAATGGCGAGGAAGCCGGTTACTCCTGGAGCTGGTACGATCACGAGCTGTGGGACATCACCCAGAGGGTCCGGGAGGGCAGAAACGTCCTTGCCTTCAAGGCCCGCAATGTCGACGGGCCCGGCGGGTTCTTCGCCCAGCTCGCCATCGAGTACGAGGACGGCATGCGCGAGCTCATCGTCAGCGACGAGAGCTTCAAGTTCAGCATCGCCGAGCAGGACGACTGGGCGGCGCCGGACTTCGACGACTCGTCTTGGGGGACGGCCAAGGAGATCACTCCCATGGCCCAACACACCAGGATCCGGGACGGCGGCGTCGATGCCAAGGGCCCCATCGATCTGCAGGGGCCGCACCCGATCCTCAACGCGATAGCCGACCGCTTCGGCACCGCCCACACGCTGCGGGGCGTGACCCCGCGGGCCTCGGCGACGGTGCTTGCCTCGGTGCAGGACAGGCCGGTGGTGCTGTGCGGGGAGTACGGCCGGGGGCGGGTGGTGCTCGTGGATGCGGTGCAGCGTCCCGGCGGCATCGGCGGCTCCGACCTGAGCGATGATCTCCTGGGCACCGCGATCCTGTGGCTGGGGCATCAGGAGGAGGGGCTCAGCATCGCCGAAGTCACCTACCCGCCCGCGAGGCTGGTGCGGGGTGAGGGGGCGCGGGTCGGCTGTGTGCTGGATAGCGCGTTGCCTGCCGCCGACGGCGAACTTCACGCGGCGCTCAGCCACGACGGGAAGCCGGCACTGTCCCTGGAGTTCCCCCTGCGGGCGGGCCAGGCGATGGCGATCGACATCCCCGGCGCGACGCTGCCGGACGCCGCCGCGGAAGGGTCGTGGGAGCTGACTCTGACGGCCAAGGACGCCGCCAAAGCGACGGTCTTCCGAAGAGACGTGGTCTGCGAGGTGACCAATCCCGTGAACCTGGCACTGTCGATCCCCAGCAATCGCCATGTGGTGGCCGAAGGCAACACGCTGCAGGTGGAGGGGGAGGTCGGCGGTGAGTTCCCGCCCGGAAGCGTGGTCAGCTCGGCCATCGTGGACCCGTGGGGCAGGGAGCTGGCGGCCCCGGAGCCGGCGATAGCAGAGGGCGTCTACACCTGGACCTACGAGGTGCCCGAGCTGGCCGAGGGGCAGTACCGGCTGACGACAACGGTCACCGCCGGGGCCGAGGTAGTGGACACCTCCGCGGTGACCTTCCATGTCGTGCCGCGTCTCGACCTGCAGGACTTCTACAGCACCACCATGCGGCTTTCGCCCTTCACGACCCTGAACCGCGCGGCCATCGAACGCGAGATCGACGACATCATCGCCCACGGGTTCAACACGCTCACCTTCAGCGGGCGGCGGCTGGCCGCCGCGCCGGGCTCGCCCTATGACTATGCCGAGGACTACGCCCAGCGCAGAGGCATGGCCGTCGCCTACTCCTTCCAGGGCAACTTCTCGCTTCTGAACCGCGACGCCCTGCCGCCGGTGTCGGTGTTCTCGCCCGAGTACAAGGAGGCCCTGGCGCCGCGGATCGCCGCCGCCGTGGAGACCTGCAGGATGGTGCCCAGGCTGCTCAACGTGCAGGGCTACATGGATGAGCCGTTCCAGGTGAGCGGCAAGACCTTCGACGACCGGCCGCCGGCGCAGGAGGAGTTCCGCCGCCGCTACGGCATCGACATGCCCACGAGAGAGCAGGCCATGGCCGACCCGGCCCTGTGGCTCAAGTACATCGACTTCTGGAGCGACTGCTTCGCCGCCGGCTGGCGGCAGAGCTATGCCATGGTCAAGGAGGCCTACCCGGACTTCTGGGTGGAGTTGACCCACGATTCGCACTGCACCTTCGGCGCCGCGGGCCGGAACTTCAAGTCCTTCTGGGCAGTGGACGACGTGTTCCACTGGGGCGCCCCCTTCGACTCGGTGAACTACGACATCTACCCGTACCTGTCCACCGACTTCCGCACCGGCAAGTTCGGGGAGAACCGGCTGCCGCGTATCGCCGGCATGCACATGGCTTTCGCCCAGATGCGCAATCTGGCCTACACCTACGACAAGAAGCTGGGCTTCTGGCTGGAGTCCGGCTGGGGTGAGAAGCTGGCGCCCACATCGCCTCTGCGAGACGCCATCTGGTCGCCGCGCGAGCTGACCTACACCGCCCTCGCCGCGGGCTGCGACTATCTCAACACCTTCTGGGGCATCCCGGAGGACAAGCGCTGGTGGGAGACGTACCAAAGCGTCATGCCCGAGGTGCAAAGTGTCGCGCCGCTGCTCACTCGCAGCCGTGTGCCCCGGGCGAAGGCCGCCTTCTTGTTCCCCCGCACCCAGCATGTACTCCTGCAGGAGGAGTACTGGAACGTGATGGTCGCCCTCGAGGCTTTCCGCCAGGCCTACGGGGAACTGGACTGCATCCACGAGGAGCAGCTCGCTCAGGGCCTGCTGGATCAGTACGGCACGCTTGTTCTGTTTGACATCCACCTGCTCAAGCGGCAGGACGCCGAGACGATCCGGGATTGGGTGGCGCAAGGAGGGCGCCTGGTCGCCGATGAGGTGCCCTCGCTGGATGAGGGCAAGGGGCCTCTGGGCATCTTCGAGCCGGTGTTCGGAGTGCAGGGGACGGCCGAGGTGGCCGAGGGCGCCATCGACGTCCCGGGCACGAATGCGCAGCTCTGGGGGCGTCGGGGTTACGAGGGTGCCGGGGCCATGCCCATCGGCCCCGGCGATGGTGGCTGGGCGCCGCTGCTGGGCAATACCCACGGGCGGGGGCAGACGTTCTTGCTCAACTTTCCGGTCAAGGACTGCTATCTGGACGCCCTGGTGAGGCAGGACGCAAATGGCGCGGCGGAGGCGCTGCTGGACGTCCTGCGCCGGGCCGCGGGCAACGACGAGCAGCCCGCCAATGTCACCTCCTCCAACCCGAAGATCGAGGCCGCGATCCGCCAGACGCCGCAGGGCACCACGCTCCTGCTGGTCATCAACCATGAGAGCGAGGATGACACGACCACCGTCACCTTGCCTCACCTGCCCGCCGGAGGCGTGGTCCGCGATATGGTCGGCGGCGAGAGGCTGCAATCCGGCGAGCGGTACTCCATGACGCTGCAGTGCCCGTGGGGCCAGACACGTTTGATCGGCATCTTCCCCTCCGACCCGCGGGGCCTGACGCTGCAGGGCCTGCGGGGCGGCTACGCTCCGGGGGATGCCGTGGAGTACGCGCTGACGGTGGGGGGAGAGACCATCCGCGGCAACTACCTGCTGCAGGTGACGGTCACCGGTCCCGACGGCCACGAGTACCAGAGCTTCTCGGCCCTGACGTGCACGGAAGACGCGGCCTGCCCGAGGACATTCGCCCTCCCGGTCAATGCGCAGCCGGGCAAGTGGACGGTGAAGGCGGAGAGCCTGTGGGATGGCGCGGTGGCGGAGGGGAGCTTCGAGGTGGGGTAGGGAGGGCGCGCTCCGGCCAACGGTGTCCGCACCCGTGCACCCCTCTCCCGCGCTCAAACGGTGAGCGCCGGGAGAGGGGTGCACGGCGGCGGCGTACAGGTCGCCGCCCTACGAGCACGGTGGGTACGCGGCTGTAGGGCGCGGGCCTTTACCGCGCCGATGGAGGGTGCCGGGCCAACGGCGTCTCACCCCAAGAGGAGGGGAGCACGGCAACGACCGGCGGCAGCGGGCTGTAGGGCGCGGGCCTGTACCGCGCCGATGGAGGGTGCCGGGCCAACGGCGTCTCACCCCAAGAAGAGGGGAGCACGGCAACGACCGGCGGCGGCGGGCTGTAGGGCGCGGGCCTGTACCGCGCCGATTTGGCCCTTCGCCGCCGCCTGCACCCCGGCATCCCGACCGCCCGCAAGGTTCGCCCTACGCTACCCCCACACCCCGCTGCTCTTCGCCGTCTGCAGCGACCTTCTTGCCAGGTCCGTGATGCTGTTCTCGTTCATTCCCTGGAGCGCGCTGTAGAGCGTATCATTGAGCGGGTCCACCCACTTGCCCGCCACGGCCTCGGCACCCAGCAAGGCGCCCATCAGCGATCCGGCGGTGGCACCGTTGCAGTCGGTGTCCAGGCCGCCCATCACCGCGATGCAGATCGCCCGGCCCAGATCGCCCTCCGCGTGCAGGCAGGCCAGGATGACGATGACGGCGTTGTTGATGGTATGCACCGGGTGATAGTGCCCGTACTTCTGGTCCATGCGCCGCCAGGTGGCCTGCCAGTCGCCGTCTTCGGCGCACCAGGCGAGGGTGTCGTCCACGGCCTCGGCGAGGCGGCAGTTGTCGGGGATCTCGGCCCGCCCGGCGGCAAGTGCCTCCTGCAGGCTGTCGGTGGCCATGGCGGCGGCGATGGCCGCGGCGAAGTACATCTCCCCGTAGATGCCGTTCTTCACATGCGAAACTACCGCATCGCGCCAGGCGTACTCGGCGGCCCGCTCCGGCCGGCCGGCGGCACCGTAGGCGAACCCGTCGCAGCGGATCTGGGCCCCGATCCACTCACGGTACGGGTTCATCACCAGCGCCGACTGCGGGGGCCGGATATCCATCACCAAGTTTCGGTATGCCTCGCGCTCGGCGGTGTAGACCTGATCGTACGGCAGGCGCCCCAGCCACTCGGCGGCCACATTGTCCGGAGTGAAGTCCGGGCCGTGGGCCTCGAGGATGTGCAGGCCCAGGAGGGTGTAGTCGGTATCATCGTCCCGCACGCCGTAGGCGATGTTGCCGCGCAGCGTATCGCTGGAGTGGTACGCCCTCAGGCCCTCGGGAAGGTCGGCGATGGGCGGGAAGTAGTCGTCTAGCGGGTACTCGCCGGCGTGCTTGAGGACGGCCTCAATCTGGTCCTTCGTCCAGCCCTCCACGGGCTTGCCGAGCATGCAGCCGGCGCAGCGGCCCAGCCAGGCGCCGCGGATGCGGTCCTCGGCCTGCGCCTGACTGAGCGTCATCCGCCGCTGTCCGTCGCGCCGAGCCGCCCGGATGCCGGGGAGGTCGGAGGGTTCGGAATAGGGGAAGTCGGCGGCGGGAGCGGCTGCGGCCGCCCGGGAGAAGAAGCTCTCCAGGGCGTCGGCTACCTGGCCCGGAGGCCCGCCGACGGCGGCGTCATGCAGCGCCTGCAGCTCGGAGGTGTCCACGCCCTCCTCGCTCAGTTGAACCAGTTCGGCCGCCGCCAGGCCTTTGAGACGTTCGGGGCTCAGTTGCATTGGGTTGTCTCCTGAGGGTAATCGCGCCATCGGTCCGCGCGTGGCCGTGGCCGTGGCCGTGGCCGTGGCCGTGGCCGTGGCCGTGGCCGTGGCCGTGGCCGTGGCCGTGGCCGTGGCCGTGGCCGTGGCCGTGGCCGTGGCCGTGGCCGTGG
>Ga0334883_1000930_pt1 | contig 47307 bp, 28 predicted proteins | sample GraSluR1_MG_6_FD_207230 | JGI IMG/M metagenome (GOLD analysis project Ga0334883, IMG submission 207230) | Sludge microbial communities from methane-producing bioreactor in Wageningen University, Netherlands - Granular Sludge_09_05-R1 | ecosystem: Engineered > Bioreactor > Anaerobic >...
TCCCGCCGTCATCCCGCCGTCATCCCGCCGTCATCCCGCCGTCATCCCGCCGTCATCCCGCCGTCATCCCGCCGTCATCCCGCCGTCATCCCGCCGTCATCCCGCCGTATAAGGGTACAGATCGTCGATCTCCGCTCCGGACATCTCCACCAGCAACTGACTGAGCTTGCCCACGACGGCCTCGAAGTACCTGTGTCCTTTGTCGGCCGAGGCCTTCGAGGGGTCGCCGAAACCACTGTCGTAGGTGAACCGGTCCCAGGGGCGGGCCACCCAGGCCCAACCTTCCTTCATGGCGGTGAGGGCGGGCTCACGCACCGCGCCATCGCCCGCCAGCTCGGAGACCACCAGGTCGGGGCGCAGGTGCAAGAGCAGCGAGGTCTCCATCTCATCGGCGTGCTCGCCCTCGGCCTCGAAGATCTCGGCGGCCGCCTGACGGTTGGACATGTACCAGTTCACCAGCGTGATGTGAACCTCGGTCTGCCGGCACAGCTCGCGCAGGTGTGGCTGAAACTCGTTCCCGCCGTGGCCGTTGAGGATCACAAGGTTGGGGATGTCGTGGGCCTCGAGGGAGGAGACGATATCCGCGAAGATAGCCAGGAAGGTGCTGGGCTTGATACTGATAGTCCACTTGAAGCCGAGGTTGTTCTCATTCACCCCGTAGGGGATCGCGGGCAGGAGGAGAACCTGGGCGCCCTGACTATCGGCTCTGCGGCAGGCCTCCTTGGCGAGCGCCTCGACCTGGATGGTATCTGTGGCGTAGGGCAGGTGCATTCCGTGGGCCTCAGTGGCGCCCACGGGCAGAACGGCAACTTTGTACTCGGCATCGCGAGCAAGGCCGAGAGTGGTCTCGGCCAGGTTCCATTGTGCCATGATCGGCTCCTGAGCGTTGGGTGGGTGTTGCGGGGTGTGTTCGCGACAGGGGTAGGGGAGACCTGCGGGCCGCAGCCCCTCCCGCCGTCCCCGCCTCTCGCCGTTCTCCGTGGAACTCCGTGCTCTCCGTGTCTCCGTGGTGAGACGTTCGCCGTCCCCCGCCTCTCTCGCCTTACTCCCCAATCTCCGCCGTTCTCTGTGGTCTCTGTATCTCTGCGTTCAGCCGTCCCCCGCCTCTCGCCGTTCTCCGTGGAACTCCGTGCTCTCCGTGCTCTCCGTGTCTCCGTGTCTCCGTGTCTCCGTGGTGAGACGTTCGCCGTCCCCCGCCTCTCGCCGTTCTCCGTGGAACTCCGTGGAACTCCGTGCTCTCCGTGTCTCCGTGGTGAGGCGTTTGCTATTCTCGTCGTTCTCGCCGTTCTCCGTTCTCCGTTCTCCATTCCCCGTTCTCAGTAGCTCCGCACCAGCTCCGCCGCCGCCCTCCCGATGCTCTCCCAGTTAGGTGTAGCGGCGTCTTCAAGCACGCGGCCGGCCGGGACGGGGATGTCGAGGGCGGCCACGCGCCGGGGAGGCGCGGCCAGGTAGTCAAAGCAGGTGTCGGCGATGCGGGCCACCACTTCGGCGCCGATGCCGCAACTGAGGGTGCCCTCCTCGGCGACGAGCAGCTTGCCGGTGCGCTCCACGGAGGCGGCGACGGTATCGGTGTCCATTGGCGAGAGCGTGCGCAGGTCGATGACCTCGGCGCTGATCTCGTGCTCGGCCAGAGCCTCGGCGGCCTTGAGCGACTCGCAGGTCATGCGCGAGTAGGAGACGATGGTAATGTCATCGCCGGGGCGGACGACGGCGGCCTCACCGATGGGGGTGACGAAGTCGCCCTCGGGCACTTGTCCCCTCTGGCCGTAGAGTATCTTGCTCTCGATGAAGATAACGGGATCGTCGCAGCGGATGGCGCTCTTGAGCAGCCCCTTGGCCTCGGCCGCGGTGGAGGGGGCCAGGACGATGAGGCCGGGCGTGGCAAGCAGCCATTTCTCCAGCGATTGCGAATGTGTGGGACCGTACCCGCGTCCGGCGCCCGCCGGGGTGCGCAGCACCAGCGGAACGGTGGCCTGGGTGCCGAACTGGTAGCGGAGCTTGGCGGCATGGTTGGCCAGTTGATCCATGGCCAGGGTGATGAAGTCCATGAACATGATCTCGACGATGGGCCGCAGGCCGGTGAGCGCGGCGCCCACGGCGACGCCGACGAAGCCGCCCTCGGAGATGGGCGTATTGCGCACCCGCTCGGGTCCGAAGCGGTCCACGATGCCTTCGGTGGTCTTGAAGGCACCGCCGTAGCCGGCGATGTCCTCGCCCAGGAGGATGACGCGCTCGTCGCGCTCCATTTCCTCCTCAATGGCCTGTCTGATCGCGTGTGAGTAATAGATCTGGGGCATGTGGTGATTCCGGGTGTCGTGATGGCGAGGCATGTGGAAAACGGCCCGACGGGCCCAGGCCCGTCACCGGTCCTCCGGGCCGGGCGGCGGCGGCGCCCGCCCGGTGGCGCGTCCCCTCTGCGCTGGGCCCGCGCAGGAGGGAAACGGCGGCGGGCTTGAAGCCCCGTCCCACAGAAGGCCGACGGCCGCCCTCAAAGGAGACGGCGCCTGGCGCCGGCTCAGAATGTCGCGAACAGGTTGTCCTGCACTGTCTCCGGGTCCGGGTCCGGACTTTGTCGAGCATATTCCACGGCGGCCTCGATGTCGGCTACCGCCTGCTGGGCCAGCGCCTGCAGCTCGGCCTCGGGGGCGATGCCATCGGCCAGAAGCCTTCGCGCCATGGCCTCGAGCGGGTCGCGCCCGGCCCACTGCCGCTCCTCCTCGTCCGTGCGGTACTCGCACTTGTCGCTCTTGGAGTGCCCACACATGCGGTAGGTCATGGCTTCGACCAGCACCGGACCGTGGCCGTCGCGGGCGGCCGAAACGGCCTCCTGCGTCACCCGGCGGACGCTGAAGTAGTCATTGCCGTCGGCCTGCATCGTCTGCAGGCCGTAGCCCGCGACCCGGGCGGCCACGCTGGGCTGCAGGAAGGACTCTCGTAGCGGTGTGCTCATGGCATAGTGGTTGTTCTCGCAGAAGTACACGATGGGCAGGCGCCAGGTGGTCCCCATGTTGAGGGCCTCATGGAAGGCCCCCTGCCCGCTGGCACCGTCGCCGAAGAAGCAGAGCACCACGCGGCCGCTGCCGGTGATCCTCTGCGTCAGCGCGGCTCCTGTGGCGATGGGGATCATGCCTCCGGTGATGCCGTTGGAGCCCAGGAAGCCCAGAGCAAAGGCGGCCATGTGCTGGCTGCCGCCACGGCCGCCGGAGTACCCGGTAGCCTTGCCGAAGAGCTCGGCCATGATGCGGCCGGGGTCGCCCCCCTTGGCCAGGAAGTGCCCGTGCCCGCGATGGTTGGAGGTCACCATGTCATCGGCCTGCAGCGCGGCGATAGCCCCCACCGCGCAGGCCTCCTGCCCGATACACAGATGTGAGGTGCCACCGATCAGGCCGCTGCCGAACAAAGCATCGAGGGTCTCCTCGAAGCGGCGGATCAGGTTCAGCAAGTAGTAGTGCTTTCTCAGTTGCTCGGGAGGGTAGGTCACTTCGCGCCTCGCAAAGCCAGTGCCGCGCCCCGTCCGCCGGGGTCGGTGGCGACGATCAGGCGGTCGGTAGCATTCCTAACCATCGCCGATGCGCCGTCCAGGGCCATGCAGGCACCGAAGGTATGGCCATAGCTCTCGGGAACCGAGAAGACGTCGGGGGTCGCATTCAGTCCGGCATCGGTAGCCGCCGCCTCGGCGGCTACCTGTGGTGTACCCAGGCCCACACCGGCGAGCTCGGCCAGCACCTTGGCCCCTCTTGCCTCCGCGGCCCGGGCGCTCTCCAATGCCCACAGGCAGGCGCCCTCGGCGGGAACTCGTCCCGAGGGCAGGCCGCCGGCGGCGTCCAGCGCCGACAGCAAAGGCTCGCTGAGCGCATCGGCTCCGCCCGCGAGCATCAGGTCCGCCCGGCCCCACCTGACCAGGTCGAAAGCAAACTGCAGAGCCGTGGCCGCCGAGGTGTCCCCGGTGCACGTGGTCGTGACGGGCCCCTCGATCTGGTACTCTATGGCCGCCAGGCTGGCGGGCGAATTGGCGAAGCTGTGGGTGAAGATCATCGGCGAGGCGAAGCGCAGGCCCTTGGCCTGCACCCGGGCGGTGACTGTGTGCATCGAATCCAGGCACCCGAAGGCCGTGCCCACTGCGAGCCCGAAGCGGTCGTGGGCCAGTTCTCGCCATGCCAGGCCGGCGTCCTGCAGCACCAGGGCGCACGAGGCCAGGACAAGCTCCGAGCAGCGGTCCAGGTAGGTCTTCTCGGTCTCCAGATAGTCCTCGACCACGAAGTCCAGACACTCGGCCAGTAGCGGTGCATCGGGCCACTCGCCCTGCAGGCGCTCCGGGGCTCTGCGCCCCTCGCGGCCCTCGGATAGGCCGGAGGTGAAGTCCTCCCGGCCGATGCCGATGGCGCAGATGGGCCCGATTCCTGTGACGACGACACGGTGAGGCGAAGGCATTGCAGGGGTACTCCTCAAGGGGCACGGGTTCGTGCGGTTCATCTCGACCGGGGAGGAGCAACGACCCCTCCACGGCGCGAACGGTTCCGCCTCGGGCCCGACTAGACGAACTCCCGGAACACCACGCAGGCGTTGCTGCCTCCCACTCCGGCGCTGATGCTGGCGGCACAGTGCACCGGATGGCTGCGAGAGGCGTTCACCACGAAGTCCAGGTCCATCTCCGGGTCCGCGACACCGTCGTTGATGGTGGGCGGCAAGATGTCGGTCTGGATCGCCTTCACGGTCGCCACGGCCTCCACGGCGCCCGCCGCGCCCATGAGGTGGCCGATGGCCCCCTTGATGGAGCTCACCGGTACCTGGTAGGCGTGCCGCCCCAGCACCTGCTTGATGGCCTGGGTCTCCTCCGGGTCGTGGTACTCCGTGCCCGTGCCGTGGGCATTGATGTAGTCGACGTCCGTCGGTGCCACCTTGCCGTCTCTGAGGGCTTCTGAGAGCACGCGGATCATCCCGTTGCCGCCCGGGTCGGGAGCGGTGAGATGGTAGGCGTTGTTGTCCTGCCAGCTCCCCATGACCTCGCAGTGGATCCTGGCACCACGGGCCTGCGCATGGTGGAGGGCCTCCAGGACGAGGATGCCGGCTCCCTCGCCGAAAAGGGTCCCGCTGCGGTTGGCGCTGAAGGGCAGGATGTCGTCGGTGGTCATGGTGCGCAGGACGCTGAGGCCCCCCAGGAGGCTGGGGGCGAGGGCGTCGTGCCCGCCGCAGAGCATTACGTCGGCCCTGCCGTAGCGGATCATGTCCAGGCCACAGCCGATGGCGGCGGTGCCCGAGGCACAGGCGATGGAGAGCAAAGAGCAGGGGCCCTGCAGGTCGAAGCGGTTGCAGAGGTGATCCAGCGCGGTGTCGAAGGCAAACTCCTCGAAGGCCTCGGCCGAGGGCCGTCCGGCCAGCCAACCCTCCACGAACTGCTCCCAGGAGACGGCGCCGCCGAAGTTCGTGGCCAGGACGGCGCCGGCACGGTGCGGCGCCATGGATTCGGGGCTCAGCTTGGCCTCTGCCACCGCCTCGGAGGCGGCCGCCAGGGCGAACTGTGTCGCCGTATCCGGAGCGCACGGGAGGCCAAACTCATCGGGCGAGAACTCCCATTCCCAGACCTGGCCGCCGCGCCGGCTGCGCAGGCCGGTAGGGTCAAACCTGGTGATCTGGTCGATGGCGCGGCGGTTCTCCGTGAGGCCCAGCCAGAGGCGGTGGACGCCTGCTCCGAAAGGTGTGACGGCACCAAGTCCGGTGACAACTACGCGCTCCACGGTACCACGCTTCCCGTCGCGGCGCCATCGCAACCGGGGCGCCGCAGGAGTGTTGGGCCGATGGCCAAAGCCGGCGGGACAAAGTCACCGACCCGCCGAGTGATCGGTTCCGGCGGCTGATCCGCCGCCTCAGGGACGAACCCTCAGCAGGATACACAACACGACAGGGCGCGTCGGGTTCCATGGCCCGGCGGGCCGTGGGCGGGTGCCTGCGGCGGAACCTCCGGCACACATGGCGCGGGCCGCGTACCGTGGTACGCGGCCCGCCAACCGTTGCCCCTATGGTTGCGCCCAGGCCTGTAGCAGGCCGACAACCTGTGGATAACTATACCGCGCTGCCACCTACTCTGTCAAACACAGCCGCGTCCGCCGGGCAACCGCCTCCCTGGCCGAGAGCGAGGTGATGGCACCGTTGGCCAGGACGTCGCTGAGCCGTGCCGGCTCGAGCTTGCGGGCCCGGACACGCTTGATGATCAGCGGGAGAGCCTTGACGCTCTGCATGTCGCCCTGGTGCATGAGGATGATGTCACCGGCGCCCAGCTCGTGGGTGGCATTGTAGGCGATGGCCGTCGGCGCGGGCTTCGCCCAGTCCCCTGTGTTATGGGTCCACAGGGCCGTGACGATCCCCATGCGCTCGGCGATCTCCAGGGAGGCGACGGTGTAGTCCCCACCCGGGGGACGCATCGCGGTCGGCAGTTCGCCCGTAAGGGCGCCCACGATTCTGGCGCAGCCGCGCAACTCGGCGTAGATCTCCTCGGGACGCAATTGCGAGAAGCGTCGGTGTGAGTAGGTGTGGTTGCCGATCTCGTGGCCGTCTCTGTGGATCTCCCGGATCAGTCCCGGAAACTCCTCGGCCTTCTCCCCGACCACGAAGAACGTCGCTTTCACACCCTCGCGGCGGAGAATGTCCAGGAACAGTGGCGTGATCAGCGGATGGGGGCCATCGTCGATGGTCAGGGCCACCTTGTTGCCGTTGGCGCCCCGGAAGATGGCCCCGACCGTGGCTTCCGGGCCGGTAAGCGTGGCGGCGAGCTCGAGCCCCTCGCGAGTGAGCTGAGCCCACTGATCGCGGATCCGCGGGGCGGTGTAGGCCGTGCGCGGCATGGCCTCCCGAGCCGAATGCCAGTCGCGGGCGTACGTGGTGAACACCGGGTCGTACCGCAGCGCGCTGAGCTGGGCCAGCGCTTCCCGATGCGTGCGGCTCGGGTTGCCCTCCACATGCATGAACGCCACCCGGGTTGCGGCGACCGAGAACACCGGCCGATGCCAGACCTCGCCCTCGGCGTCGGGAGCGGGCACAACGGCCCAGAAGTCTACATGCTGCAGGTCCTCGGGAAGCGAGAACGCCGCCCGCATCGAGCGGAAGGCATCGTCCTCCACCTGCTCCAGCGAGAACAGACGGCTCTGCGAGTCGCCGGCTTGAACCTTGATCAGAGCCACCGGTCGGCCGCCCTCTCGGGCCACGGCGACCTTGAGCAGGCGCTGGCCCAGGCCGGCTCGCTCAAGCTCCGCCGCCAGGGAACGTTCGGTACCGGGGTCCATGCCCTTGAGGGCGCCGTCGCCGTTCTCGATGGCCTGCAGCAGCTCGGCCGGAGGGACCACGAGCGTGCGGGCCGCCAGGTGTGAGAGCCCGGAGGGTGCGGCCGGGGCGGGGAATGCCGCCAGCGTTGCCGCCAGCAGGGCAGGCAGCCCAAGTATGCGTCCATTGCGCCGGAAACGTCGCCATTTGATCATTGGTTCGGTTCCGTGGCCTCTGTGATGGCGTCTGCTATCGCGATGCGGTCGGCCGGTCCTCCGGCCACCGTCCCTACTTGCCGAAGATGGCGGTGCCCCTGTAGGTGTAGGTGGCCCCATCCTGGTACTGCAGGGTGCCGGTCATCGAGCTGGAAGAGGAGAGGTTCATGGTCAGGTCCACATAGCCCTCGGCGACGCTGCCTGTGGCGACCAGGTCCCGCGCCAGGAGCTCATTGCCGTTGCGTGTGAAGGTGCCCGAGTAGGTCCAGGTCTGGCCCCCAACGAGCATCGACAGCGCCGCGGTCCCTGCCGCGGCCGTCGAGACACCGCTAACGGACGATCGGGACAGAGTGAGTGTGGCATCGGTCACGGTGATGGCGCTGGGAGCCTGGGACAAGACGGTGGTGGTTCGGGTGAGGATCACCGAGCGTGCCAGGTTCCAGGTGCCGTATTCCACGTCGTCGTCGACTGTGGACTGTGTGGAGTCACAGCCGATGAGCAGTACGGCCAGTGCGGCCACGAGCAGTGCGGCCAGGGTGCGTCTCATGGTTGTCCTCCTGTGCGGCTCGCCCTCAGAGATCGGCGATGTATGATCGATCTAAGACCTTTCACGGTGCCTGCGCCGTGGCCGCGAGGGCCAGCAACTCCTGTGGCGTGGTGTGCGGACCGGCGAGCTCACCCACCGAGCGCCCCTCGCGCATGACCACGACGCGGTCCGCCAGCGCGGCGACTTCCTCCAGCTCGCTGGAGATCAGGATCACGCCTACGCCCCGGGCGGCCAGGGCGCGCACCCAGCGATGGATGTCCGCCTTGGCTCCCACATCCACCCCCCGTGTGGGCTCGTCGAGGACAAGCACTCTCGGCTCGCAGGCCAGTGCCCGCCCCAACAGGACCTTCTGCTGATTGCCGCCCGAGAGCTCGGAGACGGTCTGCTCCACACTGCTGCAGCGGATGGACAGCAGGCTCCCGTACTTCTGCGCCAGAGCGGTCTCGGCCTGCCGTCTCAGCCGGCCCCCGAAGCCACACAGCCGCTCCAGCACGCTCAATGACAGGTTCTGGCGCACCGAGAGCTGGGGGATGAGCCCCTGTAGCTTGCGGTCCTCCGGGAGCATGACGATACCGGCGGCCCGGGCGGCGGCCACGGCCCGCACTCGGACGGGCGCTCCATCCACGAGCAGCCGGCCGCCGCCGGCCGGTGCCAGCCCCGCCAGCGCCCGGGCGACCTCCGACCTGCCGGAGCCCACCAGGCCCGCGAGCCCCAGGATCTCTCCGGGCCACAGACGGAAATCGACGTTCTCGAACTCACCCTCGCGCCGGAGACCGCGAACCTCCAGGAGCGGTGGAGTGCCGGATTGCACGGCGGCTGCCTGACCGCGCTGGCAGGGCTCCAGCGCCTCCTGCGCCGCCCCGGCCATGGCGGCAACTACCTCCTCCTCGTCCGTCCGGCACGTCTGGAGCGTCGCCACCGTCTGCCCGTCGCGCAGAACCGTGATACGATCGGACAGCGCGAAGACCTCCGGCAGGCGATGTGATACGTAGACGATCGTGACGCCCTGCTCCTGCAGCCGGGCCATGAGAGAGAACAGCGCCTGACACTCGTGGGAGGTGATGGCCGACGTCGGCTCATCCAGGATCAGGACCCGCGCCGACCACCCCAGGGCACGGGCGACTTGTACCAGTTGTTGGGCGGCGATGTCAAGGTCCGCCACCAGGGCGTCCGGTGAGACGTCCAGCCCCACGGTGCGAAGCAGCCTTGTGCTCTCTTCCCGCTGTGAGGCGTGATCCAGATGGCCGTGGCGCTCGATCTCCCGCCCCAACATGATGTTGGAGCAGACGGTCATATTGGGGGCCAAGAGCGGCTCCTGGGGCACCATCCCGACGCCGGCGCTGATGCCCTCGTGCGGGGTGCGGATGACCGCGGGCTCGCCGAACAGCAGGACCTCCCCCCGGTCGGCGCGCAATGAGCCGCCGAGGATCTTGGCTAGGGTGGACTTGCCGGCTCCGTTGGCGCCCACGAGAGCGTGGCACTCGCCCACCGCCGCCTCGAAGCAGGCACCGCGCAGGGCGTGCACTCCAAAGAAGCGCTTGTGGATGCCGGTCATCATCACCGCGGCGGCATTGGATTGCATCGTCTTGACCTGCGGTACGCCACCGTCGTTGCCGTCGTCCGTTGTTCGGCCCCGGGAACCGAGGCCCAAATGCCCCTGACGCGAGAGATTGACACCGTCGCCTACGGCAGGGAGGTCTGTTCCTCTGGGCAGGAAAGGATCACCCATCTCTTCGCGCAAACGCGCACCCACAGTACCTCTGCCGGTACAGGCCCAATTCCCGGCTCAGTTCTACACTGCGCTGGAAGCCGCCGCCGAGGCGGAAGTTGCGGCCCACGAACCGGATCCCCATCTCGTCGCACAGGTCCGCCCCCAGGCGGTTGATGACATCCAGCGGCTTGTGCGGGCTGACGGTCAACGTGGTGGCGACATGGCCGATCTGGTGCTCGGCGGCGTACTGGACCGTGCGGCGAAGGCGATAGTCGAAACACACCGGGCAACGCCGGCCCCCCTCGGGCTCCTGCTCCAGACCCGCCACCGCCCGCAGCCAGTCCGCGGCATCATAGTCGGCACAGATGAGCTCGATCCCGAAATGCTCCGCCACGATGCGGGCATTGCCCAGGCGCAGCTCATGCTCCTGTTCGGTATCGATGTTGGGGTTGTGCCACAATCCGACCACGTCGAACTGCGGCAAGATCCGCTCGACCACCGCGGTCAGGCAGGGCCCGCAGCAGACGTGCAGGAGCAGACGGGGCCTGTCCAGCCCGTCGGCAAAGTCAGTTGGGCCGCCTGCGTGCCTCGTTGCCATAGCTCAATAGGCGTAGTGAGAGTGCCGGGATGAGCCTGTCAATGTGTTACCGACGCACCTACGACGCGACTGCTTACGAGAGATCGCCCGCCCGTGCGTACTGGACGGTGCGAACAGATTCTGCCGAGAGGCTCTGTCGCTATCCGTAGACCTCGGCGAAGCGTCCCTGTCCATAGAGTCGCTCAAACTCCCTGACCACCGCTACCTGGCCCGCATTGGGGTCTACCAGTGGGCGATGGCTGCGCACGAAGCCGATGGCTTGCTCCGTTCCCAGGCCCTGTGTCACCAGGTAGCACGCCACCGTGAGCGGGGCGCGCCCAATACCGTGCTTGCAGTGCACCACGATCCCCTGCTGTAGCTTCACCGCCATATCGATGAACCGCGCGGCCAGGGCGAGCTGGGCAATGGTGGGCATATACCAGTCCTTCGCCGGCAGCCAGAGCTCGGCGAAGGGGTTCAGCGTCCCGAAGTCGTCCCTGGCCTCTTCCTGCAGGCTCAGGTCGATGCGCACGCCCTCGTCATACAGCTTCTCCCAGTCCAGGGCACGTATCTGCCCCCCACACCAGATCAGGTCGGTTATCTGCGAATGCCGCATCTAGCTGATTTCACCCTCGTCACTGATCCCGCTCACAGTGTCTATGCCCTCATAGGCCACGGCGCGGATCCAGGTACTCAGCTTCTCGCCGGGCTGCAAGGTCAGGTGCGTCCCGGCCTTCATGGCCTCGGTGAGGATAGCCGGGATGCTGCTGAAGGGCTCCACGGCCATGACGTACTGCCGTCCCCAGGCGGGGGCGCCGAACTCGCCACCCAGCGACTGCCACAGCCACATGTGCCGGAACACGCCGGTGTCGAAGGACATGCCGAAGCCCACGCCCTTGCCTCTGTTGGTCAGCGCATACCAGCCGCCATCGAGGTCGGTGAGATAGGTCATCTCACTCACCCGGTCCTCCGGGGGCGTAACGCGGCTGACATCCCAGACCCCACCGTCCCGGGCCTCGCCCACGGGCCAGGCGAACCTCTGGCCCGGCGCGAGCCTGGAGTCCGCACCGACGTTGGCGTCGACCACCACGGTCTTCGCGCTGCAGTCCAGCACGCAGGTCTCATCCACAAAGGGCGGGCCAAAGGCCGGGTGATGGCCCCACATCAGGTCCATCGCCTCACAGGCCTCGTTGGTGACCTCCTCCTCGATCCGCAGCACAGGGGACTGCGAGACGAGCGTCATGGTGCGCGCCAGCAAGTAAGGCGAGCGCGGCGTTCGGCACCACAGCCGGACACTCACGCACCCGGGGCCGTCCTCGATCACCTGATGCCGCCACGGGATGCCCCAGACCTCGCCGTGGAGGCCCATCTCGCAGTTCTTGTAGACGCAGACACGGCCGCCGTTGGGCAGGCACTCCTGCCAACCGCCCTCGTAGTAGTCGGAGAACGGACCTACGGCCGAGGGCTTGCCGTCGAGGCTCATCATCGGCGGCCGGACACCCCGAGGGCTGCGCCACATGAAGTCGATGTCCAGCGGCTTGTAAATGAACTCGTAGATGTCGGCGCCCTTGTCCAGCAGGACGGTGACCTTGAGCAATTCGTTCTCCAGCGTCATCATCCGCAGGCCGCGGAAGGTGAGCTCATCATTGACGCGGCAGCCGAAGTTGCGTTCATGCACGTAGAACACGTGAGTTCCTCCTGCCGTTGCCGTGGCTGGGAGCGCGGATCGCGCAGGGCCGAACCCGGGTCTGCGTTGTGGAATGCCCGCGGTGCACGCTGTGCTCTCACTCGCCGTTTCCACAAACCCACGCAGGCCGCGGGAGCCATCCGGCCCACGGCCTGCGCTGTGCGTCTCGCCGCGTCACCCTATCCGCCGACCTTCTCCCCACACTCAGGGCAGAACTTGGCGCCGGGCTCCAGTTCGGCGCCGCAGGCCGAGCATTCGGTGGCCGCCTGCTGGCCCAGCTTGGCTCCACACTCGGGGCAGAACTTGGCGCCGGGGGTGAGCTTGGAGTTGCACTCCGGGCAACGGTCCAGAAACTGGAGCTTCTCCCCGCATTCGGGGCAGAACTTGGCGTTCACCGCCAGCGGTGCCTCGCATTTGGGGCAGGTAGCACGGATCGTTTCGCGCCAGTTCTCGCGGGCCAGCTTCTTGTCCTCATCGGCCATGGCGGCGTGGCGGTGAATCTCCTCCACCGAGCGCTCGGACTGGGCCACGGACATCTCCACACCCAGGTCGGGGGCGCAGTCCTTGCACAGGCCGCGCTTCTCATTGACGCAGGTGCTGCGGCAGACCCAGTGCGTGCACTTGGGGCACTGGAGGAAATCGGACTTGATCTCCTCCACGGCGGCCTCGAAGGCCGCGTCGTGCTCCTTCTCCCAGGAGGCCGACCTGGCCCGGTCGGTGACATTGGCGGCCGAGGCGAACACACCGCCGAACAGGCTGCCGGCGGCGTCCAGCACCTGCGAGACCTTCCCGCTCACGGCGGGCTTGAAGCGGGTGCGGTAGCCGGTGCCGCAGCGGTCGCAGTAGAACTCGAACTGGAACCCCTCACCTGTGCTCAGATCGTTGTAGTTGCGGGTGAACTGGATCTTCTGACTCATATTGCGCTCTCCACATGCTTGTTGGAGACCGACGCACCCGGAGCCGGGACACACCGGGCACGCAAACCACCTGCACTGCCCAGGCGGCGGCCATCGAACGTCCAATGGGCCTGATTATAACCGCATTTGGGCGCGAGCGGTAGGGGCGGAGCCGGCAACCAGGGAGAAACAGCGCGGAACTTGCCGCGGCAACGGGGTGTCAGCCGTCCGGCGCTTCGCCCGGCTGAGCATTGCGGGTGGGCGCCGGGGCCGGTCCCCACGCCGGGTCGATGCACTCGGCTCGCCACTCCAGTGTCAGCGTGCGCCGCGCTCCGCCGTCCGGCCGGATCGAGACGATTCCCTGGTGCGGGCCGGAGAAGCGGACCTCCATCCCCGTGGCCCGGCGCGAGAAGGCGATCGCCCGGCCGTCCGGTGACCAGGTGGGACTGCGCTCGATCCAGTCGTCATTGGTCAGGCGCTGCAGGCCGTGGCCGTCTGTCCTGACCGTATACAGGTCGGGGCGGCCGTACTCGTCGCTGATGAAGGCGATCCTCCGGCCGTCCGGAGACCATGCAGGCTCGCCGCCGCGGACGAGGTAGTAAGGCTCCGAGCCGTCGGCGTTGATGATCCACACCTCGTCGGGGCCCAGGGCGCGGCTGCGCTGGAAAGCCAGCCTGCCGCCGTCCGGCGACCAGCAGGGATTGGCCTCGTCATGGATGGTGTTGGTCAACCGCCGGGTCTCGCCCCGGAGGGTGGCGATGTGGACCTCTCGATTCCCCCGGCGGGTGTCGCAGAAGGCGATCTGCTCTCCGTCCGGGGACCAGGCGGGGTCGCAGCCGCGCGCGAACTCCCGCCGCCCGGAGCCGTCGAGGTTCACGATGGCGATCTTCGCCCCGTCCACCTCGAAGGCGAGCTGCCTGCCGTCCGGCGACCAGGTGGGGTGGGTCTCGCTGTCCATCATCGTGCGGGTCACGGACGCCGGGTTGCCGCCGTCGGGGTTCATGACGTAGATGTCGTAGTTGCCGTCGCGGTTGGTGCTGTAGGCGATCCGGGCCGGCGGCGCCTGGTCGGCGAGCAGGCCGCAGACCGCGCAGCACAGCGCCGACAGGGCGAGGGTGGTCGCGATCGGCCGGCGCATGGGTCGGCGGGCCATCTTGGGGGGCTCCTGATAGGTGGCGGGCTATCGCTCCGGGGCCGGCCGGGAATCGGGTGCCTGCGGGGGCACACCCGGAGCCGGGCGGGGCCCATCGGGCGTCGGTTCCGGTCGCTGCAGTCGCGGTCGCCAGGCGGGCTCGATGTCGGCGACGCGCAGGTTGCTCGTCAGTTGCCTCACCGGACGCCCTGTGGCGCCGATGAGCACGAGCTCCTCGTCATCTCCCGCCGCCTGTCTCTCCACGGTGGTGTCCGGACGGCTGTCGAAGGCGATGCGCGTTCCATCCGGCGACCAGGCGGGGTTGTGGTCCGCCCAGTCGTTGGACAGCAGCCGCGTGGAGGCCCCTCGGGGCACCCCGATGACGTACAGGTCGTAGCCCCTGTCCCTGTTGCTGGAGAACACGAGACGGCCGCCGTCCGGCGACCATGAGGGGTGACAGCCGCGGGTGATGAAGGTGCGCTCTGTGCCGTCGGCGCGCATGGTGTAGATCGCGTCCTGGCCGCCGGGAGACCGGGCCTGGAAGGCAATCCAGCGGCCGTCCGGTGACCAACTGGGGCACGTCTCGTTGGCCGAAGTCGAAGTCAGGCGTGTGACGTAGCCATTGATGTCGATGGTGTAGATCTCCGGGTTGCCGTGGCGCGAATCGCTGAAGGCGATGCGGTTGCCGTCCGGTGACCACGAGGGGTCCTTGCCCCGGGTGAGCCTGGCGCGCCCGCTGCCGTCGGCCCACATGGTCCAGATCTCGGCGTCATTGCACTCGAACGCCAGCTTCTGCCCGTTGGGTGACCAACACGGGTCCTTCTCCTGCACCCCGGGGGTGTCGGTCAGCCGCTGCAGCCAGGGGCCGTCCGGGTCCATCACGTAGATCTCGTAGTTCCCGTCGCGGTTGGTGCTGAAGGCGATGCGGTCCTCTTCCCGGGGGGGCTCGGGCGCAGGGGGTGCCGCCACCTGCGCCAACGCGGGAGTGGCCACGGCCACGACGCAGAGGGCCATCAGGAACGCGGGACGGTGTCTGGGCATGCCGGTCTCCTCGAGGTTCGTCATCCCGGGACGGGCGCGCTGCGGATGCGGCTCCGTCTCGATGCCAACCTTCTTCACCCCCCCGAGCTTCTCCTGCGGGCCTGCACAAGCGAAGCCGGGACCCCTGGCGAGGTCCCGGCCCGGCGAGTCACATCTGTCGGCTGCGTGTGGCTACCAGATGCCCCAGATCTCGTCGTAGATCTGGTACGGCACCCAGGCCAGAGTAAGGCTCTCGGTCTTGGTCCACTTGGCGTGCCCATCTACATAGCCGATGTTGAGCCCCTCGTTGTGTCGGCGGGCCGGGCCCCAGCCGCTGATGGTCGCGAGGTCGATGGCGCCGGTGATCGAGGCGTCGCCGTGGTTGTGACCGACGGCCTCGAACACCAGCGGGACCTCGGAGACCGAGGTCACCGCGGCCGAGGACAGCGGGTACCAGTAGCTGGCGCCGCCCTCAACGGTGTGGATGAGCCGCTCATTGGGGCCGTAGGAGTAGTATGGGTCGGGGTTCAGCGGGGCCAAAAGGTGCATGTCCATACCCACGTCGCCATTGCTGGGAGTAACGTACGCGCCGCCGGCGAAGACCTTGATCGGGGCCTTCTGACTGGGGCACTTGGCAATCTGGCCGTTCTTGACGTAGGGCGTCACCATGTCGAACATCGTGATGGCCCCGGTGGCGGTGGCGTACATCAATGGTGGGAACATCTCGTCATAGTCCTGGAGGTACATCATGACGCCGAGGTTCAACTGCTTCAGATTGGAGAGACAGGACGTCTGCCGCGCCTTCTCGCGGGCCCTGGCGAACACAGGGAACAGAATCGCCGCGAGGATCGCGATGATCGCAATGACCACCAGCAACTCGATGAGCGTGAAGCCACTTCCCCTGCGCAAGCGCATACGGACCTTCCTTTCCAGGCACCACACAGTGGCGGCCCGAAGTGATGAACGCCCTTGTATCTATTGGACGCCGAGACAGACACCTCCTTTGCCAGTCCCATTTATCCCCTCGTGACCGGTCCGGCGGGGATGGGTCTGGTCATACGTCGGCAGATTCGGAGGCGACAGGGGTCTATATCATCATACCCCGCTCAAGGCGTCTACTAACATGCCGGCTGAAAACGGGCGGCGGCGGGGGGGGAAGGTACCGGCCGCCGCCGGAGCCAATACCATTCCCGGTCGTGGCAGCCGGGGCCGACGGGACGGCGGTGGCCCTGCACTGCCCGGCGTGAGGACACGCCAAGGAGGCGCGCTATGCCCACCGATCTTGTCGCCCCCAACATCGTCTACATCCTGGCCGACGACATGGGCTACGGCGATGTGGGCTGCCTGAACCCGGAGTGCAAGATCCCCACTCCACATATGGACCGCCTGGCGTCCCAGGGCATGCTGTTTGGCGACGCTCACTCCAACTCCGCCGTCTGTACGCCAACTCGCTACGGGGTACTCACCGGTCGCTACTGCTGGCGCTCACGTCTGCAGCGCGGCGTGCTGGGCGGGTACTCACCGCACCTGATCGAGGCGGGTAGACTGACGGTTCCGCAGATGCTGCGGGGGGCGGGCTACCGCACCGGGTGCATCGGCAAGTGGCACCTGGGGATGGACTGGCGGTTGACGGTGGAGGGAGAGCTCGGAGACGGCATCGACCCGGCGGTGGACCCCAGCCTGGTGGACTACGCCGCGGCCGTCGCCCACGGCCCAACGGCCCGTGGCTTCGACGAGTTCTTCGGCATCAGCGCCTCACTGGACATGCCTCCTTACACCTATATCGAGAACGATCGGGTGACGGAGCCACCTACGGGCCTGTCGGAGGGGGGGCAGTTCCCCGAGAACTGGCGGCCCGGCCCCGCGGCCCCCGGCTTCCGGCATGAGGAGGTCTTGCCACGGCTCACGGCCAGAGCCTGCGAGTACATCGAGCGCAGCGCCGGGCAGGACGGGCCGTTCTTCCTGTACTTCCCGCTGCCCTCTCCGCACGCCCCGGTGCTGCCCATACCGCGCTTCCGGGGCGTGAGCCGCGCAGGAAGCTACGGCGACTTCGTGGCTCAGACCGACGACTCGGTGGGCCGAGTCATGGCGGCCCTGGACGCTTGCGGCCTCGCGGACAACACCCTGCTGGTGGTGACCAGCGACAACGGCTCCACATTCACCAACGAGGCGCTGGCCCAATACGGACACCTGAGCAACTACCACTTCCGCGGGTGCAAGTCGGACGCCTGGGACGGTGGTCATCGGATCCCCTTCATGGCGCGCTGGCCGGGGAGGATCGCCGCCGGCGGCACCTGCGGACAGCTCATCTGTCTGACCGACCTCATGGCCACATGCGCCGAGATACTGGGCCTGCAGCTACCGGTGGATGCGGGGGAGGACAGCATCAGCATGTTGCCGCTGCTCTTGGGGACAGCCGGTGCGGTGCGGGAGGATGTGGTGCACCATTCGGTGCACGGCAGGTTCGCGATCCGTAAGGGGCGCTGGAAGCTGGTACAGTGCAAGGGGTCCGGGGGGTGGAGCCTCGCCGAGGAGGAGGTGGGGCCAGACGCACCGCCCGGCCAGCTCTACGACATGGAGAGCGATCCGGCCGAGCAGTGCAACCTGTACCACCGGCACCCGCAGATCGTGAAGGAGTTGACCGACATACTCCACGGCTACCGGGTGGACGGCCGGAGCCGATGAAAAAGCACCGTTCAGACGGCGCGCCCCCGGCCGGGGGACCGCACCGATGCTCCGAAGGGGTGATCGCACTGTTCTGGCACACACACGACGGCATGCAGGGGGCGCAGATCTACCGCTGGCAGTGGATCCGGTCCATCCTCATCAACAAGTGGGCCATGGGGCTGCCGCACATCAACACTCCCCTGCGCAAGTTCCTGCTGCGCCTGGGCGGGATCAAGGTGGGCACCGGGGGCTTCATCGGCATGCACGGCTGGTTCGATGACATGGTGCCCCACCGCGTCACCATCGGGGATAATGTGACCATGTCGTTCCAGGTGACCCTGGTGGCACACGGCCCCAAGCGCGATCCATCGAACATGAACATCGTCATTGAGGACGGCGCCTATGTGGGCTGCAATGTGACCATCCTGCCCGGCGTGACGGTGGGCAAGGGGGCGGGGATCGGGGCGTGCGCGGTCGTCACCCGGGACGTGCCCTCGGGTGCCATCGTGGCGGGCAATCCGGCGCGGATCCTGCGCATGAAGGACGGCGGCGCGGCGCCGGGGCCGGAGACGGAAGAGGAGGGTGGTTGACGGGTGCCGCGGGCCGCGAGGCCGGCGGCGATTGGTGCGAGCCCAGAAGAGGTGGCCCCCGAGCTTGGCCGAAAGGCCGCTCGGGGGCTGGAGACGACTGGGACACGGGCGCGCCGGCGTGATGGCTCAGACCCGCCGGCGAGGGGAACGCCTACGCGGCCACGGCCAGCTCGGCGTAGAGCGGGGCCGCCGGACGCACGACCAGCGAAGCATCGATCTCGTTGAGGGCACCACAGCGGACGCAGGTGACGTGCAGCGCCTCGATGGTCGGGTCCTGCTCGAACATCCCCCGGGCGCGGCCCGGAAGGTAATTCAGGGCTGTGTGGCAGCATGTGCAGACGAAGAACATCTCCATCTTCACCTCAAGGGGCAGCAGGTAGTACCAGGCTCCGCAGCCGACGCGGTTGCACTGATAGACTCTGATCTGCTCCTCGGCGAAGTCGCCGTCAGGTAGGTGCGGGAGGAAGTCCGGCTTGGCCTCCGGGTAAACCCCGCGCAGCTCGCCAGTACACTCACCTCGCATACATCGCATGACTGCCCTCCTGGGCCATGGGGTCGACGGACCCTCGTGACTGTCCTGTCTCCCATGTTCTCGTCAATCCGGTGGGAGGGTGGAGCAAACCTACGGTAACCCGAGACTACCGGCGATTTCACACCACTTGAGGAGACTGCTACACATGCCCGCCACCGCTCTGCTGCTGATCGCCCTGCTCGGGGCCATCCCGGCCGGCACAGAGCTGCCGTGGCTCATCCGCCTGGATAAGGATGAGGCAACTGCCGACCGCAGGTACCTGTTCCTGCGCTACCGGGCGACGGGGCTGCTGCAGACGCCGGGCAACTACTTCGGGCACGGGCAAGAGGGCGGCGTCGGGGGCCTCAACTACGCTTTCGGCGAGGAGGCCCACAGCGAAGGGGAATAACACACATTGGGTCTGGACCTGTCGGCCATCGATCCCGGGCCGCGACCCACTCGATCGCTTTGAAGGTGCGTGTCGACCAGGGGGCAAGGGACGCCTGGAGGTGGAGAAGCTCTGGTTCGACGATGAGTTGCCGGACGGGGCCCTGATAGCCCGAGTTCGGGAGCGCGAGGAAGTCTCCGTCACGCCGGCATGGCGCCGGTCGGGGCTCCCGTGTTGAAGGTCGCGCACCGCCGGAGAGCGAAGTACCGCGACGCCTGGGGCGAGCGGGACCCTCGGCCACAGGTGGAGGGAAACGCCGCGGCCATTGAGCTGGAGTTGGGGCCGAAGGCCGTGGGGTGTGTGGTACAAGAGCACCCCTGATTTGCGCCGGCGCCGGGAGCGCAGGCGGCTGTCCCGCCGTCCCGCCCGGCCTTTGCCGGCCCGGGCCACCCCACCCGTAGGAGGCCATCCGTGGCACTCGAGCATCGCTCCGCCGACTGGGATAAGTACAAGATGGACACCCACAGGCCGCATGAGGTACTGGAGCCCGTGGAACAGGAGGTTGCCGTGGTGGCGGCGGTGCTGGACGACCTCGTGGCTCAGGGCATCCTCCCCCACACAGACTATGACGACGGGAAGATGCTGGCCCACCGGGCGGCCGTCGCCGAGCAGTTCGAGATCCCCTGGACGGCGATCACCCCGCGCATGCAACGGCTCCTGTACGCCATCAATGCCATCGCGAGACCTCCGGTGATGGTGGCGGCCGGGGTCTTCTGTGGGAATACCTTTGTCTCCTGCGCCGGAGCGGCGGTGGGGCCGGGAGCGTGCTACCGGGCCGAGGACCTGGTGGGTGTGGAGATCAAGCCGGAGGAGGCACAGCGCGCGGAGCGCAACGTTCGCAGGCTGGACCCCACCGGTGTGGCGCGGATCGTCGCCGCCGACGCGATCGACGTGGTTGCCGATTACCCGGGCCCGATCGCCATGTTGTACCTGGACGCCGACGGCAACAAGGGGCAGGGCAAGGGCATCTACCTGGAGATTCTGCAGGCGGCGTACGACAGGCTGCCGCCCGGAGCGATCGTCCTGGCGCACAACAGCGTCAACTGTGCCGACAAGCTGGGTGACTACTTCTCCTGGGTGCGGGATGAGGCGAACTGCAGGGCCAGCGTGAATGTGGTCATCGACGGGGAAGGGCTGGAAGTCACGGCCAGGTGAGCGGTCATCCGGCCGCGACCGTCGGCCTGGAAGTCCGGCCGAGAAGCCGGTTCTGGCGTCAATATGCCATTCCGAGCCTCCATCTCGCGCAGCGAGATAGCGAGGAATCTCGCTGAATGCCGGGAGATTCTTCGAGCTGCTCTTGCCGGGAGCGGACGCGCTGGGAATGACATTCCCGGCGAAGGCGGGGTTTTCGGCCGCACCGCTAGCCGTCGGCCGACGATATGACCCGTAGGGCCGTGGTGAGGATTTCCGAGAGCGGGAAGGGCTTCTGGAGGCAGCAGACGGCACCGGCGCTCCGTAGGTCCTCGAGAAGGTGCTGCTCGACTCGGCCCGTCATGATCACCACGGGCGGGGCGGTGGGCAGGGCCGCCGCGGCCTCGATGATCCTCCGGCCGCCCCCGCCGGGCATGATCAGGTCCGACACGATCATGTCGAAGGTGACGGCCGCCATCGCCTCCACGGCCTGTCGTGTATCGTGGACCCCCACGACCGTGTAGCCGTGCCGCTCCAGCAGACCGCGCATGGCGCGCTCCAGGTCGACCTCGTCGGTGGCCACCAAAACGCTCCTGCCGGCGCCCGTGGCCGAGTTCATGTGGAGCGTTGCCGGTCTGTCTTGCGCCTCGCTCTCCGCCGCACGATCGGACAGCGCTGGAAGGGTGATCGTCACGGTAGTCCCGATCCCTTCCTCGCTGTCGATGGCGATACTCCCGCTGTGGGCCGCCAGGATGCCGTGGGACACCGAGAGACCCAGACCGGTCCCCGGCGTATCACTCTCGCCCAGAAGGCCCTTGGTTGTGAAGAAGGGCTCGAAGACCCTGGGCAGGTCGGCCGGGCTGATCCCGACGCCGCTATCGGTCACGGTGACGACGACGTGACCCGGGCCGCGCCCGGCGGGGGCGAACTCCGTGGTCAAAGTGAGCAGGCCCCCGCCGGGCATGGCGTGGGATGCGTTGATGATGACGTTGAGGAATACCTGCTCCAGCAGGGCCGGGTCGCCGTGGACGCAGTGCGGCGCAGGCTGGTAGCGGAGCCGCACCTCGACGCCCGCCTTCTCAATCTGCGCTCCGGCAAGGGAGAGGGCGGCGTCAATGGCGTCCTCGGCGTACATGGGCCGGCGTTGCGGGGGCTTGGGGCGCGCGAAGGCGGTGAGGCTCCTGCAGATCGCGGCCCCGTGGGCGGTAGAGGTCAGCACCGCCCGCACCAGCCGTCGATACTCGGCCTCGCTGCCGATGGCTTCGGCCATCTCGGCGGTTGCCATCATCCCGGCCAGGATGTTGTTGAACTCGTGGGCGACACCGGCCGCCAGTTGCCCCACCGCCGCCAGCCTCTGGGAGGCCTCGGCCTTCCTCTGGTCGGTGGTCTCGGTGATGAAGGACGCAACCCTCGTGATCTCCCCATCGGCGTCCGCCACGGGGTAGAAGCTGGTGAGATAACTGCGTTGCCCGTCGTGCTCCTCGTACCGCATGGGGGCGCCGGTGCGGAGCATCTCGGCACCCTTGGCCCGGCCAACTGCGGCCGCCGCCGGGTCCATGTGGTCGAAGATGACCGTCCCCACCAAGTCCTCCACCGACTTGCCGTAGGCTTCGGCACAGGCCTCGTTGATGCCCAGCACCCGCCACCGAGTATCCAGCAGCATGGCCATGTCCGTGGTGGCGTTCAGAAGTGCCCAGGCGCTGGCCTCACTCTGACGCAGCCTCTGCTCCGCCTCTCTGCGGGAGGTGATATCCCGCGACACACCCAGGACTGAGCCGACGTGACCCGTCGCGTCCCGGATCGGTACCAGGCGGGTCTCGATCCACAACTGGTGGTCCCCGAACTGAGCCAGCGATTCGGAGAAGGTGGGCTGGCCGGTGGCGAAGACCTGGTCGATGAAGTGTGCCTGGCGTTCGGCGGTGGGCGAGGGGAACAGGCGCTCTCTCCGTTGCCCCTCGAGTTCGGCGGCGGTGGCCCCTAACTGGGCGGCGGCATAGCTGTTGACGTACACCACGGCGTCATCCCGATCGATGACGAAGATCATGTCGTGGGCCGCTTCGGCCAGGCCGCGGTACAGCTCCTCGGACTGGCGCAGACGCTCCTCCGCCTGCACACGCTCGGTGATGTCGTGAGAGAACACCGCCAGGGCCGAGGGCCTCCCCGAGTCGTCCATCACCGGATGGGCGTAATGGATGAAGCTGCCCCGGGGGCCGCGCTCCTCCCAGCGTTGGCGCTTGCCCGTGTCCAGCGCTCTTTGCACATGGGGCATTCGCTCCTTCATTGCCTCCGGGGACACGAACTCTTTGGCGCAGCGTCCCTGGGCCTCGGCGGCGGCCACCCCGGTCCAGCGAGTGAAGCCTTCATTGGCCCCGAGCACCCTCAGGTCGGTGTCCATCAAGAGCGCGATGTCGTCCGTGGCATTGAGCATCGCCAGCGCGACCTGCTCGCTCTCCCTGGCGGCGGATTCCGCCCGACGCTGCCTGGTGATGTCCACGAAGGTGGCCATTGACGCGATCGGCTGCGGGTCGTTCCGGGAGAAGACGGGTTCGGCGCTGGCCAGGAGCCATTGCCGCGTACCCGTCTCGGGATCATCCACGCCGACGACCACGCTGTGCAGCGGCCTGCCGGTGCGGAGCGCTACCACGGAGGGAAGCTCCTGTGTGGGCATGGGGGAGCCGTCCTCGCGGAGCACGGGGTTCCCGTAGTCGGCGGCCGGATCGCGCTCCATCTGCTCCCTGGTGATTCCGAGGAGGCGCAGGGCCACCTCGTTGGCCTCCGTGATGCGCTCTTGGCGGTCGCGAACCAGCACACCACCGGGCATCGCCGAATACAGGCCCCTGTAGCGCTCGAGGCTGGTGGTCAGGCGCTCCTCGGCGCGTTTGATGCCCAGGATCTGCTCGAGCAAGGAGGCGTACAGGATCAGCAGCTCCCGCTGCAGATCATCCGGACCGGCACCACCACCGGTTGCGTCACAAGTCAGCAGCGCGCTGGGCTCACCTTCGGCGGCCAACTGAGCCAGAACCTGCCAGCCGGCGTCCGGCTCAACTCCCGGTTGCTCCGGGCACATCGGGTAGGGCAGATGGCTGATCTCCCACGTCGGCTCATCGGCCGCCCGACGGCGAAACCGCTCAGCCCAAGCACCATCCAGAGGCTCGAGGAATGTGCTGCAGTCCACCACCTCGCCCTCCGCCGTTGCGGCGTAGGTCCCCTGGACCATCCCATCCTGAAGCAGGAGGAGCGCGCAGCGCTCCAGCCCGATCCGGTTCACGGCCAGGTCCACGGCGCGGCGGTAGACCTCCGCGATGGAGGAGCACGCCGCCAGGTCGCTGGCCGTCTCCACGACCGCCCTCTGGCCCGCGATCAGCCGATGCTGCCGTTCCTGGGACCGGTGAAGTGCCGTCACGTCCTGCATCTGCACCATGTACCCGGCGCCCGCCCCATGCTCCTCGGAAGCGATGCGCGTGACCAGCACCTGCAGGCTGGCCCGTCCCCGGCGGGTGCTGGAAGCAAACTGTGGCGCCGGTGCCGCATCGAAGTCGAAGGTCGCCGAGCAGGACACATGCCCGTGTCGCAGCAGTTGCTCGCGGGCCTCCGCGGACAGGAACGGCTCGTCCACCAGAGCCCGGCCGATCAGCGGGGCCATGCTGCTGAGGCCAAGCAGACGCAAGAGCGCGTCGTTGGCCTGGATGAGGTTCATCTCGCGGCTGAGGATGGCAATCCCTATCTCCGAGGCCTCGTACAGCGCGCGGAACCGCTCCTCGCTTCCCCGCAACTGCGCTTCGGCACGCCGGCGGTCGCTGATGTCGTCCAACATGACGGCGAGGTGGCCCTTCTGGGACCGGTAGACCAGCAGAGAGAACCATCTGCCGAGGGTCTCGGAGTAGTGCTCGCGCCGGAGCTGCTTGCCGGTGTGCAAGACCCTGTCGAGTTCGCCTATCCAGCCCCGCAGCAGGCCGTCGTGGATCGCGCTGAGCCGTCCATCGAGGCTCGACGCAGGCAGCGAGAGCATGGTCAGCGCTGCGGCGTTGGCGGCCGTGACCTCGAAGTCCACCGTGCGCCCACGGGCATCGGTGATGGCCTCCAACTCGGCGAAGCCATGGAGCATGTTGTCGAACAGGGCCTGGTAGCGCTCATCCCGGTCGGCCAGGCGGCGGTTGGCCGACCGCAGCTCCCTGGTCACCTCATCCGCGGGCCTATCCGCCCAGTCTGTGCTGCAGGCCGTCGCTACGGCGTCCAGGAAGCTCTGGACCAGGTCCCTCGCCTGGTGTGTGACATCCGGCGGCAGCTCGTCGACGATCGCGGCCGCGTAGGCCCGTCCGCAGCAGCTCAGGAACTGCAGAACCGTCGCCAGTGTCACCCCTCGAGAGCGGTAGTAGCGACAGGCCGCGAGCAGTGGGGCAACGGCGGACTCGCAGGGGTAGTCCGCGGAATTGGCCACACCGCGCTCCAGGGCCGTCAACAGAGCGTCGGTGACGCGACCCACAGCCATCGGCACGTTGGCCTCGGCGTAGACCACGCCCTCAACCCGGCCGTCGTGGACCTGCTCCAGCACCAGGTCCGCCGGGCGGTCGCGTCGATTGCTCAGGAGCGTGAGCAGATGCTCAGATGGCGTCACCGTCTTGAGTCCTCCAAGACAGGGATCCGCGCGGCCCACCCCAGGCCGGAGCCCACAGGAACGTATTCACCGGCTGCGTGGACCTTACCTCCGCGGTTTGATTCGCTCGTCGAAAGCTGTACCCGACGCCGGTTTGCCGGCTGCCCCGGCCCCCACTCCCGGCGCCCGGGGCGCCGCGGTTCGTCCACCGGTGCGGTATCTCTCCCCGGAAAGAGGCGCAGGTGCCCGCAGTCGGCGGAGCGGATCGTGAAGGGCCCCGGCAACGGCGCCCCGCAAATCGGAGGCTACTGAGGCGAGATCCGGGAATCCTTCGCAACTTCGGTGTGCGAAGTATGTCACAAAATGAGGTCGCGCAGTCTGGAACAAAGATGCTCTGACGAACGTCAGCACATTGAGGGATTCTGCGGACCGCATCCACCTTCCACCCACGGGTGGCGGCCATAGGCATTCCGTCTTCTGTGCGCGCTTCTCGATCGTGTCCTCGAGGCACCGGCAGGAGACCGGCATCACACTCAACCCGCGCAGCGTCCAGCCACTATCCTCAGCGGGGCAGCCGACGAGGCGTCGGTGCCCGTCGTCGCTCCATTGCCGTTCGCCGCCGGCGTCCCCGACCCCACCACACGGAGGACACAGCGAATGCGCATCACCTCACTGCTCACCGTCGCACTCGTCGTGACCGTCATCGGCGCCGCAGGCGGTCAGGAGGGCGTTCAGACCGCGGAGCCCACACTCCCCGGGGAGTTCACCGAGGGCGAGAACATCATCATCAACCCGAGCTTCGAGGAGGAGTTGGGCCCTGAGCAGATGGGCCCGGCCGGTCCGGAGCTGGAAGTGGCGCGAGATGACACATGCTCCTCGGAGGGCGACTGGTCGCTGCGCCTGACCTCCAAGAGCGGCCGGACGGTGAGCGCGGTGCTGTATCAGGGCGCCGTGCAGCCGGGAACCATGGTCCGCCTCGCCGTGAAGTACGCCACCAGTACGCTGGACACGGGCGCCGGCGACCCTCCGGCTCCCTCGATCTGGGTGCGTTTCGACGGAGAGAAGGGCGTTGTGGGCGAGAGCTACCTCGTCGGCAGCTACGATGCCGCCGACTGGTCTGAGCTGCAGGCCGACTTCCTCGCTCCGCCCGACGCCGCCACGGCCTGCATCCAGCTTCAGGTCTTCCGCCAGACGGGGACGGTCTGGTTCGATGAGGCCCGCCTCGTGCCCTTGCTCCGGGGCGAGGAACCCGCGACCCAAACCCCGGACGGCAACCTGCTGTACAACGCGGACATGGAGCTGGGCACCCTCGACCAGCCCCACGGTTGGTCTCCCGGCAGCCTCAAGTCGGGCATTCACTCCCAGTGGCTCCAGTATGAGCGGCAGGGCAAGCACACTTGGTCCGAGACTCAGCCCCACAGCGGCGGGCGCTGTCTGCAGTGCCAGATCCAGGACCCCGCCAGGATCCCCTACATCTTCTGGACCCAACACACCTCCCTGCGCCCCAACACCACCTACAGGCTCAGCGGCTGGTTGCGCGCCGAGGGGCAAAGCAGTGCCAACCTCCAGGTCAACGTCTATGAGTCGCGCGGGCTGGAGAGGGAGGTGTACAGGTCCGGCTACGTGGGCGCGGGACCGTGGCGCTCCAAGGACGTGACCTTCACCACGCCGGCCTGGGACGGTGCCGGCCGTCCTGCCTATGTGGCGGTGGTCGGCGGCAAGGCGGGTAGCTTCTACGCCGACGACCTGCGCCTGGAGGTCGTGTCCGCCGCTCCCGCTCCCGCTCCCGCCCCCGATGCTCCCGTGGCGTTCTAGGCCGAGCCTCCAGTTCTGATGCTCGCAGCCTGTCGGATCGTCGCCGCTACACCCAGATTCCCATCAGGAGCCCACCAGCAATGCGCACATCGACCCTGCTTTGCCTGGCACTCGTCGTTCTTGCCCTGCAACCGACGTGGGCGCAGGACGTCGCCCAGCCCGCGGTGGTCGTTGCTCCCGCTGAACTCACCGAGGGCGAGAACCTCATCCTCAACCCGAGCTTCGAAGAGGAGATGGCCGCGTGGCAGGTGGCGCAGCTTGGCCGAGGCCTGGAAGTGGCCAGAGACGATTCATGCTCCTCGGAGGGTGACTGGTCGCTGCGGCTCACCTCCAGGACAGGCCAGTCGGTGGACGTGGCGCTGTTCGAGGGCGCCGTCGAGCCGGGTGCCCGCTACCGCTTTGCAGTGAAGTACGCCACCAGCACGGAGGGCACCGACGCCGACTATGCCCCGGCCCCCCTGGTGTGGGTGACGTTCACCGGCGATAGGGGCGCCGCGGCCGACCTCAACTGGATGGGATCGGAGGAAGCTATCGACTGGACGCCGCTGGAGGCCGAGGTCACCGTTCCCCCGGACGCTTCGGTGATGTCACTTCGGCTGTTTCTGCATCAGCAGGCCGGCACGATCTGGTTCGACGAGGCCAGACTCGTGCAGCTCAGGCAGGGCGAGGAGCCGGCCAAGCTGGCACCCGACGGCAACATCCTGTGCAACGGCGATATGGAGCACGGCGCTGCGGGCCAGCCTGACGCCTGGTGCCCCGACACGGGGCGAGTCGGCATTCACAGGCAGTGGGTCAAGTACGAGCAGCAGGGCCGCCATGTGTGGTCTGACACCAACCCCCACAGCGGCGAGCGGTGTCTGTGCTGTGAAGTGCTGGACAACGGGAAGGTGCCGTACATCTGCTGGCTCCAGTACGTGGCCCTCAGGCCGAACACCACCTACCGGCTCAGCGGTTGGCTCCGGGCCGAGGGCGCCACCGCCGTGAACCTCCACGTGGTGGCTTCGGAGTCACGCGGGCTGTCCCGCGAGATCTGGGAGACCACCTACGTCGGTGCGGGGCCATGGCAGGAGAAGACCACCACCTTCACCACGCCCGCCTGGGATGGTGGATGCCGACCGGGGTACGTGGGCATGCTGGCCGGTAAGGTGGGGAAGGCCTATGCAGACGACCTGCGGCTCGAAGAGGTGGCCACCGAGCTGATCGGGGTCGAGGTCGCGATCGAATCGGACAAGCCCGGCAATGTGTTCGCGACGGCGGATGAGGCCTGCTTCCGCGTGAAGCTCACCAACAAGACCGACGCCAACCTCGCCGTCAGTGGAAGGTACGCGGCGGTCAAGTCCGGCGGTCGCCCGGAATGGCGGGAGTTCACCGGCAGCGTGACGCTCCCGCCCCGTGAGTGTCAGGAGTTCCGGATCGGGAGGGCCGCGTCGGAGCCGGGAGTGTACACGCTCCACGTGGCAGTTGCTGCCGCCGATGGCAGGGCGGTCACGCAAAAGGTGCCCTTCGCGGTGGGTGGGTAGCCGTTCGTAGTTGTGCCGTTGGTGGGGCGGGCTTTCGACTCACATTATGCAGGTTCCCGTGCGGGCGCCGACTCACGTCGCCTCACCCCCCCGGCCCCCCTTACTCGCCGATACGACCGGCGAGACGGGAGGAGGGGGGAGAACGGCATTCCTGCCACCGACAGAGGCCTGGCTGTGGCGGGATGTAGCATCACTGCGTTCATGCATAATGTGAGTTCCGAGCCCGCCGGCGTCCGCCGTTAGCCGTGCCCACTGCGGTGTCCATCGTGGGGCCTGGGGTGGTGCGACCCCGTCCGCGCTCCTGGCGGACGACACCGAGGAATGGAGGTGGAGGGGGGTGATTCCACGGGTTTCACCCGTGGCTAGTATGCACTGCCCCTTTGGGGCAGACGGCGACGGCACGGCACCCAACCCAAGCTCTCATGCTTTCCATTGCAGGGGGACCGCGGGTCGCCCCTGGGCGGGACCCGCATCGCCGCTGGCCTTCGTGGGGCGGGCTTTCCGGCCCGCCGGCGCCAGCCGTTCCCGCCGCCGAGTACGCCACCGCGCACGGGGAGGTTTTGTGCATGCCCGCCTTGCTCGCCCTGCTCTTGCTGCCCCTTGCCATCGCCGGCCCCGCATTCCCCGAGGACCTGACCGGCCGTGTCCTGGACGAAGCGGGCGCGGCGCTGGCCGATGCCCGCGTGTGGGTGGTGTCCTACGCACGCTCAGAGCCCGAGCCCACTGTTTTCGGGCCTGCGCACACCGATCCCGCCGGGGTATTCCAGTTCTCGGAAGTGTCGCTCCCGGCGCCTGGAGCCCGATCCCTTGGGGCCACAGTGATCGCGCACTGCACAGGGCACGCCCTTGGGTTCGGTAGCGCCTTCGCGTCGGCGATAGGGACTGCGTCGGTTGAGGTCACCTGTCCGGCTTCGGCTCCGGTGAGCGGGAGGGTCGTCGACGAGGAGGGCAGGGGCGTCGCGGCCTGCCTTCTGCCGCGGTCCCTGTGGCTGCCTGACCCGCTCCACCCGGTGCTGGGGTACCGCGTGGTACCAACCGCGGTGGCCGAGGCGCTCGGCGTGCAGACCGATGCGGAAGGCGGGTTCTACCTCGATCTGTGTTCGGCAGGCCAGGCGGTGGCGGTCGATGTACACGCAGGGGATCTGTCTGCACTCGGCGTGCACCTGGACGCAGGGGAGACGGGTCTGCCTGTCGTCGTCAGGCCGCCGGCGTCGCTGCAGGTGCGTCTTGTATGTCCGCAGAGCCCGGCCGCCGCGGCCGGCATCCCGATCGACGTCAGTGCCGAGCGCCACGGCGGCACCATCCCCTGGACGGCGACCGTGGCCACCGACGAGGCCGGACTCGCCCACTTTCCGGCGGTCAAGCCGGGCAATGTGACGGCGTCTCCCGTCTTCGCCCACGATGCCCTGTGGCGCAGCACCGGCCGACATGTCCGGATGAAGCCCGGACAGCAAGCGGAGCTTGAGATCGAGCTTGGCCCCACCTACCCGGTGACGGGCCGCGTCGTGGACGGCAAGACGAAGCAACCTGTGCCCGGTGTGGTGATCCACGGTGCGGGGCTGCCGGCGCCGCCCACCGATGCCGAGGGTCGTTACGCCCTGCGGGCCCTGCCGGGGCATCTGACGCTCATCGTGCACGGCCGGTCCCCGGAGGACGCCCTGGCGGTCCATCCCCAGGTGGCGAGCGTCGAAGTGACGGCCGACGGCGCTGAGGCTCCGGACATCGAGCTGCCGCCCATCGTCAGGCTGCGCGGTGTGGTGGTGGACGGGGGCGGCCGGCCGGTGCCGGACGCTGAGGTCTACCCGTACCCAACCCGTCTTGGCCCCGCGTACCTGACCGACCCCAAGGGCCGGTTCGAGATCGCGGTGGCGCAGGACGTGGGGCCGCTCTTGCTGCGCGCCAGGCGCAAGGAGGCCATGACGACTCAACCGGTCACCGCCCGACCGGGAGCCACCGACGCGGTACGCCTCGTGCTGGTGGATAGGGCGGGCTGCCGTCTGCGCGTGCAGGCGGTGAGCCCGGCCGGGCACCCCTTCCCCGGTACGCATGTCACGATCCGGCATGGCGACGCCGACGGGGCGATTCCCGTCGACTGGGGGATCACCGACGCCGCGGGACGCTACGACAGCCCCCCGCTGTGGCCCGATGGCTCCTATCAGGCTCTCGTGAGCAAGACCACCTTCGCCGACGCGCAGACCGGTCGATGGCAGGCCAAGGCCGCCGGGCGTCACGACTTCGGAGCCGTCAACTTGGTCCCGACTATCGGTGTTGTCGCCGGGCGCGTGGTGGACGCCGCGGGCAGACCCGTGGCCGAAGCCAACGTCGCCGCCGTGGCTGAGGGCCCCCCGGACACGGGCTCCAGCGCCTTCCAGCCACCCCCTCGGACCGACGCTCGCGGCCGCTTCCGGCTGGAGGGCCTGTACCCCGGCAGCGCCTTCGTCACTGCGCAGACCGATGAGGCGATCGGCGGCGCGAAGCTGCAGGTCGATGGGGAAGAGGGGACGATCGTCCTCACTCCACTGCCCCATGGACACAAGCTGTCTGCAGTCGCGGGCATCGGCTCGCTCACAGGCTATGAGACTGACCTGAAGGTCGCGCGGGAGCTGTTCGATGAGACCGCCGGGGAGCACCCACTGTGGCTGATCCGGTCGTGGGCTCTATTGGCTCCCGATGAGGCCCTACAGACCGCACTGAAGGCCGGCGGCGACGTGAGCGGCAATGTAGTTCGAGGTCTCATCGATAAGCTCGCCGCCACCGACCCGGAAGGTGTCCTGCAGTCCATCGCGCTGCTCCCGGGCGGCGGGCAACGTTCGGAGGCTCTCGCAGCCTTCTCCCAACGCATCGGTGTGGCTGCGGAGCGCCTCCCGGCCGATGAGGCCGCCGAGCTTCTGCAACTGGCCCGCACCGCGGCCGACGGTGCCGTGTCCGAGGCCCGAACGATCGACAAGCCCCGCGGCCGGGCGGAGCACCTCGCCCGTGCCGCCGAGGCGCTGCACTCCCTGGACACCGGTGCTGCCGAGCCGGTACTCCGTGAGGTCGGTAGGCTCGCCGGCACATTGCGTCAAGACTACCCGGAGGCACGCACGCGGCTGGCCGCCGCCCGCGCCCTTGCTCTCATCGACCTCCCCGGCGCGCTGAAGCTGCTCGAGGGCATCACGGACATGGGGGACCCGGCGCAGCTTCGCGCCGAACTGGCACTCTCGATCGCGGCGAGCCACCCCGCCGAGGCGACAGAGCTGGTCCTGGCCTGTGGCGTCCCGGGTCGCGACCGGCTGGTGCCCCGCGTGGTCTACGCCATGGCTCCGGTAGACCTGCAGCAGGCCCTGGACCTTGTGGCGCGTCTCGAAGACCCCTTCGGCCGCGCGAGACCCCTGGGCGCCATCGCTCTGGCCATCGCACCCATTGACGCGGACCGCGCGGCGGCGATCCTCGAGCAGGCCGTGGAGGCCGCTTCCGACCTCTCCGAGCATCACAGGGGACACGGCAACCGCGGGGAGGTCGCCGCCGAACTCGCCGCCATCGCCCGCCGCATCGGTTACCCGCAGGTGGAGCCCATCGCGTGGCTCGCCCTGGCCTGCCGGCAGCCCCTCCCGGTGGAGAGCTTCGACGACCGGCCCTCCTGTGCCTATCTGTGCGGCCTGGCGCTGGCCTGCCCCGAGCTGGCGGCGGAGGTGCTCAGGGACATGGCGTCCCAGCCTGAGCCGAAGAAGGGTCCGATGCCGGACGACTGGGTGCGCTGCCGGGCCATCGCCGCAGCGGCCTGCGACGCCAACGAGGCCGCCCGTTACCTGAGGTCTCTAGAGGCCGAGGACGACGATACGCGCGCCGAGCACGGCACAGCCTGGGTGCAGGCGATCGAGGTCCTCGCCACACCGGCTGAGGACCGCTTCTACCTGGTGCTTAGGGCCGGCAGCGGTTGGGCACCGGGGGCCGACGACTGAGATAACGGCGACGGCAACGACAAGATAACAGGATGGACAGGATGGACGGCACGGAGAGGATGGACAGGACGACGGCGGACGACAGGACGGACTAACCTTGGGGCCAGGGGCCGTGCCGGCGCCGCACAGCCCCGCAAGGGGCGGGACATCGGTAGCCCCGGGCGTGAGCCCGGGGACGCAGGCAGGGACAACGACAAGATAACAGGATGGACAGGATGGACGGCACGGAGAGGATGGACAGGATGACGGCGGACTGCACGACGGACTCGCCTGGATGCGAGGGGCCGTGCCGTCGCCGCACAGCCCCGGAAGGGGCGGCACATCGGTAGCCCCGGGCGTGAGCCCGGGGAAGCTGGAGACCCGCATACACGGAGGCCCTAACCATGCGCCGCTTCGCTATCATTGCTCTCCTGGTCCCCGTCGTCGCATCGGCCGCCCCCGTCACCATCACCGCGCGGGTCGTGGACGCCCAGGGCACGCCGTTGCCCGGCGCGGAGGGCTGGGCCGTCTTCTCGTCCAACGCGCTGGGTGACCCCGCGTCGATCGGGCCCGCGGTGGCCGACGCAGAGGGCCTGTTGACATTTGAGGGCGTCCCCTTCCGGCCCCTGGACACCCCGCAGGGGGTGGTTCTCCTGGCACTCCGCGATGGGCTTGCGCCGGGCTGGGCGAGGGTCACCGTCCCCCCGGGCGGCGGGATCTCGGCGGAGGTCCTGTGTGCCCCCCCGGCCCCGCTGCGCGGGATGATAGTGGATAGCGACGGACACGGCCTCTCCGCTCGCATCACTCCCACGGCGTTCACGCGAACCGACATCGCCCAGCGGGACCTGCGCACCGTGGAGCTGCCGGGGACCCTGTCGGAACGCCTTGCCGTGGAGGCGCAAGCCGAAGGTCGCTTCGTACTCCCCCTCTGTCCGCCCGGTCAGACCGTAGCGGTGGACCTTGAGGCCTCCAATCACGGGAGGTCGAGCGTCGCCCTGAGCCGAGATGAGCAGGAGCCCACCGTCTCGCTCCAGCCGCCCGGGTTCCTGGTGGCCAGGCTCGTCTGCCCGCCGGCTCCGCGAGACGCCTCCGGGGTGCCCCTGAAGGTCAAGGGTACCACTCAGCCAGGGGGGCGGGGTTGGGTGGCCACCGCCGTCACGGACGCCCGCGGGCTCGCGGAACTGCCTCCTCTGCAGCCCGGAACGGTCTCGCTGACCGCCGAGCTTCCCGGCGATTCGCCGTGGCGGACCGCGGCGGCCAGGGCCATCGTGCGGCCGGGGCAGGAGACCGTCGCGGAGATCACGCTGGAGCCCACCTACCCCCTCTCCGGCCGCGTGGTGGATGCCCACAGCCTGGAGCCGGTAGCGGGGGCGACGGTCGTCGCCACTCCGGTGTCCGGCGCATCGCAGGTCACGGCGCGCGCAGACGCCGAGGGCCGTTACGAAGCGCGCTGCCTGCCCGGCGGGGTGTCCATTCGCGTGGCGGACTGGCCTGCAGACTACGCGGAGGGCGACGTCTCGCAGACGCCGGCGCAGGTGGAGGTGACGCCCGAAGGAACGGTGGCGCCGGACATCGCGCTGAAGCCCAAGCGCGGCGTGAGCGGGATCGTCGTGGACGGCGAGGGGAGGCCGCTGCCGGGGGCGGAGGTGTTCACATCGCCCCGTCTCAACGAGGCGGCGCACTGCACCGATCTCGGTGGGCGATTTCGCATTACGGTGGACGCCCGCGTCGGCGAATTGTCACTGTGGGCGCGTTGCGGCGACATGATGACGGTCAAGCCCGTCAGAGCCAGGGTCTTGCCTGCGACCCTGGAGCGGCTGGTCGTATCCGCGAACGCCGCCTGCCGGATGCGGGTGCGGGCCATCGACCAACACGGCGCGCCGGTGCCGGAAGTGGTGGTGGCGGTCTATAGCGCCGCGGCGAATCCGTTTCAGGAGATGGCGGCGGGCCTCACCGACGACCGGGGGGTGCTCGTCACCCCGCCCATCTGGCCGGATGGCAGCTATAGTCTGACGCTCAGAAGGCCCGGGTACACCGGGGCCAAGACCGGGGCATGGCCGGCAGAGCCGGGAGCGGAGCACGACTTTGGCGATGTCATCCTGCACGCGGCGGAATGCGTTGTGGAGGGGCGCGTCGTGGACACGGAGGGCAGGCCCGTGGTGGGGGTGCGTGTGGCTGCGAACCGGGAAGGACCCTGCGAGGCGGAGACCCGCGCGGATGGCGAGGGACGCTTCCGGCTGGAGGGGCTGCACCCGGGAAGCGTGTGGGTTACGGCGCAGCGGCCGGGAGCCATCGGTGGTGTGAAGCAGCAGACGGACGGTGAGCCGGGCACCATTGTGCTGCGGCCCTTGCCCCGCGGCCACAAGCTGCGACCGCCTGCCGCCTCGACGGGCAATGCCGAGACCGATCGCCGGTTGGCCCGGGAGCTGCTGCTCGAGACCGAGCGGAGGTTCAGCGGCAGTCCCAGGTACCTCGACAGCCTCATCTACGGGTGGGCGATGCTGGATGTGAAGCATGCCTTCGAGCTGTCGGAGGCCGACGGCAGGCGCCACGACTGGGGGCTCATCAGGCATCTGGCCGAGCGGCTACCGGCCACGGGGCCCGATGAGGTGCTGTCGCGCATCGAGAGCTATCCTCACCCGCAGGGGCGCGTGTCGGCCTATGTGGCTGCCGCGGACAGACTGCGACTGGCCGCTGCGGGGCTACCGAAGGCCGCTGCGGCCGGCCTGTTGAGCCTGGCGCGCACGGCCGCGGACCGTGCGGTGGTGGACGCGGCCGCGGTGGCGCACTCGCCGCATCAGATCGAGCTTCAGGCCGCGGCTGCCGAGGCTCTGTACATGCTGGATCCGGCTGCGGCGGAACCGGTGGTGCGCGATCTGCTGCAGGCGGCCTCAGGGTTGGGGACGCAGGAAGAGGACGGCCGGGCACGGGGAAGGGCCGCCGAGGCGTTGTGCTATGCCGACCTGGAGGCGGCGCTGGAACTCACCGTCGGGCTCGACACCCTTCGCCACGAGACCACCAGGCTCCGGGACGGTGCCCACTTCGAGACCACTACCACCGTGATCGAGGGCGGGACAAGGTACCGCATGGGCATTGCCCGGAGGATCGCCGCCACGCGCCCGGCGGAGGCCGTAGAGGTGGTGCAGGACTGTGAGGCGACAGGTCAGGACGAGATGCTGGCGCGATTGGTCTACGCCATGGGCCCGGCGGACCCGGAGCGGGCGCTGCAACTTGCCCTCAGCGCCCCGAGCCCGTGGGTCCGAGCAAGGTGCCTGGGCTGCTTTGCGCTGGCGGTCTCGCCCACGAAGCCCGATCTGGCGGCGGAGGCCCTCGAGCAGGCTCTGGCGTCACTGGGCGATGTGGTCTCCGACGGCGCGGCACGGGCGTGGCATACCGGGCTTGCCCGGCGCGCAGGGGAGTTGGCGGCCATCGCGCAGCGGATCGGCTATCCGGAGGTAGAGCCCATCGCCTGGCTGGCCCTGGCCAACCGTTCCGCGGCGGGCGGGGCCATGGGGTACTCCGACCCGGCGCGGTACGCGTTCCTGCGCGGCCTCGCGCTGGCCTGCCCCGAGATGACCGCTGAGCTGATCGCGGACATCATGAACCAGCCTGGGGAGCCGGGACCGGCACTCATGGTGGACACGCTGTCCGACGTCGCCGTGGCCGCGGCGGTGTGCGACACCGGTCTGGCCGTCGAGTACCTCCGCTCCCTGCGGCCGGGCGCGGGGAGCGACGCCCAGCAGCAGCTCCGGGCCTGGGGGCGGGCAATTGAGTTCCTCCTCACGGCGCCCGAATCCCGCTTCTACAGAGTGCTGCACCTGGCCGGCATCGAGGCCTTTGCGGTGGTGTCTGTGGACTGACACCCCCTGCCCTCCGTGGGGCGGGCTTTCGCGCCCGCCGCCGTTCGCCGTTGGTGGGGCGGGCTTTCCCGCCCGCCATCGCTCGCCTTAGTCCCATCCATCCTTCTGCCCGCCAATGCCGCAGGAGCGGAGGCCTCCACCATGCACAGACCCATCGTCCTGTCTTTGCTGGCGCTTCAGTCCTTCCTCCTCGCCCAGCCGGCGGCGATCACCGGGAGGGTCGTCGACGCCGACGGGCGCCCCATCGCCTCGGCGCAGGTGTGGCTGACGGGTCCTGCTCCGGGCGACGAGCGCGCTCGGATTGTGGCAGAGGCCAGCACCGACGGCGAGGGCGCCTTTGCGCTGCTCCCAGCCGAACCCGCCGCATTCACGGAGCCTTCGTGGCTCAATGTGCTCGCCCTCGCCGAGGGCCGTGCTCTCGGCACCCGCAACTGCGCTGAGGCGATGGAGACCGGACTGCCTCTGGTGGTCGTCTGCGGCGCTCTGACCCGGACCACCGGTCGGATTGTGGATACCGACGGCGGGGGCGTGGCGGCTCGCATCGTGCCCAGACGTTTGCAGCGATCCGGGCCGTGGGAGGGCGCTCGATCGCTGGTGTGGCTGCCTCCGGAGTTGGGCGATCGACTGGCCGTCGGCACCACGGCTACCGGTCACTTCACCATCACCTACCGCCCCGACGACTGCTCCATGTCGCTCACTGCGCGCTCCGAGACGTACGGCGATGTGGCCCTTGGCGGGCAGGCCGACTGCGGCGAACTGGTACTGCCTCCTCCGGCGAAACTCGTGGTGCGGCTGCTGTGTCCGGAGCACCCACAGGCCGCCGCCGGGGTGCGTGTCCGGGCTTCCGGTGGCGATTCCCGCGGGCGGGGCATGGCGGACGCTACAGCCGTCACCGACGCGGAGGGAGTGGCGGCGCTACCGCCGCTGCAGCCCGGGCCGGTGCACATCACCCCGCAGTTCCCCTGCGAGGCGCTGTGGCAGACCGTGCCGACCCGCCTCGAGCTGCAGGCGGGGGAGAACCCCGAGCTGCAGATCCCGCTCCAGCGGGCTCACCTCGTCTCCGGGAGAGTCACCGACGATGTGACCGGCAGGCCCGTCCCGGAGGTGCAGCTCAGGCCCACATCCGGGGTGGTCTACCTGCAGACCGCTCTCCCGGTCACCGATCGGGAGGGCAGGTTCCGGCTCGGCGCCTTGCCCGGCAGCCTGCACCTGTACACCGAGCGACAGGCGGGCAGGCCGATTCCGCTCGATGAGAATGCTGCCGCGAGACTCGTCATCACCGACCGCGACGTGGTGCTGCCCGACCTGGTGATGCGCCACGGCCCCAAGGTGGCCGGTACCGTGGTGGATGAGGAGGGACGGCCCGTGCCCGGTGCCGAGGTGTGGCTTGCCGGCCGCCAGAACGAAAGTCCCATGATCTGCGACGAGGCGGGCCGGTTTGTGACCTCCGAACCCGCTCTGCCGGCGACCAGCGACGAGGACGCGCGCCGCCACGTGGTACGCCTCTGGGCCCGGAGCGGGGAGATGATGACCCGCGAGCTGTTCGCCGCACGTGGCGGAGAGACCGTCACCGTGACGCTGCACAGGAATGCCGCGTGCCGGGTCAGGCTGAGGGTGATCGACCCGGATGGGGCTCCGGTGGAGGGCGCCGAGGTGGCGGTCAGCATCCACATCAATGAGGTGGGCGCCCCCTTCCCGCCACTCCATGGCCGGACCGACGAGAACGGGCACTATCGGAGCCGGCCGACGTGGCCCTATGGCGAGTTATCGGCGGACGTGGATAAGGCGGGTTTCTGCGGGGCACGCACGGATCGAAGACAGGCCGAACCGGGCGCCACCTGCGATCTGGGGGATGTGACCATCGTGCCGGGGCGTGGGGAGGTGTCCGGGCGCGTAGTGGACGCCGGGGGCCGGCCGGTGCACTGGGCGCGGGTCGTCGCCGCCGGGGAAGGACCCCGGGACACCGTGGAGCGTACCGATGAGGAAGGCCGCTTCCGGCTCCAGGGCCTCTACGAGGGGAGCGCGTGGATCGTGGCCACCTCCGGCGGCGCCGTGGGGGCGGTCAGGCTGGCCACCGGCATCGCGGAGGCGGAGATCAAGCTGGAGCCCTTGCTTGGCGACGCCGCGCTGCAGGCGCCGGTGGCTTCCCGGTCTGCTACGGACATGGCGACAGACAAGGAGGTGGCCAAGGCCCTGCTGGACGAGATCAGGGGACGTCTCCAATCCAGGAGCCTGTACCGGGTCGAGCCCTTGCTGGAGTCCTGGGTGCTTCTGGACCCCGGCGGCGCTCTGGCGGTCTCGGAGTTGGATGGTGGGTGCGTTGAGTACGTTCACGGGGCGCTCGCCCGGGTTCTGGCAGGGGACGCTCCGGAGGCGGCGCTCGTGCATCTGAGAGCCATCGAGTCGGCTGAACTCGGGGCGACTGCTGCCCTCGAGGCCGCGCGGCGGGCGGCGGCGCGCCGGTCGCCGGGGGCGGCGGAGATGGCCAAGATGGCGGCCAACTCCGCGCGGTCTGTGGATGGGCCCCGCGGTTCCCTGCGGTTGCTGGCTCAAGCGGCGGAAGTGCTGTGGGAGGTGGACCCGGTGGCCGCCGAGCCGGTGCTGCGGGAAGTCCAGGCGGCGGCGGAGAAGCTGGGCGTCCAGTACACCGACGGTCCGTCTCGCCGGGCCGCGGCGAGAGCCCTCTGCCGCCTGGACCTGCCCGCCGCCATTGCGCTGCTTGACGCCATCGAGGACCGCCGGCAGACCATCAGTACGCGCATGGAGATCGCCGCGCGCATTGCCGCCACCCACCCGGCTGAGGCCGAGACGCTCCTGCTGGAGTGTCGCGAGCTGGACCCTACGCGTCGGGGGCCGGTTGTGCACATCGGGCCCATGCCGCCCTACCAGAGGGAGGCACAGGGGGTGCCCGAGGTCCTGTACGCCATGGCGCCGACCGACCCGGAGCGGGCGCTGAGGGTCGCCCGCAGCCTGGACGTGTGGACCGCGCGCTCCCGGGCACTGACGGCCATCGCTCTGGCGCTGCGCGCCGGGGACCCAGAGCGGGCGGCGGCCGCCTTCGACGAAGCCGTCATCGAGCCCATCGCCGCTGTGGCCGGGCCGGGGGAGGCGCCGTCCCCGGGCCCGGCGGATGCGGGCCTCCTGGCGGACCTGGCGCGAGCTGCCCGCGCCATCGGTCATCCGGACGCACAGCGCCTGGGCTACCTGGCCCTGGCCTGCCGACGCTCCACGAGTCCACGACAAGGCGGGTACCTTGCCGCCCTGGCCTTCGCCGACCCGGTGATGGCGGCCGACCTCGTCCGCGATTGCCTCGCCCAGCCCAGGCCCGCGGATGCTCCTGCGTCTCCGGCGAGCTTCCTCAGCATGGCGCTGGCTGCGGCGGCGACTGATGCCCATCTGACCGCCGAGGTCTTCCACGCCATGGATGCGGAGCCGGACCCTCCAGGTGGGGCGGCCTCCCGGGCCGAGGTGTGGGGTCAGGTGGCGAGACTGCTGCTTACCCCGCCCGAGGACCGCTACGCGCTGGCCTGGACCTACCGCCGCGTGTGGGCGCCGGGAGTGCGGCTTGAGGACGATCGATAGCCGTTCGCGCGTCTTGCGGTCCCCGGGGCCGCGGGGCGCCGCTGAGCGGGACCCACCTGGCCGTTCTGACGGTGCATGGAGGAAGGACGGGCCGTCCTCCCTGCCCCACGGCTCAGCCCGTGGCTATCATGCGCAACCTGTTCGGCATCGACGGCAGGGAGAACGGCACGCCACCTTGCAGGCGGGTTGGGAGGACGGCGAGGGCGCCGGTCTTCCCGCGCCATCAACGGGAACGACCGCCACAGGTTCGGGCACCGGAGGCAACCTAAGCATGCGAGCTACGGTGATGTTGATCGCTTCTGTCGTAGTGGTGGGCTACGGCCACGCGGTGCCAATCTGGGGCCGTGTGGTGGACGAGGAGTGCCGGCCGTTGCCCGGGGCCGAGGTGTGGCTGGTTCAATCGCCTCCTGGCGCCGCTTCTGAGGTGATCGGGCGGGACACATCCAACGCGAACGGCACCTTCGTCATCACCGGCTCCTCTGCTTCCGCCACGCCGGATGCGGGGGTGACGCTGAGCCTCCTTGCCTACGTGGAAGGGCGGGCCCTGGGTTGGTGGGGCCAGACCGGCAGGCCTGTTGGGGAGCGACGGGTCCTCCTCCTCTGCGACCGGGCTACGCGGACTACCGGTCGGGTCGTTGATGGGCGGGAGGGGGGCCTGGGGGCAACTGTCCGGCCGATCCATCTGCACGCCGACGGACCCTACGGGGGGCCGCGGGTGTCCCTTGACTTGCCCGATGACCTCTCCCGGCTGCTGTCCGTGCCGACCGCGCCCGACGGTAGCTTCCTCTTCACCGCCTGCCCCTATCATGCCAGGGCGTACTTGTCCGCGGAGCATCCGGAGTTCGGCCTGGTCAGTCTCGGCTACGGTCCCCATTGCGGGACACTTGTCGTAGCGCCGCCGGGACGAGTGCGGGTGCGAGTCACCTGTGCCGAGGCTCCCGAGACCGTGGCGGGATTGCGGGTCTATGTCGGCGGTGGCGGAGGTGAAGAGGATGCCGGCCGGCCGTCAGGGCGCCTCCGGGCACGCAGTAGCGGAACGGCGATCATCGGCCCCGATGGGGTGGGCGAGGTGGACCAGGTGCAGCCCGGCCGGGGCGGCGCCTTCGTCTACTGCAGCACTGACGCCCGTTGGCAGTCGTCCATGTCGGCCCCCCCGTTCGAAGTGCTCTCCAGGCAGACCACCGAGGTACAGATCGCCCTACAGCGGGCGGTCGAGGTGACCGGACGCGTCATCGACGGAAGCACAGGGCTGCCGCTGGAAGGGCTGACGGTGCAGCCAAACGGACCGGCAACCTACTCGCGGGACAGTCTCCCGGTCACCGACGCCGACGGCACGTACCGCTTCCGCGCGCTCCCGGGCAAGGTACGGGCCAGCGTTGTGGCCATACTTGACGGCGGACTGGTCGATAGTCGCCAATCGGGCTCGGTGGAGATGACGGTGGCCGAGGGCGGCGGAGTGTTCCCGGACCTGGTCATCGGCGACGGGCCGGTTGTGGAGGGGCTTGTCGTGGACACTACCGGGCGCCCTGTTCCGGGAGCCGAGACCTGGGCGGCGTCCGGCACGCACGGGCCTACTGCATGTGACGCCGAAGGCCGCTTCACCCTGTACCTGCCCCGAAGCTCGTGGAGCATTCCCGGCTCGGAACGGCGGCCACCGGTGGTAACGCTCTATGCCGGGGCCGGAGACCAGATGAGCCGCCAACCCATTGAGGTACCGGTCGGGACGGCCGCGCGGCTCGTGGTCGAGCCCGGCCTGGGATGCCGCCTCAAGCTCCGCGTCACCGACCCGCAGGGCAAGCCGGTGCCTCTGGCGGAGGTGCAGGTCCACCACAACGACGCGCCCGGCCCGACCACCAACATACAGCGCCTGTGCGGGCTGACGGAGGCCAACGGGACCTACCAAAGCCCGCTCCTGTGGCCGTACGGTGCCTACACGGCGGAGGTCACCAAGAGGCATTGGAACACCGCGAGGCCGGCGAGCTGGACGTGCGCCCCGGGGCAGGTGCATGACTTGGGCGATCTCGTCATCACTCACGCCGGCGGCGTGGTCGCCGGTCGCGTGGTGGACACCGCGGGAGCGGCCGTGGGCGGCGCAGAAGTCTACGCCTCCGGCGAGGGGCCCCTGGAGATCCGCACACGTACCGATGCCGCGGGCGCCTTCTCGCTGGACGGCTTGTGGGAGGGCACCGCATGGGTGGTGGCCGTCTCGCCAGAGGCGGTGGGAGCGGTGAAGGTGGCGGTCGGCGAGGGAGACGTCATCCTGCCCATGCGTGCCCTCAAGCCCGGCGCGAGACTGGGTCCGCCTGTGGCGGTGCGCTCGCTCACCGACTTCGCCACCGACCGCCGGGTGGCGGGGGAGCTGCTCCAGGAGGCGCTGCGGAGGTTCCCACCGGCCTACGACAGCGGGATCGGCGGCTTCGAGACAGCTCAGGCCATGCTGTACCCACAGCGGGTGCTACAGCAACTGGAGAAAGCCGGCGGCTGGTTCGGGACGAGGTTGGCTCATGCACTGGCGCAGCACGGTCTCGATGTGGTGTCCGGCTACCTGGCGACGTTGCCGGATGACGCATCGCGCTGCGAGGCGGCCGTTGCGGGATTGCCCTTCATGCGCGGCGAGGATGTCGGGAAGCTCGCGTCTGCCGCCCTGGGCTACGCCCGCACCGCCAGGCCGCCCCTGGACGACATGCGAACTCTGATGCGCGTCGCCGATGCGCTCTGGGAATACGACCGGCCGACGGCCGAGGAGCTGCTGCGGCAGATCCGGCAGAGCGCGCGGACCCAAGAGCCCGTCGAAGGGGCACACGCCGACACACTCGCGCATGCCGCCGAAGCCCTCTGCCGCCTGGACCTCCCATGGTCGCTGGAAGTGATAGAGGAACTGGACACCTACAGCCCCGGCGCCCAGGCACGCCTGGGGATCGCCGGGCGCATCGCCGCCACGCAACCGGATGTTGCCTGTCGGCTCATCGACGAAGCCGATGCCCTGCAGCATGCCCGCGGGTACCGGGTCGGGGACAAAGTCTTCGGCGGGCGCTGGGCCGACGGCGAGGTCATGAGGATCGCCTACGCCATGGCGCCAGTGGACACGGACAGGGCGCTGGCCCTCGCGCGGGGCGTGGAGTCGTCTGTGCTGCGAGCGCGGGCCCTGTCGTACGTGGCGTTCGCGCTGGCCCCGCGGGATCCCGACCGGGCGGCGCAGGTCGTCGAGGAGGTGCTGCTGCCGATCGTGGCTGCGCTGGCCGCGGGCAGGGGGGACCTGGACTCGCCGGCACGTTACCCCGACGTCATGGGCGATCTGACCTGCGTGGCCTATCGCATCGGCTACCCGGAGCCCCAGCGCGTGGCCTGGCTCGCCCTGGCAGCGCGCAGCAGCCGCAGGTCCACCGGTGTGATCCGCCATCTCGCCTTCGCCGGACCCTCCCTCGCTGCCGAGACGGTCCGGGACGCCATGGAACAGAGCAAGCTCTCAGCGACCCCGCTCTCGGGAGAGGCCGTGCACGACCTGGTCGTGGCCGCCACCGCGGTGGACGCCAACCTGGCCGCCGAGCTGGTTCGCCGGCTCGATGACACACCCACCAGCGACGGCCTCACCGGCAGCGGCGCCGGCCTGTGGACCAAGGTCATCGAGTTGCTGGCCACCCCTCCTGAGGACCGGCAGCCGGCCAGGCCGAATCGGCACTACCTAGACTGGAGGCCGTGGGCAAGGGTCGCCGACTGAGCGGCGGCGCTGGCCGCGACAGCAACGGGGAGGGAACGGGGCGGGCACGATGACGGCGAGAGGCACAACGGCACAACGGCACAGCGGCACAGCGGCACAGCGGCAACGACCAGTTAACAGGATGGGCAGGATGAGCAGGATGACGGCGAACGGCACAAAGGCAACGGCCGGTCTACGGCACGGGCAGGATGACGGCATGACCGCGCATCAACGGACGAGGGGTGTGTGCGGATGAACACCGCCTACGGACTGCTGCTTCTCCTCTTTCCAGTCCTGAGCACGGCGGCTCCTGCCACCATCTCCGGGCGCGTCTTGGATGAGACGGGCGCCCCTGTGGCCGGAGCCAGAGTCTGGATCGTCCACCGACAGCCCTATCTGGCTGAGCCCGAAGTCATGGGCCGGGCGACTGCCGATGGTGGGGGCAGGTTCTCCGTTCCCGACGTGGAGATGGGGCTGCCCTCGCTGGTCTACGGGCCGCTGGCGGTGGCCTATCGCGAAGGCCTGGCGGTTGCCCATCAGGAGCTGCCCTTCGATGCTGTGGCGCTGGGGCACGTGGGTCTCCAGTCTCCGCCGGCGGTGGCGCGAGCGGGTCGTCTGGTGGACGGGACGGGCAAGGGAGTGGTGGCCCGTGTCGGGCCCGCCAGTCTGCCGGGAGGCGCAGACGCCTCGGCGCAACTGCCCGAGGAACTAACCGACGCCATGGCCGTGGAGACCGACGAGGAAGGTCGCTTCTCAACCTCGATAGCCCCCGCACGGCACGCCCTGCGGCTGGTAGCCCGGACGGAGGTCTTCGGCAGGGCCCAGATGACCCTCGGCACCGGGGATCAGGCGCCCGTGGTCATCTCGCCGCCCGGCGCCGTGCGGGTGAGGCTGGTGTGCGAGGAAAGCCCGGAGGCGACGTCGGGCGTCGGGCCGCTGGCCGCCTCCGTGCCCTACCACTTCCCGGCGTACTCGCGAGAGAAGGGCACAACCGATGCCGACGGCACGGCGCTGCTTTGGCCGCTGCAGCCGGGTCTCACCAGCGTGACGTTCCGCTTTCCACCCGGGGCGCGCCGGCAGGCCCATCCGGTGGAGGTGCAGGTGAAGTCGGGCGAGACCGCACAGGTGCGGGTGGAGTTGCGGCCCGCCTCCGAGGTCACGGGACGTGTCATCGACGCCGTCACGCAGGAGCCGGTGGCCGGGATAGGGGTGTGGTGCTTCGATGGCGCGCGCGCGCTGGTGCAGTCCGTCACCGACGCTCAGGGCATCTACCGCTTCCTAGCGCTGCCGGGAACCCTGAGGCTGTCCGTCCACAGGCTTCCTGTGGCGTACTGGTCGCCGGAGGCCGGGGTGCCCTCCGTTCAGGTGACCGTGGCTCACGAGCCGGTGAGGGCGCGGGACATCGAGTTGGTATCTTTCGTCCGGCTCGATGGCGTCGTGGTTGATGCAGGTGGCAGGCCGGTGGCACGTGGGCTGGTCTACGGCCACAGAGGCGGCTATGGCAAGCCCGTGGAGTGCGACGACGCCGGGCGTTTCGCGATCACCGTGGCCAGGAGGCCCGCGCGGATCGATCCGCAGATGTGGTCTCCTCGGCGGCTGTGGGCGCGGTCGGGCGATCTCATGACCCGAGATCGCCCGGCGGTCGATGCCGACGGCGAGGCGCCGCTACGCCTCGTGGTCGAGGAAGGCGTGGCCTGCCGCATTGCGGTGCAGGCCGTGCACCCCGACGGAGCGCCCATGCCGGACGCGGACGTGGCCGTGGAATGGTGGCCCGAGCGAGGCGGCGGTCCGGCGACGGACCGGCCGGACGTAGGCCGCACAGGCGGCGACGGGCGGTTGCTCAGTCAGGCGCTGTTGCCCTTCGGCTCGTATGCCGCGGCGGTCTCCAGGGCGGGCTGTCGTACGGTGCGCTCGGAGAGATGGACCGCGGCGGCCGGAGAGGTCCATGACGTGGGGGCATTGACGCTACTGGAGGCGAGCAGCACAGTGGCCGGGCGCGTTGTCGACCTCGACGGCAGACCCGTCACCGCGGCGACGGTCTACGCCAATGGGGAGGGGCTCGGGAAGCTCGTGACGCAGACCGATGCGCGCGGCGCCTTCCAGCTCGCAGGGCTCTACGCCGGTCCGACGTGGATCGTGGCGCGGCTCGGCGACGCTCTGGGAGGCGTGAAGGTCCAGGCGGGCTCCCTGGACGCCACCATCACCCTTGCCCCCATCCCCCAGGCCCCGCAGGTGAGTGAGGTCCGGGATTTGCGACCTCTCACCGATGCCGAGGCCGACCGCCGGATCGCCTTGGAGCTGCTGGAGGAGATCACCGGCCGGGTTCCGGTGGAGGATCACCGGGCCCGCTCCGGGTTGGTGAGCACCTGGGCGATTAGCGACCCTGAGCGCGCGCTTGCTTTGGTCGGAGACGCTGAATGGCTGGTGAAGACGGCGCTGGAGGTCGCGGCCCACAGTGTGTCAGGCCGGGACCCTCGGGCGGCGCTAGGCTACATCGAGCGGATGGCGCGGCCCGAGGATCAGGCGGGCTCGCTTGTGGGTATCGCCGGGCGCATGGCAGCCGACCACCCGGAGCTGGTCCGGGACTTCCTGTTGCGTGCCGTAGCGGCGGCCGAGGAGGTAGTCGAGCCGGCCCAGAAGGCGGTGCGCCTGGCGCAGGCTGCCGGGGCGCTGTGGGACGCGGACCCGGCGGCCGCCGAGCCCTTGCTCCGCGAAGCTGAGGCGCTTGCCCGGGGGCTCGGTGAGGAGAAGGACGCGACGTACCCTCGGGTGCATGTCGCCGATGCCCTGTGCCGAATGTATCTCCCGGCCGCCCTGAGTCTGCTCGATGGCGATACAGACGCCGGCCTCGTGGCCCAACGTCGGGGCCGCATCGCCGCACGCATCGCAGCCCACGAGCCGGAGAAGGCAGTCGAGCTGATGTCTGGGGTGGTACCGAAGGAGCGTGACAGGCTCCTGGCCGAGGTGGCCTACGCCATGGCGCCCACCGCTCCCGACCGCGCGATAGACCTGGCGGGCAGTGCCCAGGACAGGCTGCATCGCGCGCGTGCCCTGGGCTACGCGGCTCTGGCCGCCGCCGAGGCGGCCCCCGAGCGGGCGGCCGCGGCGCTGGAGGAGGCGGTGGGAGCTCTGGCTACCTACGAGGGCGGCACCGCACAGCCGGCTGCGGACTTCGTGGCGAGCGAGTTGGCTCTGATCGCCGCGCGGCTCGGGCATCCGGCAGCGGAGTGGGCAACATGGCTGGCGCTGTCGCTGCGGCCGCCGGAACTGTCGGAGAGCGCGTACCCCCACGACTGCGGCCACCTCCGTGCCCTGGCCGTCGCCAATCCGCCGATGACGGCGGAGTTGATCCGGGACGTGCGGGCCCAGCAGGGGTTGCTCACATTCGCCAATGACGGACGCCGGGTCTTCAGTCTCCTGGCGGCGGCGACGGTCTGTGACACCCACCTCGCGGCCGAGCTGCTGCGCGAGCTGAGCCACAGTGCCGAGTTCAAGAGCGACAGCGGGCGCGCGTGGTTCCAGGCCCTCCGCTGTCTGCTCACGGACCCGGCCGACCGGCCCGCCCGCGTGCTGCAATGGGGCACCGTGTGGGTCCCCGGGGCCCCGCGCCCGGTCTGGGAGTGACGTTCGGGGGACGCTACTTCGCCTCCAGCTCCACGTGCTCGGTACTCACCACGCAGTCGCGGTCGTCGAAGAGGTTGATGTAGTAGACCGTCGTGCCCTCCGGCAGCGTGGCCGTGACCCTACCGGGCTCGTCCAGCGACGCCGGGACCGCCACCCACTCGCGGTCCGGCCAGTTGCCGGTGGCGAGGGTGTAGTTCAGCTCCGCCCTGGCGATGGGCACGGCGCTCTCGTAGGTGGCCCAGACGGAGGCGCCGTCTCGTCCCTGACCCGTGAAAGTGGGCAGCGGGGCGCCGTCCTTGAGGATGCTGT